>Ga0105100_10001340_pt1 | contig 14535 bp, 19 predicted proteins | sample PPLLak12cMay2015_2_FD_87033 | JGI IMG/M metagenome (GOLD analysis project Ga0105100, IMG submission 87033) | Freshwater sediment microbial communities from Prairie Pothole Lake near Jamestown, North Dakota, USA - PPLs Lake P8 Core (1) Depth... | ecosystem: Environmental > Aquatic > Freshwater >...
GCCGGGATCGCCTGCGCCTGCACCGGCGTCGCCTCGGCATAGCCCAGGCGAGCGAGATTATCGAGGAGGGACGAATCGAGGCCGAGCGTCGAAAAGCTCATGATTTCCTTTGGTTGGCGCCACCGGAAAAAGCCGCTATGCCAAACCGAAAGGAAATTCTTTCGACGGACTGCGCGAGGGAGGCGGGACTGCTTGCTGCGAGGGGCGCACTCTACGCGAATGCGCCTGGTATAGCGAGCGTTTTCTTAAGGGGTCAGAGCAATTTACCTGCAACCCACAAGGGATGCCTCGTCGTTTCCGGTTAATTGCTCTGACCCCTTTATCTTCGTTGTGGCTTTACCTCTACAGCAAAAGCGTTGGCTAACGGACAGACAGCGGCGCCATCGCCTTCCACAATAGTTTCCCCTGAGCCATTCACCCTTCCCTCCCTTGGGTATGGCTCATACTTAAGAGGTCGCCTCCGGGTGACCTCTTTTTTTTGCCTCCAGCGCCTCCCAGCGCTCGAGCTTCTCCAGCAGCAGCCGCTCGATCTCGGCGCCGCGCGCCTGGTCGGCGCGCAGCGCGTCCGGCGGCTGCCTGTAGTACTCGGGCGCGGACATCTTCGCCGCGAGCGCGTGCTGCTCGGCTTCGAGGGCTTCGATTTCGGCCGGCATCGCTTCCAGCTCGCGGGCCTCTTTGTACGAAAGCTTGGTACTAACCCCTCGCTCGCGCTCCAATGGGGGGTTCGAAACAGTTTTTTCCTTCGATGGTGCCCGCTGCCGAAGGTAGTCCGTGTACCCGCCGGCGTATTCCTTCCACGCGCCGCCGCCCTCCGCGGCGAGGGTGGAAGTGACGACGTTGTCGAGGAAGGCGCGGTCGTGCGAGACGAGGAGGAGCGTCCCGGAATAGTCCTGCAGCGCCTGCTCGAGGAGCTCGAGCGACTCGATGTCGAGGTCGTTGGTGGGCTCGTCCAGCACCAGCACGTTCGCCGGCCTGGCGAAGAGGCGCGCGAGGAGCAGGCGGTTGCGCTCGCCGCCGGAGAGCATGCGCACCGGGGAGCTCGCCCGGCGCGGCGGGAAGAGGAAGTCGCCGAGGTAGCTCATCACGTGCTTGCGGCCGCCCTCGAGCTCGACCCACTCCGAGCCCGGGCTGATCGTCTCGGCGACGGTCTTCTCCGGGTCGAGCTGCTCGCGCATCTGGTCGAAGTAGGCGACCTGCAGGTTCGCGCCCAGGCGCACGCGCCCCGAATCGGGCGCGAGGTTGCCGAGGATGAGGTTGAGGAGCGTGGTCTTGCCCGAGCCGTTCGGGCCGACCAGGCCGAGGCGGTCGCCGCGGGAGATGATGAGGTCCAGGTCTTTGACGATGGGCCGGTCGGCAAAGGACTTACTGACTTTTGTAAGTTCACAAACGAGCTTCCCCGACCGGCTGCCCTGGCCGATGGCGAGCTTGACGTTGCCGAGCCGCTCGCGCCGCGCGGCGCGCGCCTCGCGCAGGCGCTCGAGGCGCCGCACGCGGCCTTCGTTGCGGGTGCGCCGCGCCTCGATGCCCTTGCGGATCCACGCCTCCTCCTGCGCCCAGAAGCGGTCGAACTTGCGCTGCACGACGGCTTCGGCGGCGAGCTGCGCCGCCTTGGCGCGCTCATAGGCGGAGAAATTGCCCGGGAAGGAAGCGAGCCTCCCGCGGTCGAGCTCGACGATGCGCGTAGCTACCCGGTCGAGGAAGGCGCGGTCGTGGGTGACGACAATCGCTGCGCCCTGACGAAGTAATAAATTTTCTAATGAAACAATGCCATCGATGTCGAGGTGGTTGGTCGGCTCGTCCAGCAGCAGCAGGTCGGGCTCCTGGGCAAAGGCGTGGGCGAGGGCGGCGCGCTTGCGCTCCCCGCCGGAGGCCGGCGAAGAGCCCACGCCGAAAAGATGGAGATATTTCTCGAGCTTGTGCGCCTCGACCGCCCCTGGGCGCGGCAGCGCCGGCTCCTGCTCGACCAGCACCACCCTGAGGCCGGCCTGGCGCTTGAGCTCGCCGTCGTCGAGCGCCGCCGCCCCGGCGATGACCGAGAGGAGGGAGGACTTGCCGGTGCCGTTGCGGCCGATGAGGCCGAGGCGCTCCCCCGGCTCGAGCGACAGCGCGGCGCGGTCGAGCAGCGGGTGGTCGCCGTAGGCGAGCTCGGCGTCGGCTAGGGTGAAAAGGGGCATGGGCTTGTAGCGATCCATTTACATGAAATGCGCAAACCGCGCGACAGACATCGCCCGGGTCGATGCGCACAATGGTCTTCCCCCTGGGCCATTATCCCTCCCTCCCTTGGGTTAGTGGTCCACCCCTAAGAAGCCGCCCTCGGGCGGCTTCTTTTTTTTCCGGGGCCGCAAAAAAGAACGGGCGGCTGGAGGAGCAAGCCGGAGAAGAAGCCGGCGAAGAACACCCTTGCGGACTCCGCGGGCGTGCGCACCGGCGCCTCCGGCGCGTCCTCGCGCCGCTCGTCGATGCAGTTCGTCTCGGTTTCGAACATCGCCGCCCCCTGATTCGTTGGCAGCAGACTAGGGCGGCGCGATGCGGCGGGCTATTGGCCGGACGGCTAGTTCCCGCTAGGCGGAAAGTCTATTCCAGGGTGAACCTAGGCTGGGGCGTAGGAGGTGGGGGCGATGGTCTGCTTGCAGCGCGGGTAGTTGCGGCAGCCCCAGAACTTGCGCCCGCCCTGGGTGCTCTGGCGCGAGATCATCTTCACCGCGCAGGCGGGGCAGGTGGGGGTGAGGAAGTCGCCGTCGGTGGCGAAGCGAAGGAGCGTGAGCCCCTTCTCGGCCTCGAGCTCCGCGAACCTGGCGAGGAGCGCGGCGCCGTCGACGAGCTTGATGTTGTGCTTGTCGGCGAAGGTCTTCGCCTCGGGCGTGAACCTGCCCGCGGTCACCAGCATGCCTTCGCCCACGCCGGCGGCGGTCATTGCCGCGTTCAGCGCGAGCAGCCGCTTGATGCCGATGCCGTAGGCGTCCCAGGCCTTGCACTGGACGAGCACCGAGGGCTGCTCGTCGCCTGCGGCGACGAGGCTGATGTCGACGCCGCCGTCGGTGACGTTGCGGGCGACGCGCGTGGTGAAGCCGAGCGCCTCGAAGTACGCGACGCACACTTCTTCCAGGCGCCGCCATTCGAGGCGCTTGAGGAGCTCGGGGCTCCACTGCGTGGTGTCGAGCTTCCAGGGGACGGAGGAGGGCGCGCGAGCGGTGGCGGGGGCTTTCGCGGCGAAGCCGAAGAGTTCGCGGTAGGACACCGGCGATACTAACCCGTTTGGAGCGGCTTCAGGTCCTCTAGGACGAACGGTAGCAGTTCGCTGACGTTCGGGTGAATGCGCACGCGCCTTTGGAAGTCCTTATAGGAAATCCTTGAATACACCGCGTCGATAAGCGAGTGAACCGCCTCGTCGGCGCTGGTGCCGAGCAGCGCCGCGCCGAGAATGCGCTCGGACCCGGCCTCGACGTGGATCTTGAGGAAGCCGGCGGTCTCGCCCTTCTCGACCGCGCGCGAGACGCGGGTCATCGGTCTTTTGCCGACCAGCGCCTTGATGCCTTTGGTTTTGATCTCACTCTCAGAAAGACCAATTCGTCCCAGCGGCGGGTCCGTGTAGAGCGCATACACCGGGATGCGGTCGGTGTGCTTGCGCGAGGCGCCGTCGAGGAGGTTGTCGGCGACGATCTCGTAGTCGTTGTAGGCGGTGTGGGTGAAGGCGCCCTTGCCGTTGCAGTCGCCGAGCGCCCAGACGCCCGGGTTGGTCGTGCGCAGCTGCTCGTCGACCTCGATGTAGCCGCGCTTGTCCACGGCGATGCCGGCGGCCTCGAGCCCCAGGTCGTCGGTGTTCGGCACGCGCCCGACCGCGAGGAGGAGGTGCGAGCCGCTCGCGCGCGGCGCGCCCTTGCGGCACTCGATGCCGATCGAGACGCCGGCCGCGGTCTTCTTCGCCGTGAGGCACTCGGCCTTCAAGCGCACCTCGATGCCCTCGGCCTCGAGGATCTCGCGGATTGCCTGCGACACGTCCTCGTCCTCGCGCGCGACGAGCCGCGGGCCCATCTCCACCACGGTGACCCTGGCGCCGAAGCGCCGGTACATCTGCGCGAACTCCAGGCCGACGTAGCTGCCGCCGACCACGATCAGGTGCCGCGGCACGAAGTCCACGTCCATGATCGACTGGTTGGTGAGGAAAGGCACCTTGTCGACGCCCGGCATCTTCGGCACCAGCGGCCTGCCGCCGACGTCGAGGAAGATCTGCTTTGCCGTCAGGTTTTGATTTTCAACACGAAGTACATCGGTGGAAACGAAGCGGGCATGTCCGCGGATGACGGTGATGCCCTTGGTGCCGCGCAGCCACTTCTCGACGCCGCCGGAGGACTTGCCGACCACCGCGTCCTTGCGCGCCTTGACGCGCTTCATGTCGACGCTGACCTTTCCGAAGCTCCGGAGGCCGTATTCCCGGCCGCGCCTGGCCATGTGCGCGGCGTAGGCGCTCGCGATCAGGGTCTTGGTGGGAGTGCAGCCGTCGTTGACGCAGGTGCCGCCGAAGGCGCCGCGCTCGACGACGGCGACCTTGCGCCCGGCGCCGGCAAGGCGCGCGGCGAGCGCCGGGCCGGCCTGGCCGGTGCCGACGATGATCGCGTCGAAGGAGAGCATCAGGGGGGTTAACTATAACCCCCCAGAAAAACACCCCCTAGTCCGTGCGCCACTGCGAGCAGGCTTCCTGCGCGCTATGGCGCAGGCAGACTTCCTCGCCCTCGACTTCCTCGACCCAGTCGCCGGGGATGTAGTGGTGCTTGCCGCCGGCCTGGGGGTCGTTCTTCGCCAGCTTGATGCGGTCGCCCTCGATGTGGTCGACCGTGCCGACGGGCTTGCCGTCGGAGCCCACGACCTTCATGTGCTCGCGGATGCTCTCGATGTTCATGACGTCTCCTTGCAGGTTGCTCGCACGCGGACGCGTGCGCGAAAACTGCGAGCAACTGCCGTTCCCGTGGAAAAATGGGGACGTACCCTATTTTCCTGTGCGCTACGCGAAACAACGGAAAATAGGGTATGTCCCCATTTTCTACCGTGAAGCTGCCCGAGAACTCGCTGTTCGCCATCCTGCTGCGCGCGCGCTGGTGGGTGAGCCTCGGCGTCGCCGCCATCGCCTTCGCGCTGATCCGCCTGCTGGTGCCAACGCCCTACGCCGCTTTCGGCGCCTCGCCCTTCCTCGTCATCGCCCTGGTGGTGCTGTGGCGGGAGCTGCGCCGGCCGGGGGCGAAGAAGGTCGCCGCCGCGCTCGATCGCGCGCGCGCCATGTCGGCCGAGGAGTTCTCGCGCACCCTCGAGGAGGCGTTCCGGCGCGAGGGCTACGGCGTGGCGCGCCTGGACGGCGGGAAAGGCGGCGCGGTGGATCTCGAGCTCACGCACGAGGGGCGCACGACGCTGGTGGCGTGCCGGCGCTGGAAGGCGACGCGCACCGGGGTCGAGCCGCTGCGCGAGTTCGACGCCGCCACCGCCGGGCGCGGCGTCTTCAGCCGCATGTACGTGGCGGTGGGCGAGGTGACCGAGAACGCCAGGGCCTTCGCGAAGGAGAAGTCCATCCGGCTGCTGCACGACGAGGAGCTGGCGCGGCTGCTCGCCCGCTAAAAAGGGGTCAGGACCCTTTTTCTGGAAAAAGGGTCCTGACCCCTTTTTTGGTCACGCCCGCTAAGGGTAGGTCTTGCCGCCCTCATTGTCCCACCGCTGCTCCGCCCTCTCGCCGTCGGCGGAGACCCGCGCGAACTTGAGGTTGTCGGTGGTGCGCCGGCGCGCGGTGCGCGGGTCGGGCCGGCGCTCCGCCGCGGCGGCATAGTCCCAGAACGCGCCGGTGCCGCGGGGGCGGGGCGCGGGGGTTTCCGGGAAGCGGAACGGTTTCATGGGGTCACCCATGCTACGCGCTTTTCTAGAGCTTCATCTGCTCCAGCACCGCGCGGCCGGCGGGGCCGTACGGGTTGCCGAGCGTTTCCGCGATCTCGAAATGGTTGTAGCCCTCGGCGAGCACGAGGTCGACGGGTTTCCCCGCCTGGCGCAGCGCGTCGGCGAATTCCCGCGACTGGCGCTGGAACTCCGGGGTCTCGAGCGAGCCGTAGACGAGCACGACCGGCGCCGCGACGCGCGCGGCGAAGCGCCGCGGCGAGAGCGCCATCTCCATGTCGTCGGTGAACTTCACGTAGGCGGAGCGCTTGGACAGGCGCGGCCCGCGCAGGTCGTACATGCCGCTCACCAGCACGTAGCCCTTCACGAAGTCGGCGGGCAGGTTGAAGTCCTTCTTCCAGTCGGTGGCGGCGGCGACCCCGGCGAGGTGCGCGCCGGAGGACGTGGCGCAGACGAACAGGCGGTTCGGGTCGCCGCCGAAGCGGGAGCAGTTCAGGTAGGTCCAGGCGAGCGCGCGGCGCACCTGGTCGGCCATGGCGAAGAGGTCGCCCCCGGTGTCGATGACGTTGTCGAAGTCGAGCACCGCGTAGTGGCTGCCGGCGCGCACGAACATCTCCGCCGGCCAGGCGTAGTTCTTCGCCTCGCCGCCGCGCCAGGCGCCGCCGTGCACGAAGACGTTGACCGGCGCGTTCTGCTTTTTGCACTGGAAAAAATCGAGCTTCTCATTTTTGCCAGTGCCATACGCCAGGCGCTGCGGCGCGCCCAGGCGCCTGCGCGCGATCTCGCTCGCGCTGGCGAAGCGCGCGAGGAGCTGCTCCCGGTTCGCCGCGTACACCGACTGGTCGTACGCGTCGTCGAGGGCTTTCTGGTCGTAGTCGAGGAAAACGTGGGTCATGGCTGCAATTTAAAGCAAAATGAAATCCCATTTATGATCATGAGTCCTTCGGGCGCAAAATTCTCCGCCTGCCGGCGCTGGCGCTACCTGCTGTGGCGCCGCTGGGACGATTCCCTGCCGGCGGCGAACTTCCTCATGCTCAACCCGAGCACCGCCGACGAGCACCGGCTCGATCCCTCCTGCACGCGCGCGCGCAAGTACGCCGAGCGCTGGGGCTTCGGCGCGCTCATCGTCACCAACCTCTTCGGCTGGCGCGCCACCGACCCTGGAGACATGAAAGCGGCGCGCGACCCGGTAGGGCGCGGCAACGACGCGGCGATCCTGCGCGCGGCGCGCGAGTCGGCGCTCGTGGTGTGCGCCTGGGGAAACCACGGCGCGCACCTTGGACGCGCCAGGAAGGTGGTGGGCCTTTTGACTGCCAACAAGGTTGGTTTACACATATTGCGAATGAACGGCCAGGGCGAGCCAGCGCATCCGCTCTACCTGCCGGGGTCGCTTCAGGCAGCGAGCTGGGGCGCAGGGTCCCTGACGCCCTGATCGCAGCGCCGAAGTCCGTGCGGCGGCCAACCCGGCCTATGTGTGCCACCGGGCAGAGCGCCGCCGTGCCCGCGTGCACAATGCGCTGTGCCCCTCAGCATCATCTGAGACACCGCAAGTCAGTCATCAAGGAATCACCATGAGAATCACATCCACCAGGCGGCACGCTGCCCTGGCGCTCGGCCTTTCCACCGCCGCCCACGCGCAGGACGTCAATGCCGGAACCAGAAAGGTATCCCAATGAGCAAAATGCACGAGTTCGAGCGGGCGGGCGGCAAGGTGGCCAACGACTTCAAGGCCATCATCGCCGACGGAGAGGACATGCTGAAAGCGGCGGCGACGGTGTCGGGCGAGGGCCTGGCGGTGGCGCGGACGAAGTTCGAAGGGCAGCTGAAGAGCGCCAGGGCGGCGCTGGCGGACGCCTCGCAGCCGGTGCTCGAGCGCACCCGGGAAACCGCCGCGGCGGCGAACGAGTACGTGCGCGGCAATCCCTGGAGCGTGGTCGGCATCGCGCTCGCCGCCGGGGCGCTGGTCGGCTACCTCGCATCGAGGAAGTGAAGGATGGACGCGCCCACGCCCTTCAAGGCGCCGCTCGAGCAGCAGGCGACCGGCCTCAAGTTCGCCGAGATGAACCGCACGCAGAAGGCGGTCTTCGTGGCGAAGCTCATGGCCTGCATCGCGCCCTTCGGCTTCGCCTTCCCCAACGTCCAGCACGATTGAGGCGCCGGCTCGCGCGCGGCCCGCAACCGGGCCATGACCTGGATCAAACACGGCGCGCCTGGGGGCGGGAATACTTGAGCCTGCAAGGAGCCAGAGAGTGCTTTTTTCAGGCCTGTTCGACCTTCCGTGGTGGGGTTACGTCCTGGTCGCGCTCGCGCTGACGCAGGTCACGATCGCGGCCGTCACCATCTACCTGCACCGCTGCCAGGCGCATCGCGCGCTCGACCTGCACCCGGCGGTCAGCCATTTCTTCCGGCTGTGGCTGTGGCTCACCACCGGCATGGTCACCAAGGAATGGGCGGCGGTGCACCGCAAGCACCACGCCAAGTGCGACACGCCGGAGGATCCGCACAGCCCGCAGGTCTACGGCATCAACCGCGTGCTGTGGCTCGGCGTCTTTCTCTACGTGAAGGAATGCCACAACGGCGACACGCTCGAGCGCTACGGCCGCGGCACGCCCGACGACTGGGTGGAGCGCAACGTCTACACCGGCCTCGCGATCTACGGCGTCTTCATCACGCTCGCGCTCGACCTGCTGCTCTTCGGCGCCGTCCCTGGCGCGCTCATCTGGCTCGCGCAGGTGGCCTGGATCCCGTTCTGGGCCGCGGGGGTGATCAACGGCATCGGGCACTACTGGGGCTACCGGCACTGGGCGACGCCGGATGCGAGCACCAACATCGTGCCCCTCGGGATCCTGATCGGCGGCGAGGAGCTGCACAACAACCACCACGCCTACCCGACCTCGGCGAAGCTTTCGCTCAAGTGGTACGAGCTCGACGTCGGCTGGCTCTATATCCGCATCCTCCAGGGGCTCGGCCTCGCCACGGTGAAGCACGTGGCGCCGCGGCCGCATTTCCGCGCCGCGCCCAAGCCGGTCGTGGATCCCGACACGCTGGAGGCGGTCATCCGCTGCCGCTACGACGTGCTCGCCCGCTACGCGCGGTCGCTCAAGCGGACGTACGTGGAGGAGCTGCGCAAGCTGCGCCGGCACTCGCCGCAGGAAGCGCGGGCGCTGCGGATCATCAAGCCGTGGCTGCATCGCGACCACGCGATGCTGCGCGAGGCAGAGCGCGCGCGGCTCGCGCAGGTGCTGCCCAAGTCGGGCGCGCTGCAGACCATGTACTCGATGCGCCACGAGCTCGCCGCCGTCTGGGGTCGCTCCAGGGCCTCGCGCGAGCAGCTCGTGCGGCAGCTGCAGGACTGGTGCGCCCGCGCGGAGGCGAGCGGGATCCGACCTCTGGTAGAGTTCTCGCAGCGCCTGCGCAGCTACGCGTAGGCTTACCGGGGAGCTGAATGACCAGCGATGAGACGTTAGACGCGATCGCGTACATCGAGATGCACCGCCAGGAAGCGGCGCGGGAGGCAGGCATCGCGGCGGCGTGCAACGAGGCGTTGCGCAAGCTCCATGAGCTGCTCGAGCGCGAGCGCCAGACGCCGCACGAGCCGGGCAGCCGGCATGCGACGAACATCGAGGCCGTGGCGGCCGAGATCGAGCGCGTGAAGGGCCTGGCCGGCGCCGCCGCCAGGCCGAAGCAGGGCCGCCCGAGGCAGCGCGGGCACCAGCGGCCCGGCGGCGGCCAGCAGCACCAGATGCCGCGCGGCAAGCAGCGCCGGACGATGGGGCGGGGTCGCGGGCGCTAGAGCGTCAGCCCCAGAGCAGCCAGAAGAAGGCCGCGAAGGCCGGCGGGATGAACAGGCAGAAGCGCGCGTTGGAGGACATGCGCCGGCGCTCGGCGTCGTCGAGCTCGAGCTTCTGGTTCTTGCGCCTGGCGCGCTCGCCTGCTTCCTTGCGCACCGACAGGTACTCCGCCACGAACAGGAACAGCGCGACCCCGGCGCCGGTCAGCGCGCCCATGAGTGCCATGTTCATTGCGGCTGCCCCTCCGGTTTCGAGAACCTGATCACCCGGCGGCTCTGCAGGTCGGGCTGCCCGCCGGGCCCGGGCTCGATGAGAACGATGAAGAGCGTCGGCCCGGTGATGCGCCCGGTGAGATGCACCATCGCGTCGTCGCTGCTCACCATGCCCACCAGCCCGTCGGCGCGCACCTCGGCGTCGACGTCGAAGCTCGCGCCGTTGCCTTCGAGGGTGCCGATCACCTCGCCGGGGCCCTGCTGCTCGAGCTTGAGGGTGACGGTGCCGCCGCTCGGGTGACGGGCCACCCAGGTGCCGGCATATTCCTGCGCCAGCGCCGGCGCCGCCGCGAGCAGCATTCCCAGGAGAAGGAGGAGGTCCCTACTCCAGGAAGAACTCAATGGTGTGCTCCGAACTCTCGCGCGACTCGCCGAAGGAGATGCAGCCGCTCTTGCGCAGGATGAATTCCTCGCGGTGCAGCACGAACTCGCTGTCGCCCTCGATGGTGACGAAGGTGCCGTTCGAGCTCTGGTCGGCGAGGACGAACTTGTCGCCGCGCTTCTCGATGGCGCAGTGCCGCCGCGAGATGAGGTGGTGGGAGATGGGCAGGTCGCACTCGGGGTCGCGGCCGATGACGAACGAGTCGGCGTCGCGCCGGCGCGGGATCTCCTGGCCCTTGTGCACGAGGCGCAGCACCGCCGCCTTGGCGCGCGTCGCCGCCTTGAGGCCGGCCTCGAAGGTGAAGGTATCGGTGCCGCTGCCCACGCGCCAGACGACTTCGCACAGGTCGACCTGCTCCGCCTTGCCCTTCAGCTCGACCGCGTAGAGCCGGCGCAGGCAGGCCTTGTAGTGCTCGGAGAGGTTGGCCGCGGTCTCGGCGGAAGTGATGATCTGCGCGCGGATCGCCTGCTGGGCGAGGCGCGCGGCGAGGTTTACCGTGTCGCCGAACACGTCGCCGTCGCGGTTGAGCACCGGGCCCGAGTGGAAGCCGACGCGCACGCCGGGCTTGCTCGTGCCCTCGGGCATGCCATCGATCGCCTTCTGCATCGCGGCGGCGGCCGAAGCGGCGGCGTCGGGCGAGGGGAAGAGCGCCATCAGGTCCTCGCCGATGGTCTTGATCACGCGCCCGCCGGCGGCCTTGGTGGCCTCGCGCAGCTGGTCAAGGCACGGCGCCACGGCGTCGAGCGTCGCGTCGCACACCCCGGCGAAGAGCACCGTGGTCTCCCTTCCTCCCATGGCGCAAGTCTACCCGGACGGCGGGCCCGCCGCTGCGGCCGTGGGGAGAGGAACCGCGGCGGCGAGCAGGTACTGCATCACGATCGGTATCGTCGCGCGCGCTCGGCGAAAGCGCGATAGTCCAGAAAGACCTCCAGCGCATCGATTCCGCCCGGGGCCTTGCCGGTTTTGAAGCTCTCCAGGGCTGCAATCATTCCATTGAACGAAACCAGGGTCGAAAAGGCGTAATAAAGGACCACTGCGGCGTCCTTGTGCTCGGCGAGCGCTCGCCCGGGCATGTCGACCACCATCGCCGGCCGGCGCACGCGCGCGCGCACCGCGGCAAGCTCGGCCGGCCCGGCGAGCGTCGGGAAGACCAGGTCGGCGCCCGCCTCGGCGTAGAGCGAGAGCCGCGCGATGGTGTCCTCGAGGTCGCGCGAGAGCCAGAAGGCGTCCGAGCGCGCGACGATCATGAAGTCCGGGTCCTCGCGCGCCTCGCAGGCGGCGCGGATGCGCGCCGCCATCTCCGCGGCCGGGCGCAGGCGCTGCGGCGCGTCGGTGTGCTTGCCGGCGCCCTCGTGGTCCTCGAGGTGGATCGCCGCGGCGCCCGCCTGCTCGAAGGCCTGCACCGTGCGCCAGAGGTTGGCCGCGTCGTGGAAGCCGCCCTCGGCGTCGGCGATCACCGGCACGTGCACCGCGTTTGCGATCGCGCGCACCTGCGCGGCGAGCTCCGGCAGCGCGAGCAGCCCCGTGTCGGGCAGCGCGAAGCGGCTCGCCGCCGTGGCGTAGCTGCCCACATAGACGCACTCGAAGCCGTGCGAGGCGATGAGCTTCGCCGAGAGCGCGTCGGTGGCCCCCAGCGCGGCGATGGTCCTGCCGCTGGCGACCAGCTCCCTAAGCGTGCGCTTCATAACAGGGTCAGAGCAATTAAACGGGGACGTACCCCATTTTCCGGGTCAGACGGTGAGCAGCTCGTGCGCCAGGTACTGGCGCCGGAAGGTCTCGAAGTCCACGGTGTCGGCGGCCTCGACCTCGCGCTGCTTGTCGAGCGACTCCGCGGCGAAGCGGGCGAAGCGCTCGCGCACGTCGCGCGAGAGCTCGCGCGTTTTCAGCGTGCCCTTGTGCAGCGTCGACTCGATGAGCACGAAGCGCAGGAACGAGTTCTCGTGGTTGCGCGCCATGGCGTGCAGCACGCGCGCCGAGGGCGTGGTGTCGGGATCCTCGAGGCGGCCGGCGGCTTCCTTCAGCGCGTCGCGGTAGGCGCTGCCGCCGCCGTGCGCGGCGTCGAGCGCCGCCGCCACCGGCTCGCACTGGTCAAGAATGGTTTTGCCCCACTCCTTCAATCCGATTTTTTCCTTGTTTTTTTCGAGAGCCAATCCCTTCTCCCGGCCCTTCAGCGCCACCGCGTGCTGGTTGCGGCCGATCTCGCCGATCTCGCGCGGCGTGTCCTGCGGGCTGTCCGAGGCGAGGCTGTGCAGCAGGAAGACGTCGAGGAAGCGCATCGTCGCCGGGGTGATGCCCACCGGGGCGAAGGGATCGAGGTCCATCAGCCGCACCTCCACGTACTCGACGCCGCGCTCACGCAGCGCGCGCAGCGGGCGCTCGCCGCGCCTGATGGTGCGCTTTGGCCGGATGGTGCCGTAGAACTCGTTCTCGATCTGCAGGAGGCTGGTGGCGAGCTGGCGGTAGTCGTCGCCGTTATTGATGCCGATCTTTTCGTACTCCGGATAAGGCTTCGTCAGCGCGTCGTAGAGCGAGGCGGTGTAGCTGTCGAGGCTGTTGCAGCTCACGCACAGCGACGCCTGCGCGTCGCTCTGGTAGCCGAGCGGCCCCATGCGCAGCGACGTCGCGTGCGGCGCGTACAGGGCGCCGGGGGCGAGCTCGACGAGCGGGTGCTTGCGCCCGTTGACGAAGCTCGAGCACACCGCGGGCGAGGCGCCGAACAGGTAGATCGGCAGCCACGAGTGGCGGCGGAAGTTGCGGATCAGCGCGAAGTACTCCTCGCTCGCCACGCCGGGAAGCGAGAAGTTGTAGTGGATGCCCGAGATCGCCTGCATGCGCCGGCCGTAACGGTGCGAAAGGCCGATGCGGTACACGGTCTTCGCGCGCCCGACGTTGGAGGTGCCGTAGCGCCCGATCGGGATCTGGTTGTCCGCGGGCAGGTTGCACGGCATGCTCGCCGCCCACAGGAGCTCCTCGCCGATGTGGCGGTAGACGACCTGGTGGATCTGCTCGAGCTCCTCGAGGCAGGCGTCGACCCCGGGGTGGGGGCTGGTGATGAGCTCGAGCTGCGACTCGCTGAAGTCGGTGGTGATGTGCGGGTGCGTGAGCGCCGAGCCGAGCGCCGGCGGGTGCGGGGCCTGGGAAAGCGTGCCGTCGGGCCGCACGCGCAGGCTCTCCTTCTCGATGCCGCGGCGGATGCTCTTCAGCCGCCCGGGGTCCAGGCCTTTCAGCCGCTCAGTCAGGGTCATGTCAGGCCGAAAGGTAGCCTGAAATCGGCACCCGATCGCGAAACGGGGCGAACCAGGAGGAAAGGGGAAGCCCGGCCGCCACGGACCATCTACGTCTAATCGCCCTTACGCACTCCCGCCCCGTCGGGGGACAGCACGCCAGCGACCGGTAGCCGCACTGTAGTCGGTCTACTACACCGTTTCCGTACGCTGGCGTACATAAGGCAGCAGCCGGTCGTACTCCTTCTTCACCACCGCGTAGCACTCGCACACGCGCTCTTCCAGCTGCGCGCGGTCCGTAATGGTGATGTGCCCGCGGCTGTAGTGGATGAGGCCCTCCGCCTGCAGCTTGCCGGCGGCCTCGGTGACGCCCTCGCGGCGCACGCCCAGCATGTTGGCGATCAGCTCCTGGGTCATCACCAGCTTGTTGGAAGGCAGCCGGTCGAGGCTGAGCAGCAGCCAGCGGCAAAGCTGCTGGTCGACGCTGTGGTGGCGGTTGCAGACCGCGGTCTGCGTCATCTGCGTGATGAGGGCCTGCGTGTAGCGCAGCAGCAGGTGCTGCAGCTCGCCGCCCCGCTCGAATTCCTTCTTCAGTACCGCGGCCTTCAGGCGATAGCCGTGGCCGGCGCTCTGCACCACGGCGCGGCTGGGCGTGGTCTCCCCGCCCATGAACAGCGCGATGCCCACCAGGCCCTCGAAGCCGGTGACCGCAATCTCGGCCGATGCACCGTTAGTGAGCACATACAGCAGCGACACGATGCTGGTGGTGGGGAAGTACACGTAGGCCTGCTTCGCGCCGGACTCGTACACCGCCTTGCCGAGGGGCATCGGCACGTACTCGAGGTGGCGCTCCAGCGCCGCGTAGCTCCCCTCGGGAAGGGCGGCAAGGAGAAGGTTGGCGTTGGAGCTGTTCAAAGGGGGAGGAGCGTTGCCATTGGTGACGCCAATGATACGCGCGTTATGTGCGTTGACGAACACAAAAGCCTATTGCGCCA
>Ga0105100_10001343_pt1 | contig 14526 bp, 12 predicted proteins | sample PPLLak12cMay2015_2_FD_87033 | JGI IMG/M metagenome (GOLD analysis project Ga0105100, IMG submission 87033) | Freshwater sediment microbial communities from Prairie Pothole Lake near Jamestown, North Dakota, USA - PPLs Lake P8 Core (1) Depth... | ecosystem: Environmental > Aquatic > Freshwater >...
GAGCATGCCGCCCATCACGCCGGTACCGACGGACAACCGGGCGCCGGCGCCGGCGCCCGTCGAGATCGCCAGCGGCAGCACGCCGAGAATGAACGCGAGCGAGGTCATCAGGATCGGCCGGAACCGGAGGCGTGCGGCCTCGAGCGCTGCCGCCGACGGCGACAGGCCCTCATGTGTCTTCAGCACCGCATATTCGACGATCAGGATCGCGTTCTTCGCTGCCAGGCCGAGCAGCGTCACGAGGCCGATCTGGAAATAGACGTCGTTCGTCATGCCGCGCAGCCAGACCGCGGCGAGCGCGCCGAAGGTGCCGAATGGCAGCGCCAGCATCACCGAAAGCGGCAGCGACCATTTCTCATATTGCGCGGCGAGGATCAGGAACACCATGATGGCCGCGAACACGAGCGCAAAGGTCGATGCACCGCCCGAGCGCTTTTCCTGATAGGACGTTCCGCCCCAGTCGAAGCTGAAATCCGAAGGCAGGACTTCGCGCGCGATCTGTTCGACGCGCGCGATCGCCTGGCCCGAGCTGTACCCCGGCGCCGCCTGGCCGAAGATCTTCACGGCCGGCAGGTTGTTGAAGCGGTCGAGCGAGTCGGCGCCACTGCTGTATTTGACCGTGACGAGCGACGCCAGCGGGATCATCTCACCGCGCTCGGACCGGACGTAGATTGCCCCGAGGTCGTCGGGCTTACTGCGGAATCCGGCTTCGGCCGACATCAGCACCTGCCAGGTGCGGCCGTATTTGTTGAAGTCGTTCACGTAGTAGGTGCCGAGCGTGGCGGACAGCGCGGCATAGACCTGATCGACCGGCACGCCGAGCTTCTTCGCCTTCTCGCGATCGACGTCCGCATACAGCTGGGGCACGGTGGCGCGCCACAGCGTCTGCGCTCCTCCGAGCGTCGGGTCGGCGTTCACACGCGCGAGGAAGGCCTGCGTGACCTCGTTCATCCGCTTCGCGCCGCCTTCGCCGCGATTCTGGATGTACAACTCGTAGCCTCCGGCCGTGCCGAGGCCGAAGATCGCCGGCGGGTTGAATGCCAGCACCAGCGCGTCCTTGATGCCCGCGGTCTTGCCGAACAGCTCGCCGACCAGCTCCGACGCGGTGACCGAGCGTTCGTCCCAGTGCTTCTGCGTGACGAAAATCGTCGCGGCATTGTTGCGGAAACCACCGCCGAGGAAGTCGAAGCCGGTGAACGAGACGACGTCCTCGTTGGCCGGATTCGAGTGAATCGCCTGCTCGACTTCGGCGACGACGCGATCGGTGCGCTCGAGCGTCGCGCCGTCGGGCAGGATCACCGCGGAGATGTAGAAGCCCTGGTCTTCATCGGGCACCAGGCTGCCCGGCGTGAAGCGCCACAACCCGGCGGTGATCGCCACCATCGCCGCGAAGAGCAGCACGCCGATCGCGCCGCGGCGGAGCATCCAGGCGACGCCAGCCGAGTAGCGGCCGGTCACGCGCGCGAATCCCAAGTTGAACGCATGGAAGAAGCGACCCGGCGGCCGATGTTCTGACTTGAGCACCAGCACGCACAGCGCCGGCGTCAGCGTCAGCGCGACCACGCCGGAGATGACCACCGCGATGGCGATCGTGACCGCGAACTGGCGATACAGCTCGCCGCTCAGGCCGCCGAGGAAGGCGATCGGAACGAAGACCGACACCAGCGTCAGCACGATCGCGATCACCGGCCCGGTGACCTCGTGCATCGCCTGGACTGCGGCTTCGCGCGGCGTCGCACGTTCCTCGCGCATGATGCGCTCGACGTTTTCCAGCACGACGATCGCATCGTCGACGACGATTCCGATCGCCAGCACCATGCCGAACAGCGTCAGCGTGTTGATCGAATAGCCAAGTATGAAGAGACCGGCGAAGGTGCCGATCAGCGACACCGGCACCGCCGCAAATGGAATCAGCGTCGCGCGCCAGCTCTGCAGGAACAGGTAGACGACGAGAAAAACGAGCAGCATCGCTTCGGCCAGTGTCTTGACGACCTCGCGGATCGAGACCTCGACGAAGCGCGTCGTGTCGTACGGCACCGCATAGGTGAGTCCCTGCGGGAAGCGTGTCGCGAGCTCGTTCACGGTGGTCCTGACCGTCTGTGCGACCTCGAGCGCATTCGCACCCGGCGCCAGGAAGATGCCGACCAGCGTCGCGGCCTTTCCGTTGTAGCGGCCGATGAACTCGTAGTCCCTGGAGCCGAGTTCGACCCGCGCGACATCGGCCAGGCGCACGGCCGATCCGTCGCTTGCGGCGCGCACGATGATCTGCTCGAACTCCTTGGGATCGGAGAGCCTGCCGCGCGTCGTCACCGTGTAGACGAGCTCCTGTCCCTTGTCCATCGGTGCCTGGCCGACCTTGCCGGCCGCGAACTGCGCGTTCTGCTCGTTGATCGCGGCGGCGACGTCGTTCGGTGTCAGCTTCAACTGCGCGAGGCGGTCCGGCTTCAGCCAGATCCGCATCGCGTAGTCCTTGGCGCCGAAGATCTGCACGTTCGTCGTGCCGGGCAGGCGCTTCAGCTGGTCGAGCACGTTCAGCGTCACGTAGTTCGACGTGAACAGATCGTCGAACCTGCCGTCCGGCGAGTAGAACGCGAGCACCTGCAGGAACGCCGACGATCCGCGCTCGACCGTGACGCCCTGGCGGCGCACTTCCAGCGGCAGGCGCGGCTCGACCTGCTTGACGCGATTGTTGACGTTGATTGCGGCTTGGTCGACGTCGGTGCCGATATCGAACGTGACCTGGATCTGCACGACGCCGTTCGAAGCCGAATTCGAACTCATGTAGATCATGCCCGGCACGCCGTTGATCGCGTTCTCGAGCGGCGCGGACACGCTGCTCTCGAGCACTTCGGCCGATGCTCCCGGATAGACTGCCTGCACGGTGACGACCGGCGGCGCGATCTCCGGATACTGGGCGATCGGCAGTGCGCGCATGGCGGCGAGGCCGGCCAGCACGAGCACGATCGAAATGACGGCCGCGAAGATCGGCCGGTCGATGAAGAAGCGCGAGAGCATGGGCTGGCCTCAGGACTTCTTCGTCGCGGCAGGCGGCGCGCCGGGGGAAGCGGGCGGCGTGCCGGGAGGCACGACCTGGATCGCCTGGCCCGGGAACATCACGCGCGCGATGCCGTCGACGATGATGGCTTCGCCCGGCTTCAGCCCGGACTCGATGATCCAGCGCTGGCTGCCGTTGCCGTCGACCCAGTCGCCGACGACGACCGGGCGCGGCAGCGCGATGTCCTTGCCGTCCTTGTCCTTGGCCGGCACGTAGACGAATTTTCCCTGTGGGCCGTCGAGCACCGCAACCTGCGGCACCGCGATCGCGTCCTTGCGATACGCGCCCGCGAGACTCACGCGCACGAACTGCCCGGGCTTGAGGCTGCCGTCGGGATTCGCAAGCTCGGCGCGCATCTCGTAGGTTCCGGTGCCCGGATTGATGCGCGGGTCCGCGAAGTTGATCGTTCCCTTGCGCGGGAAGAGCGAGTCATCTGCGAGCTTCACGGTCACGTCGAAGGCATTCGCCTTGGGCAGCACGAGCCTGCCTTCGGCCACGCCGCGCGAGAGTTTCAGCTGCTCGTTTTCCGAGATGTGGAACTGGATCCAGATCGGGTCGAGCTGCGAGATCGTCGTGAGCAGCGTCTCGTTCGCGTTGAGCAGGCTGCCTTCCGACTTCGCGGCGCGGCCGATCAGTCCGCCGACAGGCGCGGTGATCCGCGTGTAGCCGAGATTCAAGCGGGCTTCCGCGAGCCGAGCCTCGGCGGCCTTCACCGTCGCGGCCGCAAGTTCCGCGTTCGACTGCGCGTCGTCCGCCTCCTTCTGGCCGACCGCGCGCCGTTCGGCGAGCGGCTTCAGGCGCGCTGCTTCGCGTTCCGCCTGGGACCGCTGTGCTTGGGCCCGTGCGACCTCGGCCTCCGCGGCCGCCGCCTGCGCCGCAAACGTCGCCGGATCGATCGTGAACAGCAGCTGACCCGACTTGACCGCGCCGCCTTCGATGAAGTGTCTGCGGTCGAGAATGCCGGTCACGCGCGCGCGAACTTCGACTTCCTTCGACCCGGTTGTCTGGCCGACGTACTCGAAGGCGATCGGGATGTCGGCCGCCTGCACGTTGATCGTCGACACCATCGCCGGCGGGAATCCCATCCCGGCCGGTGCCTGCGCCTGACCGCAGGCGCTGAGGGAGGCGACCGTTGCGAGCATCGCGGAGGTGAGAGCAGAGGTGAGAGCGGAGGAGGGGAAACGAGGATTCATCGCTGACTCCGGAAGATTGCGCGGGGAGGCCCGGCAGCACACCGCGACGGCCCGGACTAGGGCGGTCTTGTCACGGTGCGGCGGCAAGAGCGGCTGCACCCGCGGTGATCGCGCTTCGCGGGTCGCGCTCCCAGCGCAACTGTCGTTCGTCTTGCTGCGCTGCGCCTTGATCGCAATCCGCCATTAACATACATTCACGAATGTTTGTCAAGATGGGAGACGCTCCCCGCGCTGCGCTGCAAGCCCGCGCGTGCCGCATGGAAATGGCAGATGGTGAGACGCACGAAGGAAGAAGCGCTAGCGACCCGCGACAGCCTGCTCGACGCGGCTGAACGGGTGTTCGCACGGCGCGGTGTCTCGAGCACGACGCTCGACGAAGTTGCGATCGAAGCCGGCGTCACGCGCGGCGCGGTGTATTGGCATTTCGGTGGCAAGGATGAACTGTTCCGCGCAATGTGCGAACGGGCCGTGCTCCCGCTCGAGCAGATGCTCGAGCAGACGGCGCTTGGCCGCCATCGGGATCCGCTGGGCGCGCTCGCGGCTGTTTCCGTGACTGCGTTGCGCAACATTGCCCGCACGCCGCGTACCCGCGCGGTGCTCGACATCCTGTTTCACCGTTGCGAGTCCGGCGCCGAACGCTCCGATATTGAAACCCGGGCCGTGCAGATGGAGCGCTCGAACGAGCATTGCACCGAGAGCGTCGAACGACTGCTGCAGCAGGCGGTGCGCGCCGGGCAGTTGCCGTCCGACACCGACGTTGCGCTTGCCGCGTTCGCGGTCAACGCCTACGTCTCCGGCGTCGTGCAGCAGTGGGTGTCGCAGCCGTCTGCCTATGACCTGGAGGCGGTTGCACCGGCGCTGGTCGGCATCATGATCGCCGGGCTGAGCGCGGCCGCGCCGCGGCGCGCGCAGCGCGCTAGCGCGGCAGCACGACGCCGCGCTCCTGCTCCGCGAGCCGGCGCAGGTAAGCCGCGAACTCGGGGTCCTCGCCGCGCAGCAGCTCCGGCAGCCGGTAGTAGAAGTCGTCGCGCTGGATCCACTCGCGCATGAAGTCCTCCCACGAGTTCCAGCGCCGCTTCTGTTCCGGCGTCATCTCGGGCGTCCACGCGGTCAGATAGGCGCGCTCGAGCAGCGAAATCAGCATGTCGAAGATCGCCAGCATCCGCTCCTGCTGTTCCGGCGAGCGGTCGGGCGGGACCGTGTTGCTGCGCAGTCGCAGGTCAGGGTTGTCGATCACGACCTTCAGAAAGTCGTTGTAGGCATCCGACAACAGCTGGTAGACCTCAGCTTCCTCGTTGCGCCGTTCCTTGCGCTGCTCGAACAGGAAGAGACCGATCGCCAGCGGCAGGCCGATGACCGTGACCACGTAGCTCGCGATTTCCCACAGTACCGGGTTCAGCATCTCAGCCGCCGTAGCGCTTGAGCCCGGCCAGGTCCTTGATGCGGACGCGACCGTAGTCGACGTCGAGCAGGCCGGCGCGCGCCAGCGTCTGCAGCGCCTGGTTGACGCGCTGGCGTGACACGCCCGACAGGTAACCGATCTCCTCCTGCGAGATCTCGAGCTCGGCGCGGTGGCCGGGATAAAGGTAGGGATTGAACATTTCGGCCAGGCACCGCGCGACCCGCGCGTCCGGTTCGAGCAGGCGCTCGTATTCGACCAGCCCGATGAACTGGCCCAATCGCTCGTTCAGCTGCAGCAGCAGGAAGCGATTGAACGCGATGCTGCTGCCGAGCAACCAGTCGAAAGTCGAGCGCGGCATCCAGGCGATGCGCGTGTCGCGCAAGGTGACGATGTCGTACTTGCGCGCTTCGCTCTTCAGCAGCGACCCTTCGCCGAACCAGCCGCCGGGGCCAACCCCGGTGAAGGTCACGCTCTTGCCGGCGGCCGACACCGAACTCATCTTGACCAGGCCTTCGATGATTCCGGTCCACGCGTCGACGATCTCGCCCTTGCGCATCACGACGCTGCCGCCGGAGAAGCGACGCTCCTCGACCTCGAGCGAAACGCGCCTGCGCTGCGCATCGTCGAGACCATGCCACCAGGCGCTCGCGGCCAGCATGTCGGCGAGTCGGGGCGGTTCGAGGTCGGCCATCGCGGAATTGTCGCCCAGACTGTCGCCCGGATGACAGCGTGTGCGCGCCTCCGGCCGTACTGTTCGTCCACGGGCTTATGCGTTCCCGCAGTGCCGGGATCACCGGCTGGGTTAAGCTAGCCGAACGAACAGTGACGCGGCCATGCATGTCGACAATGCAATGGCCGCGCGATCAAGGAGACGAGCCGTGACAGCGGACAACGCTGACACATTCCCGCGCCTGCTGCAGCGGCATGCCAGGGTCCGCCCGTATTCGGCCGCGATCCGCGAAAAGGACCTCGGCATCTGGCAGAGCTGGAGCTGGATGCAGATGCTGCAGGAGGTGCGCGAAGTCGCGGGCGGCCTGCTGCAGGCGGGATTCAAGCGCGGCGAGCACCTGGCCATCATCGGCGAGAACCGCCCGCACCTGTATTTCACGATGACCGCCGTCCAGTGCCTGGGCGGCATCCCGGTTCCGATGTACCAGGACGCGGTGGCCGCCGAAATGGCCTTCGTCTTCGACAATGCCGAGATTGGCTTTGCGATGGTCGAAGACCAGGAGCAGGTCGACAAGGTGCTCGAGATCCGCGAGAAGGTCCCGCACCTGCGGCGCATCATCTATGACGATCCGCGCGGGCTGCGCAACTACAACCAGCCGGGTCTCGCTTCGTACGAGCAGTTGCGTGTCCTCGGCCAGCAGTTCCTGCGCGAGCACCCGGGGCGGGTCGACGCGGAGATCGATCGCGGGCGCGCGACCGATACCGCCGCGATGTTCTATACGTCGGGCACGACGGGCAGCGCCAAGGGGGTTGTTCTCGGCTACGACAACCTGATCGCGGCCGGCCGCGCCGGTGCCGACATGGAATCGCTGACGGCCAAGGAAGAGGTGCTTGCGTACCTGCCGATGGCGTGGATCGGGCAGAACATCTTCTCGTACACGCAATGGCTCGTGTGCGGCTTCACGGTCAACTGTCCGGAATCGGAGGCGACGGTCATCGCCGACATGCGGGAGATCGGCCCAACCTACTACTTCGCTCCGCCACGAGTGCTCGAGGCGCTGCTGACGCAGGTGATGATCCGGATGGAAGATGCGTCGGCGCTCAAGCGCCGCATGTTCCACTACTTTATGGGCGTCGCCCGTGGCGTCGGTGGCCGCCTGCTCGACGGCAAGCCGGTCGGACTTTCCGACCGACTGCTCCATTTGATCGGCAACTGGCTCGTCTACGCGCCGCTCAGGAATGCTCTCGGCATGAGCCGCATCCGCGTCGCCTATACGGCCGGCGAGGCGATCGGGCCGGACCTGTTCACCTTCTACCGCTCGCTTGGCATCAATCTGAAACAGCTGTACGGATCGACCGAGACCTCGGTCTTCGTGTGCGTGCAGCCCAACGGCGGCGTCAGGCCGGATACGGTCGGTCCGCCGGTCAAGGGCGTCGAGATCAAGCTCACCGACGCCGGCGAGATCCTGATCCGTTCGCCAGGACTTTTCCGCGAGTACTACAAGGCGCCGGAGGCGACGCGCGATGCCAAGGACGCCGACGGTTGGTTCCACACGGGTGACGCCGGTTATTTCGACCAGGAAGGTCAGCTGAAGATCATCGATCGCGCAAAGGACGTCGGCAAGCTTGCCGACGGCACGCTGTTCGCGCCCAAGTACATCGAGAACAAGCTGAAGTTCTTCCCGATGATCAAAGAGGCGGTTGCGTTCGGCGACGGTCGCTCGATGGTGTGTGCATTCGTCAACATCGACATGGAGGCGGTGGGGAACTGGGCCGAGCGACGCAACGTTCCTTATGCCGGCTATACGGATCTCGCGGGCAAGCCCGAGGTGCTCGAGCTGATCCGCGAGTCGGTCGAGAAGGTGAATGCGGATCTCGCCGCCGATCCCAAGCTCGCCAATGCGCAGATCCATCGCTTCATCGTGCTGCACAAGGAACTCGACGCCGACGACGAGGAACTGACGCGCACGCGCAAGGTGCGGCGCCGCTTCATCCAGCAGAAATACGAGCAGCTGGTCGAGTCGATGTACAGCGGCGCGAGGGAGCAATACATCGAGACGATGGTCAAGTTCGAAGACGGCCGCACCGGGACGATCAGTGCAACGATCAAGGTACGCGACGCCAAGGTCCTTCCGCCGCTGCGAGCGGCCGCCTGACACGGGCACGCCGCCGCCACCGCACACCGATGACGCCCAAGACCTGGCTCGCAGTCGCCTGCCTCCTGATCGGCGTGCCGTTGGCCGCCTGGGCGCTGGCCGACGGCCGGCTGCTGCTGGCGCTGGTCGGTTTTGCGCTGATCTTCACCTTTCTCTTCTTCGTCATCGAAGGCATGGCGAAGGCCGGCAAGCCGAAGCATGAGATCCGGCGTGCTGCTGACGCCGCCTGGAACATGAAGGACGAGCCGCCGGGCGGAGGCGCCGGATGATGAACGAACGCAACATCGGCGACGTGCTGCTCACGGTGGAGGAGGTTTCGCTGGCGTTCGGCGGCGTCAAGGCTCTGCAGGGCGTGTCTTTCGACGTACGCGAGCACGAGATCAGGGCAATCATCGGCCCGAACGGCGCGGGCAAGAGCTCGATGCTGAACGTGATCAACGGCGTCTACACGCCGCAGCAGGGCCGCATCAAGTTTGGCGGCAAGGTGCGCGAGAACATGGATCCGCACGATGCTGCGGCCAACGGGATCGCCCGCACATTTCAGAGCCTTGCGCTGTTCAAGGGCATGAGCGTTCTGGACAACATCATGACCGGCCGCAACCTGCGGATGCGGACGGGCCTGCTTGCACAGGCGGTACATCTGGGGTTTGCGCGGCGGGAGGAACTGCGTCATCGCGAGTTCGTCGAGCAAATCATCGACTTCCTCGAGATCCAGGCGTATCGCAGGACACCGGTCGGGCGGCTTCCGTACGGATTGCAGAAACGGGTCGACCTCGGGCGCGCGCTGGCGATGGAACCGAAGCTGCTGCTGCTCGACGAGCCGATGGCCGGCATGAACCTCGAGGAAAAAGAGGATATGTGTCGCTTCGTGCTCGACGTCAACGAGGAGTTCGGCACGACGATCGTGCTGATCGAGCACGACATGGGCGTCGTGATGGACATCTCCGACCGGGTCGTCGTGCTCGATTACGGCAAGAAAATCGGCGACGGGTCGCCGGACGAGGTTCGCAGCAGCCAAAGCGTCATCGACGCCTACCTCGGAGTGGCCCACTGACATGACGCTAACCACCTTGCAACGAAACTGGCCGGTCGTCGCGCTGATAGTCGCGGTGGTGATCGGCGCAATTGCGCCGCTGGTGCTCGGCATGAGTGCGCCCGGCTTCTACTTCGAGGTGCTGCTCGGCGGCCTGATGTCGGGTGTGCTCTATTCGCTGGTCGCTCTCGGCTTTGTTCTGATCTTCAAGGCGTCCGGCGTCTTCAACTTTGCGCAGGGCGCGATGGTGCTATTTGCGGCACTCGCGCTCGCCCGCATGAGCGAGGTGATGCCGCTCGGCATCGCGTTCGTACTGGCGATCGCGGTCATGGCCGTTTTCGCGTGGCTGGTTGAGCGGCTCGTGCTGCGCCACCTCGTCAACCAGGATGCGGTCGTGCTGCTGATGGCCACGCTCGGCATCGCGTATTTCCTCGACGGCTTCGGACAGCTGCTCTGGGGCAGCGACATCTACCGGATCGAAACCGGGCTCCCAAAGGCGCCGGTTATGGTGCTCGACCAGGTATTCGAGGGCGGGATCCTGATCAACACCGAGGACTTCGTGGCAGCTGCGGTGGCCGGGCTGCTAGTGCTGGCCCTCGCCATCTTCTTCCAGAAGACGGCCACGGGCCGTGCGCTACGTGCCGTCGCGGACGACCATCAAGCCGCGCAGTCGATCGGCATCCCGCTGAATCGCATCTGGGTGATCGTCTGGTCGGTCGCGGGATTTGTCGCGCTGGTGGCGGGCATGGTGTGGGGCTCGAAGCTTGGCGTGCAGTTCTCGCTGTCGCTGATAGCGCTGAAGGCGCTGCCGGTGGTGATCCTCGGCGGCTTCACGTCGGTGCCGGGCGCAATCCTCGGCGGGCTGATCATCGGTGTGGGCGAGAAATTCGCCGAAGTGTTCCTCGGCCCGATCGTTGTGCAACAGTTCGATCTTGCTGGCGGCGGCATCGAGAACTGGTTTGCCTACGTGCTGGCGCTGGTATTCCTGCTGGTACGCCCCGAAGGACTCTTCGGGGAGAAACACATCGACCGCGTGTAGCGCCGAGGACGACAGGAACCATGCTCTACCGCGAAAACGGCCAGTTCAAGACGAGCTACGTTGAGGATCAGCAGATCCTTCCGATCGTCCAGGACCGGTGGTTCATGCTGGCGCTGTTGGCGTTCGCCTACATCGGGTTGCCGCTCATCGCGAGCGACTACACCTTCCGCGCGCTGATCGTTCCATTCCTAATCCTAGCTATCGCGGCGATCGGCCTGAACATCCTGGTCGGCTACTGCGGCCAGATCTCGCTCGGAACGGCCGCCTTCATGGCAGTCGGCGCCTACGCGGCATACAACATCGTGATCCGCGCGCCGGTGCTGAATTTCATCGTCGTGCTAGTGCTGGCGGGTGGGGTCGCCGCGGTCGTCGGCGTGCTGTTCGGCATCCCGAGCCTGCGCATCAAGGGTCTGTATCTGGCCGTTGCCACTCTCGCCGCTCAGTTCTTCGTCGACTGGATGTTCGCGCGAGTCAAGTGGTTCACCAATTATTCGTCGTCGGGCTCCGTTTCCACTGCGCCGATCGAGATGTTCGGCTGGGCGGTCGAGTCCGCGCTCGACAAGTACCTGTTCGTCCTGACGATTGCCGTCGTGCTGACCCTGGCTGCGAAGAATCTGGTGCGAGGGCATATCGGCCGCAGCTGGATGGCGATGCGCGACATGGATGTCGCCGCCGAGGTCATCGGTATCCGGCCGCTGTATGCCAAGCTCAGCGCGTTTGCGGTCAGCTCGTTTTACGCTGGAATCGCCGGCGCCCTGTGGGGGTTTGTCCACCTTGGCGCATGGGAGCCGCTGGCGTTCAATATCAACCTTTCCCTGAACCTGCTGTTCATGATCATCATCGGCGGCATGGGTTCGCTGCTCGGCGCGTACTTCGGCGCGGCGTTCATCGTGCTCCTGCCGATCCTGCTTAACCAGGTCCCGGGTTGGTTCGGCATCCCGATTTCAACGGCGCTGGCATCGCATCTGGAATTGATTATCTTCGGCAGCCTGATCGTGTTCTTCCTGATCGCCGAGCCGCACGGTCTTGCGCGGCTGTGGGCGATAGGCAAGGAGAAACTTCGGCTTTGGCCGTTCCCGCACTGAAGTGGTCCACGGCGGGATGGCCTCCAACCAATCGAACTGGACCCAAGAACGAAGGAGACACTCGATGAAAAGTTTGATACGAATGAACGCGAAGACAGCGCTCGCGATCGCCGGAATCGCCGCAGCGGCGCTCTGCACGCCGCTGGCGTCCACCGCGCAGACCAAGGGAGCGGCCGCCGGCAAGGGCGAGCAGTTCTTCCCGGTGCTGGTCTATCGCACCGGCGCGTACGGTCCGAATGGCACCCCGTGGGCGAACGGCTATGTCGACTACCTGAAACTGGTCAACGCGCAGGGCGGCATCAATGGTGTGAGGATCACGTTCGAGGAGTGCGAAACGGGTTACGACACGGCGCGCAGTGTCGAGTGCTACGAGCGGCTCAAATCGCGGCCGAACGCGGCAGTATTCCAGCCGCTGTCGACGGGCGCGACATTCGCCATTACGGACAAGGCGCCGACCGACAAGATTCCGATCATCACCGCCGGTTACGGTCGCTCGGAGTCGGTGGAGGGCGAAGTGTTCCCATGGAACTTCCCCTTGCTCGGCACCTACTGGACAGCGGCCGACGTGCTGGTGCAGCACCTGGGCAAGCTCAACGGCGGCCTCGACAAGCTGAAGGGCAAGAAGATCGCGCTGATCTATCACGACTCGCCGTACGGCAAGGAACCGATTCCGCTGCTGACCGAGCGTTCGAAGCTGCATGGCTTTCAGCTGACGACGATTCCGGTCACGCACCCGGGAGTCGAGCAGAAGGCCGCCTGGCTGCAGATCCGCCAGCTGCGTCCGGACTACGTAGTCCTGTGGGGGTGGGGCGTGATGAACTCCACCGCGATCCGCGAGGCGGTCGCCACGGGCTTCCCGCGCGACAAGATGTTCGGCGGCTGGTGGTCGGCGGCAGAGCCGGATGTCACCCCGGTCGGAGCCGATGCCAAGGGCTACAACGGCATGGCCTATCAGCACGGGGCCGGGCGCTCCAAGGTGCACCAGGACATCCTCAATCTGGTTCACGCGAAGGGCCAAGGCACCGGTCCCGCGGACGAGGTTGGCAGCGTGCTCTACAACCGAGGACTGATCAGCGCGATGCTCGGCGTTGAGGCGGTGCGGCAGGCGCAGTTGCGGTACGGCGTTCGTCCATTGACTGGCGAGGAGGTGCGCTACGGCCTGGAGAACCTCAACATTGATGCGAAGCGCATCGACGCGCTGGGCCTGGCCGGCGTGATCCGCCCGCTGGCGACGAACTGCCGCGATCATGAGGGCTCGCGCTGGGCCCGCGTCCACACGTGGGACGGCACCAAGTGGAGTTTCTCATCCGACTGGTACGAGGCGGACTCGCAGATCATCAAGCCGATGATCCGCGACGCGGCTGCCCGCTACGTTACTGAGAAGAAGATCACGAGGCGCAGCTGCGAGGCCGAGATGACCGCTGCCGCCAAGGCGGCACCGGCCGCAACTCCGGCGAAGACCGCCCCGGCAGCTCCGGCCAAGGCCGTCCCGGCAGCCAAAAAGTAACCGAAACCAACCAACCGGCCGCGGAGGCGGCCGGTTGTGCAAAGCGCCCGTCAAGGACGCTTTGCACAACACAACGGAGAAGACGGTGACCGCACCGCTGCTCAACGTCAACGGCATCGAGGTGATCTATAACCACGTGATCCTCGTGCTGAAAGGCGTGTCGCTGAACGTGCCCGACGGCAGCGTCGTGGCCCTGCTCGGCGCCAACGGCGCCGGCAAGACCACCACGTTGCGCGCGGTGTCGAACCTGCTGCGTGCGGAGCGCGGCGAGGTGACGAAGGGTTCGATCGAATATCGCGGCGAGAAGATCCAGGATCTGACGGCGTACGACCTCGTCAAGCGCGGCGTCGTGCAGGTGATGGAAGGTCGACGCTGCTTCGCGCACCTGACGGTGGAAGAGAACCTGCTGACGGGCGCGTATTCGCGCGGGTCGTCGGGGCGTGGCAACTCGCGCTCCGAAGTCGCTGCGGACCTGGAGAAGGTCTACGCCTACTTCCCGCGACTGAAGCAGCGCCGCACGAGCCAGTCGGGCTACACCTCAGGCGGCGAACAACAGATGACCGCGATCGGCCGTGCGCTGATGGCGCGGCCATCGATGATCCTGCTGGACGAACCTTCGATGGGCCTTGCACCGCAGGTCGTCGACGAGATCTTCTCCATCGTCAAGGACCTGAACGCCAAGGAACGGGTCTCGTTCCTGCTCGCCGAGCAGAACACCAACATTGCACTGAAGTACGCCAATTACGGCTACATCCTGGAGAACGGCCGCGTTGTGATGGACGGCGAGGCGCGGGCGCTGCGCGAGAACGAGGATGTCAAGGAGTTCTATCTCGGCCTGTCGAAGGCCGGGCGCAAGAGTTTTCGCGACGCGAAGTTCTACAAGCGTCGCAAGCGCTGGCTGGCCTGAGGGGCGGACGGCGCTTACGTTTGGCCCGCGTTGCTTGTGCGGGTCCCTCGTTTCGATGCGCGGACGAACGGGGGCGAGTGAAGCGGTCCGTGCGAACACACTCGGGGGAATCGATGGCTACAGCCCGGAAAGCTGCGAAAAAGAAAGCACGACGCACGGTGATGTACAGCAGCGGCGGCAAGAAGCTTTACGCCGTACGCGACAAGAGCGGGAAGTTCAAGGACATTCAGCAGTATTCCCGCGCGCATGCGATGGACATCAAGAAGGGCTCCAGCGCCGAAACCAAGGCCGTCGCCAAGAAAGCAGCAAAGAAGGCTGCCAAGAAGACTGCAGCCCGGCGAACTGCCGTGAAGTCTGCGACGAAGAAGGTCGCCAAGCGGGCGACGTCGGCAAAGAAAGCCGTTAGCCGCCTGGTCGGGCGCATCCGGCGCGCGGTCAAGCGGGCGACGAGCTGAGCTCTCTGCAGGCGCCAGGATGAGA
>Ga0105100_10001344_pt1 | contig 14515 bp, 13 predicted proteins | sample PPLLak12cMay2015_2_FD_87033 | JGI IMG/M metagenome (GOLD analysis project Ga0105100, IMG submission 87033) | Freshwater sediment microbial communities from Prairie Pothole Lake near Jamestown, North Dakota, USA - PPLs Lake P8 Core (1) Depth... | ecosystem: Environmental > Aquatic > Freshwater >...
CGGAGACGACGATGAACGAGACCTCGCGACCGCGCAGGAACTCCTCGATGACGATGCGGCGGCCGGCCGCCCCGAACTTCTTCTGGACGAGCATCTCGCCGGCCGTGTCCTCGGCCTTCTTCTGCGTGGCGCAGACGACAACCCCCTTGCCCGCCGCCAGGCCGTCGGCCTTGACGACGACGGGGAACGCGAACTCGCCCGAGGCCAGGATCTTCTTGGCCTGGTCGAAGCTGTCGGCGATCTTGAACCGGCCGGTGGGGATGCGGTGCCGGGCCATGAACTCCTTGGCGAAGACCTTGCTGCCCTCTATCTCGGCCGCCTTCTTGGACGGCCCGAAGACGCGCAGGCCCCGCTTCTCGAACTCGTCGACGATGCCCATGGTCAGCGGGACCTCGGGGCCGACGACCGTCAGGCCGATCTTCTCGCGCCCGGCGAAGTCGAGGAGCCCGGCGATGTCCGTGTCGGCCAGCGGGACATTCTCGGCGACGAGCCGCGTCCCGCCGTTCCCCGGGGCGCAGTAGACCTTCTCGACGCGGGGGCTGCGGGCGATCTTCCAGGCCAGCGCGTGTTCCCTTCCGCCCGAGCCGACGACGAGGATCTTCACGCTCAGGCTCCCGCGGCCTTGCGGAGGTTGTCGGCGAAGAGGGCCGCGTAGCCGGGCTCGGGGATGACGCTCTCGAGGATCCGGGCCGCCAGCGGCAGGGCCTCGGCGGGAGGTAGGGTGTAACCCATCGTCAGGAAGTTCTTCCGGTAGCGGGCCACGTCGGCCCCGGCCGGCTTATTGCGGACGATGATGTCGCTCATCAGACCGGCCAGCTCGTCGAAGTCCTTCTCCTTCATGCCGAACCGGGTCATCTCCTGGACGCCGAGGCGGACGCCGCTCGACTCGAGGAAGGTGGCGTCGTCGGGCAGGGCCTGGTAGTTGGTCAGGACGTTGTTCGTCTCGAGGCGCCGGGCGATCTCCATGCCGGGGCCGAAGGACTTGACCCGGATGATGACCTGGTGCGTTTCCGTGTAGCCGTCGGACGGATCGCCCTCGACGGGGATGCCGTGGGCGGCGAGAGCCTTGGCCAGGGCCCGGGCGTTGGCGCGGACCTGGTCCTGGAACTCCTTCTTGAACGCGTTCATCTCGTAGGCGGCCATGAGCAGGCCGAGGAGGCTCCCGAGATGGTGGTTGCTGGTCGATCCGGGGAAGGCCCGGCTCTTGATCTCGGGCCAGAGCGGCCGCAGCGGCGAGCCCTTGGCGATGTTGCCGGCGACGACGCCGCGCTGGGTCCCGAAGAAGGTCTTGTGCGTGCTCCCCGTGACGATGTCGGCGCCCTCGGCGAAGGGGGCCTGGAAGGCCCCGTAGAGCCCGAGGACGTGGGCCATGTCGAACATCAGGACCGGGCGGTCCTTCCAGTCCTTGACGATGTCGGCCACGAAGGCGACCGGCTCGCGGTAGAGGAACATGCTCTTGCCGAAGACGATGAGCTCGGGCCGGTGCGATTCGAGGAGCTGCCCCAGCCGCTCGGCGTCGGGTTTATAGGGGTTGTCCTTGCGGACGGGCAGGTTGACGACCCGTTCCTTTCCGGTCGCCGGGTCTTCCTCGATGTAGTTGAAGAGCGCGCCCATGGGCTGGGCGCTGAGGTGCCCGCCGTAGATGAGCTCGTTGTTGAAGACGAGCCGGATCCGGCGCGAGAGCTGCCCTGCGGCCCGGCCGCGGTTGAGGAACTTGACCAGGCCCTTGAAGACGACCTCGTTGGCCATCTGGCCGCTGATCGGCCTGAGCTCGATGTCGGAGCAGCCGAAGTAGGCCGCCATCTCCCGCTGGGCCTCGACCTCGACGTCGCGGATGAAATCCGTGCCCTGGTAGAAGTAGACCTCCTCCCCTTTCATCGTCCGGTGTTCGGCGTAGCGGCCGGCCGGATCGGCGATCTCGAACATCTTGACCAGGAGCGAAGGCGTCGACTCCGAGGGGATGAGGTTGAAACAGTCTCGCTGGCGCCAGGCGCTGTTCCGCTCGACGCGGGCGGCCAGGTCGCGGGCTTTTTCATCGAATGAAGGCATGTCACCGTTCCTTATTTGAAGTTCTCGTCCTCGAGGTCGCGGACCATTCCGACCCGCCGGCCGTGGCGGCCGTCCTCGAAGTCGGTCTCGAGCCAGACCCGGACGATGACCAGCGCCTGTTCGAGCGTATGCGTCCGGCCGCCCATGGTCAGGCAGTTCGCGTCGTTGTGCTTGCGGCTCATCTCGGCCGTGTACTCGTTCCAGCAGGGCGTCGCCCGGATGCCCTTGAACTTGTTGGCCACGATGGCCATGCCCAGGCCGGTGCCGCAGATGAGGATGGCCCGGTCGCAGGCGCCGGAGAGGACCGCGCGGGCGCCCCGGGCCCCGTACTCGACGTAGTCGACCGACTCGCCCGAGTCGCAGCCGAGGTCTTCGAAGGGCAGGCCGCGGCCGCGGAGGTAGTCGGCGACCCCGGTCTTGAGCGCGTAGCCGGCGTGGTCGGAGGCGAGCGCGATCTTCATTTCTCGATGAGCCTGGCCGCTTCCGGCATGACCTCGATCGCCTTCCTGACGATGGGATCGGTCAGGCGCGCCACGCGGACGCCCTCGTCGACGCCCCAGACGGCGCCGGCGATCTCCCGCTCGAGCTCCCGGCGGATCTCCGGCTCGGCGTCGCTGAAGGCCTTCTCGTCGTACTCGGTCTTGCGGGAGGAGAGGAACTTGCGGAAATCGGCCACGACTTCGTCGTTGACGACAAACGTGGTCCCGACTTGAATCTTGCCGGGGGCGGCGGCCCCGGCGTCCTTCGGGTCCTGGGGGAAGACGAACTTCCGCCCGAGGTCGGTCTGGTGCTGGACCAGCCGCCGGGCGTAGGTGAAGAAGGCCCCGCTCAGACGGAGGCGCCCGGTGAACGGCTTGAGCAGGGAATCGACGGCGTAGTCGGGCGTGATGCCGCCCTGGCCGAGGACCTTGCGGCCGTGCTCGGTGTAGCGGACCTCGCGGCTGTCCTCGGGGGCGCGCTTGCTCATCATGTAGTCGTCGAGGTGGCTGTAGTCCCGCTGGATGGACCGCCCGCTCGGCGTCAGGTACTTGGCCACGGTCAGGGCCACGGCCATGTCCGGGGCGAGCGGGAAGACCGTCTGGACCAGTCCCTTGCCCCAGGAATCCTCGCCGACGACGAGGCCCCGGTCGTGGTCCATGACCGCCCCGCTGACGATCTCGGAGGCGCTGGCCGTGCCCTGGTCGATGAGGATGACGAGGGGCAGCTTCTCGTACTGGTCGTTCCGGTAGGCCGGGAACTCCCGGTCGTAGCTCGAGTTGCGGCCGTCCATGGTGACGATGAGCGACCCCCGCGGCAGGAAGAGGTCCGAGATCTCGACGGACGGGGCCAGGGCCCCGCCGGTGTTCAGGCGCAGGTCGAGGATGAGGCTCTTCATCCCCGCGGCGGTCAGCTTGGCCAGGGCGTCCTCGAGCTCGCGCGGCGTCTCGTCGCCGAAGTTCCGGATATAGATGTAGCCGATGCCGCCGTCGAGGAGGAAGGCGTAGGGCACGCTCAGGAGCGGGATCTCTTCGCGGGCGATGGTCAGATCGAACGGCTTCTCCCCCTCGCGGACGACGGTGATGGTGACCTTCGAGCCCTTCTCCGTCCCGCGGAGCTTCTGCATGGCGTCGTAGCTCGAGATCGGCACGGTCGACTCGCCATCGATGTGGGAGATGATGTCGCCGGGGAGGATGCCCAGGCGATGGGCCGGCCCGCCCTCGATCGGGGCGATGACGACGATGGCCTCGCCCTGCTTCTGGATCTGCATGCCCGTGCCGTAGTATTTGCCCGTGTAGTCCTCGCGCATCCGGGAGAAACTCGATGGGTCGAGGAAATACGAGTGGGGGTCGAGCGTGTCCAGGGTGCCCTTGATCGCGGCGATGGCCAGATCTTCCTCCTCGAGGAGCTTGAAGTAGTTGCCCTCGAGGACGCCGGCGATCGTCCGGGCCTTGGTCAGGGAGGCCGACCAGAGGTCCTCGTCGTAGGACGGGACCTGGAGTAGCAGAACGGCCGCGCATATGAGGAAAAGGGTGATTTTTTTCATAGACCTCACGTCTCTCCGATTCTAGCACCCCCCGCCCCCCAAGTAAAGGCGGCGGAAAGCCCGGGAGTTTGGCCCCGGCCGGGGCCGTGCTATAATAGCCGCCGCGAGACTCACATGTTCGGGAGCATCGGGCCGGCGGAACTCGTCCTCATCTTCGTCATCGCTCTGCTCGTCTTCGGCCCCAAGAAGCTCCCCGAGATCGGGCGCTCCGTCGGCAAGGCCCTCCGGGAGTTCAAGAGGACCTCCGACGAGATCAAGGGCCGCATCGAGGAGGAGATCGAGGCCTCGGAGCTCAAGGACATCCGCAAGGACATCCAGACGGGAGTCGACGACCTCAAGTCGAGCGTGAAGGACCTCACTTCCGGGGTCACGGACATCAAGAAGGAAATCCAGAAGGACATCGAGGGACATGAGATTGGGGAAGGGCCGAAAGTCACCTGACGAGATGACCTTCCTCGAGCATCTGGAGGATCTCCGGAAGCGGCTCTTCTATGCGGCCATCGCCCTGTTCGCCGGCTTCATCCCCGGCTGGATCTTCTCCAAGCAGCTCTACGCGATCCTGGCCCGCCCGGTGACCCAGTACCTGCCCGAGGGGACCAAGCTCGCCTTCACCACGCTGACCTCGCCCTTCATGCTCTACATGAAAGTGGCGTTCCTGGCCTCGTTGTTCTTCATGTCGCCCTTCGTCTTCCTCCAGCTCTGGTACTTCATCGCCCCCGGGCTCTACCGGAAGGAGAAGAAATACGCCGTTCCCTTCGTCCTGATGACGAGCTTCTTCTTCTCTCTCGGGGCCCTGTTCGGCTACTACATCGTCTTCCCCTGGGCCTGCCGTTTCTTTCTGACCCTCGGAAAAGATTTCCAGGCGGTCATCACCGTCGACCAGTACTTCAGCTTCGCCCTGAAGGTCCTGCTCGGCATCGCCTTGGTCTTCGAGATGCCGACCCTCATCTTCTTCCTGGCCAAGATGGGCCTCGTCACGGCCAAGTGGATGATCCGCAACTTCAAGTACGCCGTCCTCGGCGTCTTCGTGCTGGCCGCCGTGATCACGCCCACTCCGGACATCGTCACGCAGAGCATCGTGGCGGTGCCGATGCTCATCCTCTACGGCTTGAGCATCCTCATCGCGCTGGTCGTCGGCCGGGGCAAGGACAAGGCCCGGCGGGCGGAAGAAGCCGAGCGGGCGGGATAAGGGAAAGGAAGAGTGCCGGGCATGGACGGCCGTCTGATCATCGCCAACGAACGCGTCGAAACGGGTGAAAAGCTCATCTCCGAAAACCCGGCCACCCTCAAGCCCGTGGGAGAGGTCAGCCTGGCCTCCCGGGAGCTCTGCGACCGGGCCATCGCGGCCGCCAAGGCGGCCTATCCGGCCTGGCGCTCCCTCGATCCCCGGGCGAAGCGCGACATCTTCAGGCGGGCCGAGAACATCCTGGCCCGGCGGGCGGCCGAAGCCGGGCGGATCATCGCCCTGGAGAAAGGCTCCCCTTATCCCGAATCGCTGGCCGTCGAGGTCTTCGGGGCCCTCCAGTCCATCAATTATTACGGGCACAACCAGGGGCGGCTGCTCCGGCCGAAGCGGGCCGGCCATCACACCGCGTTGTTCCTCAACAAGTCGGGCGAATTCCACTTCCACCCGCTCGGCCCGACCCTCATCATCTCGCCTTGGAACTTCCCCTTCCTCATCCCCTTCTCCGACACCCTCAGCGCCCTGACGGCGGGGAACACGGTCGTCCTGAGGCCGTCGACGTCGACACCGTTCACGGCCCTGCTCATCGGCGAGGTCTTCCTCGAGGCCGGACTACCGCCGGGCGTCCTCAACGTCGTCGTCTGCAAGACGCCCCTGGCCGAGGCCATGGTCGTCGACCGGGACATCCAGACGGTCATGTTCACCGGCAGCGTCGGCGTCGGCAAGCGCATCATGGAGCTTTGCAGCCGGAACCTGACCAACCTGACGCTCGAGCTCGGCGGCAAGGACCCGATGATCGTCCTCGAGGACGCCGACCTCGAGCGTGCGGCGCGCGGGGCCGTGTGGGCGGCCTTCATGAACTGCGGCCAGAGCTGCGGCTCGGTCGAGCGTGTCTACGTCGCGCGGCCGGTCGCCGAGGCCTTCACGGCCCGGGTCCTCGAGCTGTCCGGGGAGGTCCGGGTCGGCGATCCGCTGGATGAGGACGTCGGCATGGGCCCGATGGCTACGGCCGGGCAGCTCAAGGTCGTCGAGGAGCACATCGCCGACGCCAGGGCCAAAGGCGCCGGAGTGCCGCTCGGGGGCGGGCGGATCCCGGGGAGGCCGGGGCATTTCCTCGAGCCGACGGTCCTCACCGGGGTCGATCACACCATGCTGTGCATGACCGAGGAGACTTTCGGGCCGACGCTCCCGATCATGGCCTTCGACGGCGACGAGCAGGCCGTGGCCCTGGCCAACGACAGCATCTACGGCCTGACGGCGTCGGTCTGGACGCAGGACCGGAAGCGGGCCGCCTGGTTCGCCGAGCGCCTCGAGGCCGGGTCGGTCACCATCAACGACCACATGTACTCGTTCGTCGAACCGCGCGCGATCTGGGGCGGCATCAAGCAGACCGGCATGGGCCGGTCCCATGGTCCTTACGGACTGCTCGAGCTCGTCGATATCAAGTACGTCGGCATGGATTTCTTCCGCAAGAAGTCCCAGACGTGGTGGTATCCCTACGACAGGAACCTTCAGGGCGTGATGGAAAAGGCGATCGCGCTCTTCCACGGCGCCGGCCCGGGCGCCCGCCTCAAGGCCGCCCTGGGGCTGCGGAAGCATTGGCGCCGGATCGCGGCCACGGCGCCGCTCTGGAACTACGTCCGGGCCCTGCCGAGAATATTGAAAAAATGAGAACGCCGCCCCGACTGATCGGCCTGACGGGAACGAACGGGGCCGGCAAGGGCGAGGCCGCGGCCTTTTTCGTCGCCAGGGGCTACGCCTACTTCTCGCTCTCCGACGTCATCCGCGAAGAGCTCCGGGAGCGGGGCGAGCCCGAGGACCGGGACGGCCTCATCCGGACGGGGAACAGGCTGAGGGAGAGCTTCGGCCCCGACGTCCTGGCCCGGCGGACGATGGCCAAGGTCGGGGCGGGCGAACGGGCCGTCATCGACAGCATCCGCAACACGGCCGAGATCGACTTCCTGAGGCGGCAGGACGGGTTCGTGCTGCTGGCCATCGACGCCCCGGTCGCGATGCGCTTCGCCCGGGTCGCGGCCCGGGGCCGGGACGAGTCGGCTGGGGACCTCGAGGCCTTCCGGAAGAAAGAGGACGAGGAGCGGGCGGGAGGGGCGAAGGCCCAGCAGCTCGAGGCGTGCATGGCCGCGGCCGACCGGCTCGTCACGAACGACGGCACCATCCCGGAATTCCACCGCAAGCTCGAGGATGTCGCGACATGACGCCGCCCAGGAAATCCAAGGACCTGTACTACCTGGACATCGCCAAGGAGGTCTCGCGGCGGAGCACGTGTTTCCGGCGCGAGATCGGGGCCATCATCGTGCGGGACGACCAGATCATCTCGACGGGCTACGTGGGAGCGCCGCGCAAGACCCGGGACAGCCTGGAGCACGGTTTCTGTCTGCGGGACAGGCTGGGCATCCCCCACGGACAGCGCTACGAGCTCTGCCGGAGCGTCCACGCCGAACAGAACGCCATCATCAACGCCGCCCGGGCCGGGGTCAGCCTGCTCGGCGGGGACATGTATATCTACGGCAGCGCGCCGGGCGGCGACAAGCCGATCAGCGCCTTCCCCTGCTACATCTGCAAGAAGATGCTGATCAACTGCGGGCTCGACCGCGTCGTCTGCTCGACCGCCGACGGCGGCGTCATGGCCTTCCGCATCGAGGAATGGAGCCGCGACTGGAAGGAACACGACATCCTCGACGACGAGCACCAGTACGGGAAGGACAAATGAGGCGCGGGGCGATCGCGGTCGTCATCGTTTTGATGCTCGTGGCGCTGGCCAAGGGCGGCGCGCAGGAGCCGGCGGCGGCGCGGGGGAGGCAGGAGGCCGAAGCCGGGGGTGGCCTTCTCAAGCTCCTGGGCATCGAACCGTCGGCCGAATCAATCGACTACGTCCGGACGAAGACGCAGTTCCAGCTCCATACCCTGCTCACGGAGCAGCGCCACCCGAAGACCTGGCCCCTCGGCGAGAGGATCCGGGAGGACACGCTGGCCGGGCTCAAGATGCTGTCGTCGGTCGACGAGGACATCCGGGTGAAGATGGAGGGGCTCGCGGCGGCGCCAGAGGCTCTCGAGCGGGCGGCGCGGGCGGTCGAGAGCGCCATCCGGGGCGGTCGGAAGATCTACGTCTACGGGTGCGGGGCGACCGGCCGGCTGGCCAAGCAGATGGAGAGCACGTTCTGGCGGCCGTTCTGGCGCAAGGTCAAGGCGGACCGGAGGATCTGGGCGAAGCTGAAGGGGCGGATCGGCGCGGGGATCGAGGAGGCGCTCGTCGGCGAGATGACCGGGGCCGACCGGGCCCTGATCAGCTCGCTCGAGGGGTTCGAGGACCTGCAGCTGATCGGCCGGCTGCAACTCGAGGACCGCGGGATCGAGAAGGGCGACGTCGTCATCTGCGTCACCGAGGGCGGCGAGACGTCATCGGTCATCGGCACGGTGCTGGCGGCGCTGGACCAGTGGAAGAGCGGGAACGCGGGTGAGAGCGGGGGCGTCTACGATCCGGGGACGAGCCGCGAGCACCTCTACTTCGTCTACAACAATCCGGACGAGCGGCTGCTGCCGTTCGAGCGGAGCCGGCGGGTCATCAACGAGCCGGGCATCACCAAGATCAACCTGACGACGGGCCCGCAGTCGATAACGGGTTCGACGCGGATGCAGGCGACGACGATCGAGACGTACGTCGTGGCCGCGATCGTGGAGACGGCCGTGGAGAGGGCCCTGGGGAAGACGCTCGGCCGGAAGGACATGGTACGGCTGGGTTTCGCCGGAGAAGCGGGAGGAGGAACGGCGGAGGGGACGGTAGTCGCGGCGAAGCTGAGGCGGTTCGGAGAGGCGCTCGACGGCGTCAGGGCGGCCCTGCCGGAGCTCGCGGCGCTCACGAACATCGAGGCGGCGGCCTACGCGGGGGGGCGGTTCTCCACGTATTACGCCGAGAAAGGGCTGATCACCGTCTTCATCGACAGCACCGAACGGAGCCCGACCTTCCGGCTGTTCCCGCTCGACACGGTCAACGAGCCGGCGCGGAAATGCTGGATCCAGGTCTGGACGAAGGCCGGCGTGCCGGGCGAGGCGTGGCAGGCGTTCTTGGGACGCCCCTTCCGGGGCCTGGCGGCGGAGATGTACAGGCGGCCGTTCGAGACGGAGGTCGAGGACCCCTATCTGAGGCGGGCGGCGCTCGAGAGCCTGAAGAAGGCCGGCGACGATCAGGCCGCGCTCTACGACTTTTCGCTGTCGAAGGCCAACACGGAGGGGCGGGGGCCTAAGAAGGGCGACGTCGCCGTTCTCGTCACGCTGACACCCGAGGAGAGGGAGTTCGAGCGGGCGGATTCGTCGTTCGGGATCGTGCTGAGACGGGCCGGCGAGGGAGGGGCGGATGCGGCCGTCGTGATCGTCACGGACCGCGGGCGAAAAGGCTTCCCCGGGATGGCCGAGCGCGTCCGGCGCGGCTGGAAGGGGATGTCCGGGCGGCTCGTCGTGGTCCCGGTGTACGTTCCGGCGGCGGGCGACGCGTTCGGCATCCGGCAGCAGATGGCCGCCAAGATGCTGCTCAACGCCCATTCGACGGCGGTCATGGCCAAGCTCGGCAAGGTCGTCGGGAACACGATGACCAACGTCAGCCCCAGCAATCTCAAGCTCATCGGGCGGGCCACGTTCCTCATCCAGTCCCACGTGAACGACGTCCTCGGCACGGCCGAGTGGGTCAAGGCGAACGGCCGGAGAGAGCCGGTTTCGTACGGCGAAGCCAATGCGGTCCTCTACGACGCCATCGCCTACCTCAAGGACAAGCCGGCGGCGGCGGGGCAGACGGCGGAGGTCGCGTTTTCCATCATCCGCATCCTCGAATCGTTGCGGCTGGGGCGCGGCCTCGACCGCGAGCAAGCGCTCGCGCTGGTCAAATCCCCCGGCCTCAGCGACTACCTCTCCAGACGGGGTCAAATCTAAGAAAAGAAGGGACCAGGTCTTCGCAAGCGCCAGTTTTCCCCTGGTGGTGCGAAGACCTGGTCCCTTCTTTTTGGATCGCGTGAGAGGGATCGGGATCCCGGAACGTCCTTAGGTAGAAAGGGATCATCGAGTTCTTCCCATGGCCAGGCCTCTTCGCATCGAATTCCCCGGCGCGTTCTACCACGTGACCTCGCGCGGCAACAGGAAACAGCCGATAGTCCTCTCCGACGAGGACCGCTATTATTTCCTGAGCTGTCTGCGAGAAGCCCATGAACGGTTCCAAGCCATCATCCATGTGTATTGCCTCATGGACAACCATTACCATCTCTTTCTGGAAACACCACACGGCGATCTCTCCAGGATCATGCACTTCATCAACCTCAAGTATTCCGCCTACTTCAACCTGAAGCACGGACACTGCGGGCATACCTTTCAGGCCCGGTTCCGGGGCACCGTCGTGCAGGCCAAGGAATATGCGTTGGAAGTTGCTCCCTATATCCACCTGAATCCCGTCCGCGCCAACCTCGTCCGGTCCCCTGAAGAATTCGAATGGTCCAATTACTGCGATTACGTCGGGCTCCGTCCTCCCTATCCATGGACGGAGACGGGGTTTATCCTCCGCCTGTTCGGACCCGACCTTGCGGCGTCACGGGCCGCGTATGCGGAGCACGTGCGAGACCGGCTCTTGAGGAAGATGCAAAATCCATTCAAGCCAGCCGAGAAGAGCGGCGTGCTCGGGAATCCGGACTTCGTCGAACTCGTACGTAAGGCTTTTGCGGGAAGAACGGGAACACAGGCCCAGTCCCGGGCCATGCCCTTGAGCGGACCCCTGAACAGACCGGACTTGCGGCGGATCCTCAAGGAAACAGAGGCGGCACTGGGAGGGAGAAGCCGGCTGGCGCGAAACGTCGCGATCTATATCGGCCACACCTTGACCGATCACACGCTGAGCGCGATCAGCGCCTTCATCGGGATGGGTGGGTCCGGCATCTCGGATATATGCCGGCGTATGAAAAAGGAACTGACCTATAACGAAACGCTGACCCGAACGGTGCAGGAGATCACGCGCAGGCTACAGGATGGATAGATTGGAAGGGACCAGGTCTTCGCACCACCAGGGGAAAACTGGCGTTTGCGAAGACCTGGTCCCTTCTTCTTATGGCATGGGGGGGGCGCCGTCGAAGCTGTAGCAGGGGCGACGGCCGGGCGCGGCTTGCGCTTCGGCTTGGTCTTGACCTGCGGGTAGACGAACAGCTCCCCGGCGTAGTTCCGGAGCACGACCTGCTCGTCGGTGATCGACTGCAGGTACTTCGGCAGGACCGGGATCTTGCCGCCGCCTCCGGGCGCGTCGATGCAGTAATACGGCACGGCCAGGCCAGACGTCCAGCCGCGCAGGCTCTCCATGATCTCGAGGCCCTTCTCGACCGTCGTTCTCAGGTGATCCGTCCCCGAGACGTAGTCCGCCTGGTAGATGTAGTAGGGCCGGACCCTGGCCGCCAGCAGCTTCTGCATGAGCCGCCGCATGACCTGCGGGTCGTCGTTGACGCCCTTGAGGAGCACCGTCTGGTTGCCGAGCGGAATGCCGGCATCGGCCAGAAGGCCGAGCGCCCGCGTCGACTCCGGCGTGATCTCGTCGGGGTGGTTGAAGTGGACGTTGACGTAGAGCGGGTGGTACTTCTTGAGCATGGCCACGAGCTTCTCGGTGATCCGCTGCGGCAGGACGCACGGCACGCGCGTGCCGATGCGGATGATCTCGACGTGCGGGATGGCCCGGACGCCCTTGACGATGGCCTCGAGCCGGCGGTCGCTGAGCATCAGCGGGTCGCCGCCCGAGATGACGACGTCCCGGATCTCCTCGTGGCTCCGGATGTAGGCCAGGCCATCCTCGATGTAACGGGGGTGGATCTTCGACGGGTCGCCGACCATCCTCTTCCGCGTGCAGAAGCGGCAGTACGAGGCGCAGTTGTGCGAGACGAGGAACAGGCAGCGGTCCGGATAGCGGTGGACGATGCTCGGCACCGGGGAGTCGTGGTCCTCCTCGAGCGGGTCGGCGACGCCCGTGTCCGCCCGCAGCTCGGCCGGATCGGGCACCATCTGGCGCCACATGGCATCCCCGCGCTCCTTGATCAGGCCGGCATAGTACGGCGTGATCTGTATCTTGAACACCTTGGCGATCCGGCGGACCTCCTCGACGTCAAGACCGAATTTTTGGGCGATCTCCTCGGGTTTCCTGAGGGCGCCCTTGAGCAAGCGTTGCCAGTCGTCCATCTCCCTAACTCCTAACCAAAATACTTCGCGTAGATGACGCGATCGTCGCCGGCCCGGTAGAAATCCGGGATCCTCGCGACTTCCTTATATTCCAAGTCGATGTAGAACCGTCTCGTGCCGTGGTACTTCGGCTGGGACGAAGTCTCGATGACGATCATGCGCCCTTCGCGCTTCCTGACCTCGTCCTCGAGCCAGCGGACGAGCTCCTTGCCCCGGCCCTTCCCCTGCTCGGACGGCGCGACGGCCATCCAGTAGAGGTCGTAGGCGCCTTCGGCCAGTGGCGTCGGGCCCCAGGTCATGTAGCCGGCGATACCGCCCGCCTCGTTCTCGACGACGACGACGTCGTAGTCCTTCTGGCCGGGCTGGCCCAGGTAGACGTCCATGAGCTCCTCGGCGACGCCGACCTCGGGCTCCGTGAAGAAACCCGTGGCCCGGACGAGGCCGAGCACGGCGGCCTTATCTCGCGCTGCCATCGGTCGGATCATTGGCGACCCTTCTCTTCAAGGCGTTGTCGATCATCACGCCCCAGAACGCGGCGTAGCCGATCCCGGCCGCGGCGAGCGCCCGGGCGAATCCGGCGTTGTTGCTGATGTCGGGGTTCGGGTTGACCTCGAGGATGAACGGCCGGCCCTTCGCGTCCATCCGGAAATCCACCCGGGCGTAGTCCCGGCAGCCCATGGTCCGGAAGGCCGCCGCGGCCAGGCCCTGGAGCCGCTCGCGCGTTTCGTCGTCGATCGGGGCCGGGCAGACCGGCGGGGTCTTCTGGTAGAACGGATGGTCCTCGAACCACTTGGCGTCGTAGCCGAGGATGCGGGGCGTGTCCTTGGGCATGGCCGAGAAGTCGATCTCGGACACGGGCAGGGGCGTCACCGCTCCGTTCTCCATGACCGAGACATTGAACTCCCGGCCGTCGATGAACGCCTCGACGAGGACCGGCTGCTTGTAATTTTCGAGGCAGCGCCGGACCTGCCGCCGCAGGGACTCCTCGTCCCGGACGACCGACTCGGGATAGACGCCCAGGCTGGCGTCCTCGGCGTTGGGCTTGACGATGAGCGGGAACTTCAGCTCGAGGGGCTCCTCCCCCGTCAGCATGAGCTGGGCCGGCGCCGTCGGCAGCCCGGCCGCCCGGAGCACGGCCTTGGCCTTGAACTTGTCCTGGCAGAAAGCCAGGGTCTTGGCCGCGCTGCCCGTGAACGAGAGGCCGAGGAGCTCGAAGATGCCGGCGACGTTGGATTCCCACTGCGGCCGGCCGTAGTAGCCCTCGCACAGGTTGACCAGTCCGTCGGGGTTGAGCTCCCGGACCCGCCCGAGGAAATTGAGCAGGCTCCTCTGGAGCGGGACGAGCGTCGTCGCGATGCCGAGGCTCTGGACCGCCTCCTGGGCCTGCCTGGCCATTTCGGCCACGGACTCCTCGGACAGACGTTCGCCCGTCGCCGTCGGTCTCGGTTCGTAGGCGTTGTAGACGATGGCGATGTGGGGGGAAGGGATCATGCACGATCCGCGAGGACCGCCGGCCGCTCGCTCGCCGCGGGCCGGATGCGCGTCGGACGGAGGCCGTAACGCTTGGAGGCCTCTTCGACCACTCTGTGGATCAGGTCCGAATAGGAATAGCCGGCGGTCCGGGCCGCCTTGGGCAGGCAGGAATTGTCCTCGGGGTTGGGCAGGATGCCCGGCAGAGGATTGACCTCGAGGATGTTGGGTTCGCCCTTGTCGTCGAGCCGGACGTCGATCCGGGCCCAGTCACGGATGCGCAGCACGTGGCACGTCCGGAGGACGATGTTCTCGATCTTGGCCGCGAGCACCGCGGGGATGGGCGCCGGGCACTTGAAGATGTCGAGGGGCTTCTCCCGGGTGTCCCAGAGCCACTTCGCTTCGTAGGAATAGATCGGGGCCGCGCCGGCCGGAAGCTGGCCGTGGTCGATCTCGACGATGGGCAGCACCTCGTAGCCCGGTGCGTTGCCCAGGACGCCGACGGTGAACTCGCGGCCGCCGAGGAACAGTTCGACGATGACCGGCTGCTTGTAGGTCCCGACGACCTCGTCGACGCGCTC
>Ga0105100_10001345_pt1 | contig 14502 bp, 9 predicted proteins | sample PPLLak12cMay2015_2_FD_87033 | JGI IMG/M metagenome (GOLD analysis project Ga0105100, IMG submission 87033) | Freshwater sediment microbial communities from Prairie Pothole Lake near Jamestown, North Dakota, USA - PPLs Lake P8 Core (1) Depth... | ecosystem: Environmental > Aquatic > Freshwater >...
CCCCGGGTTGACCGCCTGTCGCACGCTATCGACTTGTGACCAGGAACAGTTGTTGCTTGACTATCATACTAATTCAGATATTCCTGTCAAGCAGAATCCACCAACGCAGCGAGTGATTCCCGATGGATGGACGCAGATAAGCTGTTGCCGCGTGCGGACCTGTCTGAGGCTCTCGCAGACTCCCATCCATGTCATTCCCGCGAAGGCGGGAATCCAGTCTGTAGTATGGGCTTCAGCCCATGCGAATGATCTGGCCATTGACAAGGGATAAGAACCGCGCAGCCCCATGCGTGCCTCTGCCCTGAGAGAGTGCCTTACACGCTGTTCCCCAGCCTCGTGAATGCGTCGTTTGCATCTCCAACAGCTCATCTGTAGAATGAGGTGGTGCGGTGGTTCGTGATGCCCTTGGGACAGAGTATGAGCTATGGATATCATTGAGCAGATCAATTCGCATGATTGGTTCTACCTGGTAGACATTGGCGAGCCTACGGACAATGTATTGCGCCTTGTGATCGAGGAGGCCGTGCTCGGCGCGCCGAAGGACGTCAGTCTCGGAGGCCTTCCGCTCCCCCAGGCGCGGCGCATCATCTCAACCGACGAATGCTTCGCCTACGAAATCGTCTTCAACACGTACATAGCCTACGTGGTCTGCAACGAGTCTTTCGCGGGCGCGAGCCCTTCAGAGGTCTTCACAGGGCGGCACTTTCGCGTCTATGCGAAGTCCCGTTTTCTCGATTACATTCAAGAGACAACTCTTGCCAGCAACCTCCATCCTGGTCCCTACAGGCATTTTGAAATCGTCTGCCTGAACCATGTCGTGGATGTGGCGTCTGTTGACGAACCCTCCATCCGAGTTCTGCAGGGAGTGGAGGAACAGTAGGTCAACCCACCTCCTCCATCGCTGCGATGCATGGCCGGAAGCCCACCGGTGTCCTACGGCAGTCCGTAGGATGGGCTTTAGCCATGCGGATGATCTGGCCATCGCCGAGGGACAAGAACTGAAGGGGTCCTCATCCCTACGTTGACACAAAGGCGACCTACCAGAATGATTAGCCACAGAGAGCACAGAGGACACAGAGAATGAAACCAGAGCCGTTTTCTCTGTGATCTCTGTGTCCTCTGTGGCCAGAATAGTACGAAGCCAACAGAAGACATGGACCAATGCAGACACTCATGGCAGCGCGGCGACGCGGGGCCAGGCGTCTTCCCAGACCATGGTGGAGATCTTCAGCTCGGAGCGGCCGGTTTGGCCGTGATAGGCGTGGAACACCAGGTAATCGCCGGTCTTGTCCTGCAACACGGCCTGGTGGCCGGGGCCTCGCCAGTTGGGCGTCGTCGCCTCGATGACCATCGTGCCGCCGCCATCGAGCATGAGGACGCCGTCCTTGTCCACGTAGGGACCCGCGATATCTTTCGACCGGCCCACGCGGACGTTGTACGTGCTCTTGGCGCCGCGGCAGCAGAAGTCGAAGGAAGCGAACAGGTACCACCAGCCATCGTGGCGGACGATGAACGGGGCTTCGATGGCCCCTTCCTGCGGCGGGGTCTCATGCGGGCCGGTGCGCGGGCGTCGGGCCAAGTTGTGCAGCGTTGTGTCCGTGGTCGAGAGTTTTCCGGTCTGGGGATCGATGCGGCGCATCATGATGCCGCCCCAGAAGCTGCCCCAGCAGAGCCACATGTTCTGCTCGTCCTGGATCGCCAGATTGCCGTCGATGGCGTTCCAGTCGTCCACACCCTGCGTGGAACGCACCACCATGCCCTGATCGACCCACTTGTAGTCAGGGCTGTTCGGATCGAGCGTGACGTTCGTGGCCAGCCCGATGGCCGAGCTGCTCTTGCCGAATGTGGACACGGAGTAGTAGAGATGGTACTTGCCATTGAAGTGGGAGATGTCGGGCGCCCAGGCACCACGAGTCCCGGGAATTTCCTTCGGGGCCCATTCCGGCAGCGCACTGAACACACTGCCGACCCTCGTCCAATGGCGCATGTCTTTGGATCGCTTGATCGGAACAATCCCCGATCCTCTGCCGGCGCTCGTGCAAAACACGTAGAACGTATCGCCCTGGCGGATGATGACCGGGTCGTGCGCACCCAGATCGCCCGAAAGCTCAAGCATCTGCGGCGTCCCCGCCGCTGAAGGTGCGACAACCTCCAACGTGCCTCTGAGGCGGATGTCCTCGGACGAACTGCCGACCATGATCTCGAAGGCGCCCGGCTCCACAGTGAAGCCGTGGGTCTCGTCATCGTAGAACGCCAGCTTCTGAGCCGGCATTTCCAGCGTCACGGTCTTCTTCTCGCCCGGCTTGAGGCTGATTCGCCGGAATCCGCGCAGCTCCTTGGTCGGCCGCTTTACGCCGCACTCGACATCGTGCACGTAGAGTTGCACAACTTCATCGCCGGCGAGCTTGCCGGTGTTTGCCACGTCCACCGCCACCGTCACTTTGCCGTCGGGCGGGATCTGCTTCGCGGAAATCTGAAGGTTGGAGTACTCGAAGCTTGTGTAGCTCAGGCCGTGGCCGAACGCAAAGAGCGGCGAGCCATCGAGGTACATGTACGTGAAGCCCTTGCTGATGTCGTACTCGTCCTGCGGCGGAACCTGGCTTTCGGAGGCGTAGAAGGAATAGGGCAGCCTTCCACCGGGATTCACGTCGCCGAACAGCACGTCGGCGATGGCGTTGCCGCCTTCTTCACCCGCCCACCAGGCTTCGAGAATCGCCGGCGCGTGCTCCTTGATCCACGGAATCACCAGCGGCCCGGCGTTGAGCAGCACGACCGCCGTGCGCGGGTTCGCCTCAAGCACAGCCTTGATCAATTCCTCTTGATTGCCGGGCAGGCCCAGGCTCTTGCGGTCCCGGCCTTCGGCTTCGACATCCAGTGTCGTGCCGATGTACACGATCGTCACATCGGCTTTCTTGGCGATCTCCACGGCCTTGCGCAGTTCCTCCTCTTTGTTAAATGGCACCTCGGGCGCGCGTCTGGGCGGCGTGATCTCGGCGCCCCTAGCGAACAGGATTTCCGTCCCGGCCGCAGCACGGTTGCGAATGCCCGCCAGCGGCGTCACCGGGTCTTTGACCCGCCCGCTGTAGCCGCCGGCGGTGAGGATGTCCGCGTGCGGACCGATGACCGCAATGCTCTTGAGCTTGCTCTTGTCGAGCGGCAGGAAACGATCCTTGTTGCTCAGCAGCACGATGGACTTGTGCGCCGTCTTGAGAGCCAATTGCCGGTGCTCGGGACTACAAATCACGCTCGGCGAAATCTTGCTGTAAGGCACCATTGCAGGCGGGTCAAACTCGCCCAGGCGGAACCGCGCCCGCAGCACTCGAAAGAGCGCGTCGTTCAGTCGCGATTCCGGCAGCAGGCCCTTGCGGACCGCGACGGGGATGTAATCCGTGAACTCCTTGTCGGAGAAGTCGCAGCCGGCGATCAGCGACTGCGCGACGGCGTCCTCGTAGGTCATCTTGCCGCCGGCGTGTCCCTTGACCATCGTGTTGACGCCGCCGAGATCGGAGACGACGAATCCGCCGAAGCCCCACTGCTCTTTCAGGATGCCCGTCAGCAGCGGCTTGTTGATGTTGTTGGGCACGCCGTTGATGGCGTTGTAGGAGGCCATGACCGACTGGGCCTGGCCCTCGACGATGCAATCGCGAAAGTGTGGCAGCCAATACTCGTGCAGCATCCGCTCGCTCACCGAGGCCGAGAGTTTCTGGCGGTCCTGCTCGACATTGTTGACGGCGTAGTGCTTGAGCGTAGAGACCAGCTTGAGGTACTTCGGATCGTCGCCTTGCAGGCCCTTGACGAAGGCGACGCCGATGCGGCCGGTCAGGAACGGGTCCTCGCCGTAACACTCATTGATGCGGCCCCAGTATGGGTTGCGGCTGATGTTGATCACCGGGGCGCGATAGATCAGGCCCTTCTTGTCGCCCTGGAAATTCGGGTCCTGGTGCCAGCCGTTGTAGATGGCGCGAGCCTCGTCGGAGATGGTCGTGGCGACCTCGTGAATCAGCTCAGGGTCCCATGTCGCCGCCATCGCGATGGAGATCGGGAACATCGTCGTGGGCCGGTTCCACCACACGCCGTGAAGGCACTGGTTCCACTTGTCGGACTTGATCCCGAGCCGCTCGATGTCCGGCCCGCGGTGGTTCAGCAGAATCCCCTTCTCCTCCAGCGTCAGCTTTGAGATCAGGTCCGCGACGCGTTTCTCCACCGGCTGATTCGGATCAAGGTAAAGAGCCTTGTCGGAGGCCGCTCGCGCCGGCGAGAAGACGACGGTGACAATCAATAGCAGCGCACAAGCTCGTGACTTCACAAGTCCTCCTTCTAACATCTGACAACACGACTATACGATGAGAAACTGCCCCTCATGTCATTCCTGCGAAAGCAGGAATCCATTCACACCGCGGCCTTACTGGACCCCTGCTTTCGCAGGGGTGACATACTGAGAATCGTTCTTCGACAACTCCTTACAGGCCCAGATGCTCTTTGGCGTAGGCCAGGCATTTCTTCACGTTCGCGTCTTCCAACGCGAACTGTTCGGATAAAGACAGTTGACTCACCTGCGGCACCGACTGTGCGGCACGCGTGCGCACCATCTTCAGGGTGCGAGCCAGATTCGCGCCGGGGACATCGCCCATCGCTGCCCAGTATCCCTCCGTCAGGCACGGGACCTTCAGCGGGTCGCGCGTCATCATCTCCAGGCTGAAGCTGACCTCAGGGCGACGGCTGCGCAGAACCTGAACCACTTTCGGCAAATCGAGAATTCCCTCGCCCAGCGGCACATCGGCCAGCAAGAAGCCGTCCTCGTACTCGCGAACAGCCGCGTCCTTGAGGTGGACCGAGAACGCCCATGGCGCGTAGGCCTCGACCACCGCCATCGGGTCTTCCAGAAACGCGATGTCGTTGCCGGTATCGACACAAACGCCGACGTACTCGCTGCTGAGGCGTTTGATCGTTTCGAGCTTCTCGGGCACCCGCTCATCCTTGTGATTCTCGACAGCCAGTCGGATCTTATGCCGAGCGACAACCGGCTTGGCCAGTTCCAACATCTTGCGGCCGCGATCACGCGTCTCGATAAATTCCGCCAACGACTTGAACGCCTCATACCGCCGGCCCGAGCCTTTGCTCGGCATCACCACACGAATCACGCGGACGCCGGCCTTGACGGCGGCGGTGACGTCCGCTTCGAACCGCTCAAGATCAGCCTGGTCCCTCGGCAGGCTGCCGGTGACTTCCACGAACATGCCCCATTCCTCGGCCTGGCGGCGGAGCTTGGCAATGTAGGCGTCGTCCCGTTTCCCGATTCCCATCTGCACGCCGCCGGCGCCAAGATCGTGACAGTAGGCCAGGAATCTCATCGGCTCGGTAAAAGCCTGGTCGCCCGCAGTTCTATTAGCACGACCACGAAGCGAGTAGGAATCAGTACAGATGCCAAGCCGTGAGCCGGAGGCCGATTGCGGATTGCGGATTGCGGATTGCGGACTCGCATCCAGCGACCCGATCCCCAGTCCCACGACTCCACCTATCGATGCCAGGACCTCTCTGCGGTTGTACATAGCGGTCCACGCTCCAGTCTCAAATCATAAATCGTAAATGGTAAATCGAAAGGCTTACACCACCTTCAAGCTTCGCAGTTCTTTATCCCATGGGCTGCGATAGGGTCGCGTCAGCATCTCGTTGGCCTTGCGGTCGTCGACGATCTGTTCCTTCTTCGCGTCCCAGGTGATCTTGCGACCGACGCGCAGGGAGATGTTAGCCAGATGGCACGTCGTCGCCACCTGGTGGGCGCTCTCGATGTCGGCCAGAGGCGTCTGGCGAGAGCGAATGCAATCCAGGAAATTACGCGCATGCGTGACGTAGTCCTTGGCGCCGTCGCCGCTGGTGTCTTTGACCTTCTCGGTCCAGAGCTGGCCTTTCGGCTCCTCCACGGTCTGCGGCCCGCCCACGGGGTGGCCGCCAAGGATGTTGGCCATCGTGTTGAATGGGTTGACCTTGCGATCCGGGAAGACCTCGTAGCCGCCGCGGCCCACTGACATCATGCCCTTGGTCCCGTAGAACACGACACCGCCCATGCCGAGGCCCTCGCGCCCCGCTGTCGCTTCGCGATACACGCAGATGCCTGTGAAGCCGGGATAATCGATCAGCACGTCCTGACTGTCGGGCGTCTCCATATTGTCTTTCAGGAAGGTCCGCCCGCCGGTGCTGTAGACCGACTTGCAGGCCGCGGCGCCGGTGAACCACTGCACGATATCGAGCGAGTGCTGGCCCAGGTTGGTCATCTGCCCGCCGGCATAGTCCCAGATCCAGCGAAAGTGATAGATGCCACGATTGGGATTGTATGGGCGCTTCGGGGCCGGGCCGAGCCACATATCCCAGTCCAGCTCCTTCGGCGGCTCCTGGTCCGGCGGATTGCCCAAGCCCGGCATGAGGTTGCGGCAGTAGGTGTCCTGCACGGCCACGATGTCGCCGAGCTTGCCCTGCTGCACAAGCTCACGGGCCTGCTGGAAGTTCGGCCCGGCGCGGTTCTGCACGCCGACCTGAACCACACGTTTGTAACGTTTGGCGACGTCGATCATCCACCGCCCTTCGCGCACGAACAACGTCAACGGCTTCTCCACGTACACGTCCTTGCCCGCGGCGCAAGCCATCATCGTGATCATCGCATGCCAATGGTCCGGCGTGGACACGACCACCGCGTCGATATCCTTGTTATCAAGAAGCTTGCGGAAGTCGCGGCACTTGATGACATTGCCGCCGGCGATCTGGACGCCGACATCGGCGCGAGGGTCATACGGGTCGCAAATGCCGACCATGGAGACGTCCGGCTGCTTGGCGAAGTTGCGGGTGTGGATGCGACCCATCAGACCGATGCCGATCATGCCGATGCCGATCCGCTCGTTGGCGCCGTAGACGCGCGACCAGGAGGCCGCGGTCAATGCCGTCGCGGCGCCGGCCTTCATCAACGTTCTCCGCGTCATCCCCCCATCGCGCTTCTGTTCAGGTGCTTGCTTCATCGGTAGCTCTCCTTGTCAATAATGTCACGCGTGAATCGCCTGGCGGCTCGGTCGAGAAGCGTCTGGCCGTGTGTGATAGCATACTCCAAATCCATTCCGTCCTCCATGCACGAGACAGCCGCCGCGACGCCGGCCCGGTGATATTCTCCCGGCGACAGGCGAACCTGTCCAGCGAGAACCCCCACTTTCGCCCCGGCGGCTCTCGCGACACGGAGGACCCCGGAGACGACCTTGCCGCGAAGGGACTGCTCGTCGAACGAGCCCTCGCCCGTGAGCACCCAGTCGGCTCCGGTCACAGCCTCGTGCAGGCGGGTCTGGGCCATCACCGCATCGATGCCACGGACCATTCGGGCATTCATGAAGGCCATCGCTCCGGCCGCCAGCCCCCCCGCTGCTCCGGCCCCCGGCACGTCGGCGACGTCCCGCCCAAGTTCCCGCTCGATCGCCTCTGCCAAATGCTTCAGGGCCGCATCGAGCTGCTCAACCATCTCCGGTGTCGCGCCTTTCTGCGGGCCGTACACGCGCGCCGCCCCGTGCTCACCGCAAAGCGGATTGTCCACATCGCACAGCACCTCCACGGAACAAGCTTGTCTTCCTGTAGAGACGCGACATCTTGCGTCTCCAAACGCCACGATTGGATCGGGCGCCACGATTCTCGTGACACGCGAGAGCTCACCGCCGCCCAAACCGATCTCGCGCCCGTCTGGTGCGAGGAACTTCCAGCCAAGAGCCATGGCCGCACCGACGCCGCCATCGACCGTGGCGCTGCCGCCGATGGCCAGCAGGATGCGACGCGCCCCGTGATCAATCGCGGCTTTGATGAGCTGTCCCACTCCATACGTTGTGGTCTTCAGGGGATTCCGCTGTTCCGCTCGCAGCAATTGCAGACCGGCAGCCGTCGCCATCTCGACCACGGCAGTCTTGTCACCGGCGAGCCAGACGAAGCCGGCATCGACGTTCACGTCGGGCAGCGGACCCGTCACGGTTTGGCTGACCCACTGCCCGCCGGCGGCCGCCATCAGGACGGACGCCGTGCCCTCGCCGCCGTCGGCCATGGGTTTGGTCACGACCACAGCTTCCGGCATCACCGAGCGAATCGCCCCGGCAGCCGTCTCGCACGCCTGCATGGCGGTGAGAGAGCCCTTGAATGAATCGATGGCCACCACGATCTTCATCGTTCCCGCTCGGTCGATACGTATGGAATTGTCTGCGTGCCGTCGGGCAGTACACAAATGGAAGCATTCAGGCCGTAAACCTGAAGCAACCGGTCAACCGTCGCTGCGATGTCCCGGCACGGCCGTAGCATCGCCAACTCGATCTCCTCGTCGACCAGATGGCGGCTGAACAAGTACACGTCATTCCTGGCACAGACGGCGGCGTGAATCTGCACCTGCCACGCGTCCTGGCAACAGCAGTCGCCGGAACGAATCATCGCAAGCAGTGATGCCAGATCGTCAGCCTCGAACAGCAGCCGCTTGTACCAGCCGTGCTCGGGAATCCCGTCCTCACAGTCCGCCGCCATGATGATCGTGCCGCCTTCCCCGACAATCTGAGCGGCGGCGCTCATCCCCTTCACGGCCTGGTAAAGGTTCAGATCGAGCGGGTAACCCGAGTTGCTCGCGATCACGATATCGTAGCGTTTGTGTGCCGCCGCCATAGCGTGTCGCTTCACATACGCGCAACCCTGCTCGTGCGCGAGGTCCAGGTCCCCGGCAAAAACCGCGGTGATCCCTTTCTCGCAGTTCAGCGCCACGTTGAGGAGAAACGTGGCTGGAATCATCCGGGCCGCCTCGTGAATTCCCTCCCATACGGGGTTGCCACGCGTAACACCCCAGGCGGCCTTGGGATCATCGATGTTCCTCGCGTTGTGGTTCCGCATGATCGTCTCAAGGCGAGCCATGCCCGGCATGCAGGCCTTGCCTCCGCCCGAGAAACCTGCAAAAAAGTGCGGCTCGATGAACCCTGTCAGGATTCGCACACTGCAGCGGAGATACTCCTTGTGAATCCACACCTCGCCGCCGCCTGGGGTCGCGCCCACCAGAGCATGTGCGTCGCGATCGCGGGCGTCATTCTGCACGATGTGGAACCGCTTCACGACCTGCTCCCCGAACATCGCGCCAAGTTCCTCCGGCGTGCACGGTCGGTGTGTCCCCGTGGCGATCAGCAAGACGATGTTGCGGTCACTGATGTCGCTCAGCTCCTCGAGCAGGACGGGCAGAATCGTGTGATAAGGCGTCGGGCGAGTGACGTCGTTGCAGACGATGGCCACCGTGTCCGATGGCTTGACCCATTCTCTCAACGGCGGCGAGCCGATGGGATGGCGCAGAGCGTCCCGGACCGCGCCGGCCTGATCGGCGAGAGCCTCCACATGCTGCCGCTGGATGACATCCACGTTCAGACCATCGGGCAGGCTCAGGTCCAGGCCCTCTCTGCCGTATGCGAGCTTCATTTTCACGAGGGCAACACCCCGACTACAAGTTCCTGATCAATGACAAGTCGCCGCCGGCCGCCGCCTCGAGGAACGGTCGCATGTACGCGTCCACCATCTGCGCCGTCATCGGCACGTGCATGTTCTGCAGCTTCGACCGCAACTGCGGGTCCTTCGCGGCGGCGAGCGCCCGCTCGATGTGACCGACGCTGAATCCATCGATCTCGCTCAGTCGCGTCGGAACACCGACACGCCGGGCGAATTCGAGCATGGCTCGTGCGACCGCCACGCCCAGTTCTCTGCCGCCCAACTTGTCGGGGTCCTCGCGCATCAATCCCGCCTTACGATAAATCCACCCGACAACACGCAGCGGCTCCTCAATAGCCGGGGCATAGAAGACCGTGTAGTATGGATTCATGATGCCACAGGCCCGGCCGTGCGACAGAATGTCCACGAGTGAGAAGCTGGTCAGGTGGCCACCGCTGGTGCCGCCGACCATGATCGCGTAGCCGCCCAGGTCCGTCGCTAGGCACAGGGCCTCGCGCGCCACCGTATCCTGCGGGTCGGCCATCACACGCGGCAGATGCTCGACAACCAGCGTGATGCAGGTCTCGGCGATGTCACGCGCCTTGTCGTACCAGGCTTTGCCCACGGCGCCGTAGAGGACCTCCAGCGAGTGCGAGTGGCCGTCGAAAGCGCCGTCGGCCGCCAGAACCTTGGGCGTGCTGAAACTCAATTGATAGTCAAAGACGGGGCGGGCCGGAACGATGGCGTCGTCAACAATCAGTTTCTTCTGCGCCGTGGCTATGTCGGTGATGTTGGCATACTTGGTCAGATGGGCGGCCGAGCTGGCGACCGTCTGGATGGCCACGTGGGGTAGGAGGGACTCGCCCGTTTTCGCCAATGCCGCAGAGACTAAGCCGACGCCGAAGTAGTCGTCGATTCGACCTCCCAGCGTGTGAAGCACATCAGCGGCTTTCGTCGTATCGATCGTGCTGCCGCCACCAAAGCTGATGAACACCTCGGGCGCGACCTTCCCCAACTCCTCTGTGATGCGCAGGAGGTCTTCACGTGGCGAGTTGGGCCGGGCACCTCTGATCTGGGCGACGACCGTGGTTCCCGCCTTAGCCAAAGACGCTTCTATCCTCTCGACATACTCGTCGCTGCCAGGGAACGTCCCACGGACCAGGGCCGCACGTTTGCCGAGCCGAGCCACGACCTCGCCGACTTGCCGCAGGACTCCCCTGCCGAACAGGTAGCTATCTCCTTTGAACTCGCGCAGCAGTCTCCGTGCTTTGTCAAAACCGGACTTCGACTGTCGTTTCATCATGCCGCCTCAATTCGTCTCGAATCCGCCATCGACGTTGAGCGTTTGGCCTGTGATGTAGTCGGCGTCGGGTGAGCAGAGGAAGGCCACCGCCCCGGCCACGTCCTCCGTGCTGCCCGCCCGTCTCAGCGGGACCTTCTCGATAAAGGCTTTGATCGCTTCGCCGGGCTCAGCGCCCATGATCTTGCTGCGGTCGCGGTCAATCTGCTCCCACATGGGCGTGGGAATCACGCCCGGGCAGACGGCGTTGACGTTGATGTTGTAGGGACTCAGGGCCAGAGCCGCCGATTGCGTGGCACTGATGATGGCCGCCTTGCTCGCGGCGTAGGCCATCTGCACACTGCGACCGCGGCGTCCGGAGATCGAGGAGAAGTTGACGATCTTGCCGTAGCTGCGGTCGGCCCGTCCCTGCGCGATCACATCCTGCGGTACCTGTCCGATCATCTGCTTGGCCACGGCTTGCATGCAAAACACGGTTCCCTTGAGATTGACGTCGATCACGCGGTCCCAGTCGGCCTCGGAGATATCGAGAAAAGGCTTGGTTTGAGCGATGCCGGCCACGTTGACCAGGACGTCAATCTGACCAAACTCCCCGACGGCATGTGCGACCATGGACTCGATCTCGGCCGGACACGCAACGTTCACCGGGTGCGCCTGCCCACGGCGCTCCAACCCGCGCACGTCCTGAGCCGTCCGTTCAGCCGTCTCAGGGTTGATGTCCACAACGACGATATCCGCCCCTTCGCGCGCAAGGCGCATCGCGACAGCCCTGCCAATCCCCTGACCGGCTCCCGTGACAATCGCCACCTTGCCTGATAATCGTGACTCCATATCCTTGCCCATACCAAATTCGGATCGTGATGAATAGTCTACCGCCGATGACCGATCCTGCCAAACCCCCCGTCCAAATCCGTCCTTGGGTGGCATCGTCAAGCGCAGCTTGGCGACGGTTCGCCCATCCGCCATCGCCAAGGCCTTCGGCCTTGACGCTGCCACCCATAGCGAGTGATTCTGTCAGACTCCCTCGCTCATCAGCGGTGACAGAAGACGTCGCCGGCGACATCACACAGGAAGGCCCTGATTCTGTCCTGATATTGCCGGTAGAAATCCGCCGGCAGGTCGTAGAATGTCTCCCGATTGACGAACTGGCCGTGTTCATCGCGCCGACCCACGGACGCGAAGTTGTAGTGATGAAACACCGCGTGGTGCGGCGATGGAGCCGGGTCGGCGCTGCTGTTGTACTCTCGCAGACAGCGCGCGGCAAACTCCGAACCGGCGGCCGCCTCGCGCCGCGCGTAGGCGAGCGTATCGTCCCACCACAAGCGAAACCGCTCAGGATCGAACTCACTAAGCACTTGTCCGAAGACAACCTGCAGCGAGGGCGACACTTTGAAGTGGTTACGACCCCGCGTGGCGCGACCGATGGCTTGCCGGGCGGCAGCGGAGAGATCGTCGCCGGAGTGAATGTCCAGCATGATGCCGCAATCTACGGCGATGACGTGGAGCCGGCTCAGTCGCTCCTCGAAGTCGACCAGGCCGTCTGCGTCGTAGTCCTGGCCCTTGACGATGCCGACGTTCGGTGCCATGTGCGTTATGGCGACTCCGCCCCGCCTCAATTCCTCAATGAGAAAACGCAACTCAGCCTCCGTCGTCAGGCAGGCCGACAGCTTCATCCCCGGCGGGCACTCGTCGATACTCAGCTCAAGATCGAAGGGAACAGTCCCCTTGACAGCTTGGATGTACGAGGCAAGTTCCTTGACGACCTCCAGGGCCGCCCGGTACTTGTCAACGAAGCTTTGCGAGTCCACCATCGCATAATCAATGATATCGGAGACGTCGAGCGTGAAGAACGTGTAGTCGCGTGCGGCGTCGATGACGCGCTTGGCGCGTTCCAGGCCGCCGGGCCCGCGCCGGACGGTGATGTGGTCCGCATCCGCGCCGTACTCGGGGTGGGTGTCCGTCTTCAACGCCTCGATCACGCCGGCCACCCAGAGCCCCTCGAAGGTGCTGCCCGTATGCCCTTCTTCAAGTGTTCCGAAGCCGTACAGGTAGTTGCTTCGCGGCGGCCGGCCGGCCAGCACGTCCTCCAGTAGATTCAGCTCGCGCACGGAATTCTGGATGGCATTGGCCATGAATCCATGCTCGTCCATCGCCTGCCACACGCCGGGCCAGACCGAGGTGGACATCCGCGTCCCGATCCCCAGCCGAGGCACGGCGCCCATGGCCCGCGGCCCTTTGTCCGGCCGTAGTGAGCCGACGTAGCGGCGAACAGTCACGGCATCCGCGACGTGCATCGCCAGAGACTGCCCGTCACCTATCGGCATCGTGTGCAGCGCACTGCCGAGGCATCCGCCGTTCTGCGGTGCGCCGACCGCGACGAACACATGCTGACCGTCGGACAGCCGAACGAGCAAGTGGATGCTGTGGTCGTACCGAGCAAGCGACCCGCGATACGCTTTACACAACCGGTGTTCCGCGACGACCTGCCCCTCACCGACCGCACGCCAATAGGACGGTTCCACAGAGTCGGCAATGTGCCGCGCCCGCGGCGGGTCCCACGTGGCAGTGTCCAGAACGGCCGGGTTGGTCGCCGGCTCGATTTCGATGTTGCCGAATCTCATACTCTGGCCGGTGATGGTAACCCTCCGAGCGCCCGCCGTCAATGCAGGAAACCGTTGCCTTGTCAGGCGCCGTACCGTATAAACGCAGTCATGGCGCGTGACGAACAGACCAGGCACGAACCCCCAGGGCCCTTGCAGACCACAGGGATCGAGTCTCCGCCCAGAGGCATCCTGGGCACGCTGAGCCGGCTTGGACCGGGCATGATCATCGCCGGGTCCATCGTCGGCTCCGGCGAGCTCATCCTCACGACCAAGACCGGCGCCGAGGCCGGCTTCTGGCTGCTCTGGCTGATCATCATCGGGTGCGTCATCAAGGTCTCCACACAAATCGAGTTCGCCCGGCACACGATCACCTGGGGCGACACGCCGCTGAAGGCTCTCAACGCCGTGCCTGGCCCGCGGCTGCGCGTCAACTGGCTCCTGTGGTACTGGACGTTCATGACGGTCCTCGTCGTCTTCCAACAGGGCGGCATCCTCGGCGGCGTCGGGCAGACCCTGGCGATTGCCTGTCCCCTGACGTTCCGGGGAACCCAGTACAACCACATGCAGGATGAGCTCGTCAAGAACCAGATCGAGCTTCAGTTGCTTGACGCTCAAGGGCAGGACCGTCTCAAGGCCCGCGTGTTGGGCCGAAACATCGTTCGACTGACGGACCGGATCGCGGCAGCTAAGGAGCCCAGGGACCCGTACCTGTGGGCGGCGATCCTGGCGGTCGTCACATCGATCCTTCTGTACGTCGGGAGATACCAGCTTATTCAGATCATCTCAACCGCCCTTGTGGCGACCTTCACCCTCGTGACGGTGGCCACCGTCGTCGCGCTGCAACTACGGCCGGACTGGGCGATTGGGAGCCAGGAGCTCGCTCGCGGTCTGAGCTTCCACCTGCCACCTGTGAGTCCCACCACCGGTGTCAATCCGATGCGCACGGCCCTCGGGGCCTTCGGCATCATTGGCATCGGGGCGGCGGAGCTGATCATGTACCCCTACTGGTGCATCGAGAAAGGATACGCCAGATTCACCGGGCCACGCGACGGCACGTCGGGCTGGGTCGCACGGGCCCGCGGCTGGATTCGCGTGCAGCACGTCGATGCCTGGCAGTCACTGATCGTGACAACGTTC
>Ga0105100_10001346_pt1 | contig 14500 bp, 17 predicted proteins | sample PPLLak12cMay2015_2_FD_87033 | JGI IMG/M metagenome (GOLD analysis project Ga0105100, IMG submission 87033) | Freshwater sediment microbial communities from Prairie Pothole Lake near Jamestown, North Dakota, USA - PPLs Lake P8 Core (1) Depth... | ecosystem: Environmental > Aquatic > Freshwater >...
ACCGCCCAGATTGTGGACTGCTCGCTTGATGAAATCAAGATCGGAATGCAGGTCGAAAGCACGTTTCGGAAAATAAAACAGGATGGCAATACAGGTGCGATTTATTCCGGCTATAAGATACGCAAACGCCCATATTCTACTGACTAAAAACCATAAAAGAGTTATGTGAGCATCTTCAAGAACGATAGGTACAACATTCCTATCAGACGAATGTTCGTACGGTAGTACGACTCATGTTTTGTAACCGATTTAGATAGTAAAAATAGAGAATGAGAGATGGTTCTCTCTAATACCCTAACACCTGTCTAAGTATCGGGAATGCATGGGGGAATCGTTCGAAGAGCCTCTGCAAGATAAACAGGAACGGTATGTCATATGCATATGGTATCGCGATCTGAAGAGGCTGCTCTTTTCCTTCATGGCCATAGATATCCTTCGCTTTTGCTTTTATGGTATAATTCTTTTGCGCGGTAAATGAATGGCCAGCTTGAATCTCCGTTCCTGAGTCAAACGGTCCTAACCATCCACTATTTGTACCATCCCCCCAATTAATATAATATGACACGTCATCGTTCTGAGGATCAACTGCAGATACATCGAAGGTATAGGTCGTGTTGATCTTGCCTTTGTTTGGGCCAGTAATCGAGGTCGTTGGGGCTTCAGCACCAAAAGTCACATTCAATGTCTCAGCACCAAACGCATACGTACTGGAATTCAGGTACCGTAAGGAATAATCCATATGCATACCGACGCGTAGGAGCCCATTGGGCCGAAGGCTTGTCGTGCCCCAGCTGTTCAATAGAACCCAGTAATCACTATTATTTGTTGCTTCATCATCATGGTAACCCACGATCAGAAGAGCATGTCCTACCGCTTCATCTGGATTCCAGGCATGTCCTGCATAATAATCCAAATCGTAGACATAATTCTCATTTTGATTTCTCCAAAAATTCCTAAAGTTGTCGAGATCTGTTGTATCTGCATAGAAGACCGAGAAATACACCCCTCTGTTTTGATGAAGGATATTTTTTATGTTATTAATCGCGGTCGCCTCAGGGACGTTTTGTGTGGTAATTCTTTTTGATGAGATAGATCCAATAGGATAGTTTGGTTCTTTTGCGATTTCATCGCATGTGACCTGTTCACATTGCCCGACCCAGACGAAATCCTGCCAATGCGCATTCGTATTTGACCAAGGAACCGCAATCCCTGTCAATCGGTAAAACGAAGCAAGCATGCTGATGGTCCCCCCTTCGCAGCATCCAATTTGGGTCGTCGGGTATAATTCTCCGCACGTGTTCATGTATTGCACTGATAAACGATTTTGCGTGACTCCTTCTTGGACCCGCAGAGCGATTTCGAGCACGGAGGTGGAAGGCCACATCCAGCAGTTGCTACAGTATCCTTGGTTCCTATCCGAAGCGATGTAATATAAAAGATTCAGTATGCTATAATCAGAGGTTGTCATCACCTCAGATGTAAGACTTGGGTCGATATATGCGGCGTCCTCGTTGTTGTAATCATTTTGATACCTCTGTAGGAAATAGGGGTCCGCGGACATAACAGGCATGGGATATTCCTTATCTATGGTACCTGTAGTAATTTTGATAGCTGTTACATTGAAACTCACCAGAAAAAACAAGCCTACGATACAAAATACCAACAATGTCTTTTTCATGTTTTTATCCTCCTATTTATATCAATAGTGCTAATAAGTATTTAAAAATATCGATTACTTTAGTATCATAACAAATGTAACAAGACAATTGTCATCAAAAAAGTCCATCTATTGGCATCGTAGGTCAAAATCTTTTAAAAAGTATCTTCTGAGAAGCGACTGTATTAAAAAAAAAAAATATAAAAAAAGAAAAAGAGGTGAGATGCGGTCTACGCATCTATTGGCACTGGAGCGGTCCACTCTGGGCTGTAGATGATCAAGCCAGGGTCTCCATAGATGACCTGGATGGAGTCAACCTGCATACTTGATGGACCATACATAGAGGTATTGTCGCCTGTCGTGAAGTCTCGATAGTGGAGCCAGATTTGGTTTGCAAACGAAATACCAATCGGTTGCCCATTGATCATGACGTCGACGAAGAAATTGTCATCTGCTAAGTCCGCTTCTGGGCATAACCCGGTGTTCGCGTTCCCATACCAGCAGACTGCACCATGATCTAAATAGACTAAGGGACCATCCCCGTCTCCGGTGGTACACGACATGTAGAATATCGCGTTACTGCGGAGGTTCTCAAAGGTTTGATCGAGCCATTTGTAATGCACGAGATCGTACAATTCTGGAGGCTCAGGGTTAAACCAGGTCCACCCTCCGTCTCGAGGCGTCTTCCAGGCATCATACATGTAGCCACGCCAGGCATCCCACCAGATCTGAGTTGGATACGTCGAGTGTTCTGTCTGCTCATACATGGCTGACATGCCGCTTCCACCAGTCCCATGACCGGAGTAATAAAATGCGCTTGCACCATCGTTCATTCGTTGCAGATGGGCTTCCCAGAAACTGTGTCCTTCATAGGTTCTGAAATGAGAACTAAATGCTAACTTCACTACTCTTGAACAATATGCAGGATAGGTGATTCCATCGTTGAGTTTGAAACCTGTGCCATCCGGGAAGTTCATGAGTTGGGTTGTGGTGATATCTCGGCCTGGGTTTGCAAATATCAATGCGGGATACAAAACACTTCGAACGACCATATCACTTGAATGGGCAGGGGTTATGCCAATGATAGCACCAGCATTCGAGTTGTTTCCCATTAACACAGAATGCATCTCCATATTGATATCAGATCGTGGAGCAACAATAGCATAGGATTCTGGCCCATCGCGATCAAGTCCCAAGCTTACAATGAGGTCATGGAACTTGGTAAAGCATTCTTCGTTCCAATATCGCTTTGCATCAAGCCCGTATGGTGGAAGAGTGACGTTTTGACCTAAGAGATATTTTACCAAGGTAGTATATATTTTGAGTTTGTTCTGATCAACAGGTGCTGTTGCATGCGGCATATGTCCATTCGCTCGAGATCCGTGGTAATAATCTCCGTCCCAGCGCTGCCAGGCTTGGATTCGTTCTGCGACTGCTGCGGGGTCCCCATTCGGTGCTTCTTCAATTCGGAGGACCGGTGAGCCATGATATGCTGCAAGCATTGCTGCTGGAGCGAAATACCCATCTCCTGTCTTCAGCGAGGTGACGGTGACATAGTTCTCTGAAGCATCATAGCTCTTTATTTCATCAACGATGTCCTGCATGGTCATTAAATCCTTTTCAATCGTTGGTACGATGCTACTACGCACATCAGCACCGATTTCACCACGCTCGACAAATATGACTTTAGTTACGCCAAGCGTAGTGAATGCACTTGCCGTGGCTGCTGGGACACTATCTTTGGTGACATAGAGCAATGGGGCATGGTTCAGAGAAGCGATGACCGCGGCGTTCGCTGCGGAGATGGTCGCATCTGCACGGTCTTGGTTCACCGTTCTCACATCGACAGTGAGTGTATATTTCAAATTTGATCCATTCGCATCCCGTGGGACAACGATAGCGGTCCATAATCCGGTTTCTGGGTGAAGGACTTCCGCTGAATATTCTGTGTGGGGTGCTGGATGCCAGTTCCGCCATGGGTTATAGGCAGGGTTCTCAAGTCCATTCCAGACATGAATCGGGTTCACAGGTCCGTTCCAAGAAGGCATTGTTGGTGCTCTAAGGTTTCCCTGTGGGGCGATAAGGAAGACTAATAGGTCTGATGCCACTGTGGTCGTTAGTTGTGCGTTGATGACTGAATCGGAATTCGACACTCTGAATCGATAGCGATCTCCAGCGTATTTCGTTATCTTCAGAGTCAACGTTTCGAGTAAGCTATTTGTACCAGCAACCCAGATACCCATTCTGTTGACTGGATAATAAATATCAGTTTGTGGCCCTTCTGCATCATAGGGGCTAGGCCACATTTCTTTTGCCATTGTCATGAATAAAGGAATAATTGCGCCAAGGGTTGGTGAGGCACCATTATCTCCAGTACCGCCACCAGATCCGAACATGCTAACATTGAGAGCACACCATTTTGGTCCAAGGAATATTGGATAACCATACTTTCCGCCAATACTTTTTATTTTCGTACTATCGCAAGGAACAGTTTCAACCCTAGCGTCTCTTTTCAAGGTTGCTGTTCTTTTGAGAACAGTTTTAACGGTATCCTCAAATCCACTTCCATCGACTGCAACGACCGCGGTCTGAGAAGAGTTCCAACCTTGTATCGCTATGTCAGCTGCAGCTTGTATTGGATCTGCAGGTAACGTGAATTGCTCAGGTGTTTTTGAAAATAAATCAAGATAATCATTCCAATCATCGACCAGGTATTGTGTTGTATCATCAACCGTTCCAAAAGAGGTTTCATCATCCCAATACGCTGTTGGGGTAGTATCCCCCGTGTAGATAATTGGTGCCAGATACCGTTGTCCACCATCAAGATAATTACACGCCGGGATCGCAGCAAGATATCCAAAATCATCTTTGGTGCTATCCGGGTCATTTGTAATTTTGAACGTCTTTGCTATTGGGGTGATTCCTGGTTGTGGGATTGGCTCGGGTGGGGCAACTCCACTCGTTTCAAGTTTCAAGGTCAGGTTGTAAGCACCGGAACCATAGGAGTAATAACTCCATTCTGTCGGTTTAGGACAATCGACCCACCCCGGATAGATATCCACTCGAATGCTCCATTGTCCTGTGGTGTCAGCAGGATAATTGAAATTGTCATCAAAATATTGGTTGCCCTCGTAGACTAGCATTCCACTGGGGTTATAGAGCTGCAGGTCAAAATCAGTAAGAGTAGACAGGTCCTTCATTTTTAAAGTCACACTGATTCCTTGTCCTGACGTAACCTGGATTTTATACCAATCGTAGGGGTCGTTCATATCGACATACCCAAAGTAAGATCCAGGTGTCAATAGCAATGCAGATGTTCGGACATTTGGAGCATCAGTGCCGCTATTAGCATCATTCTGACCGTTAAGGACTATACTAAAAGTGTATCTCCCGATACTGGTTCCACTGACATATTTTATACAAATATACCATTTCCCAGTGTAGATGGCGGTGTAGTTTATGGTTTCAGTACTACTTCCTGAGTTATTTGAAGATTTGACTAAGACACTGGCAGCGGTCCATAAGGAAAGGTTAATATCAAAACCTGAAGGGGGTGTTACGGAGAATACGATCTGTTGTCCTTGGCACACTGAGAAGTAATACCAATCAACTAAATCGGTAGAAGCGATCTTGCCATATACCCCACGACCTGGCGTCTCATCAATAAATTCACCTGGGTATAAAGCAGTGGCTCTTGCAAGGTCATTTCCACCATCTTTTTTATAACCTGCATCATCGTTATCCGCAGAACTCGTTGATGCTGGTTCTGGGTCGAGCAAATAGTAGCTTCGATCTAAAATGAACGGTCCATCGCTGTCTTCAGTATAATAATTTTTTTGTGAACCGTTGTTTGTAGCGACTGCATTTATGGGAACTAATAATGCGGTTCCTATAAATAATAACGCTATGACAACTGCCTCTATCCTTGATTTTTTAGAATCTCTTTTGTTTTTCATTTTTTTTTTTGCCTCCCAAAAATTACAACGTATGTAGCATATAGAATAAATCAGTATATAAAATCATTACATTGAAAATATTTGCAACAATCGTTATAAAATAATATCTTATTCCCCATGTTAACTAATCATTATATGATAATTAAATCCAATACACAGGTAAAATAAACAAGATTTCTTTATATCACTGTTATTCTAATATTGCTATAAATCTTGTGATTATTTCTTTAAAAAACGTATCCTTAGTAATGCTAATCGTTCCTTCTGCGGATGGAAATAAAAAGAGATGGATATAGTAATCACCATGGACCAACCAGATGGAACGTATAAGATTTTTTATGCTAATAGGATTTATCGCTCTAGTGAATAAAACAGTTGAACTGGTATCGCAGAGGTTATAGCTGGTAATTACATCCAACTTTCAACTCGCAGAAGTAATATCAGAACAACGTTAAGATACCCGTGTTAATGTTTGAAAATTTAGAAGTTTAAGAAATATATGGATTTTAAGATATCTGGTTTGCACAAAGTGATACTAAACTATTAAAGAGTGTTAATAATCTTGAGATTCCCATGGCGAGAGGAAAAAAACCAGCGACGATTGATGCGTATATCGCGATGTTTCCTGATTATGTCCAGTTGATCTTGCAACAGATGAGACTGACGATCCAAAACGCAGCGCCCTCTGCTGTTGAGGCAATCAGTTATCAGATGCCTACCTTCAAGCTGAACGGAAAGAACCTGGTGCATTTCGCTGCGTTTCAGCATCATATCGGTTTTTATCCGATCCCCTCAGGGATAGCTGCGTTTCAAAAAGAATTATCTGTGTATACGCAAGGGAAAGGTTCGGTGCAATTCACGTTGGATAAGCCAATCCCGTATGATCTTGTCAAGAAAATCGTCATGTATCGGGTGAAGGAGACGTTGGAATCTTCGAAAGGCGGAGGGAAAAAACAAGGCAGAAACAAAAGATCACCCGACCGATGAACCCTAGAAACTTCGATATCACGGTGGGCGGTTCTCAGGGGCGATCCATGGGTTGCGACGGATCCTGCCTGAGAGGGTGCTCCTTGAGGTGTTACGATGTCTGATGTTGCGGAAATCCCTTTTTTTATTATGCGGTTTCAGGCTGTAAAAATTCTCCGTCGATGATGAGCAAGGTTGTGCCATGTTCGGTGGCTGAGCGGTGGGAGCTGAGATCATCTGACACGACATAGGTCATGCCTTTCTTGAGATGAAATATCCTACCGTCTTGTAGTTCGCTTGTGAACTCGCCTTCCAGGCAGTGGACGATGTGGCCTTTATTGCACCAGTGGTCCGCGAGATACCCAGGTGAGTAGTGCACAATCCTGATGCGTAACCCTGGGAATTGTTGGGTGTACCAGGTCGCCTGTCCTATGGTTCCTTTATGCTGTGTCTTGGGGACATGATCCCAGTCAATGACACTGAAGGGGATTTCTTTTTCGTTCATTTTGTTGATCACCTTTTTCTCTATGATAGATTGATGATTTCTCCTACGAGGTAGGTTTTTGCTTTCCCGCAGATAGCGACTCTGTTGTTATCTAACCTGCAATGTAGTGTCCCCTGTCGTTGTGAGAGTTGCCTGGCGGACAGTTCTTTTTTATCCAATCGTTCTGCCCAGTAGGGGATGAGGGTGGTGTGCGCGGAGCCGGAGACCGGGTCTTCGTTGATGCCGACCTGTGGGGCGAAGAACCGGGAGACAAAATCACATGTTTTCCCGGGGGCGGTGATGATGGTTCCTCGTGCGTTGACTAATTTGAGGAGATGATAATTCGGGGTGATAGTTTGGATATCGTTTTCTGTTTTGTAGACGAACAGATAATCTGTTTTTCCTTTCCAGATATCCAATGGTTTTTTTCCGATGCTTTTGACAAGACCAGGGGGTGGTATTGCTTTGTTGATTCGGTCTGCGGGGAAATCCAAGGTAAGATATGTCCCTTCTTTTCGTACTGTGAGGATGCCATGATGTTTGCTTCTGAAGAGTATTTCGTTATGCGGGTAGTGATAGTGGGTGAAGAGGACATGGGCTGTTGCCAGCGTCGCGTGTCCGCATAAGGTGACTTCGGTTTCCGGGGTGAACCATCGGATGTGGAATTGGTTGTTCTTCTCAACGGTGAAGGCGGTTTCTGAGAGGTTGTTTTCCATGGCGATCTGCTGCATGAGTTTCTCCTCAGGCCAGTCATCCAGGATGCAGACTGCCGCAGGGTTCCCGTGGAAGACGGAATCGGTGAATGCGTCGACTTGGTAGAGTCTGATGCTCATGGCGTATCCCAAGGGTTTCCCGATATTTAAAACCATTTTTTTGATTGTTGGCCATGATGAAAATAAACAGAAAGGAAGCGGTTCTATCGCTTGTTATTCGTAGAATAAACACTAGGGTCTTGGTTCTCTTGCGACGAAGCCAGAGATGCCTTGGTCAGAGAAGAGGGCATACTTTTAAAAAAATATCAGGTGATTCGTTCCTATTTATTATTTTTCCTCTTCGATGATTCTGTCGACTTTATTTTTCACATCGGAAAGTTCCTGCATCCTTTTCTCTTTCGATTTTTTCGCTACGTTCAGATGTGTATCCAGATTCTCTTGCATTTCTACGACTTTTTTCGACATTCTTCGAGCATAGAGATAGAGAACGACCACCGCGATGATAAGAACGAGAATGATGACCCAAAATACGATCGCTCCCAGGTCGTTTGGGGAATCTGGAATAATCTCAGTTATGTCCATTGTGACTCATCACCAAGGTGTGCTATCTCTTTTGTTCATATTAACTCTTCGGGTGGTCATCAACAGCTGATAAAAAAAAAAAAAAAAGATGTGAGTATTTCTCGAGGAGGGGTTTGAAAAGCCGTGGTGCAAGCGAGATGGCGAAAGAAAAAGAGGGGAGAAAAGGTGTAGTGGAGTGCTCTGAGGAGTTTGAGTGTCCTCGTGAATCTATTTGATTGACAGATCAGTGATTAATAAATCAGCTTTCTTTTGATTCGTTTGCTTGTAGATGAGTTTTGGAATCCGTCTCGATTTTGCTAACTCTTGTAGTCTTAATGTTATGTCTTCCATTCTGTATCACCTCCACCTAAATGACTATGCTTTTTTCACTCTCAAGTCCGTGTTTTTTTTTTATTTCTTGAGATTTGTTGCTCGTTGCCCTCGGTCTGAGTCTTCAATCTGGTATTCGATTGTGTCTCCTTCTTGAAGATACATTCCTGCTGGTACCGATGTTCTGTGGACAAACGTTTCTTTCCCGTCTTCACCGGTTAAAAAGCCGAATCCTTTCATATCATTGTACCATTTTACTGTTCCTTTCATTTTCTGTTTCACCGTCCTCAGATTTTTTGTCTCTGGGTTGTAAAAGAAGGAAAATAAAAAATCGCAAACGTTCGTCAATCCGAAAATATGTAACTCTTCTTTTCTCTTTCTTTCTATGCTCTATAAGAATCACTCCCTTTAAATAGATATCTACTGCGGAGGATGCCTCAGGCGGTACTCTTTTTTGAAAGCAGTTCGTCGAAGGATTCTCCGATGCATTTTTATCGTTCGTAGAGCTTTCATTTGAAGGGTATGTGAAGGAGACGAAGGGGGAATCGGTCCATAGAAAAGAAGAAGAGCAAGAGAAAGAAAGGAGGTGATGTGAAGCAATATGACCCCTATGGTCGTGGGAAGGAAACCCTGCCGTTTCTTGTGAAGGTCAAGCCACGATCGGTGATGGGAGACTATATCGCGCTGCATGGGTTGCTTCCTGAAAACGAACTGCCGGTCAGTCTCCGACATAAGATCCCGGAAAATGAGATTTGGATTCGAAAGAACGTGTACGATGACCCGAAACGAAGGGAGCGCATCCTTCAGGGTCATGAGAAGTTCGAACTGGAGTTGATGGAGACGAAAGGGTTGACGTACAAACAGGCGCATAAGAGAGCACAATTCCATGAGAAGGTGTATAGGCTTGAGGATTGGTTGGGCCGGTTGGAGGCGGAGGTAAAGAGACCTGCCTATGAGCCTGTAGAGGTTATAGAAAAAACAACAAAGGTGAGAAAGAAGAAGAAAAGAAAAAATCACTTGTGAGAACGCGTGATGAGGCGCTTATTTTTCAGAGGTAGGACCGTCATATTTCAGCCAGAGGTTCTGAAACCATTCTTGGAGCGGAGGGTCGTCAGAGATCCTTGTATTCCATGCCTCTTGGATGTCACTTTTCGTTGATTCAGTGAGAATGGAATCTGAAACACAGAACTCGCTCCATCGTTTCATAGCTCGTTCTATTTTATTATAGCAGTGTCCGCAGACCAAAAATCGTGTTCCTAACGCAGGATGACGATACCCTTCGAATATCCCTAATTTTTTATCACATTCTTCACAATCTACCATGTTTTTTCACCAACTCTTATAAAGAATATAAATAAAAATCTCAAAAGTTCGTAAAAAAACGAAATTATGAAACTTTCATCCCATCTTTCTTAGTAAGGCCGACAACACCTCGTCCCTTAAATAGGTATCTATCAAACCAACGACAACGCGGAAAAGAATTAACACAACCTCTACAAAGAATATGGTGGAGTTGATTGAGGAGTACAAAACATTAAAGTTGAAGGGAGAATTACCTCTCCGTGATGGAGTCAGCGGAAAAACAAATGAAGAACATGACTGATATCTCAGAAACACTCCTGATTCCTCTCTATTCACGCGCTTTTGAGGCCCAATCGGAACATCCTCTGATCAACGATAGAAAAGCCGTGGAAATCATTGAAAAACTCAATCCTGTTTTTGCACTGTCCACCTCGTCGTTGCATCGGCAGCTCGCGAAAGGAAAAGTACGAAGGACTGCGAATAAAAAATTAACCGCTTTTCTTGCGCTGCGATCACGACGATTTGATCGGTACTGTGAGGAGTTCCTCCGCCGTACCCCGCACGGGGTGATTGTAGAGCTTGGTTGTGGTCTGAGCTCGCGTTTCTCACGGATTGATAATGGGGCTGTGGAGTGGTACGACCTGGACCTGCCTGAGGTGATTTCGATCCGGAAACAATTTTTCCCGCAGACAGCACGAAGCCATCTGATCGCCTCTTCGGTGCTTGATTTTCACTGGATGGATCTGCTCGCACCCACACAGAAGGAAATTCTGTTCATCGCGGAAGGGTTGCTGATGTACCTTCCCGAGGCGGACGTGAAAGCGTTGGTTCTAGAGTTGCAACGTCGATTTCCTGGTTGCGAGCTGGTCTGCGAGGTGGAGAACAGCTTTGTGATCAACGCATTACAGAAGGAGCGGTGGAAGAAGAAATTCCAGCGGGATCATCATCTTGGTCCGGATGTGACGATGCTTTTTGGTATCCGAGAGGGAACGGATTTGGAATCCTGGGGTAGCGGGATACGGTTCCTTGATGAATGGACGATTTTTGATGACCATGAGAAGAAACTGGGGTGGATGAACCTTTTTGCTTTTTCCAAACGGCTCAGGAAAGCCCAGTGGATCGTACATTATCACCTAGGATTAGCCTGAAGATCCAATGAAATCAAGAGCAATAGTTAAAAAGTGACATCGAAATCTTCAGATATTTCTTTGATGGATAACAGACGTCCATTCTTTGATATGTGTACAATTTCTACCATACTATACCTTCGTCATCATTGGTTTGCTCATCATATGCGAGCTCAACAAAAGGATAGACTAAGAGGCGTTGGGGTTTTCGAACAGGATCAGTTGTTGGCTCATCTTCCATGGTGGGGTTCGATGGTGTTCTGTTTATATGAACATACTGAAAAAATAGGTGAAAAATGTCTTCAAAATAATTAAAAAAAAATTAATAAAAAAGAAGGAGAAAGGTTTACCGGAGCGCTCGGAGGAGTTGGAACGGGTCGCTTCCTTCGAGATAATACCCGGTCAGCTGCTGTGCGGTTGTCAGGTCAAGTCCCTGCTGCAGGAGTTCTTTTCGGAAGATCCTTCCTGCTTTATGTGCCTTGGATTTGAAGCGGAAGGCTTCGATGCCGAATCGGAAGATCAGGGAAGGGATCATCAGGATGAGGGCACCGACGAACTTCGGGAGATTCCTCTGCGGTTTTTCTGTCATGCTCTCGTTCTGATACACATGGTTAGTCTTTACCGTGTTTTATCGCGTTTCCCATGAGGTTCCCAAGGTTGAGTGTCGACATGTATTGTTGGGTCAGCTCGAAGGCTTGCGCATCCGTCATTCCCGCGTTCTTCAGTTCTTTGTAGAAGATCGCGGCTGCCTCTGCGAATTGTTTTGCGCTCTTTGGTCCATACAGGAGTTCACCGAGTTGTTTGAGCAGCCCAGGTACTTTTTCTGTGATGACGTCCATGATTTCCTTGATTTTCTCAGGGTCTGGCATTTCTTCGTGGTTGTTCATAGTTTTATTACCTCCATTTATTTTCTTCAAACACCTGTTAGGGTGGTCATTCTATATAGTCAAACCGAGCAGTTGTGTCCACTTTTTGATCACCTCAGGGGCCAGGGTGTACACGACACGGGATCCATGCTGCTGTTTCTGGATGATGTGTTTTTCCTCAAGGTACAGGAGTTTCTTTCTGATGATCCGTCGTGATGCGGACCCTCGCTTACTCTTGACGAGATCTGTGATCTGGGAGACGTTCTGCTCCGGTCGTTCTAAGAGGACTCGGACGATGTCTTTTGAGATTGGGTCTTTAACCTCAGGGAGGATCACATCAGGGGTCAACCCGCCATGGTCAAGGAGAAGACCTGCGAGTTTGAGGTACCGTTCCGTCGTCTTTCGCACATCTGTCAAAGGTTTCAGGAGCACGGAGAGCATCTTTTCTAGGTCACTGATCCGTTTGTTGAGCTCTTTGACTTCGTCAGCAAGGTCCTTTTCCACGGTACCAGGATACCCTGGTGGATACAAAGAACTTTTGCATCAGACGTGTCTTTTTTAGAACAGAAAAGAAGTCTTTCCACAGATGAAGAACATGACTTCGTTGTCGTATTGGAAGGGCTGAAGAAACAGATGACTCCGATGGGATCAACAATGGAGAACTACATGAAAAGAGGAGAGGAGGCAGGAGAGGAAGAAACGGGGTAGGTGACGAGTTTGGTGGTGTCGTCCTGGAAAAGCTCTCCAAGTATGTATCTTAGGGACAGGGACCAGACAAGGAAAAGATGTAAAAAGTGACACGGTATAGGCATACAAGAGACGTGACACCATGAGAATCGGAAGTATCAAGGAATATATGTGTACAGAATGCAAATATTTTGAATACTCTGGAATTTATGCGGGGGAAGGAGTGTGCCGTGCAAGTGGGTATAAAATGAAAAACGAAATCCCGCTCTTTTATGCAGGGGCGGAGGAATTAAAGAAGAAGGGAGAACAGATCCCAGCGTTTTTTTGTAAATACCATAAAAAGGAGCAAATAAAGAAAAGAACGTACGAGGTGAAAAAAAGGTAGTTTCAGGTGGACGAGCAGAGTCGCCTTTATCATCTCTTTTTCTTCACTCTGTTGTCGATCAGCGTTAAAACATGTATTTCTCAGGATATGTTTTTAAGAGAATAATTGTTACGAAATTATACGTAGGGGGCAAAGGAAATGACCGGAGCATCAAAAGAACAATTGAGAAATTTGCGAAAAGAATGGAAAAAAGAAGAGGATTTGAGATTTCAGAATTTTTTAACAGACATGGTGAATCTTCTCAGCCATCATGGGAAATTAAGTAATAACGAACGATATGGTTTTGTTTTTACGAAAGAGGATTATGATAAATTAGCAGGTGCAACTGGGAAAGGCAAATATCGGATACAGGAAACCATCTCGAAACTCAAAAAACAAGAGAAATTGATTCATATTAAATTTGGTGAATTTGATAATAGAGCCCCCTTGTGTGCGTACACAAGTGAGCTACGAAAGTTTTTTCAGAATAAATTAGAAGATAATCCTGCAGTGAAATCTTCTATGGAAATAAAAGATAAAAAAATTTCTGATGAAGAATTGAAAAAAATATTGATCAATACAGATAAGATTATTATGAAGATTACGAAAAGTGAATATAAGAATTTTGATGCAATCGCAGAAGCAATAAAAAAACAAATAGACGGAGAGGATGCGAAAACATGGTTGCTTACGCTGTTATTACGAAGGGAGGCATCGGCACTTAAAACAATTAATGAAAACGTTTCAAAACAACATAGTGATATGATGTTTCGATAACACTGAAGTTCATTTTCTCTAAAATCGTAGAATAATTAAAAGTTTTTTTGACCCCGGTAGACTTTCTATGAAAAACATACAGAAGTGAGGGAAACATAATGGTCTTAGGATATGTTTTTAAAGACGGAAATATTTTGATGTCGCAGTACGACGGGGACTATCAATGAAGAAAGTTGGGTATACGACAGTGGACATCATCCTTGAGGACATTCTGAAAACAGTCCCAGGGTCTTTCAAGGAAAAAGTAAAAGAAATGAGTTGCGAGGAATTCATCATCAAACAGCATTTTAATCTGGGGACGACCATCAAAGAAAAATATTTTTATCGGAATAAAGCACAGGAGCAACTCATCAAGAGTTTGGACGTTGGGAACAAAAAGGAGTACAGGTTCCTTGATGGAGATGTGTTCTCACAGCTCATTTTGGAAGCGCTGTGGAAGAAAATCACCACGGAAAGCAAAAAGCAGCCATGAGATGAGACGGGGAGGCTTGTCTGGGGGGAAAAAGGAGTTCTGTGATACGACAGATGTTTTCTTCGTGAGGAGAAGAATTTTCTGCAGAATTTCTTCTCAGGGAATCATGTTTGAATCCTCAGGTCAACTCTTGATGCATCTATGGATTGTGGACATTTCAAAGAAAATTTAATATAAACGAATGATTTCTTCTGCATCATGCAAAGAACGGTGAAAGAAATCCTGCAGGCCAAACCCA
>Ga0105100_10001348_pt1 | contig 14496 bp, 13 predicted proteins | sample PPLLak12cMay2015_2_FD_87033 | JGI IMG/M metagenome (GOLD analysis project Ga0105100, IMG submission 87033) | Freshwater sediment microbial communities from Prairie Pothole Lake near Jamestown, North Dakota, USA - PPLs Lake P8 Core (1) Depth... | ecosystem: Environmental > Aquatic > Freshwater >...
AATATCGCCAGGAAGACCTGTGGAAATTCAGCGCTTGGGCCTGCCTAGCGCTGGGCGCCTGGCTGTATTTACAGGGAAAAGGACGCAAGCAGCGTATCCTGGCTTTATTGGGTGGAGCGACTGCTGCTTTTTGGATTGTCGCCCTCGCCAAGTGGATGCTGATCCCACACCAGAAATGGCCGACCGGATACCCGATCGCCCCCTCGGAAGCCAGCCGCTGGGTCGAGACAGGGGATGCACTATTGAGTTGGCTCTTCATCCTGGGGATGCTGAGCGCTCCGGCCCTGACGAAATGGCTGCCACCGTTACCCGATCCGGTCCCTGCCGAAGAGGAAAACCCCGCCAGCGTTCGAGCAGCTTGATACTGACTACCAAACGCCTTCGCACCGAAAGTAAAGCCTGCCGCAATGGCTGGCTTTTTTCTTCCCGGGAAAATTCGAAAATTGACCACAGATGAACTCACATAAACTTTTTTCTCGATAAACGGTCCAAAAGTGCCCCAAAAAAGTTCTGTTCATCAACAAATTGTTGTTCATCTATGTTTATCTGTGGTGAATCTTAATTACCGAACGCTTTCTTCCCATCTTTGCAAATCGAGTCTATACTATATGTCTATGGACTGCGGGATCAACCTCAGCGGACAAAAGCAGGTCCGCATGGTGGGCTTGCAAAGTCTGTACGAATCACTGGGTGTAGTGAAAGTCCACCTAAAGCAAACAGAGTAATATAGAGATGAGAGAGAGCGCAAAAAAAAGACCCACGATTGGAGTGCTGGCAGGTATTCAAGTTTACTATGGAACAATCCTGGGAAATTTCATCGGCCCGTTACTGCATGGGGTGAGTGCGGCTGCAGAGAATCGGGGTTGCAACCTGTTGCTGGCCGGCGGCATGGACAGTTTATCCTACACTGTGGCTCATCCAGCATGGCCCGTTCCCTCGCCGGAGGTCGACTTTATCCCAGTCGGACCCTGGAATACAGATGGGCTGATCGTAGTCAATCCTTTGTTCTCGGAAGCCAGGTCACATTACCTTCGGGAAATAATCGACGCCGGTCATCCGGTTGTCTTCGCTGCCACCGGCGAGACCGGTCCAACCGTCGCCATCGACAATGTTGATGTCGTCCGTCAGGCGCTCTTGCACCTTATGTCCCACGGTCACCGACAGATTGCTTTTATTGCCGGGTATCCCAATGATTTGGCAGGCGACAGCGGCATCCGCTTGAATGCTTTCCGACAGATCGTCCGGGAATACGGTCTTGCTTCTGACCAGAGGCTGATTGCTTATGGGAGTCATGGCATCCCTGGTGGTCAACAAGCCATGCGCCAGATTCTAGATGCGGGCATTCCATTCACCGCCGTATTGGCCAGCAATGACGAGTCCGCAATTGGGGCGATGAGAGTGCTCAAATCAGCCGGACTGCGCATTCCTCAGGACATAGCGATCATCGGGATTGACGATACCTTCGATGCGATGGCTCAAGTCCCGCCGCTCACGACCTTTCACAGCTCGCCATTTCGCATGGGCTATCAGGCGCTGGAATTGCTGCTCGATTACATCGAAGGTCGAGTGAACAAGTTGGATAGCATTGCCGTACCGATGCAACTTGTCGTCCGCCAATCATGCGGCTGCCAGCCAAATGCGGTACCGCATGTCGTGATCAGCGATGCCGGAGAGCCTGCCTCCGGGGACAATGCACCTGTAATACCCTCCGGCCTGGCAAAAACAATGGCTGAGATCGCATTGGCAGGGACGCAACGCTTAAACCCGGACGAAGTGTGTCTCCAATGCAGGCATCTGGTAGGGGCTTTTGTTGAGAGCCTGCGTTCGAAAGATCCGGCTGGCTTTCGCCTGTCGGTCGAAGAGACACTGATACGGGTAGAGGCGCTCGAGGATGATACGTTTATATGGTATGAAGCTCTCTCGGCGCTGGAAAGCGGTTTGGGGATCATTCGGAAAGCGATGGAATGGTCGCCAACTGATCAACAACCCGAGGCAATGATAGCAGAGGCCCGGGCCATCATTACCCAACACGCGCAGCGCCAACACAGGCACCTGGTCATCGATCAAAGATGGATCGCCGATCAAATAGGCCAGTTGAACGCGCGCCTGCTCACCGCGCTGGATGAAGCGCAAGTCTACGAGATACTGGCCAGTTTCTTGCCACAGGTATTCATTCAACACGTCGGCGTGGCTTTCTTCGAAGCAGAGGATGGCGATCCCGTTGCCTGGTCTCGGTTGCGTAAAGTATCGAAACATAGTATCGAGCTCCGTTTCCCGAGCCGCCAATTTCCGCCCGAAGGCTTGTATGATGCACCCTATCGCCTGGTCCTGCTCCCCATGGTTAGCCGGGAGGAAACACCTGGTTTTGTCGTCTTCGATGCAGCCGACCTGGAAATATGCGCCCATATTGTCAGGCAACTGGTCACATTCCTCAAGGTCGTACGCTTGTACCGGGAAGCCACCCAGGGACGCCAGCTTGCTGAGGAAGCAAATCGTTTGAAAAGCCGCTTTCTCTCAACGGTAAGCCATGAGCTTCGCACCCCGCTTAATTTGATCGTGGGATTAAGTGAGATGCTGCTGCAAAAGGGGGGAAATGATGGATCAGAAGCTGATCGTGACCTCAAACGAATCCACGCCAGTGCACAGCACCTGGACGGGCTTATCCGGGACGTACTGGATTTAGCACAAAATGAAATGGGCGAATTGAGGTTGGTCTGCGCGCCGCTGAACCTGGCAGATGTGCTCAAGGTAGTCGCGACGGTTGGGGAGCAACTGGTACAGGACAAAGGCCTGGAGTGGCAGGCCTCCATCCCTGAGAGTCTGCCCGAGGTGTGGGGAGACCGGACGCGACTACGCCAGGTGGTACTCAACCTGGTCAATAATGCGGTGAAATTCACTGCCCACGGCCGAGTGACATTGCGAGTAAGCGCAACGAACGAGATAGTTACCGTTGAGGTGAGGGACACCGGTTTGGGAATCCTACAGGAGGAGCAAAGCGTAATTTTCGACGAGTTTCGCCAGTCGGAACGGACAACCGCGCTCGGATACGGCGGCTTGGGGTTGGGATTAGCCATCTGCAAGCGCCTGGTAGAGCTGCATGGTGGCAGCATCGGAGTCCGTTCATCCGGGGAAGAGGGTGCCGGTTCATCGTTCTATTTCACCCTGCCGGTCATGAAAAGTAAAACGGAGTTAAGTTTGCCGGAAATGATTCCCCACGATCAAACTGTGCTTCTACTAGTTGAACGCTCTGGCAACGGAGAACGATTGCGTGAACACCTGATCCAACAAGGGTTTGATGTAGAGATGGTGTGGACGGATGCAAGTAATATCTGGTCGCAATATTGGCTCAAGTCCAAACCGGGCGCCGTAGTCCTGGAACAAGGGACAGCCACGAAACAAGGCTGGGAAGTAGTGAAAGCATTGAGGGAAAACCCTCCTACTCGAGACATTCCTGTGCTGTTTTATTCACTCGATGGAAAACAGGATAGCGGTTCAGTTCTCGAATTGAATTACCTCACCAAGCCGTTGAATAAAACAGAACTCGGACAAGCACTGGAGCGCCAGAAAATTTGCAAAAGCGCAGGAGAAGGTAAAGAAATCATACTCATCGTGGATGATGAACCAAGCACTTTGGAATTGCATGCACGTATGGTTGCGGCATGGTCGCCAGAGTGTCATATTTTAAAGGCGAGAAATGGGAGAGAAGCGTTGGAGGTCATCCAGGAAGCGCGCCCAAACCTGATATTGTTGGATCTAGTGATGCCTGAGTTGGATGGGTTCGGCGTCCTGGAAGCAATGCGCAACGATCAACGCAGCCGGGATATTCCCGTTATCGTGTTAACTGGCCAGACACTAACGTTGGAAGATATGGAAAAATTGGGCCGAGGCGTAACCAGTGTACTCAAGAAGGGCTTGTTCAGCGCAGAAGAAACTTTATCCCACATCGAAGCGGCTCTGGCACGCAGTGCGACTTTAGGGAGCGAAGCGCAACGGGTTGTTCGTAAGGCAATGGTTTATCTCCATGAGCACTACATGGATTCGATCTCGCTGGAGGATACGGCCCGCTATGTGAGTATGAGCAAGGAATACCTGGCGCGATGTTTCCACCAGGAAATGGGCGTCACCTTGGTAACCTACCTCAACCGTTACCGGGTCAATCAAGCTAAAGCGCTTTTAGAGAAAGGGGAGCGCAATCTGACAGAAATAGCGCTGGAGACCGGCTTTTCGAGCAGCGCTTATTTCAGCCGGGTCTTCCGGAAAGAAGTGGGGATGAACCCCAGGGACTACATCAGAGTGACAAATTCTTAATCGAATATGGACTTTTGAAAAACAGGGTGGTGCAAATTCCCAAAAACTGAGGGGTGTTACTCTTTTTCAATCTCGTTCTCCAGCGGTCAATATCCTATCTATACTGATTAATATCATGTAAGATTTTTGTGGCCAGGAAAGCTATACTGATGATAGCCTTCATTTTTGTTAACTCGACTTACCAGCCCAGATATAGCATCGCATGTCCAGATGAAACAAAACCGGTACGCCACCCGACTTTTGTGATCTCGACTCGCTGCGCGAAAGCCGTCGTGCAATGGGTTGTGAACTAAATCCCGCAAGCATTGTCCGCTTACAAAAGACAAAAGGAGAAAAAAATGAACAACCAAAGAAAGCTGAAACACCTTCTAGTCGGCACTCTAGTAGTAGTGCTGATCGCGTCTGCGCCGATGCTGGCGCTGGCGAAATCACAGGGGAACCTTGACCCCGATACCCAATTCTACGTTCCCAAGCCGATCCAAGGCGCGAGGCAACAGATCGCCAGTCTCACCTCCAGCGGTGATAAGGCTGATGCCGCTCTCGTCAGGACGATGATTGAGACACCTCAAGCAGTCTGGATCGAGGGCGGCACCCCCCATAAGGTCCAGCAAGAGGTTAAGAGCACCATCAAGCACGCTGCCGCCAAGGGCACGGTTCCTGTCTTGGTCGCGTACAACTTACCGTTCCGAGACTGTTCTCAATACTCGGCCGGTGGAGCCACCAGCATGGCGGAGTACAAGGCGTGGATCGATGGCTTTGCTGCTGGCATCGGCGACGCTACGGTAGTGGTCATCCTCGAGCCGGATGGCCTGGGGATCATCCCCTGGTACAACCCGTTCGGGGACCGCGACACATGGGTAACCAATCCGAACCTCGAGTGGTGCCAGCCTGAAGAGGCGGATCCGGATACAGCCGCTGCCGAGCGCTTCGAGATGCTGAACTACGCGGTCGACAAATTCAAGGAAAACCCAGGCACCAGCGTCTACCTGGACGGCACCCACAGCGGGTGGCTCGGTGCCGGCGATGCGGCCGACCGTCTATATCAGGCCGGTGTCCTCGATGCGGACGGCTTCTTCCTGAACGTGTCGAACTACCGGTACACGGAGCACCTCATAAAGTATGGCACCTGGATCTCCAAGTGCATTTGGTTTGGTGATCCCGGTTCTGGTTCTTGGGGTGCCGGTCACTTCGAATGGTGCGGAAGCCAGTACTCCCCCGCGGACCCGAACGACTTCTCCACCTGGACGCTGACGGACCAATGGTATGCCAACAACGTCGAGAGCCAGACCTGGGTGCCCTATCCCGGGGATTCTGGGTTGAAGCATTTCGTCATCGACACCAGCCGCAATGGACAGGGTCCCTGGACCCCGACGGTGCCCTATCCCGATCCTCAGGATTGGTGCAACCCGCCTGACCGCGGCGTTGGCTTGCTCCCAACAGCAGACACCGGCATTGAGTTGGTGGAGGCCTACCTGTGGGTGAAGATCCCGGGCGCGTCGGATGGCGAGTGCGCACGCGGCCTCGGAGAGCCCGGTGAAACGATTGATCCCGAGTGGGGTCTGATCGATCCGCCCGCCGGGGATTTGTTCCCCGAAATGGCGCTCGACCTGGTGCAGAACGCTAATCCACCACTCCTCCCCTAATAATCAGCAAGCCCAAGATTATTACTTTTCCACAGGAGCACACGTTGACGTGTGCTCCTTCTTTGTAACATCAGGCATACCCCCGCCAACCGGGTAACTAAAGTCTGCCTCTTCGGCAGGCTTTTTGCTTCCCTTCCTTGCAAATCGAGTCTATACTATATCTATGCAAACCTACATCTCCATGTTGCGCGGGATCAACGTCAGCGGACAAAAGCAGGTCCGCATGGCAGACTTGCAAAGCCTGTACGAAGCTCTGGGTCTGGCGAATGTCCGGACTTATGTGCAGAGCGGCAACGTGGTCTTCGACAGTCCGGAGCAAGACGCTGCAAAGCTCAGGAAATCCATCGAAGCACAGATCGAGGAAACATTCGGATTTTCTGTGCCGGCTCTGATTCGCACCTCAGATGATTTTCGGCTCATTATCGAGAGCCATCCATTCGCGCAGGAAGACCCGACCAGAGTCCTGGTCACATTTTTGTATGAACGTCCAGACCAGTCAAAATGGGACGACTTGGGCAACTATAAAGATAAAGTGGACAAATTTGCTTTAGGAGAGCAGGAAATCTTCCTTTTCTGCCCGGGCGGCTATGGCAAAACCAAGCTGTCCAATACCTTTTGCGAGAAAAAATTGGGTGTGATTGCCACAACCAGGAACTGGAAAACGGTCAATGCTTTGTACGAAATGGCAAGTGAGAGCTAATTCTCGAGCACGAACCGCCCTTGCCGTGGAGACTAATGACTTATGAACGAACTTGAATTTGCCTACGATATAACTCTTGATGGCTGGTTACGGGCCCTTGAATTAAAGGATGCGAACACAGGGGGGCATACAATCCGGGTAACAGAGTTATCACTCGCGCTTGCCCGTTTCCTGGGTATTCAAGGTGACGAACTCATACAATTACGGCGTGGCGCTATCCTTCATGACATTGGCAAAATCGGAGTTCCTGACGCGCTTCTCAACAAGCCTGATCCGCTGACCGAGGCAGAATGGACTTTGATGAGACTGCACCCGGAACTCGGATACGGGATGCTTGCTCCAATCTCTTTTTTGCATCCAGCAGCAGATGTTGTTTATTGCCACCATGAAAACTGGGATGGAAGCGGTTATCCACGAGGATTGAAGGGAGATGAAATTCCTTTAATGGCAAGGATTGTATCCGTTTGCAATATGTGGGATTCTCTTGTGTCTGACCAACCCTATCGAAAAGCCTTGAGTTGGGAGGCTGCTCTAAACAATATCGAACAAGGATCCGGGATGCAATTTGATCCTGAAATCGTTGATGCGTTTATGCGGTTCATCAAGGATAAAAAATAACTTTCAAACGGAGGGCAGCATGACTGATTCAGCTTTGCAAGCACTATCCATTCTACGGGATGGGGGGCAGTTCAAATGGTACGTCATCACCCTGTTGGCGTTCGTCTTCTACGTCTACGTGATCGAAGCCGAAAAGCGCAACTGGAACATCCTCCTGGCCGGTTTGGCCTTCTGGGGCATGGACTGGTTCAACGAGATCGTTAATGGTATCTTCTTTCGCGTTACGGGCTATGCGCCCATCTGGGGCGCGCCCGCCGACACGGCTTACCTGATCCTGATCGGCCTGAATATCGAGATCATGTTCATGTTCGCGGTCAGCGGCATCATCTGGACCAAGATGCTGCTGCCGAACAAGGAAGACAAAATCCTGGGGATGCCCAACCGCTGGGTGGTGGCCATCGGCGGAGCAGCCTTCTGCGTCTTCGTCGAGTGCCTGCTCAACAGCGCCGGCGCGCTGACCTGGGAATGGCCCTGGTGGAACCGCTCCGCGCCCTGGCTGATCTTCCTGTTCGGCTACCTGACCTTCTTCATCGCCGCCTTCTGGGTCTACGACATGGAGCCCTTCAAGAAGAAGCTATGGACGGTCGGTACGATCTGGGGCGTGGACTTGATCCTGGTCGTCATCTTCATGGGCATCTTGAGGTGGATTTAGGGCAATAAAGGAAATCTGTCATTCTGAGCCCCGTAGGGGCGAAGAATCCCCGCGCGAAGCGCGGGAGACCCTTCGCTACGCTCAGGGTGACATAAAATATACATTCCTACACATATCTCCCAAACCAACCCAGCGTGCGCGCCCAGGCAGCGGTCGCGGCCTCGGCGTTGTAGCGGGAACTGGTGTCGTTGTGGAAGGCGTGGTCGGCATTTGCGTAGATTTCCTTTTCGAAAATCTTGCCGTTCGCTAACATGGCAGCCTCTATACTTTCAGCCGTACCTGTGATGCGTCCGTCCAGCTCGCCGTAGATCGCCAGCACAGCAGCCTGGATTCTGGGCAGGTCCTCTTCGGGTGGCGGAGGCCCGTAGAACGGCACAGCAGCCTTAAGTTCCGGCATTTCGACCGCCATCAACCAGGTCACACCACCGCCGAAACAAAAGCCCACCATTCCCACCCGTTCGGCATCCGCGAACGCCTGTCCCTGCAAATAAGCCCATCCGCTCTTGAAATCTGCCACAAACTGCGCCGGGTGGATGTTGCCAAGTGCGCCAGGGACATTAGACTCGCCCACCTGGGCGGAGCCTCCCTGCCGCGAAAGCAGGTCGACTGCCAGCGCAACGTAACCGGCCATCGCCAGACGGCGGGTCACATCCTCGATATGGGGATTCAGGCCGCGGTTCTCGTGGCAGACCAGAATGACCGGGGCCGATCCGTCCTGAATGGGGCGGGCCAGATATCCCAGCAAGGTAGCGTCCTCGTCCGGGAATTCGATTGGGCCAGCATCGATCGCCGGATCATCGGGGGTGACGTTGACACCGGCTGGCTCAGTCGGCGAAGCGTCCGCTGCCTGGGTAGCCTGCGGTTGTGTGGCTGTGGGTTCAGAAGTTGCGGGTGGAACTGCGGTACCTTCCAAAACCGGCACTGGCGTGCAGGCAGCCAGTATCGATTCTGCAACCAGCAGACTCCCCGTCACGGAAGCGATCAGTTTTAACGCATCGCGCCGCGTCAGGCGCCGCTCTTGATAGTCTTCTGCGAATTCATCGACCAGATAACGCTGAAAGGTATTCATTTTTTCTCCTTATCATTAAAGCTTTTATTCGGACAAAATTGGTATGGATTTCTAATTCTAACCTATATAGTAAGGCAGACTGTCAGTCCGCCCTACTGTGCGGTACACTTGAGTCATGACCCGCTCCTTGCGTCTGAGCCTCTTCCTGATCTCCGCCGCCACACTGACCTTCGAGATCACGCTTACCCGCCTGTTCTCGGTCGCGCAGTTCTACCATTTCGCCTTCATGATCGTCAGCATCGCGCTGCTGGGATTCGGAGCCAGCGGCACCGCGCTGGCGATTTTCCCTGCGCTTGGACGAAACGATCCTCGCCGGGCGCTGGGCCTGCTCGGGTTGGCGACTGGCTTCAGCATCTTAGGCGCATACTTGCTGACCAACCAGTTACCCTTCGACTCCTTCAGCATTGCCTGGGACCGCCGGCAAGTCGTAATTCTGGTCTTACACTACCTTGCCCTGGCCATGCCCTTCTTCTTCAGCGGCATGGCGGTCGGCCTTTTGCTGGACGTCTTTCCCAAATCCGCCGGGGGAACATACGCGGTCAACCTGTTCGGTTCGGCGCTGGGCTGCGTGTTCGCCTTGCTATCGCCTCCATTTTTGGGCGCGGAAGGCACGGTCACGTTGAGCAGCGGGTTGGCGGCGTTTGGGGCGCTGATCAGCTTGCGAAACAGGAGTACCCTGACGGGTATCTACGACAAGTCAAGGCGTAGTTTTGAAGCGTCCGCCATCCTCTTGCTGATACTTGTCTGCCTCGACCTGGGTCTGCGCTTCACCGGATATCCTGGCCTGCCTGTCATGGAACTGCATCTCTCGCCGTACAAAGGCTATTCCTACGCAGTGCAATATCCGCAGGCCGAGTTGATCTACCGCCGCTGGAACGCCTTTTCGCGCGTGGACGTGGTACGCAGCGGGGGCATCCATTCGATCCCCGGACTGAGTTATCGCTATCTGGAGCCGCTGCCACAGCAGGATGGGTTGTTTGTGGATGGCGACGACCTGAGCGCGCTCCTGCCCGAGGGAGCGGACATGTCGTTCAGCAGTCATCTGCCCACGGCGCTCCCGTTCGAACTGCGACCCGGGGCCTGCACGCTGGTGCTCGAGCCGCGCGGCGGCCTGGACATTTTGACTGCCCTTGCCCTGGGCGCCGGTCATGTAACGGCTGTGGAGGGCAACCCGTTGATCGTCGAGGCGGCGGAGCATATTTACAGCCAGCCCCATGTGCAGGTCGTCCTCGAAGCGGACCGCACCTACCTGCGGCGTGAACGCGAACAAGCTTATGACGTGATCGTGCTCTCCCTGACAAATTCCTACCATCCGGTGCGCTCCGGCGCCTACAGCCTGGGGGAGGACTACCGTTATACCGTTGAAGCCTTTCAAGACGCCCTGGCGCGCCTGACCCCGGACGGCCTGCTGTCCGTCACGCGCTGGCTACAAGACCCATCCAGCGAAGACCTGCGGAGCTTTGCCCTGGCAGTGACCGCCCTGGAACGCAGCGGCGGGAACCCAGAGACACAAATCGTCGCTTTTCGCGGCTACAACACCCTCACGATCCTGGTCAAAAACGGGGCCTACACGCCGGATGAGTTGGGAACTGTCCGCGCCTTTGCAGCCGAGCGCGCCTTCGACCTGGTCTATGCGCCCGATATCCGCCCCGAAGAAACCAACCGTTATAATATCCTGCCTGAACCAATTTATTATCAGACCTTCAGCGAACTTCTCAAGGCAGAGTCACGCCCGGCATTCTATGACGCCTATCCTTTTGACGTCCGCCCGCCGACGGATGACCACCCTTTCTTCGGTCATTATTTCAAGTGGTCCCAGGCTAAACAAATCATCACCGAATTGGGTCATATCTGGCAGCCTTTTGGTGGTGCAGGCTATTTCGTCATTCTGGCATTGCTCGCGCTGGCAACCCTCATGGCCGGGATAATTATCCTGCTGCCACTTGCCATTCGCAGGCCGGTCAAGGAAACTGAGGGTCGCCAGCAGATATCCATCGTTCGGCCTTTACTATATTTTGGCTCCATTGGCCTGGCTTTCTTACTGGTGGAAATCCCCCTGCTTCAACGATTCATTCTTTATCTGGGAAACCCCGCCTACGCATTAACCGCAGTTTTATTTTCCATCTTGCTATTCTCGGCCTTTGGGAGCCAGTTGAGCCATCGCGTTTCCCATCGGGCAGCACTACTCTTACTCGTACTATCAATTCTGGTTGCACCGTACGGACTGCCCTACATCTTCTCGCTCACACTCGGCCTGCACCTATCTTTCCGTCTTCTTCTAACCGCTATCATCCTTGCTCCCATCGGCTTCCTGATGGGAATCCCTTTTCCGGCTGGCATTCAATGGCTACAAACCTTATCTGCTAACGAGGGAGCCGCAACTGAATATCCCCACATCCCCTGGGTTTGGGGAACCAACGGAGCAGCCTCGGTCATAGCCTCGATCCTGGCCGCGTTATTGGCTTTGACGTTTGGATTCAACTGTGCCCTCAGGCTGGGAGCCACCTGCTACGCAGGCGCGCTGCTCACGGTGCTGGCTCGTTCGAAGGAGACTCACCCTTAATCCCCTCGCCTGTAAAGGGCACGAAAATCACTCCGCCCATGTTGTAAGCTGTCACGTCCTGCCCTTCTTTAACAAATTTCCACAATGATTGATACCCACCCGGCGGGCCAATTGGGATAACCAAGCGCCCACCTTCAGTCAATTGTTCCACCAATGGTGCAGGCAAATGATTGGGCGCAGCGGTCACAATGATGGCATCAAAGGGGGCATACTCGGGCCAGCCATAATAGCCATCCCCTTGTTTAACTTCGACCTCAGAGTAACCCAACTCCTCCAGACGCTTTGCAGCTATCTCGGCCAATTCCGGAACGATCTCGATTGTATAAACTTCAACACCGTCCAATTCAGCCAAGACTGCCGCCTGGTAGCCTGAACCAGTACCGATCTCCAACACCTTCTCGCCGGGTTTCAACTCCAGCAATTCCGTCATCCAGGCAACAATATAGGGCTGTGAGATAGTCTGGCCATAATCGATTGGCAAGGGATGATCTCGATAAGCCATTTCTACATAATCTGGCAACACAAATAAATGTCGCGGCACCGTCCGCATCGCTTTCAGTACATCCGGGTCTGTAATACCTCGCGATTCAATCGTCGTTTCCACCATTTCCAAGCGTAGCTGCTCGAATTCATCCTGCACAGCCTGCGAAAGTTCGGGCTTTGATGGCTCTTCTGTCAGCACAGGCGCCTTCGCACAGGCTGCCAGAAGAAATATCAGCACCCAGTTGCGGATAGAAATACGCATTCGTCTATCTCTTTTCACACTTTTCTACTTACACTCTATGCACCAAATCACTCAGACTCCGCCTGCCTCTGATACGGGGCTCTTCCGCAGCGTATCCAATTGGCAGCATCGCCACCGGACGGTGAGCCTGGGGCGCATCGATAATACAACCGACCTCGCTTTCGTTGAACGCTCCCACCCACACGGTTGATAATCCCAGCGCTGTTGCAGCCAGCATGGCATATGTGCAGGCAATGGTGGCATCCTGAAGGCAGTACAATTCGATCCCCCGCTTACCATATTTTTTCTCCGAACGCGCTGCATGCGCACAAAAGACCAGCACCACAGGCGCTTGTTTCAAAAAGTCCTGTCCTGATGCCGCAGCGACCAATTCGGAACGTTGGTCCGCACGCGTCACGATATAGACTTCAAAAGCCTGCAAATTCCCGGCAGAGGGTGCAAGATTGACCATATCCAGAATTTGGACAAGTTTCTCTGCCTCCACTGGCGTGTCAGCATAAGCGCGGACGGAATGCCGCGCCTTGAGGGCATCAAAGAATTCCATTGGGATTATCCTTATCTGAGTAAATTACGAGGTTTCCTCAACCACTTTATAGACGACATCGTGTTCGCGCACTGGCTCGATGACTTTGATGGCGAAATCGTCGCCCGGCTTCACGGAGTCTACATTCTTGTGTTCGATTTGCAATGAGGTGACTTTTTGGATGAAGTCGGTTGTGTGCCCAAGAATGTGAATCATGTCACCAACCTTCAATTCATCTTTAATAGACAACACGGTCACGTTGATTTTGTTGAAGAAATGGGTCACATGACCAATTTCGACTTCCATGGCTTACTCCTTTCAAACATACTCTTATGTTTAGCTATACTTTAGCATAAATGCATATCAAATTTCTAGTACTCGCACAGTGTAATTTTGATTGATAGATTTTCCCTGTGCATACAGTGGTTGTCATCCATCATAATCATATTGTCCGGGTACTGGTACCATTCAGTTATCCTTAATGTTTCCATAGTAAAACATTCAGGAGTTACGCGTTGAGAAATCCAGTCAGCAATGCGATTCCTTCCGGTAGAAAAGGTCAGTAAATGACCAAAGGGATACCACCGGCAAAACATAAATAATTCCTGCTACAATTGGCGTGTTACCGGTATTTTATTGGAGCAACGATGATTGAACCCCGCAAACCCATCCGTTATTTCCAGATCGACGCCAGAAAAAACGATGCCATCGAAGGCAGCACTATTGTCGAGACCCCCGTCTCGCTCACCGTCAACGGCCAAGTATGGACGACCTTCATGTGTACCCCTGTACATCTCGAAGCCTTGATGGTCGGTTTCCTTTTCAACGAAGGTGTCATAAACAGCATGGACGAGATCGAAGATGTCCGCATCTGCGAGCACGGCGATAACGTGGATGTCTGGCTGACACATGACGCCTCCAAACCGGATAGCTGGACACGGACTTCCGGTTGCACAGGCGGCGTGACGGCCGTCGCCTCCATCGAGCGCCCGCAGCCAGCCTCCATTTCAGGTGAGTTTTGCCTGCTCCCCGGCCAGATCAACCACCTGGTCGAGCTATTGTTCGAGTCGCAGGAACTTTACCGCGAGACCGGCGGCGTACACACCTCCGCACTCACTGACGGGGAACAAGTCATCCTGTCCGCCGAAGACATCGGCCGTCATAACACGCTCGATAAAATCGCTGGCTTGTGCCTGATGGAAAACATCTGGCCCGACAGGCGCGTCCTGATCACAACCGGGCGCATCAGCTCCGAAATGCTGCAAAAAGCCGTACGGATGGGAGCGAAAGTCATCGCCTCGCGCACCTCGCCCTCCTCGTTATCTATCGAATTGGCCGAAGCCTGGGGCATCACCCTGATAGGTTATGCGCGTCGCAATAGATTTAATCTATATGCACATCCGGAGCGAATTCCTCTAAAAACCACCCAGCCGTCCTGAAAAGGGCGGTTCCTTCTTAACAACCGCTGTTACGCACCTACCCCCCGCAGGTTTCCTCGAAAACGACGCCTAGTTGACTAGGCCGTGGGATGTTTTGTGCATTTTGTCACAAAATACAGGATGAACGTACCGCCGAAGTGACGATGAAAGCAACTTACCAGAAGATTCAAAAAAAGCAATAATCAAACTGGAAAAATAGCGAGGTCCTATGACCAATAAAAAAATCAAATACCAAC
>Ga0105100_10001349_pt1 | contig 14493 bp, 10 predicted proteins | sample PPLLak12cMay2015_2_FD_87033 | JGI IMG/M metagenome (GOLD analysis project Ga0105100, IMG submission 87033) | Freshwater sediment microbial communities from Prairie Pothole Lake near Jamestown, North Dakota, USA - PPLs Lake P8 Core (1) Depth... | ecosystem: Environmental > Aquatic > Freshwater >...
AGTGGTTCCACCATTATAGGTGTTACCAACCAGCTATCCAATCCGAACCACGGAGTGGTTCCATCATTATAGGTGTTACCAACCAGGCATCCAATCCGAACCACGGAGTAGTTCCATCATAATAGATAGTCATCAGGAATTCCTTTTTCAGCTCAACGGCTTCATCCATAGAAGCTGGTTTTCGAGATTTCTGCTTAGCTGGTATTTTTTTATGTGACGATCAACGGGTTCGCCTATTACTTCTATTTTACTCAGATCTGCAACTCCCATGTTTGATTGTGCACAGTAATTCAGGTAACCAACATTTGCGAAATCGATGCCCATCAGTTCAATGCCCAACCTGTCGGCAGCAAGCCAGTCGGTACTTGCCACACATACCCTGTGGTCAACGGGAGTACCGTTGTTCGGTCCGTTGCCTTCCATACCCTCAAAACCGTCAATCACTGCAAGATCGGGATGCAGCAGCGAAGCCATTGCAAAAAGGTTATAATTAATTCCCCTGATTCCGCTTCCGTGAACGATCGGCTTGTCAATTTTTGTACCCTCCTTGCGTTTCGGTCCGTATGCGAATCCGATATCCTTTATAGGAGCGCCGAATACAATGTTCTTAAGCGACAGCGTAGCGAGAACCCTGTCATGAGTTTTCATCCTTGCCACTGAAACAACGTAAGAATCGGGACTAAGAAGCATATGCGACATCCTTACCGCATGAGGCCTGAAATCCTTTTCATCAAAAACGTGTATAATGTCGTACTTCTCCTGATCAAGGTCGACCATTTTAACTTTGTATTTGCCTGCCACGCGGTTATATCCGAAGTTGCTGAATCCGTCGAAGGTTGGTCCCGCAGCTGCAGACTCGGCAATGACAACATTCTTCAGTTTATTTATCGATTTGAGAAATTCAAGGACGCCCTCGAGAGTATCTGCGTGGGTGGCAGCGAGCTGTATTTCTATCGACACATTGTTCGGTTTCAGTACGACAAGCTTTTCGCCTATGGCCTGCCTGATCTGCTTTGAAAACGGCTGTAGTGCCCTGAATGCAAGATCAGCCCGGTTATTGCCGGTGGTAAGTCCTACCTGCGATGCAAGTGAATTCTGGTCTGCGTAAGAGGCAAATGTTCTGACCGGATCAAGACATGTAACGGCAACCCCACCGATGATGGAGGTCTTCAGGAAATTGCGGCGGCTTATAGTGCTCATATTAATTCAGGTTTAGTGGAATCAGGCATAAAAATACAAGAAAATTGAAATGACCAAAGGGTTTAATGATAAATCTGATTTTATTATTCCTGTAATTAACATCAAACACCCAAATCCCCTATCTTAGCACATTAAATTTAATTCTGAATCATTTTTTATGTCGATTGTTGTTCAGGGCGTAACGAAACTTTACGGAGAGCAAAAGGCTCTTGATAATGTTTCATTTGAGATCAGGACCGGCGAGATCGTTGGGTTTCTTGGTCCCAACGGCGCAGGGAAATCGACCATGATGAAGATAATTACAGGATTTATTCCTGCTACATCGGGAACGGTTATGGTTAACGGACTTGATGTCGAAAACGGATCGTCAGAAGTAAAAAAGAAAATAGGCTACCTCCCCGAGAATAATCCTCTTTATCCCGAAATGTATGTCAGGGAATACCTGGGATTTGTTGCCTCCCTCTATAAATCAGAAGTGCCTCCCGGGAAGCAAATCGGCAAGATCATTGAAATGACAGGCCTGGCGCCTGAGCAGAAGAAGAAGATCGGTTCGCTTTCAAAGGGATACAGGCAGAGGGTGGGGCTTGCACAGGCACTGATCCATAATCCTCAGGTCCTGATACTTGATGAACCTACAACCGGACTTGATCCCAACCAGATAGTCGAGATTATGAACCTCATCAGGGAAGCAGGCAGGCAAAAAACTGTGATGCTCTCAACTCATATCATGCAGGAGGTGGAAGCAATCTGCGACAGGGTGATCATCATCGACAAGGGTGTGATAGTGGCCGATGAGGAAAAAAGCATGATCTATTCAAGGATCAGACGTGCAAAACAGGTTATACAGGTTGAATTTGACAGGATGGTTGAGGAAGCGATCATAAATGAAATTGCCGCGATAAGCCTGGCCAGGAATATCAGGGGAACAACCTGGGAAATCGAGGCCGAAGGTGAAGAAGATATACGCCCTGCAATATTCTCCTTTGCGGTCAGCCATAATCTGACAGTACTGTCACTTCAGAAAAAGGAAAATAACCTGGAAGAGATTTTCAGGTTATTGACAAACGGTTAATGTTTTTGGATTTCTTATTTATTTTTGTTTCTTTTGCACTGTTATTTTTGGTGGACAGATTTGAGCTGATTGCAACCACAGGAAAAAATGCTAAAACGTCTCTGATTCCTAATATTCCAGTCAACCAAAGCTCCCACTATTATTATTAAATTAAACTTAAATTTAAGATAATGGGATATTTATTTACTTCCGAATCAGTCTCTGAAGGCCACCCTGATAAGGTTGCCGATCAGATATCAGATGCTCTTCTTGATGAGTTTCTCCGCTGGGACCCCGAATCGAAGGTTGCCTGCGAGACTTTCGTTACCACCGGACTTGTCTTGTGCGGCGGAGAGGTAAGGACCGAAGGCTGGGTCGACGTGCAGGAGACTGCCCGGAAAGTGATACGTAATATCGGATATACAAAGGCTGAATATCGTTTCGATTGTGATTCGTGCGGTGTAATCTCCACAATTCATGAACAATCAAGCGACATCAGGCAGGGAGTCGTGAGAGAAAATCCCGAAGATCAGGGAGCCGGCGACCAGGGCATGATGTTCGGTTATGCCTGCCGCGAAATGGATAACTACATGCCCATCAGCATTGAACTGGCACATATCCTCCTGCAGGAGCTGGCTGCCATAAGGCGCGAGTGTATAAGCATGAAATACCTGAGACCCGACAGCAAATCGCAGGTGACAATCGAATATGACGATGACAGCAAGCCTGTCCGTATCGACACCATAGTAATCAGCACTCAGCATGCTGAATTCATCCTGCCTGAAAATAATTCAAGGGAAGCCGAACTGGAGGCAGAGAAGGCAATGCAAAACAAGATCAAGGAAGACCTGCTGAACATTCTCCTTCCCCGTGTGAAGAAAACTCTGCCTCAAAGGATTCAGGACCTGTTCAGGGACGACACATTATTGCTTGTGAATCCGACAGGAAAATTCGTAATTGGCGGACCTCACGGCGACACCGGACTTACCGGACGCAAGATAATTGTCGATACATATGGTGGTCACGGAGCTCATGGGGGCGGTGCCTTTTCAGGGAAAGACTCATCAAAAGTCGACAGGTCGGCCGCATATGCCGCCCGGCATATAGCCAAGAATCTGGTCGCAGCCGGAGTTTGCGAAAGTGCTCTCGTTCAGGTAGCTTATGCCATTGGTGTTCCTTGTCCGGTAGGATTGTTTGTAAACACATACGGAACTGCCACTGTAAAAGACGACAAAGGCAAGATACTTTCTGATGGTGAAATCGGATCAAGGATTAATAATCTGTTCGATATGAGACCTTTTGCAATTGTGAAGAGGTTCGGGCTCAAGAATCCCGTATTTCTGCCAACAACAACCTACGGTCATTTCGGACGCGATTATGAGGTGAAAAATGTGGAGGTTTATTACGAGGTAGCCGGTTGCGAGCCAAAGATCGTCAATGGCAACGGAAAGAAAGTCTATACGAAAAAGGTAGAGTTCTTTGCGTGGGAGAAACTGGATTATGTTGATAAGATCAGATCAGTCTTTAATATAAAGTAATTAAGAACTGACACAGAAGAGGGGCTGTTGAATAAGTCAAAATCCTTTAACCGCAGAGGGCGCAAAGGAAAGACGCAAAGTTCGCAAAGAGCTGAATTTACGTGTCTTAGCTTTGCGTTCTTTGCGACATCTTTGCGTTCTTTGCGGTTAAAAAGGACTTTTTCAACATCCCTTAGGGGCTGCCTAAAACGCCGCCTTTACTATCCTCGCAATATTATCCGATCTTCCCAGCGTATAGTAATGAATTCCCGGAACACCTGCTTTTATAAGCTCCTTCGACTGCATCGCAGCCCATTCGATACCAACTTCACGGGCATCATTGTCACTCTTGCATTCTTTCAGGGCAACCACAAGTTCATGAGGCATGTCGATATGAAAAGTCTGGGGCAGCAGATTAATGTCATTAAGAGCCGAGATCGGCTTCATTCCTGCAATGACGGGGACATTTATTCCCGCAGTTTTACACTCGTCCCGGAACCTGAAAAACTTTGAGTTGTCGAAGAACATCTGGGTGACAATATAACTGGCGCCGCTTTCAATCTTTCGCCTCAGGTTTTCTATATCAGCAAGCCTGTTCGGGGCTTCAAAGTGCTTTTCAGGATAGCCTGCCACACCAACGCAGAAATTTGTCGGGGCAGCATCGACCAGGGTATCCTCAAGATATTTCCCTTTATTCATATTTACGATCTGCTGTATCAGCTGATAAGTATGTGTATAACCGTCCTTTTCAGGAATGAAGCTGCGGCTTCCCTTCTGGGGGTCGCCTCTCAGCGCCAGGACATCGTCAATGCCAAGAAAATTCATCTCAATAAGAACATTCTCGGTCTCTTCCCTTGTAAAACCGCTGCAGAGGATATGCGGCACAACCGGAATATTGTATTTGTATTTCACTGCTGCCGCAAGGGCAATCGTTCCCGGCCGCTTCCTTACAACCCTCTTCTCAAGCAGGCCGTCGGGCCGCTCATGGTATACAGTCTCATTCCGGTGTGAAGTGAAGTTAATGTAGGCAGGGTTGAACTCGATCAGCCTGTCGATCGCAGAATAAACCCTTTCAATGCTGTGCCCTTTGAGCGGTGGTAATAATTCGAACGTGAATAACGGACCTTTTGCGTTGTTGATTTTATCGATGACACTCATATACTTTAATCATAAGTTCGGGGCAAGCCACCTGGATGCCTCTTCAATACTCATTCCCTTGCGTGATGCATAATCCTTCAGCTGATCCGTCCCTATTTTTCCAATGTTGAAATAGGTCGATCCCGGGTGGGCGAACACATATCCGCTTACGGCAGCCGGCGGTATCATTGCAAAATTTTCAGTCAGCCGGGCTCCCGTCAGTTTTTCTGCATCAAGCAGGTCAAAGATAATACGTTTTTCCGTATGATCGGGACATGCAGGATATCCGGGTGCCGGACGTATCCCCCTGTACCTGATCTTCAGAAGGTCATCAATGCTCAGGTTTTCTTCAGATGCATAACCCCAGTAATCTTTCCGTATCCGTTCATGAAGATATTCGGCGGCGGCCTCGGCGATCCTGTCACTCAGGATCCTTATCATTATATAAGCATAATCATCATCCTTGTAAATCGCCGGAACTTCCTTATCCAGCGAAGCAGTCACGACGAATGCTCCAATGTAATCCTTAACTCCCGACGCTTCAGGCGCTATATAGTCAGCCAGAGAAAGATTAGGCACTCCCTTTTCCTTCTGCTCCTGATTTCTCAGGAACCTGAATATTGCCCTGACCTGGCTGTTCTTCTGATCTGAAAAGATCTTCACATCATCTCCGTCAGAAGCGGCTGGATATAGACCGAATACTCCGTTTGCCCTCAACAGTTTTCTTTCCTTTACCTCAATCAGGTACCTGTGAGCATCATCAAACAGTTTTTTAGCCTCATCTCCTTTTACAGGATCGTCGAAGATCGCAGGGTATTTCCCGTTGAGCTTCCATGCAAAAAAGAAGAATGTCCAGTCGATGTATTTTATTATTTCATCAAGATCAAATTCCTCTATAACATGAATTCCGGATTTCCCTGGAGCGTGGATCGTTTCAGATTGCCAGTCGGTAAGCAGACGGTTTTGCCTCGCCTCCTCAATTGCCAGAAGTCTTCTTTCAACATGACGCGCCTCATGATCCGTCTTAAGCTTCCTGTATTTTTCCCTTACTTTGCTTGCATATTCACCATGATCTTCATGGAGAAGCGAGGAAATTACCCCGGCTGCCTTTGAAGCGTCCTTGACATGAACCACACTGTTCGAATAAGCAGGCGCAATCTTGACTGCAGCATGGATCTCCGATGTAGTCGCACCGCCAATAAGGAGGGGCAGCTCCAGCTTTCTGCGCTGCATTTCGGAAGCGACATGGACCATCTCCTCAAGGGAGGGGGTGATGAGTCCGCTCAAACCAATCACGTCGGCTTTCTCTTCAAGGGCGGTATCGATTATCCTGTCTGCCGGAACCATCACGCCGAGGTCAATAACCTGATAGTTATTGCATGAAAGGACGACGCCGACAATATTCTTGCCAATGTCATGGACATCTCCCTTCACGGTAGCAAGAAGGATCTTCCCGGCCTTCTTCACCACCTTTCCTTCACTCTCCATTTCAATATACGGTGTCAGGACCGCTACTGCCTTTTTCATCACCCTGGCGCTCTTGACAACCTGGGGAAGGAACATCTTCCCGGCTCCGAAAAGATCACCTACCTCATTCATTCCTCCCATAAGCGGACCTTCGATGAGTTCGATGGACCGGGAAAAGAGGGGACGTGCCTCTTCAATATCCTGCTCAATGAATTCGTCAAGTCCGCGTCTCAGCGAAAAACTGATCCTTTCCAACACCGGAAGCGATCTCCATTCATCGGCCTTTTCCTCTTTTTTACCTTCGTTCCTGATCCCTTCTGCAAACTTCACCAGCCGTTCGGTCCCATCTTTCCTGCGGTTAAGGACAACATCCTCTGCCAGTTGAAGAAGATCGGGCGGTATCTCCGTGTAGACCTGGAGCATGCCGGGATTAACGATACCCATATCGAGGCCTGCCTTTATCGCATGATACAGGAAGACCGAATGGATAGCTTCCCTTACCCTGTCAATTCCCCTGAATGAGAATGAAAGATTGCTGATGCCCCCGCTTACTTTTGTATAAGGCAGGTTCTCCTTGATCCAGGTGGTGGCCCTGATGAAATTGACGGCATAGTTGTTATGCTCCTCGATGCCTGTCGCAACGGCCAGTACATTGGGATCGAAAATTATATCCTCCGGAGGAAATCCGGCTTTCTCTGTAAGCAGCTTATACGATCGCTCTGCAACAGCTATCTTCCGTTCAAAAGTGTCGGCCTGTCCCTTGTCATCAAACAGCATTACAACTGCAGCCGCTCCATACTTTCTGACTTTGCGGGCATGTTCCAGGAATATCTCCTCTCCCTCCTTCAGACTTATTGAGTTAACTATCGATTTACCCTGTATACATTTAAGGGCATTTTCAATTACAATCCACCGCGAGGAATCGATCATCAGCGGAAGCTTTGAAATATCAGGTTCGGACATGACGAGGCTGACAAATTTCACCATCGCCTTTTCCGAATCGAGCATCGCCTCATCCATACAGATATCGATCACCTGCGCCCCGCCCTCGACCTGGTTCCTTGCAATAGCCAGTGCCTCATCGTACTTTTCCTCCCTGATCAGGCGTGCAAATTTTATTGAACCTGAAACGTTTGTACGCTCCCCGATATTAACAAAATTTGTTTCGGGAGTAATTGTCAACGCTTCGAGTCCGCTGAGCCTTGTATATCTTTTTATTTCCGGTTTAATCCTCGGCTTATACTTTTTCGCTAACCCGGCAATTTTTCGTATGTGCTGGGGCGTGGTCCCGCAGCAACCCCCGATTATATTCACCCATCCTTCCTTTAAAAAATCCTCAATGACCGAGGACATATATTCTGCCGACTGGTCATACTCTCCGAACTGGTTTGGCAATCCTGCGTTGGGATGGGCTGAAACGTAAAAGCCGGTCTTACCCGACAGTTCCTCAATAAAGGGTCTCAGCTGTTCGGCTCCCAGTGCACAGTTCAACCCAACGCTGAAGAGCGGGAAATGTGAAACGGATATAAGGAAGGCCTCAAGGGTCTGTCCGGTCAGGGTCCTTCCGCTTGCGTCGGTGATAGTCCCCGAGACCATTACGGGCAGGCGTGTCCCTTTTTCCTCAAACACCGAATCAATGGCAAAAAGGGCTGCTTTACAGTTAAGCACGTCAAATACCGTTTCGACAAGAACGATATTGACTCCGCCGTCGATAAGTCCCCTTGCCTGAACCGAATAGGCATCGACAAGCTGTTCGAAGGTGACTGACCTCGCGCCCGGATCATTTACATCCGACGACATTGAGGCAGTCTTGTTGGTGGGACCCAGGGTTCCGACAATGAAATGGCTTTCGGGCTTTTCAGAATTCTCGAACTTTATTATTGCTTCCGTGGCGAGGCGCGCTGCCTGAAAATTCAACTCATACACAAGCTCCTCCATTCCGTAATCGGCCATCGAGATCCTGTTGGAATTGAAGGTGTTTGTCGTTATCAGATCAGCTCCTGCTTCAAGGTAATCCCTGTAAATGCCGAGAATTACCTCAGGCTTTGTCAGCGACAGGAGGTCATTGTTGCCTTTTTGCGAACGGGGATGATCCTTGAATCTCTCCCCCCGGAAATCCTGCTCCTGAAGCTTATGCTTCTGGATCATCGTTCCCATCGCCCCGTCAAGGACGAGGATCCGGTCGCGGATTATATTTTCGAGTTTTTGGTTCAAAACTGTAATATTTTAGTTTATAAAATTTTGTTTCACACTTTAATCCCTTTCCTCCCTGTATTCACAATAAATACATCCATCACCCGCAACTGATCCTTTAACGCGTAAAGAGTCTCAAGGTTCACAACTCCAATCACGTACTTATATGATTTACTGCTAAAGTATTCCGATACTTCCTCAAATCCAAACAATTTCCTGTCCTTTTCGTTTTTGTACCTCAGATATACCTCAAGCTTGAAATTCCTGGTATAATTTGAGACTGTTCCCTGCTGGTATTTTTTATATTCATACCTGTATCCGTATGAATTTGCCGAGATATCTGAAAGTACAGCGCTTCCTGTGGCGTGGCCGCCCGCTCCCTTCCCGCTGAAGAACTGCTTGTCGGCGAACGCTGCTTCAGTGATCACGCCATTATACTCGTTATCAACATTATACAGATATTTGTCACACGAAATGAAACGCGGCAGCACAAAGCTGTTGATCGTGTTATCATTTGTCTTCCCGACATACGGCACCAGCTTGATCTTATAACCCTTCTCCTTTGCATATCTTATGTCAAAAGTCGAAATCCGGCTTATTCCGTAGTGAAACACCTCTTCAGGATCAAGAAAAAGGCCGTAGGCATGCCCGGTAATGATACACAGCTTGTATTTTGCATCCCAGCCGTCGACATCAAGTGTCGGATCCGATTCAGCAAAACCAAGGGTCTGGGCTTCCTTTAATGCCAGATCATAATCGAGCCCCTGGTTATGCATTTTGGTAAGGACATAATTGGTCGTCCCGTTGAGTATACCGCGAAGCGAGTGAAGAAGTTCATTGTCGTAGTACTCTTCCAGGTTCCTGATTATCGGAATGCTTGCCCCTGCCGATGCTTCATACAGAAGGGAAACCTTATATTTCTCCTGAAGATCGACAAGTTCCCTGAAATGCCTGGCTACCATCACCTTATTGGCCGATACAACATTCTTCCCGTTCTTCATTGCCGTTGTTACGATGTTAAATGCTTCCTCGGCATCATCGATCAGCTCGACGACAAGGTTGATCGAAGAGTCGTTCAGAATGTCATTCTTATCAAATGTGAAGTTCGACATCGGGATCCTTCTCTTTTTATCACGGTCCTTTACGCAGATCCTGACGATGTCCGCCTTGAATCCGCTGCTGCTGTTGAGTACATCGTGCAATCCCTGGCCGACGCATCCGTAGCCAAATAAGCCTATCCTTAATTTTTCTCTTGTCATTCTTTCAGTTTTTATCCGTTTTTGCCCAGAAATTGCGCACTACATCCGTAACCAGCTTTGTCTCAATAAGGAATCCATCATGTCCGTAACATGAATCTATCTCGACATATTCTCCTTTCCCGGTATTCGAGGCGATCAGTTTCTGCTCATTGGTGGGAAAGAGGATGTCCGACCTGATCCCCACGCACAAAACCTCAGCTTTGATGCTTTTAAGAGCATTCAGTACACCTCCCCTTTTTCTTCCGATATTATGCGTATCGGAAAGACATGTCAGGCACCAGTATGAATATGGGTTGAACCTTTTTACAAGTTTCTCGCCCTGGTATGCCTGGTAAGTTGCCGCTTTAAACGATGTCAGCTTCTCGTCGTCATCCTCCCTCTGGGTCAGATTATATGCATCGACCGTCCTGTAGCTTATAAGAGCGATTGACCGGGCAGCCTTAAGACCCAGCTTACCACCCTCCGGATCACCGTTCAGGAAGGTCTGGTCGGCTTCCATCGCGAGCCTCATCGATTCGCTGAAAGCCAGCGCCCAGGGTGTCTGACTGGCGCCTGACGCGAGCAGTATCAGCCTGTCAATAAGGTCAGGGAACATGATTGTGTATTCAAGTGCCTGGTATCCTCCGATCGATGCTCCGATAATGGTGTGTATCTTTTTAATTCCCAGATGGTTTCTGAGAATCTCATGCACATTTACAAGATCACGGACCGTTATCAGCGGGAATTTTCTGAGCCATGGCTTGCCGGTCTCAGGATTAATGGAGGCTGGTCCCGTCGTACCGTAGCACGATCCGAGGACATTAGCGCAGACAATGAAATATTTTTTTGGGTCAAAAAGCAATTCTTCTCCAACCATTCCGGGCCACCAGGCCTCAACATCCGAATTGGCAGTTAGCGCATGACAGATCCAGATAACATTATCGGCCCCGCTGTTGAGGGTTCCATAGGTGCTGTAAGCGATTTCAAGATCCGGAAGTATTGCTCCCGTTTCAGTCTTAAACTGTTGATTGTACTTCAGTGTTGTCATAATACTTGTCTGAATGCCTGTTCAAAGTCATAAATAATATCATCAATGTGCTCAATCCCGACCGAAACCCTGAAAAGTCCGGGATCTATGCCCGCCGCACGCAGTTCCGCTTCAGAAAGCTGTGAGTGGGTAGTTGTGGCCGGCTGGATTATAAGGGTCTTGGCGTCGCCAACATTTGCCAGGTGGCTCGCAAGCTCGAGGTGTTCGACCAGTTTTGCTGCTTTGGATTTGGATGCTTTTAGAACAAAGCTCAGAACACCTCCGGCCCCCCTGGGAAGATATTTTTTTGCAAGCTCGTGGTTTGAATCGTTCTTAAGTCCGGGATAGATGACTTTCTCAACGCCCGGATGATTTTCGAGCCATTCGGCCAGTGCCTGAGTATTCTGAATATGTCGTTCCATCCTGAGCGACAGTGTTTCAAGTCCCTGAAGCAGAAGAAAGGAGTTGAATGGGCTTATTGATGGACCCAGGTCTCTTAATCCTTCAACACGGGCTTTCACTATAAAAGCAATATTTCCTGACGGAGAAGTCCGGGAGAAGAGGTCACCAAATACAATTCCGTGATAGCCCTCTGCAGGTTCCGTAAAGACCGGGAATTTCCCGTTTTTCCAGTTGAAATTCGCAGCGTCGACGATCACACCGCCGATACTCGTTCCGTGTCCTCCAATCCATTTGGTTGCAGATTCGGTAACGATATTTGCCCCGTAATCTATCGGACGGAACAAAAAACCGCACGCTCCAAAGGTATTGTCTACGACAACAACCAGCCCATATTTCTCAGCAAGCCTGGAAAAGGCTTCAAAATCGGGAATATCAAACCCCGGATTGCCGATAGTTTCCAGGTAAATTGCCTTCGTGCGGTCATCTATCAGCGACTCAAATGAGCCGGGATTAAGGTCCTTTGCAAAGCGTGCCTCAATGCCAAAATTTGCAAATGTGACCTTGAACTGATTGAAGGTGCCTCCATAAAGGAAGGGAGAACTGACAAAATTATCGCCCTGCCTCATGATGGTTGTAAGTGCCAGGAACTGTGCGGCATGTCCTGATGAAACTGCCAGTGCGGCAGCCCCGCCTTCGAGAGCTGCAACTCGTTTTTCAAAAACATCCGTTGTCGGATTCATCATGCGGGTATAAATGTTACCCGGTTCAGACAGGTTAAACAGGTCGGCAGCGTGCTTCGCGTTCTTGAAAACATAAGAAGATGTCTGGTACAATGGAACAGCCCTTGAAAATGTTTCTCTGTCTGGTTGATGTCCTGCATGTACCTGAAGTGTTTCAAAATTTATTTTTCTGTTACTCATTATATTAATTTTTAAGCTTTAATTATTAATTTATTCCTTTGCTCCCTGCCCCTTTGCCTTTATCCCGATGGCTTCCGGAACCCCGGAAGGGGCCTTGTTGATTACCAGCATACTGATTATCTGCATGTTTCTAACCACCTTCAGGGGAAAAGTGGGCAGATCATGATGATCCGTTGATAAACTTAAAGGGTAATTACTTCCAGATAAAATCTATTACCTGCACATGCACATAGGCATGAGTGGCATGATGAAGTTGTGATGAGTCAGATGAATTGCGTTCATTTTTCCCGTGTTTATTTTTATCATCTCCCGGTTTTACGGGATTAGGTTTTGGCACCTTTCTCCCGATTTGCCGGGGTTGGTTGCCAGGGTTTCGCAGAGCCTAATCTCTCCGCCCTTCTTAATAAAAATCAAACACCCTTAAATGGAAGGAATATTTGATTTGTGGGTACAAAGATAAAAATGATTTTTATAAATGCAAAAAAAAGTACTTTTGTCATAAATCAACCGATCCATGCACCACAACCTGTCAATCTATAACAGTCTCTCAAGGCAAAAAGAACTCTTCGTTCCCCTGCATCCGCCATTTGTGGGAATATATGTGTGCGGACCGACTGTCTACAGTGATGCCCATCTCGGACATGCAAGACCCGCAATAACCTTCGACCTGCTCTTCCGCTACCTTATGCACCTTGAATATAAGGTCAGGTATGTGCGGAATATCACCGATGTCGGCCACCTTGAGAACGATGCCGATGAAGGTGAGGACAAGATCGAAAAAAGAGCCCGGCTTGAACACATTGAACCGATGGAGGTGGTGCAGAGGTACATGAACAACTACCACAGGAACCTTGACCAGCTTAATACACTGAAACCTTCAATTGAACCGAGAGCCTCAGGACATATAATAGAACAACAGGAATTTGTCAAAACACTGATCGCAAACGGTTACGCGTATGAAGTCAACGGCTCGGTCTATTTTGATGTCATGGAGTACAACCGGAAATACAGGTATGGAAAGCTCTCGGGAAGAGTACTTGAAGACCTTTTGGCAAATACCCGGACCCTGGAAGGACAGGATGAAAAACGCAACCCGGTTGACTTTGCGCTCTGGAAAAAGGCAACCCCCGAACATCTTATGAAATGGCCGTCAGAATGGAGCGTTGGCTTCCCGGGATGGCACCTCGAGTGCTCGACAATGAGCATAAAATACCTCGGGGAGGTCTTTGACATCCATGGCGGAGGCATGGACCTGCAGTTCCCGCATCACGAGTGCGAGATTGCCCAGTCGAGCGCCGCACTGGGTAAAGAATCTGTCAGATACTGGATGCACAATAACATGATCACCATCAACGGTCAGAAGATGGCACGGTCGCTCGGAAACTTCATAACCCTGGATAAGCTTTTCAGCGGCGATCACCCGTTGCTTGAACAGGCTTACTCTCCCATGACGGTCAGGTTTTTCATCCTCCAGGCCCATTACCGCAGCACAATCGATTTCTCGAACGAAGCCCTGAAGGCAGCCGAGAAAGGATTTCAGCGCCTGATGAAGGGTTTCGCCACGCTTAATAAACTTGTAGCCGCAGACAAATCCACAATCGACGTTGCCGGACTCTGGAAAAAATGCTATGAAGCCATGGACGATGATCTCAACAGTCCGGTTCTGCTATCATATCTTTTCGAGGGTGTAAAATATATAAATTCAGTCAGTGACGGCGCTGAAACGCTTACTGTGGACGACCTTGAATCGCTGAAGAAGATGTTCACGACTTTCGTTTTTGAGATACTTGGACTGAAGGATGAGGCAGAAGGCAATGCCAGTGAAAAACTTACAAATGATCTCGTAAAACTAATTGTTGATCTGCGGCAGGAGGCGAAAAAAAATAAGGATTGGAAAACGTCCGACAGGATAAGGGCAGAACTCAGGGAGGCGGGAGTTGTATTGAAGGATTTGAAGGATGGGGTTAGCTGGGAGATGGAATAGGATTTGAGACGGGAAAGGCCCCTGTGATCCCCCCGGAGGGGGGATAGTATTCTTGAAATAAAAGTGCTTTGTTATGGTTTATTATGGGGACAGGGATTTGATAAAGAAGGCCAGGGAATTGAGAAACAACATGACCACCTCAGAAATATTGTTGTGGTCAAGGATTAGATCGAAACAGGTTGGAGGATTTAAATTCAGAAGACAGCAACCTATTTTCGACTATATAGTGGATTTCTACTGTCACGAATTAAAACTTATTGTTGAAGTTGATGGTGTTATTCATTCCTTACCTGTTCAGGCAGAGTATGATAAAAGACGTGAGAGAATACTTAAAAATAATGGCTTTGTTATAGTTCA
>Ga0105100_10001350_pt1 | contig 14485 bp, 12 predicted proteins | sample PPLLak12cMay2015_2_FD_87033 | JGI IMG/M metagenome (GOLD analysis project Ga0105100, IMG submission 87033) | Freshwater sediment microbial communities from Prairie Pothole Lake near Jamestown, North Dakota, USA - PPLs Lake P8 Core (1) Depth... | ecosystem: Environmental > Aquatic > Freshwater >...
CCAGCTACTCGATCAGTGCCGATCCGCTGGAAATGCGTTATAGCGAGCGGCAGGCCCTGGAGAAAATTGCCGGCCGCCTCGCAAAAAGAATCTATTTGAGAACGATGGAACGATTCTGATGTCCGATGATCGGCAGCCAGACGATGTTCTGAAAGCGGCGAAAAAAGGGCAGGTTGCCCCCTTTTATCTTTTTTATGGTCCGGGCGAGTTCCGCATGGAGAGGGTGCTGACGGCTCTGAGGAGCCTGCTTGTGCCCGAAGCGGCGAGGGATTTCAACCTGGAAGTCCTTTATGGGGATGAACCCATCGAGCCGGAGCAGATCATCAACAAGGCCAGTTCCATGCCCTTTCTCGCGGAGCGCAGGCTGATTATCGTGCGAAGGACGGAATCCTTCAAAGCCGAACAGCTGGAGAGATTCCTTCCCTACCTGGACAAACCCTCGTCCTCCACCTGTCTGATTTTCATCTCCGCGAGGACCAACTTCAACGCGAAGTTCTACAAGAAATTCAGGTCCGAAAGGGCGGCCGTGCTCTTTGATGAATTGAGAGGGAACCAGATTGTGCCTTGGATCAAGAGAACGGCTTCCGAGGATTTTGGGGTGACCCTGGACGGGGAAGCCTGTGCCTATCTTCATGCGGTGGTGGGAAACAGGCCGAGGGAGCTCTACTCGGAGATCGAGAAGCTTCACCTGCGGCACGGAAAAAACGTGACCCTTGAGCAGGTAAAGGATGCGGTGACCCACAGCCGGGTCTATACGGTTTTTGAACTCATGGATGCAGTGTCCATGAAGGACTGCGCTTCCTCTCTGCGCATATTGAAGAGATACCTGGAAGAGGAAGATCCGAGGGATGCCCCCCTGGGACTCATCAGCATGCTGAACAGGCAGGTCAGGCTCCTCTGGCAGGCCAAGGCGGTTTTGCTGAAGAGGGGTGGAGTGCAGGAGGTGCAGAAGAAAACGGGGCTTTCCCCTTTCCCGGCAAGGAAGCTTGTGGAGCAGGCGCCGAGCTGGACTGAAAAGGAATTGAGGAACGCTCTGGAGCGGCTTCGCCGGTCCGACGACCGGCTGAAATCGGGCTCTAGCCCCAGAGTGATCCTGGAAACTCTTATTCTTTCGCTTTGCAGCTAAGCGGGCTTGGCCGAGGTGGCCCGGTTTACCGCACGGGCGAGGCGGGAGATTTTCCTGGAAGCTTTTTTCCTGTGAATGACTCCTTTTGAGGCACTCCGGTGGAGAGTGGAAACCGCTTTCTTGAACTTTTCCTGGACCTGGGCGGTGTCGCTGCCTTGGAGAAGCGCTCGCACTTCTTTGACCACGGACTTTGCCCTGGTCTTGTGAGCGAGGTTTCTGAGCTTCCGGGTCTTGCTCTGTCTTGCCCTCTTCAGGGCGGAAGGATGGTTTGCCAAATCCTGATCTCCTTTTGGGATGGTTAAGTGCAATCTGTAACCTTATTTAAATAGACCAAACATATCGGCTTGTCAATAAATTTTGTCTAACTGAACTTCATCAGTACCCTGGGTCATAAATTCGTCGTACGGACTTTTGATGTCCCCCTCCCCTTACCCCTCCCGCCAAGGGAGGGGAACTGATCGGGATACAAACATTTTCCTCCCCCTTGACGGGGGAGGCTAGGTGGGGGTGGCAGGGTGGGAATTTCTTAAGGAGCTTATGAGTCGCGACACTGGCACGGAAAAGGAAAATGTCAGCCGTGCGGCAGGGACCGTAGGGTTCTACACGCTTCTGAGCCGTATCCTGGGACTGGTTCGGGACATGGTGCTGGCCTATTTCTTCGGATCGAAGATGGCAGCGGATGCTTTTTTCGTGGCCTTCCGCATCCCCAATCTCCTGAGACGCTTTTTTGCCGAGGGCTCGCTGACCATAGCCTTTATTCCGGTCTTCACAGAGACCTTGACCCGGAAGTCGAAGCAGGACGCCTTTGAACTGGCAAGGGCGGTGCTCACCCTCCTTTCCCTTCTGCTCGTGGTGCTGACCCTCCTCGGGGTTCTGCTGTCCCCGTGGATCGTGAGAATCCAGGCTTACGGTTTTGGCGCCTCCGGGCCGAAATACGAGCTCACCGTGCTCCTGACGCGCATCACCTTCCCTTATATTTTCCTCGTCAGCCTGGTGGCCTTTTTCATGGGTGTTCTGAATTCTCTCAGACACTTTGCCGCCCCGGCTGCAGCGCCGATCCTCCTCAACGTGGGGATTATCGCAGGCGCCTTGTGCATTTCACCCTTGCTCTCCGAGCCCATCGTGGGGGTGGCTGTCGGCGTCCTCATCGGAGGCATCCTGCAGGTTCTGCTTCAGATTCCCTGGGTCATGAAAAAAGGGCTTTCTCTCAGGCCGCTTTGGATGCCGGAACATCCGGCCGTGAAAAAGATCGGTCTCCTCATGGTGCCTGCGATCTTCGGCTCCGCCGTCTATCAGTTGAACCAGTTCATCGGCACGCTCCTCGCCTCTTTTCTTCCCCAGGGGAGCATCTCGTGGCTCTACTACGCGGACCGAATCGTGGAGTTTCCTCTTGGGGTGTTTGCAATTGCCATTAGCACGGCGGCTCTCCCGTCCCTTGCAAAACAGGTGGCGGGAAAAGATCTCTCGGATTTCAGAGAGACCCTGGGGCATGCTCTCCGACTCGTCTTCTTTATCACCACTCCGGCGGCTGTGGGCATGATCCTTCTGCGGGTGCCCATCATCGAGGTCTTTTTTCAGCGGGGAGCTTTTGACCGCATATCGACCCTGATGACCGCTGAGGCGCTTTTGTTTTATTCTCTCGGTCTCTGGGCTTTCAGCGCGAGCCGGGTGATGCTGTCGGCCTTTTATGCCTTCCAGGACACGAGAACACCGGTTCAGGTGGCGACGATCACCATGATCGCAAACGCCCTTCTTAGCCTCGTGCTCATGGGGCCTTTGAGACACGGCGGACTGGCCCTGGCCCTGTCCCTGTCTTCCACCGTGCAGCTTCTCCTTCTGATCTTTATTCTGAGAAGGAGGGGAGATCTTCTTGATCTCAGGTCCATGGTCTCCTCCGCGGGCAAGAGTCTCGCGGCGTCCGCGGTGATGGGGCTTGTCCTGTATGACCTCAATGGAAGATGGCTGATCCGGGTAGAGGTAGAGCCGGGCAACTTCTGGTCTCTTGCCCTGACCCTCGCGGGAGTGATTTCCGTGGGAGTGGTGGTCTATTTCCTCATGGCGTGGATCTTACGGTGCAGGGAGGTTTCGTCGATTCTGGGGCTGTTTAAACTTGGTGTCTTAAAATCACGAAGGTAGGAGAAATGATATGGCGACTGATCTCTTGCTGGATAAGAGGGTGCTGGTGGTGGATGATGAAGCGGACGTGCTGGAGACCCTCGAAGAATTGCTCAGCATGTGTCGAGTGGTCAAAGCGTCGAACTTCAATGAAGCGAAGAAATACCTCGACCATCAGGTTTTCGACATTGCGATCCTGGACATCATGGGGGTGGATGGGTACAGACTCCTCGATATAGCGACCAGGAAAAAGATCCTGACCGTGATGCTGACCGCCCATGCCTTAACCCCGGAAGACACGGTGAAGTCTTTCAAGGAAGGCGCCGCCTCTTTCGTCCCTAAAGACAAGATGAAGGACATCGCCACGTACCTGGTCGACATCTTGGAAGCAAAGGAAAAAGGCAAGATTTTCTGGTGGCGATGGCTCGAGCGATTTGCCTCATACTACGACAAGAAGTTCGGCCCGAATTGGAAAAGAGGTGACGACGAGTTCTGGAGAAGCTTTGGGCCGTGGGAGTGAAAAAAGGTCCGCCCAGTATGATTCGTTGTGGACAAGAAGGAGAGTCTTCACTTGATTTTCGATAAGACGGGGGAAGTGAGGGACGGTTTTTTCGTTACCGGTTGGTCTCACAATCCCATTTATCTTCTGAAAGGCAAAAAGCCGGTCCTCTTTGATGGGGGCCTGGCCCTGCTCGGCAAGGTTTACCGGGAAGCGATCACGTCTGCGCTGAACGGCGATTCTCCCCGCATAGTCTTCATCACCCACGTCCATTTTGACCACTGCGGCGCGGTTCCCTACCTAAAAAAAGCCTTTCCTGGCCTTGAAGCTGCGGCATCCCAAAAGGCCAAAGAAATCCTGAAGAGGCCCAATGCGATCAAGCTCATCCAGCACCTCAGCGGGGATGATGAGAACGTGCTGTGTGAGTTTGATGAGGCAAGACTGGTGAGAGACCCTTTTGAACCCTTCACGGTCGACCGGGTGCTCGGGGAGGGGGACGCGGTCGATCTCGAGGATGGCCTGACTGTGCGTGTTTTTGCCAGTCCGGGCCACACGTGGGATTTCCTGAGCTACTACGTGCCGGAGAAAAAAATTCTGGTCGCATCGGAATCGGCCGGCTGTGCCGTGAGCTCGGGGTACATTTCCGTAGACTGTCTCACTGATTTTGGGGTGTACCTGAATTCCCTGAAACGGCTTGCTTCTCTGGACGCTCAGATCCTTTGCCAGGGCCATCGTTATGTGTATTTGGATGAGGACGTGGAGGCCTTTTTTCAGAGATCTCTTCAGACGGCGTTTGAGTTCAAGGCGATGGTGGAGGAATACTGGCTCAAGGAAAAAGGAGACTTGAGGCGAGTTGTGCAAAAGATCAAGGAAACCGAGTACGATCCTCTCCCCACGCCCAAGCAGTCTGAGCCTGCCTACCTAATCAATTTGGAGGCCCGGATCAAGAGCGTTCTCAACCATTTGGGTCTTGAAAAAGGCTCCTTCCTCTGATAGGGTTCCCCGAAAATCAGGAAAGAGAGGACAGCACCAGGCGCCCATGCCATGACACCTGAGCGGTCACCGGATATTCTGGCATCCATAGACTTGGGGAGTCACACGGCGAGACTCCTCATTGCCCGTTGGGAAGCAGGGCGTCTCAGGAGCCTCTTGAGGAAGAGAGCCTATATCCGCCTTGCGCAGGATTTTGAGTCACCCGAAAGCGGGACTCTCAAGCAGGCCGGGATCGAGCGGGCCTTGAAGACGCTCGGTGAGTTCGAATCGGAGATTGAAAAATATCAAACCAAGAGAACCAGGGCTGTCGCCACCGGGGTGGTGCGGGCGGCAGCCAACAGGAATCCTTTTACTGACCTCATTCGGCAACAAACGGGAATTGCGGTGGAGGTCATTACCGGAGAGGAAGAGGCTCGACTGACCGGTCTTGGCATCCAGCATGGCCTTGAACTTGGGGACCGGCCGTTCATCGCCTTTGATTTGGGGGGAGGGACGACGGAGTTCCTGTTCGTTCCGAAGCAAGGCCGTTCCAAGGCGTTGTCCTTGCCGCTGGGAGCGATGATTATGACCCAGAGGCACTTGGTCTCTGATCCTCCGAAGTCGATAGAGATTGAGAGCCTGAAGAAGGAGACAAGGGGGCTTCTTCTGGAGGCCATTCCTGATAAAACCACGGGCACGACGTTGGTGGGCACGGGAGGGACGGTCACGACGCTTGCCGCGATGGTGCACGGGATCGATGTAAAGGCGATCAGCCCTGAGAGAATGAACGGGCTCCTCCTTCAGGTTGGGCAACTGGAGGAGCTTTTGGGCCGGATGAACCGTCTGCCGATTTTCGAAAGAGCCGCCTTGCCCGGCTTGGATCAAGGAAGAGCCGATGTGATCCTCGCCGGATCTCTGGTGGTCACGGAAATCTTGAATTTTTTTCATTCCTCTGAAATGATGGTCAGTCTAAGCGACTTGCTGGAAGGGGCGCTCCTGGATTACCTGGGTGTGTCCCTTGATCCATAAGGTCTGGCCGATTCGCCAAAAGCCATCAAAGCCGTCACCCCGGCGAAAGCCGGGGTCCAGCAGTGTTTGTTTTCCTGGATTCCGGCTTCCGCCGGAATGACAGGAAAGAAGATTTCTTGCTTTTTAGGAAGCCATGACATTTGAATGAAATGTCAGATTATCCCTCAAGAGAGGGGTTGATTGATGAAGCGGAGGTTGTAATGGAACAAAGACAGTTCAAGGTGGGATTTACTTTTGATGACCTGCTTCTGATTCCAGGCCATTCAGCCGTCCTTCCTGCGGAGGTGGATGTCCGAAGCCGGTTGTCGAGGAACATCCAGCTGAGTGTCCCCATCGTGAGCGCGGCGATGGACACGGTCACGGAATCCGCCACAGCCATCACCATGGCGAGGCAGGGGGGCATCGGGTTCGTGCACAAGAACATGAGCATCGAACGCCAGGCCCTTGAGGTGGAGAAGGTCAAGAAATCAGAGAGCGGGATGATCGTGGATCCCATCTCCATCGAGCCGGACCGGAAGCTCTACGAGGTCATGGAGATCATGAGCAAGTACCGGATCTCCGGCGTCCCGGTCGTCAAGAAGGGCAAACTGGTGGGCATCATCACCAACAGGGATCTGAGGTTCGAGACCAACCTGGATCAGAAGGTGGAAGCCGTGATGACCAAGGAGCGTCTGGCTACGGCAAGGCCGGGCATCACGCTCGAAGAGTCCAAGGCCATTCTGCATGAGCGGAGAATAGAGAAGCTGCTGGTGGTGGACGATGAGGGAAAGCTCCTGGGGTTGATCACGATCAAAGATATCGAGAAGATCAAGAAATATCCCTATGCCTGCAAAGATGAACTCGGCCGGCTGAGGGTCGGCGCAGCGGTGGGCGTGAGCGCGGACATGGAAGATCGGGTGGAGAGGTTGATCAGCGCCAATGTGGATGTGGTTGTGGTGGACACGGCGCACGGTCACTCTGTAGGAGTGATCCAGGCCGTCGCGAACTTGAAAAAGAAGTTTCCGCGCCTCGAGGTGGTTGCAGGAAATGTGGCCACCGCCGAGGGGATGAGGAGCCTGGCCGAGGCCGGTGTCGACGGCGTGAAGGTGGGAGTCGGGCCCGGGTCCATCTGCACCACCCGTGTAGTGGCAGGCATCGGCGTGCCCCAGATGACGGCGATTATGGACTGCGCCGAAGAGGCGAGGAAGTGGGGCATCCCCATTGTCGCCGATGGAGGGATCAAGTACTCCGGGGATGTGACCAAAGCCCTTGCCGGGGGGGCGGACTCAGTGATGATCGGCAGCCTCTTCGCCGGGACCGAAGAGAGCCCGGGCGAAACCATTCTGTTTCAAGGCCGCTCCTACAAAGTGTACCGGGGCATGGGCTCGATCGAGGCCATGAAAGAGGGCAGCAAGGATCGCTACTTTCAGGACGAAGTGGAATCCGAGAAGAAGCTGGTGCCCGAGGGCATTGTGGGCAGAGTTCCCTACCGGGGTCCCCTTGCCGAAACCGTGTACCAGCTGGTGGGCGGCCTCAGGGCCGGCATGGGATATCTGGGCAGCAGGAGCATCCCGGAGCTTCAAACCAAACCGAACTTCATGCAAATCACGGCGGCCGGACTCCGGGAAAGCCATGTTCACGACGTGATTATCATCAAGGAAGCTCCCAACTACCGGGTGGAATAGGCATGGCCAAGGACATTTATTCACAGAAAATTCTCATCCTTGACTTCGGATCCCAGTACACCCAGCTCATTGCCCGAAGGGTGCGCGAGGCCCAGGTTTACTGCGAGATTCATCCTTTCAACTTGAGCCTGGCCAAGATCAGAGCCTTCAGTCCGAAGGGAATCATTCTGTCCGGAGGCCCCTCCAGCATCTACGACAAAGCCGCACCCATTGCGGATCCGCGTATTCTGGACCTGAAGGCGCCGGTGCTCGGAATCTGCTACGGCATGCAGTACCTCACTCATGTGCTGGGCGGTGTGGTCGCAAAAGCAGAGGAGAGGGAGTACGGGAGCGCCGGAATCAAGATCAGGGATCTTCGCAGTCTCTTCCACAGTTTCAGCAGAGGCAAGGAGGAGATGGTCTGGATGAGCCACGGCGACCGCATCGAGAAGATGCCCGAGGGCTTCAAGTCGCTGGCCGGCAGCAAGAACAGTCCTGTCGCCGCCATGGCAGACCCTTCCCGCAAGTTCTTCGGGGTTCAGTTTCATCCGGAAGTCGCGCACACCCCGAGGGGAATGCGCATTCTCAAGAACTTCCTGTTCAAGATTTGCGGGTGCGAACCTCTTTGGACCATGAGTTCTTTCGTGGAAAGGACCATCCGGGACCTGCAGCAGCGAATCGGCAAGGAGAGGGTGATCTGCGGGGTCTCGGGAGGGGTGGATTCCACCATCACCGCGGTTCTTCTACACAAGGCCATCGGAGATCAGCTCTCTCCGATTTTTGTGGACAACGGCCTGCTGAGGAGAGGCGAAAAAGAAGAGGTGGTGGAGCTCTTTCGTGATCTCTATCACATTCAGATCCATGTGGTGGATGCGTCCGCGTATTTTCTCAAGAAGCTCAAAGGAGTCACAGACCCGGAGCAGAAGCGAAAGATCATCGGCCGGGAATTCATCACGGTTTTCGAGAAAAAGGCCAAGGACCTCGGAAAGGCGAAGTTCTTGGCCCAAGGCACGCTGTACCCTGACGTGATCGAGAGTGTGTCTTTCAAGGGGCCCTCGGCCACCATCAAAAGCCACCACAACGTGGGCGGGCTGCCCGACGTCATGAAACTGGAATTGATCGAGCCTCTCCGGGAACTCTTCAAAGACGAAGGCCGGCAGGTCGGGTTCGAGCTCGGGCTCTCGAGGGAAATCGTCATGCGCCAGCCCTTTCCCGGCCCGGGTCTTGCCGTGCGGATCTTGGGAGAGATCACGGCAGAGCGGCTGGAGGTGCTGCGGTCTGCAGATGGGATCCTGCTCGAAGAAATCAGGAAAGCGGATCTTTATGAAAAAGTGTGGCAGTCCTTTGCCGTGCTTCTCCCTGTGAGGACTGTGGGGGTGATGGGGGATGAACGGACCTACGAGAAGGTGATTGCCCTCAGGATCGTGGACAGCCTGGACGCCATGACAGCAGACTGGACCCGCGTTCCCTACGAGATCCTGGCCACAATCTCCAACCGCATCATCAACGAGGTGCGCGGGGTGAACCGCGTGGTTTATGACATCTCCTCAAAGCCGCCCAGCACCATTGAGTGGGAATGAGCGGTCACCCACTGCGCAGATGCCTTGAGCCCGGCCTGGGCTCAAACCGACTTTGGTGGTGGCCGCAGGCCTGCAGGGGTAACAATGTGAACATCCAAAAAGGAGGATTCCGATGAAAGCGAAAAGATCAAAAATCGTAAGTGCGGCTGTGTTGGGGTTTCTCTTTGTTCTATTCCCTTTAGCCTCTTTTGCGCAGGACTTCCCGACCAAACCGGTGAATGTCATCGTCACCTTTGCGCCGGGAGGAACTCTGGACACCGCCACGCGCATCCTTGCAACCAAGGCTGAAAAATTTCTCGGCCAACCCGTCCTCGTGTCCAATGTCGGGGGAGGGGGAGGTTCCGTGGCTCTGGCGCAGGTGGCCACGAAGAAACCGGACGGCTATGAAATCACGAGTTGCACCAGCACCGGCCTGATACGGATTCCCCAGTTGAGGGGGGTTCCGTACGGCCAGGACGACTTCATTCCGGTGATGCATTACGCGGCCGTGGAGTCGGGCGTGGTCGTGAAATCGGACTCTCCCTACAAGACCTTCAAGGACCTTGTGGAATTCGCGAAAAAGAACCCGGGTAAGGTAACGTATGCCACGTCCGGTGCGGGTTCGCCCATGCACATGGCCATGGAGTTTGTGGCCATGAAAGAAGGATTGAAGTGGACCCATGTTCCCCAAACCGGAGGAGCCCCGGGGCTTGCCGCTGTCCTGGGCGGCCATGTGACGGCCATGTCCGACAGTACGGAATGGCTCCCTCATGTGAAAGAGGGCTCGCTCCGATTGCTGGCCACCCATGGGGAGAAAAGAATGAAAAGTTTCCCGAACGTCCCCACCTTTCGGGATCTGGGATATGACTTCATCAACGAAACCGTGTTCATGATTGCCGCGCCCAAAGGGACGCCTGCTCCGGTCATCAAGAAGCTGGATGAGTCCTTCCACAAGGCGATGGATGATCCGCAGTTCGTACAGACCATTGCCAATATCGAGTTTGCCGTTTCTTATCGAAACTCGGCAGACACAAAAAAATATCTGGATGACGCTTACGCCCGGTTTGGGGAGATGATCAAGAAGCTCGGCATTCAAAAGGAAGCGGCCAAGTAATTTCGCCCCAAGGATCCCTCAATTAATGAAGACCCTGGATCAGACAAGCAGCCTCTTCTGGCTGCTTGTCTCCATTTTAGTCTTTGCTGAGTCCCTCCGAATAGGGATCGGAACGGTCCAGAATCCCGGCATGGGGTTCATGACGTTCGGCGCCTCCGGGATTCTTGGAATCCTGTCGCTTGTGTTGTTCCTTCAGGCTTCTGTTCGAAAAGAGGATCTCCGGCAAAAGCCCCTCTTCGCCGGCACCCTATGGCGGAGGATTTTTTTCGTCCTGCTGGCTCTCACGGTCTATGCCAGGGTGATGCCGGTTCTGGGGTACCTCATCAGCACCTTTGTCCTCATGACGCTGCTCTTCGGGATCCTCGAAAAAAAGAGAATCAAGTTTGTTCCGCTTTACGCCCTTGTGGCGACGCTCTTCACCCATCTGGTTTTTTCCAAATGGCTGAACTGCCAGTTTCCGCACGGCTTGTTCGGATTTTGAGGAAGAACCATGGATTTCTTCGGCAGCATCATTTATGGGTTTCAGGTCACCTTCCAGCCGATCAATTTTCTGTTTTGCGGTGTGGGAGTCCTGGTTGGGACGCTCGTAGGGGTGCTTCCCGGCATCGGTCCTGCCGGTGCCATGGCTCTTCTGCTGCCGGCGACGTTCAAGTTTTCGCCTACGTCCACCATTATTTTGCTTGCAGGCATTTATTACGGCGTTCAGTACGGGGGCTCGACCACCTCCATCCTGGTCAAAATTCCGGGTGAGGCTTCCTCGGTCATGACCTGCATCGATGGGCACCAGATGGCCCGCCAGGGTCGCGCGGGCCCGGCCCTGGGGATTGCCGCATGGGGCTCCTTCATTGCAGGGACTATTTCCAACATCGGCCTCATGCTGGTGGCCATTCCCCTGGCCCATGCCGCCCTGAGACTGGGTCCCCCGGAGTATTTTGCCCTCATGTGCACAGGCCTGATCATCGTGACGTATCTCGCCCAGGGATCCGTTTTGAAGGCCGTCATGATGGGTCTGGTCGGCATTATCCTCGGGAGCATTGGACTGGATCTCATCAGCGGGTTTCCCCGCTTCACGTTCGGGATCAACGAATTGACGGACGGGGTGGGGATTGTTCCTCTGGTCATGGGGCTTTTTGGAATCTCTGAAATCCTGGAGAATCTGGAAGGGAGTCTTGAGAGGGAAGTCTTCAAGACGCGCATAAAGAACCTGTGGCCCTCCCTAAAGGACTGGATGGAAGCCAAATGGGCTATCGTGAGAGGATCCGTCATCGGATTCCTCCTTGGGGTTCTTCCCGGAGGCGGGGCAGTCATATCCACCTTCGTCTCCTACGCGGTTGAAAAAAAGATTTCCAAGCATCCGGAGAAGTTTGGTGAGGGGGCCATCGAAGGAGTCGCGGGCCCTGAGTCGGCCAATAATGCTGCGGCCGGAAGCTCGCTCATCCCTCTTCTGTCTCTAGGAATTCCGCCGAACCCCATCATGGCCATCTTCTTCTCCGCGCTGATTATCCACGGAATTCAACCCGGTCCTCTTCTGATCCGGCAGCATCCGGATCTTTTCTGGGGGCTGGTTGCCAGCCTGTATCTGGGGAATGGACTTCTGCTGGTTCTCAATCTTCCCCTGATCGGAATTTGGATAAAGGTGCTCGAGATTCCTTACAAGATCCTTTTCCCCATGATCCTTCTTTTCTGCATCATTGGGGTGTACAGCATGAATAATTTGAGCTTCGACCTTTACGTCATGCTCTTCTTTGGGGTGGTGGGGTGGCTCATGAGGAAATTCGGTTATGAGGGAGCCCCTCTCATTCTGGCCTTTGTCCTGGGCCCCATGCTCGAGAATGCTCTCCGACAGTCCCTTTTGATCTCTCAGGGCAGCTTCCTGATTTTTGTGACTCGCCCTATTTCAGCCATTGCGCTGGGTTTTGCCTTCCTTCTTCTGCTCACCACGCTTCTCCCACATTTTAAGAAACGTCGGCGGCAGTACGATCAATTCAAGGAATAGGGGAGGAGCCTTTCCGAGGATCTTTGTATCCTCCGTTTGTGGGATGGTGCACAGAGCAGGATCAAGAGGGGCATAGGCGCGAGCTTAGGCCGTCACCCCGGTGAAAACCGGGGTCCAGACCTATCTGAAACCGCTGGATTCCCGCCTTCGCGGGAATGACATTCCGGAGCTCGGTTCCACGCTCAAACTAGGCTAATCGCCTCCCTGAGGAGGTCCTCGTGTAGCCTTGGAGGAGTCAACAAAAGAGCTTGAAAACCATTACCGGAAAGGGAACCGATCTGATGAAAGAAGAAAAAGAAATAGTGACGAAATCCATATCCGACCGCGAACTGGAGAGGCGTTGGAAAGAAGTCCGAAAACGCATGAAGGAAGAAAAGATCGATTTCGTGGTCATGCAGAATGACAATGAATGGCTGGGAGGATATGTGAAATGGTTTACCGATGTTCCAGCCAAGAATGCGCAACCTCACACGGTTATCTTCCCGGTGGGTGAGGAGATGACGACCATCACTCACGGGGGCAAACCTCCCGGAGATGTGGGACCTCCGGCTTGGACGCTCCGAGGGGTCAAGACGAGGCTCACGGGGCCTTTCTTCCGAAGCGCCGCCTTCACCAATACCTATGATGCGGACCTTGCGGTGGACGTGCTAAAGACCAAGAAGAAAGCGAGAATCGGCATTCTTGGAAAAGGGACCATGTCCGCGGCGTTTTACATGCACCTGGTTGAGAACCTTCCCGGAGCGGCTTTTGTAGATGCTGCAGACATGGTGGACAGCATCAAAGCCGTGAAGAGCGATGAGGAAATAGACCTCATCAGGGAGACGGCCTCTTTGCAGGATCAAGCCGTTGAATATGCCAAAAAAGCCATACGGCCCGGCAGAAGAGATTTCGAGATCATCGCGGACATCATTCATCATGTGACGGATTTGGGCAGCGAAGAACAGCTCGTCCTTGGCGGGTCCGGTCCTTTGGGGCAAGCTGTGGCCATCCGCAAGAGGCATTTTCAGAATCGAATGGTGCGAGAAGGAGATCAGTTCTCTCTCCTCATTGAAGTCAACGGCCCTGGAGGCATGTACACGGAGATCGGCAGAATCTTTTTTGTTGGAAGCAAAGTGCCTTCCGAATTGAGCGATGCGGCTGCACTTGCCGGGGAGATCCAAGAGGCAACCCTCAAAATGATCCGGCCCGGCGCGGATCCGGCGGACATCTGGCGTGCCAACAATGAGCTGCTCAAGCGGGAAGGCTTTCTACCGGAAACCAGGCTGTATGCTCACGGCCAAGGATATGATCTGGTCGAGCGGCCTTTGATCCGGGATGATGAGCCCATGAAGCTCCAGGCGGGAATGAATATCACCGTCCATCCGACCGTGGGGTCGGACAGGATTTGGGTCTGGGTCTGCGACAACTACCTGGTCACCAAGACCGGAATCAGCGAATGCCTCCACAAGACTCCAAAAGGAATTATCGCGGTTTAGCAGGCTGATGAAAAACGCCAATCTGCTGCGTTACCCAGCCGGAGGCTGACAAGCCTCATTCCTCGTCATTGCGGCGTACCCCCATGTACGTCTCACTCCTCGGAATTTCGGGTGCTTTGCATCTCGACGTTTTTGATCAGCCTGCGTGAAGGGGATTCATGAAAACTCATTTGCTCATTCTTGATTCGCTTGCGGAAGAATACCGGAAAGCCCTGGAACCGGAGTTCCCTGATCTCGTCATTCGGGCATGCAAAACCGAAAACGAGGTCGGTGATTTCATCGAGAAGACAAGGATTCTCCTCACCTTTAATATTTCAGACGCATTGATCCGGAAGGCCGTGACTCTTGAGTGGATTCAAGCGCTGGGAACGGGTGTGGATTCGATCCTCGGTCTTTCATCGCTTCCAAAGAGTGTCCTGCTCACATCCACTCGCGGCATCCACGGCCCTCAGATGTCGGAATTGGCCATTCTGCTCATGCTCGCTTTGACTCGCCGTTTCCCGGAGACGGTTCGCAATCAGGACAAAGCCGTGTGGGACCGGTGGCCGTCTGAACTTCTGTGGCAGAAAAAAGTCGGAATCCTCGGGTTGGGCGCAGTAGGAGAAGAGATCGCCCGCAAGTGCAAGGCGTTCGGGATGACGGTCTATGGGGTCAACCGGTCAAAAAAACAAGTGGATGGGGTGGATCGGTTTTTTGGATTGGGTGGGCTCCTCATCGTGGCCCGAGAGGTGGACTTTTTCATCGTTGTGGTTCCCCTCACGCCTGAAACTCGGGGGATGGTCGGAATCGAAGTGATTTCCGTCATGAAACCCACAGCCTTCCTCTTGAATCTCGCCAGAGGGGCCGTGGTCGACGAAAAAGCGCTGATCCAGGCTCTTGAATCGGGAACCCTTGCCGGCGCGGCGCTGGATGTCATCGACGAGCAGACTCTCCCTCAAGGGCTTACTTTCTGCGAAC
>Ga0105100_10001351_pt1 | contig 14474 bp, 10 predicted proteins | sample PPLLak12cMay2015_2_FD_87033 | JGI IMG/M metagenome (GOLD analysis project Ga0105100, IMG submission 87033) | Freshwater sediment microbial communities from Prairie Pothole Lake near Jamestown, North Dakota, USA - PPLs Lake P8 Core (1) Depth... | ecosystem: Environmental > Aquatic > Freshwater >...
CACGCGGAACCGCTCCACGTCGCCAACGTGCTCGATGCCGCAGGGTCGGGCCTCGCCCAGCTTCAGGAGGATCGCGGGGCTCTTGGCCAACTCCGCGGTTTCGCCCGGCACGGCCCGGTGCAGGGTCGCCTCGAGCGCATAGTCCCAGGGGGCCTCATCGTCGTTGCCCCACGAGGTAACCTGGAGGCAGTACACGCCCGGCACCACGTCGTAGTTGATCTGGTTCTGCGTGTTCCAGTAGGCGCTCATGGTCCTGAGGGGCTTGCCGCCAGGGTCATGCAGCGTCACGCTCAGTTCAGGCCGGGCATCGAACCAGACGTTGAGAATCCCGGGCTGATCAACCACCAGTTGGTACCAATCCTGATCGCCGGTCGGGAGGATATTGTCGCGAACCATGGTCCCAAACTCGACCGGCGTGGCCGTTTTCGGCGTCTCGTTGTCCTGGAGCCGCTCCAATTCGCCGGCCGGATCGAACCACGTGCGAAGCTCATACGGGAAGGGGCTCCACCCATTGTTGCCCCACTCCGTGACTTCGAGGTAGACCGTGGTCGGCCCGGTGAACGGATGAGTCGTATGATTGCCGGTGCCTGCGTAGCAATTGGTCGATCTCAGGACCGTGCCCCGGCCGTCCAGAAGCTGGGTCGTCAGCTCAGTCGTCCCCTGCTGGAATACGTGCAGCGTGCCTTTGCAGGGGACCGAGACCGTGTACATGTCGCGGTCGCCGGTCGGATTGATGGAGGCATAGGTGCGCGAGTAGAGCGGCAGGTGGCGTACGGCAGAGATGCGAGCGCCCGGCCGATTCACCGGATCGTCGATGCCGTCGTCCGTCATGAATACGACGCGGAAGTCGTAGGGGTCGAGCGATCAGCCGTTGTTGCCCCACTCGGTGACCACGATGCGGTAGTCGCCGGCGGCAAACTGCCATTCCCCAAACCCGTCGGACCCCGCGTAGAAGCTCCTGCCGGCACATTCCTTATCATTTCTGTCCAGAACAGATATCGTGCGCTCAACACCCGGCCTGTTGGCCGCCTCCAGACGCAGACACCCGGCCCGATCCAGATGCAGCGTGAACTGGTCCGCGTCACCCACTGGAAAGATGATTCCGCGCAGGTGTTGCCCAATCTGGATGGGCTTGGCTTCGGGGGCGGTGTTGTTGGATTCGAGAGGGTCGGCCGCTGTCTCCACGGTCAGGCCCATGAGGATGTCGGCCTCGGAGGCACCGTTCATGCCCCACTCCGTCACCTGGAGCCAGTAGCGCCCCGCCGACAGGTCCCACACCCCGGCGGCAGGTTGGCCGGCATATTTGGCCAGAGTGGCGACTGACTTGCCGGTCGAGTCGAAGACGGTCGCTAATAGCTCGATCGGGCAGTTGTTGAACGTCGGGTGCAGGCGGGCCGGTTCCCGCAGATCGAAGGCAAACCAATCCTGATCCGTGGGCTGGTCGATCTTGAGCGAAGCCGACTGCCCGGGAATCAGCCGCTGAGCATCCCCTTTGGATTCATTGGGCTTCTGCTCCGGAATCACTTTCTGCAGGTCGAGGACCACAGGCAATCGTCCGCGATCGACCAGCCGGACAGACTGCAACGCAGGGACGTATCCGTCGGCTTGCACGCGGACCGCCACCTCGGTTCTGTGCGTGGCCGGAAGGGATTTGTCCTTGGCTGCCGGGTTGATCGTGCCCGCACGGAGGCCGGCGAACGTGACCGTGCCGCTTGCGTCGGTCTTGCCTGCGACGATCCGCGCCAGCGGATAGACTTCCCAGAGCTCGACATCGGCGCCGGCCAGCGGCCTGCCACCGTCGCCTGTCACGACAATCGTGCAGGACATGGGCTTGACGATGGCCTTAAGCTTGAATTCCACCGGCTTGCCGGTCGCTTTGTGCTCGAAGTCCTGGTCCAGCGTCACATACCCCGGCGCCTCGACCGTGAGACGATAAACCCCTTCGGGGACCGGTATCGCCGATACACTGCCTGCGCTGTCCGTGGCGAAGACCATGGGGCCCTGCAATGCGGCGGAGACCGCCTTGGGAACCATGTGGATTCGTGCGGACACAACGGGCTCCGCGCTAACCTCTTCGAGGAACAGGAGCTTCAGCGGCGAGAGCACCTCAGGCACGAGCGACAGGACTCTGGGCGCCCGCTCGCCGTTCTTCAGCCCGATGGTCTCGCGAAACTCCTGATGGCCGGGCTGGCGAGTCCATAGCTCGTACGTGCCCGCCGGGACCCCGTCAAGAACAACCTTGCCGGTCTGGTCGGTGACAGCCATCCGCCCGCCGACGTGGACGGTGACATCCTCGATGGGCTTGGCATTCACGGCCGAAACCACCTGAATGGTCACAGGACCAGGCAATTCCTCGGCCGCGTGTACGACCGAGAAAACACACGAGGACAGGACAAGTACGATTGCGACCGGCAGAGAGCGAGAGAGACTGTGCATGTTTCCGATCCTTTGGTTCTTGGGACGCCTTTTGTGGAGGCAGCCGCAGCGAACCGGCTGTGCCTCAAAGTTGATGTCCATGCAGTTTAGCCGGCGGATGATCGGCCGCCAAGCCAAATTGCCCAAATTAACATACGGACGGGCTCGTCAACCCCATCTGAGCCCATGTTTCTTGGCATATCATGGCTGAAAAAGCTACGTGACCAGTGATCCAAGGCTGCGGGTAAATGTGACGCCCTGCCCTGTACTCTATATCGGCAGGAACAGGCTGGGAGGTTGATTCACCCCACTCCCCGGGTGCAATGTTAAGACTTCAAAGTGGGATCAAGTACAGCGACAGCCCTCTTGATCGCGGAAATCAGACGATTTAGATGGCGCATGTCCATTAGACCGGAGCGTCTGTGCCGCTCATCCCACGGGACGGCCACGAGCAAGGTCGGGCTAAGAGCCCGTCTAATCACGAGACCTGTCAGCAGGCCGGCGAGATCCGTGAAACAGTTCCCGGGCAAGCGGAAACGTCCGGCTCTGAGGCCGCTTGTCGAGACAATACGTAACGACGCCGTCGCACTTGCCGTCTTGCCGGGCTTGCAGGGACGTGCGAAGCCACTCCGCGACGCGTTCGGGCGTCGCCGGGTCGCCATGACGCTGCCCAAACTCATGGACGTCGCCTGCGGTCATGGAGATGAAGGGAATGTGAAAGCGTCGTTCGCCCGACTTGGCCACATTGCCGAAACCCGCCTCGAACGGTCCTCGACAGTCCACTTTCCACTTGCCGGGCTCGGCCGGGTCCGCCACGAACTGCAGATTCTCCGCGCGCAATTCGCTCAGGTGCCAGCGCACGCCGAAGTTGCTCACTCCCTTCTTGTCGATGAGTCGCAGTGCAACGGTGACGCCGGTTTTCCCACGCACGTGCTCAGTCACATCTATGGTGACCTTGCGCCAGGCGAACGCGCCGTCCGCGACGTCCTCTTCCCATACGACGGTTCCGTCCACGAGCAACTGCTTGAAATGGTAGCCGGAGGTCGGCCCGGTGAAATCGTCGCGCTCGCGAAAAGCAACGATGTATCGATCGGCCGGCAGCACGTGGACCGACTGGCCTGCCATGGCGAAATCCCCCGCCTTCGACGGCGCGTCCCACGGATAGCTGAGCTCGCCGGGCGGGACGACCGCCGCGTCATTGAGGATGGCCCACGTCCATTCAATCTCGTCGCGATCCTGCAGGTAGGCCACGACGACGCCGTCGATGACCTCGCGGTAATCCTCCACGAACTTAGGCCGGATCTCCTCGAAATACATCAGAGGCAGAAAAGCCAGGCCAGGACTGATGCGTCTGGCTCGCGCCTGCATCTCGCGCAGGTAAGCTGGGGTGAAGAACTCATGATTGGCATAGAAATCGTCGATCACCCACGCGGTCAGATTGGGATGCTGAAGCGACATCTTCGCAATCTCTTCGGCCCAGCGGTGGTAATCCAGTCGGAACGGCTCAGAGTACTGGCTCCCATACTTCGGCGGGCTCTCCGACGGCGGCACCAGATACACCCAGACCTGGATGCCTGCCTTCGCCGCCCGGGGCAGGAACAGCTTCAGATCCTCCCAATCCGTGGGCGCATGCCAGATGAGCCAGTAATAGGTGGTGACGCCCAATTCCTGGAGCCTTGTGACCATGGCGTCGATGTCCACGCGACCGTCCGGCCGGCGCAATTCCGCGTCGTAATCCGCCAGGTGCTCGTCCTGTCGCGGCGTTCCCTGCAACGTATTGATCAGGACCTTCTCCGCCACCGGGTCGCAATCCGGCTCGGAGCGGTCCACGTGGCGCTGCACGTCCAGTTGCGAAAAGAGAATCGTCCCCTTGCCGCCAACGACAGGTACTTCGGCGGCCACGCAGGTCGTCGGCTCACGTACCCACAGGACCTTTGTTCCGGCCTCCAGTGCGGGGCCATCCAAGCTTCCGGCCGCGACCGTCCCGGGAAGCCCGTTCCAGCGCATCAACCACTCAGGCTGGACGCCGGCGAGAATTGGGTGGTTCGTCCCAGGATAGAGGAAGGCTCGTGAGCCTCGTGTGTCGCCCACCTTGAGGTCGCATAGCTCGGTCCAGTCCCACTCGTGAGTGGCCAGCACGACCACGCGGCCACCTGCGGCCGCGAACTCTCGAAGAACGTCGGCGTGGTTCTTCTCGGCCGGAGTCAGGTGAGCCGCGTTCCAGATGACGACCACATGTTGCCCCGGCGTCAGCTCGTCGGGGTCGTGCTCCGTCTGGAGTCCTCGCGACTTGAACCAGGCGTCGGCAGTCGCGTCCCGGCCGAGGACCACGAACCGGCGTGCGCGCAACGCCGCAGGGACCTCCGGCGGTCGAACGGCTCGGACAAATCGCTGACTGAGCACCGCTCGGCCGGGGATGCCCGTCGTGCGAGCCGTCAGCCAGTAGCTGCCTTCGCGGTCGGGCAGCTTCCAGGTGATAGGCGTCTTCGTCAAGGTATCGGCCTTCAGCGAGAAGTCGTAGCTCCATTTCGTCACGGGCCGGTCAAAACACGGTGCCTCGGGGATGAACTCGGGGCACTCCTCGGTTAGGAGTAAGTCGACATGTATCGCTGCATCGTGCCAAGAGTCGTTGATCAGATACAAATCGCTGCGCACGTCCTGACCCGGCAGATAGTCGGGGTCGAAGAGGTCGAGACTGGCGAGCACCGGCGACAGCGAGCTGTGCCAGCAGGCGGACAATGGCGAGGCATAGCCGGCCTTCCAGACGGCGCTGCCCTTGCCGGTTTCTCTGACGCGAGCGGCGAGTCGAGTCCGCGTCCAACCGGCGTACATGTAGGGCAACATGCCGTCAAGGCGGGCGAGGCGCATCGCCTCGGTATGCTCCATGCCGATTTGGGCGCAGGCCAGCGCATCGGCGTCCTTGTCGTCCTTGCCAGTCCACTGGGTCGCCGGGCGGCCGAAGTAGTTCATGTACTCGCTGTTGGTGACGGGCCGGCCCTTCGCCTCGCTGAACCACGAGCCAATGCCCGGAATGAGATTTCCCTCCAGCGTGTCTTCGACGTTGCCGCAGGTGTGTACGTCGTAGTTCTCCGCGGTGCCGGTGTCGCCGGTGCGCATGGTCGGCCGCGTCGGGTCCAGAGCCCGCACGAAGCCGTGATAAGGACCTGTCTCCCATTCGCCGTCGCGATTCGATTCGTTGGAGAGCACCCACATGACCACAGCCGGATGATTCCAGAGCCGTCCCATCCAACCCGCCGCGTCGCTGAGCACGTTTTTGTGCCAGATGGCGTATTCTTCAGGCGTGAACCTGTAGTCCTGATAGTTGTACAGGCAGGGGAACTCCGCGAGGATCATCGTGCCGTTCTCGTCAGAGATGTTCGCCCACAGAGACTGCAAAGGCATCGTGTGCGTGCGAAAGGCATTCATGCTCATCTCGCGCGCCTCGGTGACGAGGTAGTCGAACTCCTTGCCCGTGACGGTGTCGCCCCAGTTCCACTCGAAGACCAGCTCAGAGCCTCTCAGGCGAAGGGTCTTGCCGTTCAGCAGGTAGTGCCCGTTCGCAATCGTGATTTCGCGCATGCCGAAACGGATGGTGACTGCGTCCAGTACCTTGTCGCCCTGTCTGAGCGTGACATCCGCCGTGTAAAGGTGAGGCTCCTCATACGTCCACGCCTTGAAGCCCGGCATCGGCGCCTCGACGAAGAAGTGATCGCCCGCGAGAGGATCGGGGGTCGGCATGAGCCTGGCGGACGCATGGCCGCTCCCTAAGACCATCCCGTCCGGCCAGGACCTGATCTGAGCGACGATCGTCAAGTCGTCCAGGCGGTTCGGGCCGATCGGTGTGATGCGGATCTTCACTCGGCTGCCCGCGAGATCCGGCAGCGCCAGTACCCATTTCATGTACGCCGCGTCGGCAAAGTCTATCCAGACGTCATCCGTCACCTCCGGCATGCCCACGCCGAAGCCCGCAGGGATCAAGGCATTGCCGCTCCGGCTCCTGGGCACCCCTGCGGCGCCCCGGACCTTGAGCACGATGTGGTTGTCACCGGGCCGCAGAACCCCGGCGGGAATGACCACATGAAATGGCCCGGTTGGCTCGTTCTCGCCAACCTTCTCACCGTTGACGAATGCCACCGCCCCACAGGCAATGCGATTCCAGCGCAGCACGGCCATGCCTGCGGCCTGAGTTGGCGTGACTGTGAAGTTCCTGCGCGCCCACACGAACTTCGTCCGATTTGCCACCTCCTGGTTCCACGGCATGAACCGACCCGGCAACGTTACCACTCGCCAATGGAGGCCATTCGGTGTGTCAGAACGCTCGGCCCGTTCGCTGCCATCGCCTGGAGAGAACTCCCAGTTCCCGTTAAGCAAGATCGAGTTCGCGCGCCGTCCTTCCCAATCGGGAGGGCTCGCGGAGACACCTGACGCGCCGGCTGCTCTGCTCAAGGCCGTAATCAGCACAAGATACACGACGGCAAGAACGTATCCGGGAACGATACCTGGCGCACGGTCTTGAACATGCGGGCTGGGCATTTCAATTCCTCCTTATGCCGGCGGCTATCCTCGGCGCGGTCTTCCATGAGTCCATTGCTCACACTCGATCGAGACATCACCGCGAGAGTGTATCACACTGCAGCTGACCCGACCACGGCGGCGACGACGCTACAATCCAAACGTTCGAAGGAGATCTGATGTGACGCGGCACAGAACCTGATGTACAAGATGCGCAAAGCACGATGGCGATGTGAGGCGTTACGAATTACGCGACTACCTGCAAGTCGTTGCGGAATAAGGACTTGGGTGATGAAGGAATCGAACCTTCAACCGCCGCATTAAGAGTGCGATGCTCTACCAATTGAGCTAATCACCCAGGTGGCATGCCGGCTCGGCCGGATGCTCAACGAGCCGACCAGACCTCGTCGGCTCAAACACATAGTGTACTACACTTTGTGCGCCCCTGCAAGCGCTTTGTACGGATTCTGCGCGATTCTTGTGCACGGTTTATTCGGACCAAATTGCTGACAGCGCTCCGTGGCACAGCCTGCGCAACGAGGGCGGCTGGGTCGCCTTATTTTATTGCGGCAGGTCGAGCGTGTAATCGCGGCAGGCGGCCAGGGTGCGCCGTCCTTTACTACATGAAGTGGTGATGCGAATCGTGGCCTGATTCGTTTGCACCTGCATGATCTGCACAGTCAGCTTGGCATTCGGCGAATCGAACGCGTCGGCGCTCAGTGAGACAGGCTCTCCGGCCGCATTGCCGTTGGCGGAGATCTTCATGCGGGCCCACGCTAATCCGCTGGCCACCAAGTTGCGTTCAGTCGCCTGGAGATACGCCGTGTCGGCGTGGAAGAGCATGATGTTGGAGCCCCCGGCCAGAACAAAGAAGACCGCCCCCATCATGGCCAACGCCACGATCACGAGTGTCAGAAGGAAGCCTGCGTTTCGTTTTCTCATTGGACTTCGCGCCCCTTTCCGCCGATGCTGCGGGCGAAGAACACCTGGGAGTTGGCGAGCTTGGTCGTGGTCAAACCGGCGACTTGCTGCTGCATGTGCGAGTGTATCTCGACGGCGTATGCACTGCCTTCCCGCGTCCAGAGCCGACATTTGATCACGGCGTTGGGTATCCGCCAGACGCGCTGGTCGTCGGGATTGGCCCCCTGACCTTTCAACAGCGTCCGCACTGCTCGGCCATCCTCGAAGCGATAGCAGACCACACCGTCCGAGTCGCGAATCAACAACGTGCGCTCATTGGCGGTTGTGCCGTTGAACTGTTCGAGCAGACCGGCCGCATCGTCCACGTCCAGCCGGACCTGCTGCAACATATCGAGCACGGTCGTGTTCTGCTGAACAAGCCGCGTCTCCCGCGGAACGTCACGGATGAACGTCGCGAATATGCCACTGACCACCACCATCAGAAGCGGCGCGACCGTGACGAGGACGAGCACTTCAATCAGGGTGAATGCTTTTCGCATCAGTTCTGCCCCCCTTTCGCGATCGCGCGCTGCGGCTGAATATATCGCACGAGGTGAACCTTGACCCGCCCTGTGGAGGTTGTGACCCGGATGAGTTCCAGGCCGGCCCACGGCCCACCCGCCGGCGAGCGGTCCACCGACACAGTCACCTGCGGCCAAACACGTTCGAGGTCTTGTGCCCCGACGGGTGAGCCGGTTGCCGTGATGCTGTCGAGTTCCGCCGTTGCGGCCGCGAGACATCGTTGGCGCGCCCACTGGTACTCGTTGAACCGTGAGAAGGTGCCTGTGGCCACCGCCAGGAGCACGATGATCAGGCCCAGCAGCGCCGCGGCGGTCAGAAAATCCGCCATGATGAACCCTTTATGCCGTACAGTCCTCATACGATGCGCCTCGCGGAATTATGGATATACGTTGGCCGTCAATTGCGACAGTGTCGCGACGAGAGCCGAGAAGATCGCAAAGACGACGAAGCCGACGGTGGCGCCGAGCGCGATGATTCCCGTCGGCCACAGGATGAATCGAACGAGATTCACACGATAACTGTAGTTGGACCGGTAGTGGGCTTCGAGCATTTCGAGCACCGCTGGCGTGTTGCCCGTTTCGAGGCCGCCGTCGAAGGCCCAGGCCAGAGCGTTGCCCAATCCACACCGGCGGGCGGAGTCGCCGATGGCCTCACCGCGCTCGATGAGCCGGTGCCAGCGGGCCAGACGTCTCTGGAAGCACAGGTTCACGTCGAGCTGCAGCGTGCTTCGAATCGCCTCGTTGACCGGGCAGCCCGCGTGGAGCGACATCCGCAGCACTCCGACGACCTGCACCAAGGCACGGTTCCTCTCGAACCAGCGCAAGATTGGCAGGCGCCATTTGAGGGAGTCGCCAAGCCGGGAGAGCATGTACGGCTCCTCCGGCCGCCGCCGGCGCCACGCCGCATAAATCCAGAACCCGCCCAGGATCACGGCAATGAGCAGAAGCAGCCCCAGCGGCCCATCTCTCGACATCATGGGACTCATGACGTAAACCAGCATACGTGTGGCAACAGGCAAATGGCCCTCAGACATCTCGTCCAGAATAACTTTGTACTGAGGCACGATGAACTTCATGAACCCCAGGGTGAACAGAAAGAGCGTGATGAGCATGACCACCGGATAAGCCGGGTGGACCGGCCGCAGCCTCATTCGCTCCGTGGCTCGCGACTTCATGTCCGCCTCAATGACCTGAACGGCCGCGGGAACCTGGTCGATCCGCTCGCCTGCCGCGAGCATGGCCAGGGCGCGCGATGGACACTGCGGATAGCCCCGGCGGATCGCTTCGCTGAGCGAGTACCCCTTCACCATCCACAGTTGGATCCTTCGCAGGATCGAGGCGGTGGCGTCGTACCGACCATGCGAGGCACAATCCAAAGCCATGGGCAGAGGCAGATTCTGCCTCATGCTCGCGCCGATCGTGGAGAAGACATTCATCGCAGCCACCCGACGGGTCACCAGACCATAGCTGATGGCGGACGCGATGACCGCGATCACCCCCATGATGAACAGTACGGGCAGAATGCCGGCGGCGCCGAACACGTGGAAAACCACCAGGCAGATCCCTACGACGAGCGTCGAAACCAGCCCAATTAACAACAACCCCGCGGCCCGATGGTACCACTCCCTCGAACCGGCGCCACACGCCGAGACCAGCACCGACGCCATCGCCACAACGAACAGCACCGGAGCCAAAAGAACGGTCACCTCATCGTCTGAGTTGATGGCCATATAAGCGAACGCGATCGTGACGAACGGGGCCGTGACAAACGCAATGGCGGGCTTCTTGTATCCCACGATCCCGTAGAGGAACAGAAGAGCAAACCCTATGAAAGCCATGATGGACATCGTTCACCTCGTCTTGTCATGCGTCATCGTTATCCTCCGGACAGACTGTGGACGACCTGGATCATCGGCAGGAACACGCCGAGAATGCATGTGGCGATCACACCGCCGATGATGACGATCATCAAAGGCAGCAGGAACGTCTGGAGGCGGGACTGTCCCGCGCGCGCCTGGTCGGCGTACATCTCGCCCAGACTGTAGAGATTGTCCTGCAGCTCGTTTCTCTGGGCGCCGAGCTGGATGGAGTAGAGGAACAGCCTCGGCAGCACGCGGGCGCCCTGACCGGCCTCCAGCACATTCGCTCCCTGCTCGACCTGATGCGCAATCAGGTCGCTTTCGAGGGCGAGCGTGTCGCTGCCGGACGCAACGGCTCCAAGTCGCAGCGCCTCCGGGATGTCGCAGCCGGCGCCGACGAGCAGCGCCATCGCCTCGGCCATCCGGCTCAGCGCGCTGTTGTGATACAGCCGGCCGAGCGCCGGGACGCGAAGAAACATCTGCTCTCGGGTCCGGCGGCCGGCGGGCGACGATGAGAGGGCCGCGAAGATCACGACTACAATGCCAATCAGAATCGCCACGCCAATCCAGAACGGGACAATCCGATCGGCCAACCCGAACACCGTCTGTGTAATTGGATTCAGCTTGCCCGACACCATTTCTTCGACAATCGCACGAAACTGGGGAACCACATATCGGAAGATGCCCGTGATGATGATCATTCCCAGCACGAAGATCACGGCGGGATAGCTCATGGCCTCGAAGACGATGCGCCGGGTCTGGCCGGCCAGCTCCAGGTGCCGATTGAGGCTCGTGAGCATCTCGCTGAGCCGGCCCGTCTCGACTCCTGCCTTGAGGATGCGCCCATAGAGCGGCGGGAAATGCTTCTCGCGCTTGGCGAACGCTTCTTCGATGGGCACGCCGGCCTCCAGGTCGGCGGCAATGTCCTCGATCAGTTGTCGCATCGCCTTCGAGGAGACGTCCTGCGCCAGCTCGCGAAGCCCGCGTTCCAAGGGGATCCCGGCTCGCGTGATCGAGGCCAACTGCTGATTGAACAGAAGGAACTCGTTGCGCCCGATCGCCGTGCGGAGCTGTTCCGCCTGCACCTTTTCGAGCGTGTTGACGAACAGGCCCATCGCCGCGAGCTGTCCGCTGGCGTCCTCGGGTGAGCCCGCTCCGAGGGTCCCCTTCATCAACCGCCCACCTGTCGTCAATGCATCGTACCGAAAGATCGCCATATCTCATTCCTTACTTCGCCAAGGTCAGTTCGTACGTGATTTGGTCTTTGGCACTGCCGCCCGGCGCCATGGGCCCTTCCAACATCACCTGGGTGTCCGAGAGCCTCTTGTAGGCGAATGGCTTGCCGGCCACGGGGTCGTTGGGCAGACTCGTCTTGAGCTCATCAAGCGTTTGCGGCCACTTGCCGGTCTTCGTCGCATACAGCCGGAGCGTCTCGATGTATTGCAGGGCGATCACATGCCGGTTGGCCCGTTCTACCAGCAATTGTGCCCTCGCGCGACCTTCTGCATCCATGCCATAAAGGTCGGAGTGCTTCTCATCAAACAGCGGTTTGGGAAGCGTGCGAATCGCCGCTTCAAGACTTGGAGCGCCCGGCTGCTGAACGTACTGCTCGATCTCGGCGCAGACGATCGCGCCGACCGCCACACCCACCAGTAGGTGAATGACGGTCGGCCCCTCATTCAAGTGCCTGGCCAAGGCCAACCCCGTTCGAAGCGTCCTCCCACACGATGCGCCGTCGTGACGGGAGAGCTCAGATCGAGCTTTCACAGCGAGCAAGAAGACGAGACTGCGACACGCACTGAGGCTGACAGGAGACTCGTCTTCGGCAAAGACCGGCCAATCGCATCGCTTGCACGTGCCCGCTTGCTCCAGCAGCGGCACGACCGCGTCGAATTGCCGAAGCACCGATCCCACCTCCTCCTGCGGCAGTTGGCTCACAGGGATTTGCCGCCAACCTTTGATCTTGTCCCAGTCAAGTTCCTTCGGCAGCGATTTGATGGCCTTCTCGTACAAGGGAAAAGCATCGGCGTCCGTCATCTCCTCCGGCTTGGGCAGGAGCAGCAATTCCTTGGCGCCTGCGAGTGGACGCGCCGGATGGACAGTCAGCTTCCTCGGTCCATCCTCAGGCTTCTGCGCCCCGGCTCCAACTGATGCACAGATGACCATCGACAACAGTGACGCCAACACCTGATTCATCCCGCTCATACCCATGTGTTCTCTCCTTATGCAGGCGCCACACTATCGTTCACGACCGATGGGTCACCTCCGCACGCCTGGTGCAGCTCCGCGTGGGTCGTGACACCCGCCTCGACCAGTCGCCGGCCGTCGGCGAGGAGGGTCACGTGGCCTTTCGCTTTGAGCAGAGCTTCGAGCTCGTCGAGATCGGCCTTGGCAAGGATGGCTTTGCGCAGCGGACTGTCGAGCTGAACCATCTCGGCGATGAGCGCGCGGCCGTGATAGCCCGTGCCGAAGCACGCGTCGCAGCCGACCGGCTCGAACCGGCCGTCGCTGCCCCGCCTGCGACATTTCTGACAGAGTCTTCGAACGAGCCTTTGACTGACGACCGCGGAGATGCTCGATGTCGCCTGGTAGGGTTCGATGCCCATCTCCAGCAGTCGCAGCAATGCGCCGGCCGGTGTGCCGCTATGCATCGTGCTCATGAGCAGGTGCCCCGTCAGCCCGGCTTCGATGACGATGCGCGCTGTCTCGGCGTCGCGAATCTCACCGATCATCAGCACCTGCGGGTCCTGACGCAGCAGCGAGCGCAGCGCCGTCGGGAAGGTCATCTGTCCGTGTGGCGTGATCGGGACCTGGGTCACACCCGCGATGCGGATTTCCACCGGGTCCTCGAGAGTCACGATGCTCCTGCCCGGCAGCGTCTCGACGATGTGCCGCAGCACGGCGGCCAGGGTGGTGCTCTTGCCGCTGCCGGCCGGACCGGTGACCAGCAGGACGCCCTGGCTCTGCGCCGCGACAGCCTTGAGCATCGCCTCGATCCCGGGCGCGAATCCGAGATGCGTGAGCGACATCAGCTCTTCGTTGCGATAGAACAGCCGGACGACGGCCCGCTGGCCGTGAATGGTCGGAAAGACGGCCAGCCGGACATCGCAGACCTTGTCGGTCGCGCCGCCGGGCAACTCCAGCCGGCCCTCCTGAGGAACATCATTCCGATAGGTCAGCAGGCCACCTAACACCTTCAGCCGGGCAACCACGTTATCAGACACGGCCGCCGGCAGGCTCTCGATGGGGGTCAGCACGCCATCGAGCCGGTACTTCACCTTCAGGTCGGACTCGGTCGGCTCGAAGTGGACATCGCTGGCCCCGGAGGCCGCGGCCTTCTGGAGAAGCTCATCCACGATGCCCACCACATCCTGGGCCTCAGGTGAGGGTTTCGAGTGATTGCCGAACGTTTGTGCGCTCATAGTTGACCAGCCGCGATATTTCATTTGCGCAGCCCGGCCGGGCTGTCTTTGCTATCCAAGACGTGCCTCGTGGACGGTTGTTAATCAGAATAGTTTTTTTCATTTTCAGCGGTTTTTTTGTGTTAACATAAACGCCGACGGACCGTCATACAAAGCAACGCAAAGGCTATAGGATAAGAGACCGGATGTTCAGCAAGGCCGTCAGCTACGAAGTTCTTTGGCATTCAGCGGCGTACCAGGCCGTAGACGAGAGCCAGCGCTGGATTGTCGTGGCCATGCAGAAGTACGGGCACGAGCTGGTGACCATGCTCTGGCGGATCCTGGGCAACGAGCAGGACGTGTGCGACGCATACCAGACCATCTTCCTGCGTCTGGCCTATCTGGAAGACAGCCGTAGGCCGCAGTGGGTCAAGGCGTATCTGTTTCGCACCGCCAGCAACGTGGCCATCACGGTCTTGCGCGAAAGGCAGGTCGAGAAGAAGACGCTGTCCGCCATGAGCCGGATGGACGAGCCGCAGGTCGTCGAAAGAGACTTCGATGCCAGGCATCTGGCAGAGAGCCTCCGTCGGCACGTGGCTCAATTGCCCGAGCATCTGCGAAACGTGATCACGCTTCGGGACTTTGGAGAACTATCATACTCGGAGGTTGCCCGGATTCTGGGCATCTCTTCCGGGACGGCCAGGGTGTACCGCTGCAAAGCCGTACAACTGCTGGCCCTGTGGATGAATAAAGAGGAATGCCAATGAGACTCCTGAGATTCAGGGACAAGACTGATTCGTGCGAAG
>Ga0105100_10001353_pt1 | contig 14471 bp, 20 predicted proteins | sample PPLLak12cMay2015_2_FD_87033 | JGI IMG/M metagenome (GOLD analysis project Ga0105100, IMG submission 87033) | Freshwater sediment microbial communities from Prairie Pothole Lake near Jamestown, North Dakota, USA - PPLs Lake P8 Core (1) Depth... | ecosystem: Environmental > Aquatic > Freshwater >...
CTACGTCGTTCGGCGGATCGCCGACCGGGATCTTGTCGAAGTCGATCGCGGGCAGCGAATCGATCCGGTAGTCATCGTCTTTGCGAATGCGTTCTGCCACCGCCGCCATCCATGCCTCCTTTGGGGATAGCGGCGGAGGTTATCATGGCTTACCTAACGTTGGGTAGTCTTCCTATGCCTCTGAATTGATTTGAACATCTCAAGGTTTGGACAGTGAGAGGCAAAAGGCTTCCCGCGAGACGCCAGCAGCCAGGCGCGGCAGGGTCCGGCGCTCGGACACTCCGCGCAGCGCTTCGCCGCCGCGAACAGCCCGTCGGCGAGACCCGCAGCTTCGGCGTCGGCAGGCGTGATTCCATGCCGATCCATCGCGCTGCCGATCAAGACTGCGCTCTGCACGATGGCGTTGCGCCTGCGCGTGCGCGTAGCGAGCCACAACAGCAGCCCGGTGCTCGCAATGGCTACGGCGAGAACAAACGCCATGCCCAAGGGATAGTCCATGGCACCGTAGGCTAGCGCGAGCCACGGAAGGCCCCTTGATGTAAATCAACCGGAGCGTTTCATCCGGACAGCTTGGCTAGAAGGCGCTGCAATTCGCGCCGCTCTTCGCCGGAAAGCACGGCAGCCCGCTTGCGATCGTGCGCCACTACGCGGCGCTTCACGCGCCCGACCAGCGCCTCGCCCTTGCGCGTCAGGTACAGGCCCCAGGCCCGGCCGTCATCGGCCCGGTGCCGGCGCTCGACCAGCCCCTGCGCCTCGAACCAGGTGGCGAGCAGCATGGCGCCCGAGCGCGCGATGCCCAGCACGTTGCCGAGCGCGGTCTGCGACAGGCCGGGGTTGGCGCCGATCATGACCAGCGCGGTGAAGCGCGGCGGCGTGATCGCCATGCCGCGCGTCGCCTCGTGGAAGGCCATGAACATGGCCACCTGTGCGCGGCGCAGCGAGTACCCGAGCAGGTCGTCCAGGACGTCGTACTCGAGGCCCGCAACATGCCGGATGGGGGCGAGCACGCGCGGTCGGTAGGCAGCGGCGCGGCGGTTCATTGACCGGGGAATTGTAATCGTCTATAACAAAGCCCGTCATCTTCGGAGGAGGACACATGAAGCGCCGCCAGTTCACGCAGGCCGCCGCCGGCCTCGCCGCCGCCACTACCATCGCACCCTTCGGCATCGTCCGCGCACAGTCGCGCACGCTCAAGGTCGGCGTGCTGCTGCCGCGTTCCGGCGTGCAGGCCGGCATCGGCCAGGACTGCCACCGCGGCGTGCAGGTCGCGACCGGCATTCTCAAGGAGCTCGGCCTGCCGGGCCTCGAGATCATGAACGGCGACACCGAGTCGAACGTCGACGTCGCGCGCTCCCGCGCCGAGCGCCTCATCAGCGAGGGCGCGCAGCTGCTGGTCGGCGCCTTCGATTCCGGCCAGACCACCGCCATCGCCCAGGTCGCGGAGCAGCGCGGCATTCCGCTGGTCATCAACATCGCCGCCGCGCCGCCGATCACCGAGCAGGGCTACAAGTTCGTGTTCCGCAACTTCCCGACCGCGCCGATGATCCTCGGCGACGCGTTCGCCAACCAGCTGGAGGTGTTCTCCGCCTCCGGCGCCGCGCCGAAGACCGCCGTGTTCATGCACGTGAACGACACCTTCGGCGTCGCCATGCAGAAGGGCTTCACCGGCGTGATGTCCAAGTTCACCATGCCGTACAAGGTGGTGGATACGATCGCCTACGACCCGGCGGCGCGCGACCTCTCGGTCGAGGTCGCCAAGGCCAAGGCGACCGGCGCGCAGGCCCTCATCCTGGTGAGCCGCCTGAACGACGCCATCCTCCTCACGCGCGAGCTGGTGAAGCAGCGCTGGAGCCCGATGGCCATCCTCAGCATGGGCCCGGGCTGGTACGAGGACCAGTACCTGAAGACGCTCGGCAAGCTGGGCGACGGGCCGATCAGCTTCGTGCCCTGGTACGACCCGAACAAGAAGCTCGCCAAGCAGCTCGAGGCGGCCCACAGGAAGGCGTTCCCGGAAATCAACCTGAACACCAACCACATCTACACCTTCGAGGCGCTGCTCATCGCCGCCGATGCCTTCAAGCGCGCTGGCTCGGCCGATCCCAAGGCGCTCGCCGACGCGATCCGCGCCACCGACATCAAGGACAACGTCAGCACCGGCCCCGGCATCAAGTTCGACGCCAAGGGCCAGAACGACAAGCTGAAGAATTCGGCGATCCAGAACCGCGGCGGCAAGCTGGTGGTGGTGGCGCCGAAGGCGGCGTCGAACGCCAAGCCCGAGTTGCCGATCAAGCCTTACGACAAGCGCTAGAGCCGGGCGGCCGGGCGCCCGTGCCGGTCGAGATCTACCTGAACGTCGCGGCGAGCGGCCTGCTGACCGGGCTGGTCTACGGGCTGATGGCGCTCGGGCTGTCGGTCATCTTCGGCGTGGTGCGCGTCGTCAACTTCGCGCACGGCGAGATGATGACGGTGGCGATGTACCTGACGTTGCTTCTGTTCGGCGCGCTCAAGCTGGATCCGCTGGTGCTGCTGGTGCCGATCGCCGCGGTGCTGTTCGTCTTCGGCTACCTGCTGCAGATCGGGCTCATCAACCCGTTCATCAACCGGCCCGAGCACAGCCAGTTCATGCTGCTGGTGGCGGTGGCGCTGATCCTCGTCAACCTGCAGCTCATCGTCTTCGGCCCCGACGCGCAGGGCATCCGCACCGCCTACTCCTTCGACAGCTTCCAGCTCGGCCCGCTGATCGTCGACGCCGCCAAGGTCTATGCCGCAGGCGCCGCGCTGGTGGTCGCCGCGGCGCTCTTCGCGTTCTTCCGCTTCACGCTGCTCGGCAAGGCGATCCGCGCCTGCGCCGACAACTACGAGGGCGCCCGCGTGGTCGGCCTGAACGTGAAGCACCTCTACGCGCTGACCTTCGGCCTCGGCGCGGCCTGCGTCGGCGCCGCCGGCGCCATGCTGATGGCGGTGATCGACGTCACGCCCACCATCGGCCCCGCCTATACGCTGCTCGCGTTCGTCATCGTCATCACCGGCGGCCTGGGCTCGATGCCCGGGGCGCTCCTCGGCGGCCTGCTGATCGGCATCACCGAAGCGCTGGGCGGGGTGCTCTTCACGCCTTCGGCGAAGAGCATGTTCGCCTTCGGGCTGCTGGTGCTGGTGCTGCTCTTCCGCCCGCAGGGCATCCTCGGCAGGAAGACCGCGTGATCACGCGGCTCCTCGAGGGCGTGCCGCGCCGCGGCCTCGCCATGCTCGCGGCGCTGCTCGTGCTGCTCCTCGCCTTCCCGCTGTTCGCGAGCGGCTACCTGCTCGCCATCGGCTTCCTGATCCTCTACTTCGCCTACGTCGGCCAGGCCTGGAACATCATGATGGGCTTCGCCGGGCAGCTCTCGCTCGGGCACTCGCTCTACGTCGGCCTCGGCGCCTACGCGGCCGCCGCGCTGTACGTGCACTTCGGCCTGAGCCCCTGGATCGGCCTGCTCGCCTCGATCGGGACCTGCGCGCTTGCCGGTGCCGTGATCGGCTTCCTCGCGTTCCGCTTCGGCGTCGCCGGCGTGTACTTCGCCATCCTCACCATCGCCTTCGCCGAGTTCGCGCGCATCGGCTTCGATCACTTCACCTGGGTGCGCGGCTCCTCGGGCCTGTTCCTGCCGGTGGCGAACTACACCGAAAACGACCTGTGGAACCTGCGCGGCAGCCCGCGGATGTTCTACTACCTGATGCTCGCCCTGACCGCGGGCGCGTTCGTGCTCTGCCACGCGCTGCTGCGCAGCCGCATGGGCTACTACTGGCTCGCGATCCGCGAGAGCCCGGAAGCGGCGCAGGCGCTCGGGGTCAACATCTTCCGCTACAAGATGTACGCGGTCGTGCTGTCGGCGGCGATGACCTCGCTCGCCGGGGTGGTGTTCGCCTTCTACTACAACAACCTTTTCCCCGAGCAGATCTTCCACATCTCGCGCTCCATCGAGCTGATCCTCGGCCCGATCATCGGCGGCATCGGCACGCTGGTCGGCCCGCTGGTCGGCGCGCTGCTGCTCACCGGGCTCGCCGAAGGCATGGGCGAGCTGCTGCTGGCGCTCGGCGTCGACGTCCCGGGCGTGAAGCAGGTCTTCTACGGCATCTGCCTCCTGCTCGTCGTCATGTTCCTGCCCCACGGCGTCTGGCCGCCGCTCGCGCGCAAGCTCGGGCTGGAGCGCTGACGTGCTTGCCGTGCGCAACCTCTCGAAATCGTTCCGCGGGCTGCGCGCCGTCCAGGACGTGAGCTTCACGGTCCCGCAGGGCGAGATCGTCGGCCTGATCGGCCCCAACGGCGCCGGCAAGACCACGATCTTCAACATGATCGCCGGCGTCTACGCGCCGGACTCCGGTTCCATGCTGTTCCAGGAAAGGCGCATCCATGGGCTGCGTCCCGACCAGATCTGTGCCGCGGGCATCGGGCGGACCTTCCAGATCGTCAAGCCCTTCGCTGGCCTCTCGGTGCTCGACAACGTCATGGTCGGCGCTCTGCTGAGGGAACGGACCACCGCCGCCTCCCGCGCGCTCTCCGTGCAGATCCTCGACCGGCTCGGCCTGGGAGCGAAGCGCGAGCAGCCCGCCTCCTCGCTCACCCTGCCCGACCGCAAGCGGCTGGAAGTGGCGCGCGCGCTCGCCACGCGGCCGAAGCTTTTGCTGCTCGACGAGGTGATGGCCGGCCTGCGGCCCACCGAGTGCGACCAGATCGTGGCGGTATTCCGGGAGCTGAACCGTGCCGAGGGCCTCACCGTCCTGCTCATCGAGCACGTGATGCGCGCGGTGATGGCGCTCGCCGGGCGCATCGTCGTGCTGCACCACGGCGAGGTGATCGCGCAAGGCACGCCGGAGGAGGTGGTGCGCGACAAGGCGGTGCTCGAGTGCTATCTCGGCGAGGAGACCGAGGTCTGATGCTCGAAGTGAAGGACCTCGATCTGTACTACGGCGATGCGCAGGCGCTCGATCGCGTCTCGCTCAGCGTGCCCAAGGGCGAGATCGTCGCCATCGTCGGCGCCAACGGCGCCGGCAAGTCGTCGCTGATCCGCAGCATCGCGGGCATCGAAAGGCCGCGCGGCGGAAAAATCCTCTTCCACGATCGCGAGATCAGCGGGCTGGAGCCCCACACCATCTGCAACCTCGGCATCGGCCAGGTCGCGGAAGGCCGCCAGGTCTTCCCGAGCCTCACGGTGCTCGAGAACCTGCAGATGGGCGCGATGCTGCCGCGCGCGCGGGCCAGCGCGAAAGCCGCCCTCGAGGAAGTGCTTCGGATGTTTCCCAAGCTCGAAGAGCGCAAGCAGCAGCTCGCCGGCACGCTGTCGGGCGGCGAGCAGCAGATGCTCGCCATCGGCCGCTGCCTGATGGCGCAGCCCGAGCTGATCATGTTCGACGAGCCCTCGCTCGGCCTCGCGCCGCTGATGGTGCAGGAAGTGCTGCACACCATCCATGTCCTCAACGGCCGCGGCATGACCATCCTGCTGGTCGAGCAGAACGTCGCCGTGTCGCTCAAGATCTCCAACCACGCCTACGTGCTGGAGAACGGCCGGGTGGCGATGAGCGGCGCCGGAAGTGCGTTATTGCACGACGACCGCGTGCGCCAGGCCTACCTGGGTCTTTAGAAGCAGCATTATTTCCGGGCCTGCCGCGCGCGGCTTGCGTATGCTGGAAGCCGTCGAAGGGAGGTTCGCCATGGCAACCAGGGCTCCGAAGGCCATCGTCATTCCCACCCCCAAGCTCGTCGAAGACGCGCTCGCGCTGTCGGCGCGCTTCCGCGACGCCGAGGGGCTGTCGCGCCATGCGGCGCAGCGCAAGCCCCTCCTGCAGGGCGCCTCGGCAGTGCTGGTGCTGCTCGGCCTCGCCTGCGGCGCCGGCGTCTTCATCTTTCTCGCCGGCCTGCGCACCTGGCTGACGCTGCCCGCGGTGCTGATCGCGCCGCTGGTCGCGCTCGGCAGCCTGCTCGTGATCTTCTTCGTCTTCTTCTCCTGGATCGAGGGGCGCGCGCTCGCGCAGGCGCTCGGGCACCGCACCGGCCCGGCGCCGGGCGCCATCGCCAAGTGGCTGCGCAAGAAGCTGCGCGCCGACCTCGGCGCCATGCCGGCGATCCCCTGGCTGCCGGCGGGGCTGCTCGTTTTCCTGCCGCTGGCCCTGCTGGTGGCGGCCGCCCCCCTGGGGGGAATCGTCATGATCCTCATCGCGGTCGCCACGCCCGTCGCCTACGCCCGGCTTGATGCGGCTTGACGCGCTGCTGCGCGCGCATGGCTTCATGCGCGTGGAGCGCCCGCCGCAGCTCTGGGAAGCCGACACCGACGACGAGCGCTTCATCCCGCTGCTCGGCGAGATGATCGCCGCCTCCCTCGCCCGCGGCGCGAAGCTGGAGGAGCTCACCCTGAACGTCGCGACGACCTGACGCAACGCCTGGCGCCCGCGAGCGTGCGCTTCGGTTACACGCGTAACCTGCAGCCGGGCGGCAGCATCACCGTGTTCCTGCCGCGTTTGGTAGAATTACCAAATGCAGGTCCGGGAGCGGATTCTGGAAGCGGCACTGCGGCTCCTCGCCGAGCGCGGCGCGCATGAGCTGACGCAGCCCCGCGTCGCGAAAGCGGCCGGCGTCCGCCAGAGCCACCTCACCTACTACTTCCCCACGCGCGGCGAGCTCCTGCAGGAGGTCGCGCGCTATTCGATCGACAAGCTCGCCGGCCAGCTCGGCGCCGCGCAAGCCCCGAGCCTCGCCGAAGGCATCGCCGCGGGCAGCGCCGACAAGCGCCGCTCGCGCGTGCTGCTGGGGCTGGTCGGCGCCGCCGACCAGGACCCCGCGATCAGGAGGCGCATGCGCAAGTTCATCGCCGAGCTGCGCGGGCGCATCGCGCCGCTGCTCGAGGCGGGCGGCCTGCGTGCCGACGCGGAGAGCGTCGCCTTCTTCCATTCGGTGATCGTGGGTTGCGCGGTGCTGCAGCTCGCGCGCGACAACGCCGGGGCCCGCGCCGAGGCGAAGATGGTGCTGCGGAAAGCGGCAGCATTCATCGCCAGGGATCGCTCATGAAGAGATGGGCGATACTGGCCTTCCTGGCGCTTCTCGGTTGCGAGAAGCCTGCCAACGACGCATGGCAGGGGTACATCGAAGGCGAGTTCGTGCTGCTCGCTTCTCCCTACGCCGGGCAGCTCGAGAAGCTCTACGTGCGCCGCGGCGACCAGGTCGAGGCGGGAAAGCCGCTCTTCGCTCTCGAGTCCGAGTCCGAGCGCGCCGCGCGCCAGGAGGCCGCCGAGCGCCTGAAGAGCGCGGAAGCGCGCCTGGAGAACCTGCAGGCCGCGCGCCGGGCGCCGGAGATCGACGCGCTGCGCGCGCAGCTCGCGCAGGCGCGCACCGCGGCGCAGCTCTCCGCCTCCCAGCTCGAGCAGCAGCAGAAGCTCTTCAAGGGCGGCTTCATAGCCGAGTCGCGCCTGGACGAGGCCCGCTCGGTGCACGAGCGCAACCAGGGGCGCGTCGCGGAAGTGCAGGCGCAGCTGCGCAGCGCGCGCCTGCCGCTCGGGCGCGAGGCCGAGCTCGCCGCCGCCGAGGGCGAAGCCGCCGCGGCGAAGGCCGCGATGGCGCAGGCGGAATGGCGCCTCGAGCAGAAGAGCGTCGCCGCGCCCGTGGCGGCGCTGGTGCAGGACACCTACTTCGTCCAGGGCGAGTGGGTCGTCGCCGGCCGGCCCGTCGTCTCGCTGCTGCCGCCGGTCAACCTGAAGGCGCGTTTCTACATTCCGGAACCTCTTCTCAGCTCGTTCCAGATCGGCAAACCCGTAGAGATCTCCTGCGACGGCTGCCCGGCCCCGATCCCTGCAAAGGTGAGCTTCGTGTCGAGCCAGGCCGAGTACACCCCTCCGGTGCTCTACAGCAAGGAGTCGCGCTCGAAGCTGGTGTTCCTCGTCGAGGCGCGGCTCGATCCTGCCGCGAGCGACCGGCTGCGGCCGGGACAGCCCGTGGACGTGAGGCTGAAGTGACCGAGCTCGCCATCGACGTCCGCGGCCTGAACAAGAGCTTCGGCAGGAAGCACGTGGTGAAGGACTTCTCGCTGCAGGTGCGCCGCGGCGAGATCTACGGCTTCCTCGGCCCCAACGGCAGCGGCAAGACCACCTCGATCCGCATGATCTGCGGCCTGCTCAGGCCCGACTCCGGGGAAGGCACCTGCCTCGGCTACGACATCCGCGACTCGGCCGCCATCAAGCGCGAGGTCGGCTACATGACGCAGCGCTTCTCCCTCTGGGAGGACCTGACGATCCGCGAGAACCTCGAGTTCGTGGCGCGCATGTACGGAATGAAGGATCGCAGGCAGGCCGTTTCCACGACCCTGGAGGAACTTGGTTTATTGAAAAGGCAGGACCAGCTGGCCGGCACCCTTTCCGGGGGCTGGAAGCAGCGCCTCGCCCTCGCCGCCTGCATGCTCCACCGCCCGAAGCTGCTGCTGCTCGACGAGCCGACCGCGGGCGTCGATCCGCAGGCGCGGCGCGATTTCTGGCAGGAGATCCACGCCCTCGCGGCGAAGGGCATCTCGGTGCTGGTGTCGACGCACTACATGGACGAGGCGGAGCGCTGCCACCGCCTCGCCTACATCGCCTACGGCAAGCTGCTCGCGACCGGCACGCCCGACGAGGTCCTGCACCGCGTCAGCCTCAGCACCTGGGAAGTGGCGGGCTCCCCCACGAAGCTCTCGACGCTTGCCGAAAGGCTGGAGGCACGCGAGGGCGTCGCCCACGTCACGGCGTTCGGCAACACGCTGCACGTCACCGGCGAGGACGAGGCGGCGCTGCAGCGGGCGATCGACGAGTACCGCGCCGACGCGGACCTGCGCTGGACGCGCGCCGAGCCGGGCCTGGAGGACGTCTTCATCCACCTCATGCGCGGCGTGAGCGAGGAGGCGCGGTGAGCCTTTCCTGGTCCCGCTGGGTGGGCATCATCGTCAAGGAGTTCATCCAGCTCAAGCGCGACCGCCTCACCTTCGGCATGATCATCGGCATCCCGGTGCTGCAGCTGATCCTGTTCGGCTACGCTATCAACGCCGACCCGAAGCGGCTGCCGACCGCGGTGCTCTCGGCCGACTCGAGCGCCTACTCGCGCACGCTGCTCTCGGCGATGCAGACGAGCGGCTACTTCCGCGTGGTGAGGAACGTCGCCAGCGAGCGGGAGCTGGACGACCTCCTCGCCCGGGGGGAGGTGCAGTTCGCCGTCACCATCCCGGAGAACTTCGGCCGCAAGCTCGTGCGCGGCGAGCGGCCGGTGCTGCTCGTCGAGGCGGACGCGTCCGATCCGGGCGCCACCGGCAACGCTATTGCCGCCCTTTCACAAATAGCAGCCAGTGCGCTGGCAAGGGACCTGACCGGGCCCCTTTCGGAGCTGAAACCCGTGGCGCCGCCGGTCGACCTGCGCGTGCACCGGCGCTACAACCCCGAGGGCGTCACCGCCTACAACATCGTTCCCGGCCTGATCGGCACCATCCTCACCATGACCATGGTGCTCATGACCGGCCTCGCCATGACGCGCGAGCGCGAGCGCGGCACGTTCGAGAACCTGCTGTCCACGCCGGCGCTGCCGATCGAGGTGATGACCGGCAAGATCGTGCCCTATATCCTGATCGGGCTGATCCAGGTGAGCCTGATCATCGCCGCGGCGCTGCTCCTCTTCGAGGTGCCGATGCAGGGCGACCCGTGGCTGCTCTACCTCGTGGTGTCGCTCTTCATCGCCGCCAACCTGACGCTCGGCATCACCTTCTCCTCCATCGCGCGCAACCAGCTCCAGGCGATGCAGATGACCTTCTTCTTCTTCCTGCCCTCGATCCTGCTCTCGGGCTTCATGTTCCCCTTCCGCGGCATGCCCGAATGGGCGCAGTGGCTGGGCTCGCTCCTGCCCCTCACCCATTTCCTCGTGCTGGTGCGCGGCATCATGCTGAAGGGCAACACGCTGGTGGACCTGTGGCCGCAGGTCTGGCCGATCCTCGTCTTCATGACCGTGGTGATCCTGATCGGCCTGCGCTTCTACAAGCGCACCCTCGACTGATGGCGCCGGTCATCGCCATCCACGGCGGCGCCGGCACGCTGCGCAGGGCCGACATGACGGCGAGCCGGGCTTCCCTCTACAGGAAAGCATTGGGCGAAGCGCTGGAGGCGGGAAGCACCGTGCTGCAGAACGGCGGAACTGCGCTCGACGCGGTGACCGCCGCCGTGGTGGCCATGGAGGACTCGCCGCTCTTCAACGCCGGGCGCGGCGCGGTGTACAACGCCGACGGCCGCCACGAGCTCGACGCGGCGATCATGGACGGGAAACGCCTGCGCGCCGGCGCGGTGGCGTGCGTCGAGCGCATCAGGAACCCGGTGCTCGCCGCGCGCGCGGTGATGGAGCATTCGCGGCACGTGCTGCTCGCCGGCAAGGGCGCCGAGCGTTTTGCCGGCAAGCAGGGCCTCAAGATGGTGAATCAGAAGTATTTTGGTACAGCCGCCCGGCTCGAAGCCCTGCGACGAAACCTGCAATCCCACCACGGCACGGTCGGCGCGGTGGCGCTCGACCGCGACGGCAACCTCGCCGCCGCCACCTCGACCGGCGGCTACACCGGCAAGCTTCCCGGCCGCATCGGCGATTCGCCACTCGTGGGCGCGGGCACGTATGCCGACAACCGCGCCTGCGCGGTGTCGGGGACGGGCCTCGGCGAGGCATTCATCCGCGCGCTGGTCGCCTACGACGTGGCGGCGCGCGTGCGCTATCGCCGCGAATCGCTGGCGAGCGCCGCACGCGCGGCGCTCGCCAGCGTCGCCCGGCTGGGCGGCGACGGCGGCCTGGTGGCGGTCGACCGCCGCGGCAACGTCGCCATGCCCTTCAACAGCCAGGGCATGTACCGCGCCTGCATCGACCGCCGCGGTAGGCGCAGCATCGCGATCTACTAGCGCCTCACTTCGCCGCGAAACAGTAGATGAGGCCGGCGCCGCCCGAACTCTGCAGCGCCGGATCGCTGCAGCCGCGCGAAGCGTGCGACGAGTTCCAGGAGCGCGAGGCGTCGTCGTCGCGCAGGCCGATGCGGTCGTGGTGGCCGACCATGGCGGCGCCCTTGCCCGAGCCGGTGCTGCTGATGAAGAACGACATGCCCGGTTGCTGCGCCAGCGCCGGGAACGAAAATAGCAGGACGGCAGCGAGAACGACCTTGGTCATCGAGAACCTCCAGCCACGCGAACAGCAGCGCGCCACGGGAAATTCCGTGCAGCTGCGCTACGCCACGCTACCCTTCCCGCTCGGCTGGCTGGCGGTGCACTACTGGTTCGTGGTCTTCGAGCCCGGCGGCGCCTGCCACCGCTGGGAAGTCTGGCAGACGAAGAACGCCGGCGGCACGAGCGTCGGCCACCTGCACTGCGACCTGAAAGGGCCCGACGCCGGCGTCGGCGGCGGCCCGGCGCGCATCGCCGCGGAATGGACCGGCGAGCAAGCGGCTTCCATCAGGAGAATCCTCGAGAACTGCGGGCACTATCCGTACTGCCATCGCTACCTGCCTTGGCCCGGCCCCAACAGCAATACCTTCGCCGCCTGGGTGCTGCGCCAGGCCGGCATCGCGCACCGGCTACCCTGGAAGGCGATAGGCCGGCACTTCTAGTAAGAGCGGATGCCGGGGAAGTCCTTGCCGGCCTCATGGCGCGTGCCCGCGTCGTCGTACCAGTAGAGCTTGCCGGGCTCCTCGCCCTTGGTGAGCTTGTGCGAGCCGTCGCAATAGGGCTGGTTCTTCGACAGGCCGCACTTGCAGAACCACTGCTCCTTGCCGTCGATCACGAACTTGGTGGGCTCGGTCGGGGTGCGTCTCACGATGCGGGGCATTTGCCCTCCTGCTTCAGGTAGGCGATGAGATCGGCGCGCTCTTTTGCGTCCTGCACGCCGGCGTAGGTCATGGTCGTGCCCGGGACCGCCTTCATGGGATTCTCGAGGAAGCGGTCCAGCGTCTTTTCATTCCACACCAGCTTGGAACGCTTCATCGCCGCCGAATATTCCTCGAACCCCGGTGCGTCGCCGGCGCGCCGGCCGAAGAGCCCGCAATGCTTCGGCCCGGTGCGGTGATACGCGAGCGAGTGGCAGGCAAGGCAGCGGGAATACACCGCCTCTCCTGCCTTGGCATCGCCCGCCGCCAGAGCGGCGAGCAGCAGCGCGCCTTCGAGCATTACGCGACGAAGGCCGAGGGCACTGGGTTCTCGCCCAGCGCGTTGCGCAGCACCGCCCAGTGCATCGCCTCGTCGCCGAGGATGCTCGCGGCGGCCTTGGACAGGTCGCGGTTGGCGAAGAGCGGCACCGCGCCGAGGTAGGCGCTGACCGCACCCTTCTCGAGGCCGGCGGCGAAGCGCAGCACGTCAGCCTGGTTCTTGAGCGATTCCACTGGGAACTGGTACTTGGACTTTGCCGCCACTGCCTTGCCGCCGAGCTTCTCGATGGTGCTCGCCAGCACGTCGGCATGCTCCTTGTGATGGCCCTGGAACTGCACCGCCAGCGCGAGCACCGGCTTTTCGAGCAGCCCGCTCTCGGCGCCCACCTGATAGGCGGCGATCGCCTCGAGTTCCGCGCCGAGCGCGGTGTTGAGGATGCGCACGTCGGCGGCGGTGGACTTGCCGCTTTTCGCGGCGAGCACGTCGCGGCCGGCGAGCAGCGCGACTGCGCTGCCCGAGAGCACGAGCGCAGATTTGCCGAGGAACGCGCGGCGTGCGACTGCGGGACTGGTGAGCTGGAAGAACGATGTCATGGAACCCTCCGTCGTTGGTGACGGAGCATTCGATGACGCGAGCTACGCCGCCGTTCCCGAAGTAACGATGGCCATCACGCGCGCGACGATGCGGTCGCAGCGCTCGCCGGCGAAGCCGAAGGCATCGTCGAACGCGAGGTCGATCTCGCGCGAGAGCGATTCGCGCAGCTGGCTGCGCGCGCGGAAAAAACGCGTGCGCACCGTGGCCTCGGGAATGCCGAGCGCGGCCGCAGTCTCGTCGACCGAGAGCTCCTCGAGCGCGCGCAGCACGAAAACGGCGCGGAAGGCGTCGGGAAGCGCGTCGATCTTCGCCTCGAGCAGCTGCCGGATCTCGCTGCGCTCCGCCTGCCGCTGCGGCCCATCTTGTTCGTCGATGCCTTGCTCCACGCCATGCTCCTCTTCGTCGCCGCCGTGGATCGGGAGGATCTCGGCGCGGCGCTGATCCTTGCGCCGGCGCGCGAGCGCCTCGTTCGCCACGATGCGCACCAGCCAGGTCGAGAGCTTCGAGTCGCCGCGGAACGAGCCGATCGAGCCGTAGATGCGCAGGTAAGCTTCCTGCAGCGCGTCCTCGGCCGCGGCGTCGTCGCGCAGGATCGCGCGCGCGGTGCGGAAGAGCGTCCGGTTGTAGGTGCGCATGAGCGCCTCGAACGCCTTCGTGTCGCCGGCGGCGACGCGGCGCGGCAGGTCCGCGTCGGCCGGGCTCAGGCTGGGCAGGGGTTGCATACGCGATTAGATGCCGCGATCCGGCGCGGCGTTCCCGCGCTTGATCTCGCTCAATATGGCAGCCCGGCGGCGCCGTATACGTGGAGTATGGATAGTTGCCCCTATTACTACGAGCAGGTGCGGGTCGTTGACGGCGTAACGCGTACCATCGCTTGCTGCCGGCACAAGCACACCCCGGCATCCTGCCTGGACCCTTCGCTGCTGACGCAGGATCCGCATAGCCTCAAGTGCAACGGGCGCTTGGGCAAGTGCCAGATCCCGGCGCACGAGCAGCTCGACATCGCCTGAGCTTCAGGCCGATCCCCACACCTGCCGCGCGGTTTCCACCACCAGGCGCAGCTTCGCTTCCTGCTGGGCGAAGGAGAGCCCGGTGCCCTTCTGGTGGCTGGCGAAGCCGCATTGCGGGGAGATCGACAGGTTCTCGAGCGGAACGAAGCGCGCGGCCTCGGCGATCCTTCTCCTGAGAAATTCCCTGTCCTCGAGCACCGGCGTTTTCGTCGACACCAGCCCGAGCACTACATGCTTGCCCCTGGGCACGAAGCGCAGCGGCTCGAAGCCGCCGGCGCGCTCGCTGTCGTACTCGAGGAAGAGCGCGTCGGTCTCGAGGGCGCCGAAAGCGCGCTCCGCAATTCGCTCGTAGCCCCCTGCGCCGACCCATTTCCCCATCGCGTTGCCCCGGCACATGTGCACGCCGATGGTCATGCCGCCCGGGCGGCGGCGCGCGATGCGGTTGATGAGCTCGATGTAGAGCTCGACGAGGCGGTCGGGGTCGTCGCCGCGGGCGCGCACCGCCTCGCGCAGGCGCTCGTCGCAGAGCAGCGGCTGCGCCACCTCGTCGATCTGCACGTAGCGCCCACCGGCGTCGTGCAGCGCCTGCAGCTCCTCGACGTAGATGCCGACCACGTCGTCGAAGAACTCGTCGAGGTCCGGATAGGCCTGGGGATCGACGCACGCTCGCCCACGCGGGTAGTGGAGATACGAGGGAGAAGGCAGCGTCGCTTTCACCGTGCA
>Ga0105100_10001354_pt1 | contig 14468 bp, 18 predicted proteins | sample PPLLak12cMay2015_2_FD_87033 | JGI IMG/M metagenome (GOLD analysis project Ga0105100, IMG submission 87033) | Freshwater sediment microbial communities from Prairie Pothole Lake near Jamestown, North Dakota, USA - PPLs Lake P8 Core (1) Depth... | ecosystem: Environmental > Aquatic > Freshwater >...
CCCGATGGCCGATTGTGTGAACGAGTGAACCGAGTTGATCGTCCCCGACCTGGTCAGGAAGGTGCCGAGGATCGTGAGAGCGAAGGCGCTGATCACGAGGATGAAGTTCCAGGCCTGAAGCATGCCCCGGCGCAGCTGGACGAGACCGGAGTGGAGGAAGGCGGTCGCGATCAGCCAGGGCATCAGCGACGCGTTCTCGACCGGGTCCCACGCCCAATACCCGCCCCAGGAGAGCACCTCGTATGCCCACCAGCCGCCGAGAAGGATGCCGAGGCTCAGAAACGACCAGGCGACCAGGGTGGAGCGGTGGCTCCGGCGCAGCCACTCCGGCCCGGGCTCCCCGAGTGCGAGCGCTCCTATTGCGTATGCGAAGGGAACGGTGAGCCCGACGTAGCCGATGTAGAGAACGGGAGGGTGGACAGCCATCAGGTAGTGGTTCTGCAGGAGCGGATTCGGCCCGGGGCCGTTGGCCGGGACATCGATCGCCGCGAACGGCCACGGGCTGGATGCGGCGCAACCTGTGGTCATCGCGTCGACACAGATCTCGAATGGGTTGGCGACGGTGAGCATGAGCCCGAAGAAGAAGATGGCGACGCCGCCCATCACAGCGAGGGCCGCCGCGCCGAGCCGGTCCGGGTTGTTGCGGTACTTGACGGCGACAGCCCAGGTGAACACACCGAGGACCAGGCCCCAGAGGATGATGGAGCCCTCGAGGGCAGACCAGGCGGTGGCGATGTCGAACGGGAACGGTGTCGCAGTGGAGTGGTGGTTGGCGACGTAGGCGAGGCTGAAGTCGTCGGTGAGGAGAGCCACCTGCATCGCCGACATCGCGATCACGGCCCCGGCCAGAACCAGTCTGCTCGGGGTGGTGAGGTCCGCAGATCCGCCTCGGACCACTCCGACGCCCCTCACCACGAGGAGGATGGCCCCGATCAGGGCGGCGGCCACTCCGGCTGAGCCGAGAAAGGCCAACATCAGCCTTCCGGGTAAGCCCCGCCCTCCTCGGGGGCCTCGTAGTTCTCGTCGTGACGGATGAGGGCGGTATCAGCCTGGAATACGTCGCCGCTCCATGACCCCTCGAGTAGAACCGGGACCTCTTCGGCGAACAGGGACGGTCTTGGCCCGTTGAGTGCGACCGCGATCTCGGCTCCACCATCGCTGACCTCGAATCGGCTCGCACCTTCCTCTTCGACCAAGGTGCCGGCGACCACGGTGCCGGCCAGCCGGAACCGCTCACCGTCGGGGAAGTCGGCTTTCTGTGCCACCGCTTCGGTCGGGTACAGGTAGTAGGTGAGGTTGTCGTCGAGGCCATTCAGGGTGAGGGCGAGGACGAGGGCGATCACGCCCCCGATGCCGAGGAACACGAATCGGCGGTGAGCCACTTCAGCCCTTGACCCGGCGGTAGCGCATATGGAGATATGCGGCGTAGCCGAAGATGACCGCGTAACAAATGGCGAATGTGCCGATCACCAGCACCAGGTCAGACATCCTTCACCTCCGACAGCCTCGGTGGCTTGACCGCATCACCGGCAAGACGCGAGTCGGTCGTCGCGTCTGCTTCGGCTTTGGCCACCTGTAGCCTCGTCACAAGCAGGGCGACGAACAGATATGTGATCGCGGCGAAGTTCACCAGCAGCGCAACCAGCATTTCCTGTGGCATTGCCGCCCCATCCGGCCGGATCGAGGGTGTCTGGTGCAGGGTCCGGAAGAGATACACAGAAAAGTAGACGAGGGGCACCTGGACGACGGCGACAACTCCGAGGATGGCAGAACGACGTGCCTTCATCTCGGGGTCCGGTGTTGCACGCCGGAGAGCGAGATAGCCGACATACACGAAGAACATCACGGCGGTCGACGCCAAACGCGCATCACCCCAGTCCCACGCCCGGCCCCAGACCGCCTGCCCCCATACCATGCCGGTGAAGAGGCCGATCGCGGTGAAGAGGACGCCGCTCTCGGCCGAGGCCTCTCCGAGTCGGTCCCATCTGGCTGTCTTCCGAACCAGCCACATGATCGAGGCGAGCGCGGTCACGCCGAATGCGAGAAAGGCGACCCACATCACCGGCGCGTGGATGTGGAGGATCCGGCTGAACTCTCCTTGCAAGTCATCTGTGGGGGAGGTGAAAGCAAGCCACATCCCGAAGGCCACCGCAACGGCGGCCGTTCCGAGCAACATCCGGACTCGCATCATCTCGACGCCTCCTCGAGCGGTCGGGCCAGGGCCACGCCGGCGACGGCGAGGCCCAGATCGGTCGCGACCAGCAACAGCAACCAGGGCAGGATACCGGCGCCCCGAGCTAGTGATTCCAGAGTCTGGGAGCCTCCGATCACCAGGGGGAGAGCCAGAGGGGCGACGATCAGGGAAGCCAGCGACGTCCGGTTTCGCAGACCGGCCGTGATCTCGCCTGCGAGGGTGCCGAGCTCGGTCAGCCCCACGCCAGTTAGGAGCAGGGCGGCCGACACGGGTGCGGGCCATCCCTCGGGCAGGTTCGGCGTGTAGAGCACGATCATCGCGAGGAGCAGGGCCAGGAAGAACCCGAGCATGAGCACCGATCCCGATATAGACCTCCCGACGAACCTGGCCGACGGGTCGACCCCGAGCAGCGCGTACAAATCCCTTCGTTCCGGTCTGTCGTTGGCGGCCTGGCGCAGCGCCACCTGCATGCCGAAGAGGATGCCCAGCGCCCAGAACACCGCTGGGCCAATACGTGAGATGGTGGCCAGCTCGGCACTGAGCGAGAGGGGGAAGACGAGAAGGGCGACCACGGCGAAGGGGAGGACGATCCTCATCACATCGCCCAGCCTCCGCTCCACCCGCAGGTCGATGCGGGCGATCTCCATGGCCTGTGCCCAGAAGCTCATGCCAGTGCCACCAGACTGCCCGATCGAAGGGCCAGGACACGGCCGGCGCGCAAGCCCAGATGCTCTGTGTCGTGGGAGACCAACACGGCTGCGCCTTCTCGCTGCAGAGTCCGGGCAATGAGGGCGTCGATCAACTCCTGCGCGTCGCCATCGAGACCGGAGAACGCCTCGTCGAGGAGCAGGAGAGACGGCTCGGTGATCAGGAGGCGTGCGATCTCGGTGCGACGCAGCATCCCGAACGAGCCGGCGTCGGCCCTCCTCGCCGCGGCTTCATCGAGTCCCACCACCCGCATCGCCTTGTCCACCCGGTTCGGGTCGTGACCGGCGAGTCGTGTGGCATGCAGCACGTTCTCGCGCAGGGTCAACTCTCCGATTACGGCGGGGGTGTGGCTGATCAGCCCGATCCTGGGGCGGACTCGAAACACCTCGGGAGAGCCCAACGCGGCGCCGAGGACATGCCCGGTGCCCTCATCCGGTGAGACCAGGGTTGCCAGCAGCCGGAGCAAGGTGGTCTTGCCCGAGCCGTTTGGCCCGGCGATCCCCACCACTTCGCCGGCCGAGACCTCGAGACCCATGCCGCGGAGGATGGCTTGACCCCCCAGCGAAACACCGGTGTCATCGAGGAGTATCGCTTCGCCCACCGGGTGAAGTCTCATTCGCCGTCAGATCAGACTCAAGTTGCGTTCGGTGAAGGCTCGCCGTCACTTTCGGGCCCAGCAACGCCGATAGCACCCCGATCGTGATCGCTCCGAGATACCACCCCCATGCGCCGCCGGTTATCGAGAGACGGATTGGCTCGGTGGCCAGCCTGATCGCGCCGGCAAGGGCGAGGGCTGCTCCGGATCGGAGCAGTGGCCGTTTCCCGAGCGCGGACACGGCCCAGGCGGCCGCCGCCAACGCCAGGGCGGCGTAGATCTCGACCGGATGTCTGGCTATGAGGCTGCCGGGCTCGCTCCATGCCCAGGAAACGTCGGCGGCACTTCCCAGGCAGGCTCCGCGCCATAGACATCCACCGTGCCATCCGGCCAGGCCGAGCAAGGCCGCAGGCGCGATCGCGTCGAGGTAGTCGGTCCTGCCCCGAACCGACCAGAGGAAGGTGGCGATCGCCCCGATGGTGGCCGCGCCGGTGTGCACCCCGCCACGGACGACGAGAACGTCCCCGGGGTTGGTCCACGGGTTGGTTCCCTGCACAGCCATCGCCGCGATCCGGCCAATGAGCAGACCGACGGCGCCGGCGCCGACCAGACGGTCGACCGGGTGATCGGGAAGGCCTTCGGGCCAGATCCTGGTGCCCAACCAGGCCAGAACGACAGCGGTGAGGGCCGCCCAGAGCAGGGTGAGCTCCATCTCAGCGGCCGGACTGGAGTAGCTCGTCGATGCCAAGCGCGAGGCCGCGCTCATCGATGATGCCGTTGTGCGTTCTCACCAGCTCACCGCCGGGTGCGAAAAAGAACGTGATCGGTGTTCCGATCCCGGCGTGCGAATTGGGTATGGAACGGGAGCGATCGAACACCTGGTCGAACTCGAGACCGAACTCGGCCAGAAAGGCTTTTGCTCCAGGCTGACTGTCCTGCACGGCCACCCCGATGAACTCGATCTCATCGCCGTACGAATCGTGTGCCGCCTTGAGCAGTGGCGCCTCGGAGCGGCACGGGATGCACCAGGATGCCCAGACGTTGACCACCGCCGGGCGGTCGAGCGCTTCGAGCCGGCCCTGGAAGGCGTCGGCAGTCAGTTCGGGGAGGTCAGGCTCGGCCGAGACGTCGATCGAGCTGCGGCTGCAGGCGGCCGCCAGCACCACAACGAAGAGAACCCAGACCGTGCGACGCACCGTCTGATTCTCCCATCGTTGATCATCAAGACCGAACCAGCCTCGCCACTGGCCTGCTGGGCAGCGAGAACGACCCGGTCGCCTCCACGAGCCGGATCCTGGTGTGGTCGATCCATCGCCATATGAGGTTCGCCTCTTCGGAGGCCTCGACACTTTCCGGGACGTCAAAACTCGTGCCATCGCTGATCTCGGGCGCCGGGCGTAACGGGGGAGTAGATCCCGCGGTCCAGGTGCACACCAGACGCCCATGATCGAGCAAGACATGCGGGCCGTCCTCGCTTTCCAGCTCGCAGAGCCCGAGTTGGTCGAGCGCGATCCACGACCGCCTCTGATCCAGGGCCCGGGCCAGTGCCTCATGGCGATCGCGGGCCCACCTCGCTTCCTCGTACCGCTGCTCCGTGGACAGCTGTCCCATCCTGTCGACGAGCGGGTCGAGCAGGAGCTCAGGGCTTCGGGTCATACCTTCGACGAGCCGGTCGACCACGCGGCGGTATTCGCCGGAGGCAAGGGCACCGTCGCAGGGGCATAGCGCCGCTCCCATCTGTGCCGGCGCGCATCGAGCCGAACGGGTCCCGGGACGGCCGGTGCACCTCCGAATCAGGGTGGCGTCCCAGAGTGCAGCGACGACGACATCTGCGGATCGCTTCGAGCGGAATGGGCCGAGATAGGCGAGGCCATCGGTTCTCAATGTGCGGACCACGGAAAGCCGGGGGAACGCCTCGTCGGTCAGCTTGACCCAATGTGAGCTCTTCGGTGGTCGCGAGCGTCGGTTGTGGCGGGGACGGTGGGCATGAATGAGACGCACTTCGGTGATCTCCGCCTCGAGCGGGGTATGGCAGACGATGTGATCGACCGAGTCGAGCTCACGCATCAGATTGGCGATGCTGCGTCGCTGGTCCCCATAGAAGTACTGACGCACCCTCGCCCTGAGGTTGGCCGCCTTGCCCACGTAGATCACCTGCCTGTGCCTGTCCCGGAACAGATAGACACCGGGCCGGCGTGGAAGCCCATCCGTGAGCCCGATCTTGGAGTAGTGGGCCGATCCCCGCGCCCGGGGCAATTGCAGGAGATCATCGAGGTTGGTGACCCCGAGACCCCCGGCCCGCTCGAGGAGCCCATGGAGCACGTGGGCGGTGGCCATGGCGTCGTCGAGGGCGCGATGTATGGGGACGACCGGACTGCGGAAGTGAGCCGCGAGTGTCTGCAGCCTGAGATTCCGCACTTCGTCGCGTACGAGGCGCCGGGCAAGAGCGGCAGTGTCGACCGAGTCGTTGGGCAGCCGGTCGTAGTCGAGTCTCGTCGCGGCTGCGTTGAGAAACGACAGGTCGAATCGGACGTTGTGACCGACGATCACTGCATCACCGATGAACTCCAAGAACGCCGGAAGTGCCTCGGCGATGCGCGGGGCGTCGATCACCATCGACTGGGTGATTCCGGTGAGGATGGTGATCGACGGGGGAATGGGCAGGCCGGGATCGACCAGCGTCTGAAAGGTCCCCAACTGTTCGCCGCCGCGGTACTTGACCGCACCTATCTCGGTGATGGCACAGTCGAGGGGGGATCCTCCGGTGGTCTCGAGATCGAGCACACAGAATGTGACGTCGAACAGAGGTGTCGATAGATCGTCGAAACTCGGTTGGAGCAGGGCAGACACGGCCCACTGCAGGCTAAGTCGAACACATGTTCGATGTCAAGCAACATGGAGAGCGATCTCAGCACGACCGCTGGCGAAGAGCCTCGAAGGCGAGGATCGCCGCCGAGACCGACGCGTTCAAGGAGTCCGCCGCTCCGTGCATGGGGATGGAGACGAGGAGACCGGCGGCCGAGCGAGCCGACGGGGTCAGCCCGTCATGCTCGGAGCCGATCAGGAGAGCAGTAGGCCCGGACAGGTCCGCTTCCCAAAGGGTGGTCGAGGCGAGGGGATCGGCTGCGACGATGCGGACATCGCGCTGCTCGAGCCAGATCGCGGCGGCTTCGAGATCGGTCACGGCGAGAGGGACGGTGAACAGCGTTCCGGTCGAGGCCCGGATCACATTGGGGTTGAACGGGTCGATGCCGGCTCCGAGGGCAATGACGGCATCGACCCCTACCGCATCGGCAGTTCGAAGCATCGCTCCGAGATTGCCCGGTTTCTCGATGGCTTCAAGGACGAGGACCAGCGGCGCGGGACCAAGCTCGAGGCGATCCAGGTTCACATCGAACTGCTCGAACACGGCGATGATCCCCTGGGAGTGCCCCCGGTACGACGCTCGATCCAGGGCGAGAGCATCGACACTCGCCTCGTCGGGGGCGGGGAAAGGAGACCGGGAGAAGAGGGAGTTGTCGTAATACACCTCGGTAGGACGATGCCCGGACTCGAGCGCCCGGCCGAGGTCCCGGGCCCCTTCGACGACGAACACCGACTCGCGGTCACGTGCCTCGCGGTTCCTGAGCCCGACCAACCGCTTGATACGCGGGTTGGAGGGCGAGGTGATCTGTGCAGCGTCCCTCTCCTCCTCGTCTCGCGACATAGGTCAGGACACCTCCCATCTTTCGTGGTGGACGACGCTGTCACGGGGTCGGCTGCCCCGGTCGAGACTGGAGGAGCGGCGGTCTGCGAGCGGGTGCCCCACAGTGACCACGCCGATCGGGGAGTGCTCCGAGGGGATGTGGAGCAGGGCCGCGAGGTCGGGCAGCGAATGCACGCCGAGGAACCCGGCGGCAAGGCCCTCGTCCACGGTGGCGAGTAGAACGGCCATCAGGGCCGCCCCCGCGTCAACCCACCAGTAGGGGACCGGCCAATCGATCTCCCCGCCATCCGGCCCGAGTTTGTCCGGTTCCCGGTATCGATCCCGGTAGGCCGTCTCGCTGACCGTGATCACGATGTGGGCCGGTGCCAGCGAGATCCACGGGTCAAACCCGACAGCCACGTACTCCTCTTCGTCAGCGAGGTGAGCGATTGCGGCACGGGTCGCATCGTCGGTCACGATCACGAAGCCGACGCCCTGGCTGTTGCCGGCCGAGGGGGCGCGAAGCCCGGCATCGACAATCCTCTCGAGCGCAGCGGGTGGCACGGGATCCGGGGCGTAATTGCGCACCATCCGCCTATTGCGGAGCACGTCGGCGAAGTCCATCGGCCAATCTTCTCATTTGGGGTGGGAACGCGTGTCGAAACTGATCAATGACAACCACCGTTGTATGTCTTATGGTGTCGGTCGGCGGCTCCAGGGATGAAGTCGTTCCGATCACGGAGGGAGCATTGACCCCAACGGCGGGCAACGAGATGAGGGTGGTCTGGACGAGGGGGAACGGCTGTTCCGAGCTGGCCCATCTCCTCACCGATGGCACCGCCGGGCGCATCTCCGGCGACCTGGTGGAGGAATGCATCAATCAGCGGGCCGACCTTCTCGTCTCTCGTCGGCTGCCCGGCTCCTTCGACCTGGTGAATGTGGCGGTGCCGCTCGACTTCGTCCCGGAGAACGTGACTCGCGTCGCTTCGGCGGTGGCGGGGGGCCCTCACACCTTTCTGGCTGCCGAAACCGCATCGAGGATCGCCCGGGGCCTCGGGGTGGAGGCGGAGATGATCTCCGCAGTGAGGCCCGGCGGCGATCATGCCGAGGCGGAAGAGCTCCTCGAGCACATCGGTCTCGCACTGCCCGACTTGGCGGGCCGGGTGGTAGCCGTCGACGGGATCTCGGAGTTGGTCGAACAGCTCGATGAAGGGACCCTCCTCGTCCTCGGCGCCCCGGGAGGCTCGTGGTTGCAGCGCTCGAGGTTCGGCCCCGGCGCCAGGCTGATGAGCAAGGCCCCGGCCGGTGCCATCGTGGTGCGCAGTGCCCCGGACCGGGTTTTCCGCTGGATGGGGGACCCTGTCTTCGTCAGCCCGATGCGAAACGCCGATGACACACTCCTCCTCCACCCGGAGAGAGTCCTCGCCGTCGCAGACGAGGGGCTGCTGATCGGGCTCGTCCGCAGGGAGAGCCTGGAGAGCGCCGGTGACTCCTCGGTCGGGTCGGTCATGGAAGAGGCCATCTCGGCCAAGGTCGACGAGACCATTGCCGAGGCCATGGAGCTCGAGCCGACGTTCGGCCGTGACCCGGTCCCGGTCACCGATCATCACGAGCGCCTCGTCGGTGGATTGTTGTTGCCTGTGGCCTGAATCCGGCCAGAATCAGCGCCGTGAATCTCAGAAACTTCCTGTGGGGGACCTTCTGGACGCTGCTCGGCCTGACCCTCGTGTTTCATGTCGCCGGCGGTTGGTATTTCTCCAGTGAGTTGATCGACGACGGCTTCGGTCCCGATCCAGAGCCGATCGCCCTGGTCAGCGGCGACTATCAACTCGAGGAGGTGGAATATCAGTCCCCACTTGGCGCCATGGATGCCTGGTACCTGCCTTCAGATGGGTCGACCTGGGTGATCCACGTCCACGGGAAAGGGGGCACGCCGGAGGAAGCCGAGCCTTTGTTCGGTCCGCTGCAGGCCGCCGGCTATCCCCAACTGTCGATCGCATACCGGAACGACGCAGGGCAGCCGACGGATCCTTCGGGCTACTACCAGTACGGCGTCACCGAATGGGCGGACGTCTCGGCGGCGGCGGACTTCGCCATCGAGAATGGCGCCGACTCATTGGTCCTCAGCGGGTTCTCCACCGGAGCGGCCCACGCCATGTCCTTCATCTCGAGGGAGCCGCGTGAGATCGTCGTGGGTGCGTTGTTCGACTCGCCCAATGCCGACTTCGGCCAGACCGTGGATTACGCCGCGTCCCAGAGAGAGCTGCCCGTGCTACCCGTGAATGTCCCACCCACGCTGGCGGCGACCGCCAAGTTCATCACCTCGCTTCGCATCGGCGTGAACTGGAAGGCAGTCGACTACATAAACGACGCCGAGCGCTCGGTCCGCCAGCCTGTCTTGATCCACCACGGGACAGAGGACCTCACCGTGCCCATCGACGAGAGTGTCCAGCTGGCCGCGGCCAGCCCTTCCCTCGTCCGTCTCATCGAGGTCGAGGGGGCGGGTCACGTCGAGTCCTACGATGTGGACAGGCAGAGATACATCGATGAGGTGATCGGCTTTCTGCAGGGCCTGGCCGAATCCGACTGATCCCACCTAGGGTCGTCGATCGCCAAGGGAGATCAGGTGGCCGTAGATTCGATGATTCGCCTCGAAGGTGTGAGCAAGACGTTCCCGGGTAGCGCGAGCCCGGCCGTCAGCGGCCTCGATCTGGAGGTTGGTCGAGGCGAGTTCGTCACCCTGGTCGGCCCCTCCGGATGTGGCAAGACCACCACCCTGAAGATGATCAATCGGATCATCGAGCCTTCCTCCGGCAGGATCCTGATCGATGGCCGTGATGCCCTCGCCACCCCTGCCTTCGAGCTCCGACGGTCGATCGGCTACGTGATCCAGCAGATCGGGTTGTTTCCGCATCGAACCATCAGTCAGAACATCGCCACGGTGCCAAACCTCCTCGGTTGGGATCGCGCCCGAATCGATGATCGGGTCACCGAGCTGGTGGACCTGGTTGGCCTCGACCCGAAGATGCTCGACCGGTATCCGGCCGAGCTCTCTGGAGGGCAGCAACAAAGGGTCGGGGTGGCCCGGGCCCTGGCCGCCGATCCGCCGGTGCTGCTGATGGACGAGCCATTCGGTGCCGTGGACCCCATCGTGCGCAAGCATCTGCAACAAGAGTTTCTGGCCCTCCAGGACCGTGTCGGCAAGACCGTGGTCTTCGTGACCCACGATGTCGACGAGGCGATCCTCCTCGGCGACCGGATGGCGCTGCTGAATGTCGGCGGCATCGTCGAGCAGTACGACGAGCCGGAGGTCATCCTCGCCAACCCGGCCAATGTCTTTGTCGAGAGCTTCCTCGGGGGCGAGCGGGGGCTGAAGCGTTTGGCCCTGCTGCCGGTCGGCGAAGCCGGAATGAGATGGGGCCCTGTGGTGGACGTGTCGGCGACACCAGGGGATGCATGGAGGGTCATGGAGCAGGAGACCACCGACTGGGTCGGGCTCGTCGAGGATGGGCGCCTGCTCGGTTGGGTCGATGGTGCGGCCGTGGGTACATCGCCACTCCGGGAGCTGGAGCCGCGACCCTTCCTGGTGACCTTGAGCAGCGACTCCTCCCTCCGGTCTGCGCTCGATGCCGTGGTCACGGGTCACGCCCGGGTGGCCATGGTCGTGGATGAAGGCGTCTACAAAGGGATGCTGGATCTCGAGGGGATAGCCGAGGAGATCACCGAGTGACCGGCCTGTGGGGGCAGACGGCCCCCCTGATCGACTGGGAGTGGATCGGCCGCAACATGGGCGAGATCGTCGACCGGACCTGGGAGCATTTGACGCTCACCGCCATCTCGGTCGGGTTGGGATTGATCATCTCACTCGGCCTGTCGGTCGTCGCTCTCCGCTGGCGGTGGACGTACAGCCCGATCACCTGGGTGACCGGCTTGCTGTACACCATCCCTTCCCTGGCCCTCTTCGCCCTGCTTGTCCCGATCGTCGGGCTCAATGCGACCAACGCGGTGATCGCTCTGACTTCCTACACCCTGCTCATCATCGTCCGGAATCTCGTGGCGGGGATCGATGGCGTCCCCCAGCCGGTGCTCGAGGCAGCCGACGGGATGGGGTACACCCGTCGATCCCGCTTCTGGCGGATGGAGGTCCCATTGGCGATGCCGGTGATCATCGCCGGCCTTCGCATCGCCACCGTGACGACGGTCGGCCTGGTGACGGTGACAGCTGTGCTCGGCCTGGGCGGATACGGGTACTTCATATTGCGCGGTCTCAACACCTTCTTCTGGACCCAGATCCTGGTTGGGGTGATGCTCTCCGTGGTGCTGGCCACGATCCTCGACATCGGGTTCGTGTGGTTGCAGCGTCTGCTCAGCCCCTGGTCCCGCCGGGTGAGTTGATGGTCTGGGAATCGATCCGTGAGTTTCTCGCCGACCCGGCAACCTGGTCGGGGCCTGGATCGATCTGGGCCCGGTTGGCCGAGCACATCTTGGTCTCCATTGCGGCGGTGGTGATCGCAGCCGTGCTTGTGCTTCCAATGGCGGTCTGGTTGGGGCACGTCCGAAAGGGGTCTGACATCGCCACCGCCGTGGTGAACATCGGTCGTGCGGTGCCTTCGTTCGGGATCCTCGCCATCGCGTTCATGTTGCTGGTGCAGATCGGGGAAGGGATCAGGAAACCCTGGGCGGTCCTGATCACGCTGGTCCTCCTGGCTGCCCCCCCGATGTTCACCAACACCGTGGCCGGGATACAGACCGTGGAGGCCTGGACACTCGAGTCGGCCCGGGGGATGGGGCTCACCGAGGGTGAAGTCCTGAGACGGGTCGAGTTGCCTCTGTCCATGCCATTGATCATGGAGGGAGTGCGAATTGCCTTCGTCCAGGTGATCGCCACCGCCACCCTCGGGGCCCTGGTCTCCTGGGGCGGGCTGGGTCGATTCATAGTCGATGGCTTCGCCCAGCAGGACATGGGCCAGTTGATCGTGGGCGCCGTGCTGGTCGGTGTCCTGGCCATAGTGGCCGAGTTGGGGTTCTCCGCGGTTCAGAGGGCGACCACGCCTCGTGGGTTGCGGGTCGCCAGGTGACGGGAATCCTGACCCGGGCTGGGCGGTTGTCTGGTTGGGCCCGTCCTCGCGGGCCCGTCTGGAATCAACTAGAAGGAGATACCCATGCGGAGAGCCTTCCGCTCCCGCGCCGTTGGGGCGATCCTCGGTCTGGCCCTGGTGGTCAGTGCGTGTGGATCGGGTGACGGCGCAGTTGACGGTGACCCGATCAAGATCGGATCGTTCAACTTCAACGAATCTGTGATCGTGGCGGAGATCTACGCCCAGGGCCTGGAGGCCAATGGGTACACGGTGGAGCGCCAGCTGAACCTGGGGAATCGTGAAGTGGTCAAACCCGCGCTGGAGTCGGGTGAGATAGACCTGGTCCCCGAGTACACCGGGTCGGTGGCCGGGTTCCTCGGCGCCGAGCAGTCCGCCGACCCCGACACCACCTGGGAGGCGGCCAAGACAGCCTTTGAGGAGCTGGGGGTGACCCTCCTCGCCTTCAGCCCCGCCCAGGACAAGAACGCCTACGTGGTGACCGCAGAGACGGCAGACCAGTACGGGCTGGCCAAGGTCTCCGACCTGCAGCCGGTGGCAAGTGAGCTGATCTTCGGCGGGCCGCCAGAGTGCCCCGAGCGGCCACTCTGCCTCCAGGGCCTCGAAGAGGTCTACGGGCTCGAGTTCGCCGAATTCGTGGCACTCGATGCCGCCGGGCCCATCACGGTCGCTGCCCTGGACGGTGGCGAGATCGATGTGGCGCTCCTCTTCAGCACTCAGGGGATCATCGCGGCCAACGGCTGGATCTCGCTGGACGATGACATGGGGCTCAATCCTGCCGAGAACCTGGTGCCGGCGATCAGGGTCGAAGTCGTCGATGCATATGGCGACGACCTGGTGGCACTCCTCGACTCGTTCTCCGAGGCCCTCACCACCGAGGATCTCACCGAGCTCAACAAGCGGGCAGACCTCGACCAGGAGGATCCTGCCCTGCTCGCCGGGGAGTGGCTGACAACCAACGGCTTCATCGAGGGCTGAACTGACGCTGGATCGAGGCATCGAATCTGTCCCACTGCCTTCGTAGCCTGCAGGGCACGGAGGTCGAAGATGTTGATCGAGTGTGAACATTGCGCCATGCGGGAGACGAGCGCCTGTGATGACTGTGTCGTCACCTTCCTTCTCTCGAACGGACCGGTCGACCTGGATGAGACCGAGTTGACCGCTCTCAGCAATCTCGCCGGGGAGGGGCTGGTGCCACGGCTCCGACTCGTCCCGACGGAGAGACAGGCAGGCTGAGGCGGGTCGAGGAGTTAGCCTCGACGCGGAATGGTCAAGGTCTATTCGATCTCTCTCGCGGTAGGGGTGGTAGGGCTGCTGGTCGTGATCCTGGGCGGCGCCCTGGCCGAGAATCTGGGGCGTGAGGGGTCCGACCCCGGGAGGAGGATGGGCATCGCCGGGCGGATGGTCATCGGGGGTTTGGTGGGATTCGGCATGGCGGGCCTGTCCGCCGAGTTTTCGACGCTCGACCTGAGCTGGCCGGTGGCGCTACTTGTGGCGATGGTCGGAGGAGCGGCCGGGGTGGTCTGGACCCGTTACGCCTCCCGGGGGGAATCAGGCTCCGATGCTGGTCCTGTCTGACGTTCATCACGCCCTGGAGCCTCTGCGCCGGGTGGTGGCAACTGGTGAGATGCTCCTGATCCTCGGCGACCTGGTCAACTTGACCGACTACCGGACCGGAGAGGGCGCCGTCGCCGAGGTCCTGGGGCTCGAGTTCTCCCGCGCTGCGGCGACTGCACGAGGCGAGGGCGACTTCAAGCAGATGAGAGCGCTCTGGGTGGAGAAAGTCGGTGACCAGATCGACGAGATCCGGCATGCCATCGGAGAGGCGATCGATCACCAATACGAGGAGATCGCCGAGGCCCTCGACGGCGGGCACGGCTATGTGATCCATGGAAATGTCGATCGCCCGGGGTCGTTGCAGAGACATCTGCCTCCGGGTTTCGAGTACCTGCATGGGGAGACGAGAGACATCGAAGGGGTTCGCTTCGGCTTCATCGGCGGAGGGGCAGCCACACCGCTCCAGGCTGAGGGGGAGGTGTCCGAGGAGGCCCTCGAGCAGCTGCTCGGCGAGATCGGAGCTGTCGAGGTCCTCTGCACCCATGTGCCGCCTGCACTCGACCCGTTGCGCAGGGACGTCGTGACCGGCAGGGCCGAGAGAGGGTCGGTGCCCATTCTGCGCTACCTCCACAC
>Ga0105100_10001355_pt1 | contig 14458 bp, 10 predicted proteins | sample PPLLak12cMay2015_2_FD_87033 | JGI IMG/M metagenome (GOLD analysis project Ga0105100, IMG submission 87033) | Freshwater sediment microbial communities from Prairie Pothole Lake near Jamestown, North Dakota, USA - PPLs Lake P8 Core (1) Depth... | ecosystem: Environmental > Aquatic > Freshwater >...
GCGCTGCGGAACTCGGCATTGTGTGGGAACCGATCGGAGGCGGTAAGAACGCCCGTCAGCAGCGTACCGGTGAAATCCTTTTCGTTGGTCCACTCGCCGGAGAGGTCTCCGTCCTTGGCTTGGCCGCTCACAAGCCACCTGCCCATCGCCCACGTGGGGTCGAGTTCCGGCAGCACCTGGAGCAGTTCCCCTGCAAATGCGACATGGCTCGGACCCTCGCCCGCCAGAGTCGCATGGACGCCTCCCTCGGCGTCGGCCGCATGGAGCAGCGCATCCCGTGCGGCCTCGACAGCCGCGTCCACGCTGACCTCAGGATCGGCCCGAGAAGCGGCCAACAGGCCCAGCACCGCGAACACCGTATCCTCCGTGTAGCCACCGGCCGCAGACCCCGACCCATCGTCCTTGTGGTCGAGCCGCCAGTAGAACGCCCCCGCGTTTTCTTTGCCTTCAGGTACCTGGTGGCTCATGAGCATGGCCGGCAGGTCCGCGAGAGTCTTCCCAGTCCAGACATTGCTGGTCCCAATAGGCGTCTTGTCCAAAGGCCCCGTCTGAGCAAGAGCCCAGGTCGCCACACCCATCGCCATCACCAGCCACTCCGCATCGGCGTCGCTAACCTTGGAAAGGAAGGTAACAAGCCTGGATCTCCAGATGCCTTTGTCCGTCGCATCGACGTAGTGAGCGGCGACAAGATGATTGGCCAGGTAGAAGACTGCCGTCGATGGGTCAATGGCATGATATCCATCGATGTAGCCATACGTGCTGCCATCGCTTTCTCGGATCTGTCGGTAGAAGCTGCTCAGGACGGCTCGCCAGGGATTCGCCTCCGGGTCCTCAGCGCACTGGCTCAGTCTCATCAGTGCATAGGCGTCGTCTCCGAAAAGGCCGTTCGCAACGTCGTAGAGGATGAAGTCTCCGCCGAGCTCGGCCGCCGCGAGGTATGCTCCATCGCCCGTATATTCGTACGCGCTGACCATGCCGGCAACGATCGAGCCGTTGAAGCCGACCAGCCAATTCCCGGCGGCAGGACCTGAGGTGGTCTGTTCCTGCCGAAGGTGCCCCGCAACGGCGTCGATCGTCGCGCCGACCTCAGCGGCCGGAGCCACACCCACCGATAGCAGCGTCGTGAACCCACCGACCAGCACTGCCGCAACAAACCTGATACTTGTCATATTTGACCTCCTGTTCTCGCCATCTCCTGCGAGTCTGGCGACAAGCCACTTCGATTCCCGAAAAACACTGCAAAGAGTCGACCGTCGACCCGTCTCATTGCGTGGTGGAACATGCTATGGCGTATGGAGCCTCCGGACCCGGTTCCATCAACCGGTCATATACGCGCATGGTGTCTGCAAGAACGATGCTCTCATCGAAGTTGTATACCGCCATCAACCTTCCGGCCTGCCCGAACCTCCGTCGGAGTGTCTCGTCGCGCACCAATCGCCCGATCGCCTGCGCCAAGGCATTCGCATCACGGGGCGGCACCAGAAAGCCGGTGATATCATGGTCCACGACCACTCTACAGCCCGGCACGTCGGTCGCCACAATCGGGATTCCCATTGCGGCTGCTTCGACGAGAATTCGCGGACAGCCTTCTCGATAGGAAGGCAAGACCACGATGTCCGTCTCATCCAGGACCGCCCGCATGTTGTCGACATGTCCCAGGACATCCACCGCTCCACTTCCGCGGATAGCGTCCAGGTCGGACCGCGTCAGGGAAGAGGGATTCTGTTCATAGATGTCGCCGGCCAGCATGAACCTGGCAGGCAGGTTGCGTGAGCGCAGCGCCTTGGCGGCGTCGATGTACTCCATGACGCCCTTCTCGCGGATCAGACGGGACCCAAACAGGACGTTGACACGCTGTCCGTGGGACCACTGTCGCTCACGGGACCTGCGGAAGGTTGAACAATTGACTCCTGAGCTTGGAATCAAGTGAGATCTGGCGATGTCCGCCATCCCGGCGCTCACGAACGCGTTCATATCGTCACTGTTCTGGAAGATCGCTCGGCTTCTCGATCCCGTCAGGAAATGACGATACAGGAACCCTACGATTCGCCGGACGAGCCTGGCTTTCATGCCGTTTGCGGTGAATACGTGTCCCACGCCCGTCAATGCGTTGACCACGGATATGCCGCCGACGATTCGGGCCGCAATCGAACCATACAGGACACAGCGGATTGTGAAATGATGCACGATAGATGGCCCCTCCCGTCTGTAGAGTGCGATGAGGTTGAGGAGAACCCTGAGTTCTCTGAGCGGGGAGAGTTTGTCGACGGGGAAATGGAGAAGGGTGCACTTGAAGCCCAGGTCCTGCAATCTGTCGACGTATGGGCCTGGCGGACATACCAAGGTCACATCATAGCCGCTCTGCTGCAGGCGATGGGCCAGGGCGCGTCTGAAATTGTAGAGATACCAGTCCGTGTTGGCGACCAACAGGATCTTCATAGTTCATCCACTCCGAATCCGCATTGTGATTCAACGGTTTCCGCCAGACGGCGCTCGGCGAGTTCCTCGTAAAGGGAGACGATCTTCCTGGCGTATTCGGCGATGTCAAATCGCTTGGCGTACTGTCGATTAACGGTCGAGTCGAAGCCCGCCGGAAGACGCTGAAGACTCCGAATGACGTGTGAGAGGTCGTCGCCATCGTCGATCAGCGTACCCTCGACGGGCGGCCGGAGTATTTCCGGGACGCCGCCCGTGGCGGGACCGACGACGAATCGACCCGCTGCCAAAGCCTCGATCATCGCCATGGGGCAGTCTTCCCGCAAAGACGTCAGCATGACCGCATCCACCTTCGCATAGAATCCCGTCATATCCTGCACGAAACCAAGGAACTTCACGTACGGGTCGATCCTCAGTTCGCGAGCCAGTGTCTTAAGATGGGCCAACTCGGGACCTTCGCCTGCGATCAAAAGTCTGGCGTCCGGCCTGGTCGCGTGAAGACCGGCGAGCACTCGCAGCGCCAGATCAACGTGCTTGACGCGAGTCAGGCTGGCGGCCACCCCCAGCGACAATCCGCATCCATGTCCGGCGCGTGTGACACGGCTCCACTGTGTCCAGTCGATGGCATTGTGCATCGTTAGCATCCGGTCCGGGCGTATGCGTTCGCGAGACGTGCGGATTTGCCTGCTTGCTTCGCTGACGGTTATGACTCGATCGGCGAGGACCTGTGTTGCGCCATCCAGAAGGCACAACGCGCGTCCCTTCCATGTGCCGAGTCCGTGCTCGTGATTCACGAGGATTCGTATCCGGGAAAACGGTCGGGTGACACGAGTGGCCAGATTGGACAGCGTCATGTGGGAATGCACAATATCCGGTCGAATACGAGCCAGAAGTCTTGCGAACCGCGCCCATCCCATGAGATCCGCGTGGGATCTGATCTTCAGCGTATGAATGTGTGCCTTGGGATGTCGCACATTCTCGGCCATCCGTCCCGTGGTCTTCAGAACGACAACGTGTATCTCCATCGTCGAGGGCAGGGCATTCACCAGATTCACCAGCATCCGCTCTGCTCCCCCTCCGTGGAGAGTGCTGATCACATGGGCGATCTTCATGATCGTGCTTCTCGCAGAACGGCAGCCCTCTTGCCTCGAGGACCCGGTAGAATGCCGTCCACCTTCTCGAACACGACGGAGGTATTCCCGACCTTGTCCCGGATAGATCGCATGAACGGATCGAACTCCCCGTTCGAGATCGTCCTGGTCGACACGTAAAAGACCCGCACCCGGGATGATGAGACAACGCACTGCGCCATCTGAACAGTCCGCGGGAGCATTTTCATCGCGGTGGACAAACGGCCTACATAGCGGCCATCCGGACCTATGATTACGTCGTCCAATCTGCCCACGATTTCCGAGACAGTCAGGGTGGAGGGCCCGCCATCGGCATAGCGTGCAAGGTCTCCGATGTCGTAGCGAATCAAGGGCATGAAGTGGCTGTGAAAGCTGGTTACGACCATTCGCCCCGTCTCGCCTCGCTCGACCGGCCGATCCTTCGCATCTAATATCTCGATGAGCCCGGTTTCCGGGAGAAGGTGCTGGAAGCCATCGGCGCCATCGGCCAGGACCGGGGCGAATTCGCTTGATCCATAGTAGTCCAAGGGTCTGACTCCGAATGCCCTCTCGATGATGTCCTTCTGATCGGGCGACAGGGTTTCCGCGGTCACGCAGATCGCAGGGATCTTCATGGGGTTGGACCCGGCCTCAAGCATCAACCGGGCAAGCGTGGCGATTGCGGAGGGATATCCCTCGAGAATGTCAGGCCCGAAGGACCGCAACGCCTCGACGTACAGACCGACGGTCGCCGCCGACAGGTGATACGCAGACAGGAACAGATGATTGTTGATGAAGTCGCGACGTGAGATGCCCGTCCGGGCGCCCGTCGTGATGTCCAGGCCCAGAAAGCGCGCCCAGCGTCTTCTTGGAGATATCCCGAACGGCGCGAACCATCGCCAGATCGCACAGTAACGGTCCCGCAGGTCCTTCCGAGAAACCACGCCCGTGATCGGAGTGCCGGTCGATCCGCTGGTCTTGAAGGGTTGGCTGTTGGCTCTTCCTGCCTTTCGCGACAGGAAGGACTTGGCCTCTCTCCGAAACACCTCCTTGTCCACAATGGGCAGACGACCAAGGATTTCCTCCACAGGCGTATGTTCCGCGACGGGCGGACACGGGGGCAGTGTATCGGCGTAGTATGGACAGTTCGTCCTTGCGGACTCAATCAGCTCCCTCAGCCAGAGCGCAGGCGATCCGCTCGGTTTCGCGGGAGGCGACGAAGGATGGCCGCACATGTATCCGAACTTGCGCCACAACTGGCGACAGTTTCTCGCTGTCACAGCCACGTTTTGCAGGGAGACGGGCAGATGATGGTAAAGACTGGAAGTCATTTCTTCACTTACCTCCAGACGCATTTGACCAACCGGGCAAATGCATCCACCGGGCCAGACGTGCCGCGGATAAGTTGGGCCCGAAGAAAGGCCCTCTGCCCGAATCCAAGCGGAACACCCCGCGAAGAAAGCGTCCCGGCAAGTCGTCGGATTCGATAGCTGTCATCACCGAAGCGATTGAGGCCCTCCCCTTTGCTCACGAGCAGATAACCGGCTTGCCTCGCCTTTCTCATCGCAAGGAGAGACTCTCCCCCTCCGGGCCAGACAAGTCCTATGATCTCTTTCTTCAGAATGGTCTCCAAGGTCGTCTTGCTGGTCATCAACTCGTCCTCGAGACGGGTTTCGCGTTCCTCATCCGTTTCATAGCGGCCGAGTGCCTGCTCACTGCCCAATGCCCTTGCCGACTCGATGTGATCCTTGCCGCGTGCGAGATACTCGTCATATTCCTGGGACCTGAAGAAGCGTCTTGCCTGCAACGACTTGGCGTGTCGAAGAACGGGCGTGCCGATGGGGATGTCGGCCGCCCAGTCGTGCGTCAGCCAGGAGTATTTCCGGCCAGGCCACTGATTCCAGTGGAGCCAGGGTGCAAGGACGCCGGGGTCTCCGTGTCGCCCGACCACTTCGGGTGAAGTCTCATACCAGGTATGCGTCTTTGCGTGAGACTGGACGTCCACAAGGCCGGACGCTTCCATTGCCCGTATTTCCGACGTGTTCACATAGCCCCACCACCGGGCCTTGTTCTGCATGGTCGTCTCTGTCACGAAGGGCCGCACCTCGTTGCCGGGATCAAGGAAGTCAGTGCTCACAAGCACCGAGTATTTCAGACCCAACCGCTCCATGATAGGATGAACCACAGACCAGTTGTCCAGGAAACCGTCGTCGAACTGGATCATCACCGCCCGCATGGGGAGCGGCGTTTCGCCTCGCACATGCGCCAACAACTGCCACCAGGTCACGCCGGCGAAGCCCTTTCGGCGAAGATGTTCCATTTGCGACGTAAAGACGGCCAGAGGCGTGCTCAGGAACGCCCACGGGTGTTCCTCGGGGTGGTCCGCAACGCTATGGTAGTACAGGATGGGCAGGGATTCGGTATACATGTCGGAGTCGTTTCAGGTGGACGTCCAGGAATCTGGCATGCGTTCCACGGCGTTCATCGGGACAAAGGACGGCAACCTGCCCGTCGCCGGCTTCCGTGCCTGTATCCGGGGCGGTCGTATCGCGTTCGCATTCGTCCTGGGGCGTGCGGGGACCCGGTACGATCGCCGACTGTCGGCGATCGACCAGAGAGCGCCGAGGAAGAACCAGTAGGGATTGTTCCCCTCGATTCCGAGGTAAGTCATCGCAAAGAGGAAGGCGATCAGAAAGAGAGACCCCCACGCGACAAGGTGCTTGTCGGCAAACAACCGTTGCCCCAATGAGGCAAGAGGCGCGGCGATCAAGCCTGCGAACAAGCCGAGCCCAACCAGGCCGCTCTCCACCCACACCTCGAGCACTGCGTTGTGTGGATACAGGGGTTCGTCTTCGTAACCGGCGATATGGGGATACCCGCCGAATCCGACACCAAGGGGGTGTTTGACAGCCGCGACAGCACTCAATTGCCAGGCGTCGAAATGCTCGATCACGCTCCCATCCCTGAGGTCGCCGTGCAGCAGCCCGCTGTCGACAATGCCGGTCACGCTGTTCATTGTGGCAATGTGGCTGAGGGCCATCGCCGTCACGATTGGCAGAATGATGGCGAGCAATGCCAGCCGTTTGCGGGTGAGAGACAGCATCAGAAAAAACGACGCGGCCACGGCAAAGGAAAGCACCGCGCCTCGGGACCCGCTCTGGAGGGCGAGGTACAACAGCACCGGCACGAGTCCCGCCGGGATGAAACTCGCCGGTCCCCTGAAGACGCGCAGTCCGACGCTCACAACACATGCCATCGCCGCGATGGAGACCGATCGGCAGAATGAACAGGATGTGATCTGGCTGAACTCTCCCCGCAGGACAACGTGCCTTGCGTCCAGGCTCGCGATGGCATCCGGGTTGGCCAGCCAGAAAGCCGGCACCAATGCGATCCATATCACTCCGACGCGAAGCATCGTCCCTAATCTCTCTGCCTTGTCTACCCAAAGGTAACCGATGGTCAGCGGAAGCACGCCATGGACAAGCCAGAGCGCGTATTTGCGCTGGGCGTACATGGGGCAAGGGGATACGAACGCCTGAATCGCGAACCAGAAGATCAACGCTCCCACCAGGACAAAGAACAGTGTCCGGCTTCCCCGGCCACGATGGGACAGGGCGAGACACGTCTCCTGCACGCGGCGCCATCGTACGACGACGACAAAGGCAAACACAGCGATTGTATACAGGATGAATGGAAACGGAACGCGGGTTCCCAGAAGCAGCTCGATGGGGAGCATGGCTAAGTACAAACCCGCCACGAGAAAGGCTCCGATTCCGTCGAGAGCCGCATCCTTGCGGAACCCGCGCAGGGCAGAATCTCTCTGTCTCGTTGGCCATCTCCTATATGGGAAGATGCTCGTCATATGAATACCGCGTGACCCGGGATCGGGGTCACAAGACCATGGACGGCGTGAGATTGGGCGCCACGTACGGATCGCTCGCCTCTGCGGACGCGCGCCACCCTACGTGTTCCAGAATCCGTTCGACATTCCGTACGTACGTGTACTTCGACCGCACTTCCCGGTCCAAGCGTGCTCCGAGGGAGTCTCTGAGCCTTGGCTTGTCTGCAAGGTACACGATCTGCTCCACCAATTCTGCCGGGGTGGATGGATCGAAGAGAAGGCCGTTCTCGCCATGGCGAATCACCTCGAGGATAGGCGCCCTGCGAGGCATGACGACAGCTCTTGCGCACGCGCCGTACTCGAAGAGCTTCATGGGGGAGCAGTAGTCGGTACTGTCCGGCATGACGCAGATGTCCATCGCCTTGATGTATGCCGGGACGTCGGCAGCCGGGACCGGCCCGGTGAGCGTGGAACTCTTCTGAATGCTGTGCTGCACAAGCTGGTTTTCGAATCTCTCCTTCCCCCGGCTGTCGGGAAAAGGACCGACGAGAAGAAAAACCGCGTTGCGGACTCTCGCCTTGACCGCCGCAAACACCTCGGGGAGGATTCCATACCCTTGCCACGGACGCATGGTTCCTACAAAACCAATGACCAGAGCGTCCGACGGGATGCCCAGCATCTCTCGAACCGACGCCCCACTGGCGGATCCGGCGATCAGGCCAAGGTCCACCCCATTCGGCAGAACCAGGATTCTGTCGCCTGGAACACCTAATTGGACAAGGTAATCGCGCATATACCGGCTGACCGCGACAACGGTGGTCGCCATCGCACCGGCTGCTGCCATGCGCTTCTTGAGCAGTGTGGCGATCTTTGGTGAGACATGATAGTGAGGGCTCTCTTCTGCGGGGGCATGAAACTGCACCACGTAGGGAACCGCATTCATAACGGCTGCCCGCGCACAGCCCATCTGGAGGGCGGAGTATTTCTCAAATATGAGAGTGGGCTTGTCCCGCAGGATGAGTCTGTGTAGCTTCATTTGGCTCTTCTCGTCGTGCCGCAGCGAGTATCGCACGCGCAACGCGCTGGAGACGCGCCTCGGGACTATGGATCGCAGCGCTCGGTACCATGATCTGCCGAACCTGTGCGGATCGTGGGCCCGGCAGGCATCCAGCGGTTGAGGATACTGCGTGATCTCCCACCCCAGTTGCCTAAAGGCATTCTGCATGAATGCATGGTGGCAGGAATCGCCCGGTCCGACAAGCGAGTCCCGTGTAAGTGAATTGACCACGTATATCGCTCTCATCACATGCCTTTCGTGGATCTCTCCCACGGATTCCCCTATGGATCGATCTCTCACATGCTCGCGACTTGTTCGAGCACCGCCTGCCATCTCTGTCGCCATGCCGGGAGGCTGAAGCTGATCTGCGCACACTGTCTGGCCGTGGCCCCCAGGTCGTGGCGCAACCTGTCGTTCTCGATGAGCGCTCGAAGAGCCGCGTGGAGACTCTGTGAATCGGGCATGACCAACAGGCCGTTGTGGCTGTCGATGATCATATTCGTGATCCCGCCAACACAGGTGGCCACGACGGCGCAGCCGGCCCCCATGGCCTCCGCGACAGACAGGGAGGTTCCCTCGGAGGCCAGCGAAGGAACGACGGCGATATGATGCCTCCGGTAGACCTCCTTCGCGTCTTGTGGAAGGTACTTCATGATGGTCACGCGCGGCTGCTGCGCGAATGTCTCACGCAGCCAGCCCTCGTCGGGCCCTTCCCCTGCAAAGGTGAACTGCACATGGGGGTACTGTTCCAGCAGCCGCTTCACCACGCCGGCGAACAGTCTCGTCCCGCGAAATTCGACAAAACGGCGGGCAAACAGGATACGGATCGTCGATCCATTCGCTCGTCCCGCCACCTCGTCGTCGGACAGTACCGGCGCAGCGTTCGGAATCACCCAGATGTTGCCCGATGGCTCGCGTGGAGCCATGGTGCGATACCAATTGAAGAAGTTGTAGTCCACGCACACACGGTTCCGACAGTTCTCGAATCGCCGAACGGTATCTCGCCTGGCCTTGATCTTCCTGAGGGTTCTGCCCAAGGAGAACCTGCACAGCGGATGATCCGTCAACTGCTGTGCAGGCAGATCGCAGGCAATTCCATGTTGAATTGCGATAGCCCTCCTGGCCTGCGTGCGAATGCTGATATGGTCCGCACCGAAGATGAGGATGTCTTCCGCAGCGTCGACATCCCGGCTGGCCACGGCAAACAATCGTTGCTTTTTCTTCTCGTGACTCAAGCCTGCGACCGGAATGCCCTTCACCACGCACTCGTCCATCTGAACCGAGAACTCCGTGGTTCCATACTGAAAGACCGTCACATCCCAGCCGAGATCGTGGCACACTCCCGCCAGATTCAGGATGTACGTCTCGATGCCGCCGATGCGTTGCCGGCGGCCGTCCTCGTCCAGGAAATCGTAGTACAGAATTGCCACCTTCATTCCCGTGTCTCTTCCTGTTGCTCGTTGTCTCGCCCTCGGGGCTCATGCTCCCTGACTAACGAATCGCGAGCGCGTGGGGAGCGATCCCGGCGTTCACTCGTTCAGAGGGTGTTGGAGTCTCGATTCCCAGGTTGTGCCGAGCGAAGGTGAGGAAGCCGTCGACCATCTGAGCAGCCATCGCGTTTTGCCGGTGCTTGATGTTTCGAACGCGGGCCGTGACGCCTGCGTAGTCGGCCTCGATGTCCCCGATCAGGCGGAAGCACTCCGACCTGTCGAATGGGTACTTCCAGCAACGCCCTGCCATGCCGAGCACGTCGGCGAACAGGCCGAGCTTCGGCTCGACCTCGATGCATATCGACGGTTTCTCCAGCAGTGTGGCGAAGACTGCCCCATGATAGCGGGCGGTGATGAAAAGGTCATAGGACGCCAGTGCACGCACGAAGGCCGGGACACTGTCCGTCTCCGGATTCCAGAGTACCACGTTGAAGCCCGTTGGCTTGAGCCTTCTGAGCCATACTCGATCATGCCGGCCGGCGAACAGGATGAAGTCGACAATCTTGCCGGTTCGACTCAATCTGTCCGCGACGGCAAGCAGGTTCTGGTCGTAGGAATCACCCTTGTTGTCATGAGGCCAGTCCCGAACGATAACGCCCACCCGGCGGATGGAACGATCCTTCGCCGGAGTGACGCCCGGCACATCTGCCGCCTGGAACCCGGGCCAGAAGCACAGGTCCGTATGATGGTGCAAGTTCTTTACGCCCCACTGGCGGCACAGCCCATAGCTTGTGGTGTCCCGGACGGAGACGTAGGTCATCCTCGCAAACAGGTTTCTCGCCTGTGCTTGCGCCGGTGACAGTCCTGCAAACGGCCCGATGCCTATCCCCAGTGCCGCGATACAGTCACTCTGATCGGGAGACTCCTTCTCATGTCTTCGAACAGTCCTTCGGGCGATTCTGAGAGGCAGCAGCCTTGGCTCTCTCAGGGCTCCGATGGCGCGTCGTGCCAACCCAGGGTTCGCATTGGCCGTCCGGGGAAACGAGTAGAACTGAGTCCCTCCCCCGAAGAGCAGCATACGCGTGCTCAGGTGATCCTTGGCATCCAGGTTCAGGACATCCGCGTTGGGCAGCAGCGCGGACAGGTAGGAGGCACGGGGGCAGAGATAGCCTATGTCCCGCGCGGTGCATAACTGCGTGACGATCCCGTGTACGGCCACCATCAGCGCGTCGTCACCGAAATTGCCGTACCCATACCCGCCTCGGATTGTGATTGTCCTGAATACGTCCTTCATTGGCTGTTTGCCCTGACACGCATCGTGGTCCCCGGCGTTGTGCCTGAGTAGAACGGCTTCATCAATCGGATGAAGGACATGCCGCACAGCAGCACGGATGACGCAAACCCAACGACGCGAAAGCGCAATGGCATGTCCACAAAGCTGAGAAACACCAGACTCACAAGGACAAGCCAGATGAGTCCCGAATCGAAAGACAAGAGGGTGTTCCCTGGAACAAGCTTCCTTGACTGGTACAGGGGAACAAGAATCACCGTGTTCACTACGTATGCAGCGACGAAAGCTACCGCCAGTCCCGGGGCTCCCCACCGCACGGAGAACACGGCGGATCCCACCAGGACAGCCGCCCAGGAGACATTGCTGAGAAATCCCCACCAAAGCAGGCCATTGGCCGCTAAGACTCTGGCAAGTCCCGCCTTGAATGCCATGACGGTGGTGCAAAACACGACAAGGGCGAACGTCACGGTGAAACCACGCGTGCCGAAGTCGGCGCCGAAGAGCCGCTGAGGGATTTCGGGAAAGCACAAGAGTGGAATCGCGACCGCAACGCCGAGAATCCAGGACGACAAGATGTTCGTCACTTGCAGTTTCTCCGATGAGCGTGTGCCGACGTTGGAGAGTATCGACAGCAGGGGGGTGTTCAGCATCTCACCGCCGCTGAGTGCCAGTTGCTGGAATACGAGAGCGGCGCTGAAGATCCCCAATTCGCTATAGCCATGTGGTTGGTTGGCAAGCAGTGCATTGCAGGTCCATCGGACGGGACCGATCATCATGCCCGCCAACACGGCCGGCAGACTGAACTTCCAGAGCACGGACAGCTCGCGGATGCAGTGTGTGAACGATAATGGAACCTGCCATCGCCGAGCTTCCTTGCGCAAGGCCAGATGGTTGAGCAACCAGTGGATGGCGAGGGTCGCCGCCATGGCCCATGTGGCCCCGGTGAGGCCGCTGTGATAGGCGCCGCCGACCAGGATGGGAAAGGAGATTAGCCCGACGAGGAGATTGACACAGGCGATCGTCCTGAATGCCTCAAAGCCTGCGAGCACGCCGGTCTGGGCGCCGTTGAGAGCGTTGACAAACAGGCACAGGGCGCCGACTCGCAGGACTCCGGTCAGATGCGGGGCGTTGATCGTGTGTCCCGCCAGCCAGGGGGCCAGACCGTACAACGTCAGGGCCATCACGCCGCCGGTTGCCGCCGCGACGAGCCAGGAAAGAGCGATGATTCGACCGGCTCGCTCGGGGTCGCTCCGGCGAAACTCGGCGACGTGCTTCGTGGCGGTCAGACCCAGGCCGAATCCTGCAAAGACAACGAACATATCGATCGTGGAGCGAATCATGCCGAATTCACCATAGACTGCTTTGCCCAGCATGCGCGCTACCACGATCGTGGCCAGCAGCATCAGACCTCGCGAAATCACTGCCCCCATCATCGACCAGAACGTGCCCGTGGCCAGCCGGTGAGCCAGTTCGGATGTTTCACTCTTGGCACAGGCTGCCCCGAACCTCGGCGGGTAGCATGCAGAACTCGTTTCGTGAGCGGTTATGACGGACATATCAAGCGGCGAGTATTGCAGCGATGTTCTTGCAGGCCCTTCCGTCGCCATACGGGTGGACGGATCGGCTCATGGCTTCATAGACGGATCGATTACTCAGAAGCGCAGTTACGCTATTGACGATGGTCTCCCGGTCCGTTCCGGTGATCTGAACCATTCCTGTCTCGACGGCCTCCGGTCGTTCCGTCGTATTCCGCATCACCAGGACGCGTTTGCCCAGGCCCGGCGCCTCCTCCTGCACGCCGCCGGAGTCCGTGAGGACCAACGTGCTTCGCTTCATCATCGCAATGAACGATAGGTAGCCCAGCGGCTCGATCAGGTGGATATTGGATCGCGCCGACAACGCGTCGTACACGGGCTTTCGGACGTTTGGGTTCAGATGCACGGGATAGACGAACGCCGTGTTCGGGAATCTTGCGGCGAGATCGGAGATCGCCTCGCAGAGGTCACGAAAGCCGTTGCCGAAGTTCTCCCGCCGGTGGCCCGTGATCAGGACCAGAGGACTCGTGTCTCCGTTAAAGAACTCTTTCGGAACCCCCTGGATCTCGGGCGGATTCCTGCGAATCCGTTCCACGGCGATGTGCAGAGCGTCAATCACGGTATTGCCCGTCACGAAGATGCGATTCTCGGCAATACCTTCCTTCAGGAGGTTCTCTTTCGACCATGCGGTTGGCGCGAAGTGCAGGTCCGCGATCCGGCTCGTCATCACGCGATTGAGCTCTTCCGGGAACGGGGAGTACTTCTGCCACGTTCGCAGCCCCGCCTCCACATGGGCGACCGGAATCCGCCTGTAGAAGGCGGCCAGGGCTCCGCAGAAGCATGTCGTCGTATCGCCCTGAACGATGACGATATCCGGTTTGTGTCTTGCGAGATATCCATCTATTTCGGCGACTGCCCGCGCGGTCAGCTCGGCGAGCGTCTGGTTGGGCCGCATGATGTTCAGGTCTGTATCCGGCGTGACCCCGAAGACCTCAAGCACCTGATCCAGCATCTCTCGATGCTGGCCCGTGACGCAGACGTGCGTCTGGAATTCCGCGTGTCTTCTGAGTTCCAAAACAAGCGGACACAGTTTGATGGCCTCGGGCCGGGTCCCGAAAATCAGAGAGGTCTTTCTCATGCGTGTCGTAGGCCTGCGACCTCGGATCGATTCTCGTCGAGCAGTCGGCCGAAGAGGGTGGCCCTTCGACTGGCGGCCTCGATTGAGCCGTTCATACGGATGGCAATCTCGAACTGACGGGACACATTCGAATCGCCGTAGTCCAGCGGGATCGTCATCGTCGCGATCCGCGGAAGGTCCGGTCGTGTCCGGGGCGCCCGCCAGACTTCCTCCTCGACCCGACCGTCGGAATAGGCGAGTCTCAGACTGATCCAGGCGAAATCCATGCGGTCTGCTGCCTCGCATACGGCCTGCCACCATTGTTCAACGCCGTGGACCTGACGAAACCGCAATTGCAGGAACTCAAATGCTTCTCGCTCGTTCCGTTGTTGGCGGGAGTCGGCGTACTTGGCCTGGAGATGAACCATCGTGTCACCCAGTCGGACCGCACCTACCGCCCGGAACAGGAGCACGATCAGCAGCAGAGCGCAAGCGAAAAGCACCAGAGCGTTGATGTCCTTGGCGACCATCATGAACAGGCCGAGACCCGCCGCCAGGAGGGTCGCCAGGTAGACGACCATCACGGCGTGTTTCTGCTGAAGCCCCAGATCCAGGAGCCGATGGTGGAAATGGCTGCGATCC
>Ga0105100_10001356_pt1 | contig 14450 bp, 16 predicted proteins | sample PPLLak12cMay2015_2_FD_87033 | JGI IMG/M metagenome (GOLD analysis project Ga0105100, IMG submission 87033) | Freshwater sediment microbial communities from Prairie Pothole Lake near Jamestown, North Dakota, USA - PPLs Lake P8 Core (1) Depth... | ecosystem: Environmental > Aquatic > Freshwater >...
AGTTTTTCCAAAGCTTCCTTACCGGTTTCAGCTATTTCCACCTCATATCGGTCTTTGAGCAAAATCTTGCTGAACGTCCTTAGAATTGACTTATCGTCATCTATGATTATGACTGTCTTCTTCACATTCCCCACTTCATTGGTCCCCGCGTTGGACTGACCCTTCAAACCGCCCTTTATGCTTTGCCTTGATTAGCGTAATTATCCTCGATTATAGGGAACATGCTGATTTTGTGCTTTCTCTTATTCGAAATCACATCTGCCGTTTATCTCCCTGGCGGCAAACGGATAATGAATTTCGTACCTTTGCCAACTTTGCTCTCAAAAGAAACAGTTCCCCCCAATGATTCAGTAACGCGTTTCACTACTGCCAAGCCGAAACCTTGTCCCTTCGACTTGGTAGTGAACAAAGGCGTGAACATTTTAGGCTTAACATCCTCAGGAATACCGCCTCCCGTATCTTCAACTGAAATGACGGCGTCTTCTCCCTCAGAATAAGCGTTCACTGCTATTTTGCCACCTTTAGGCATAGCTTGAATAGCGTTATTCACCAGATTACTTAAGATGCGTTTTAGCAGCTCTGGGTCAGTGAAAATCTTGTTGACATTTGGTTCCACTTGGCAGGAAGCATCGATGTTTTCCGGCAATAATTTCTTAAAAAGTACGTTTTCGCAGAGGTCCTCAAGAACGACTTCCTGAATTGTAGGCTTAATTGGCCTTGCAAAGTCTTGGAGGTCTTGAACGATCTTGTTAACGTACTGAACGTTCTGGTCAATGCCATCCAAGCTCTCTATCATGCTACTCTTTGCTTTGCTTTTACGCAATGACTCCAGTTCGGAACGAAGCAGGTAGACGTCGCTGGTGATGCCCTGCAGCGGATTGCGAATGTCATGCCCAACCATGCTGGCTGTCGCGCCGATGGTTGCCAACCGTTCAGAATCTTTAAGTTGCCTCTCTAACTCCTTACGTTCAGTGATATCTCTGGCTACAGCGAAAACCCCCTGAACGTCTCCAGCATCGTTCAGATAAACCACGGCATTATACAAAACATCGGCTATTCGTCCAGATTTGTGCTTAATTGTCAAAGGATAGTCCGTTACAAAGCCTTCAGTGAAAACCTGTTTGTACCCAGCTGCCGCCTTCTTCGGGTCCGTGAAGTAACTTGAGAAATCGCTGCCAATCAGCTCCTCTCTTGAACAACCCGTCGCCATTTCCGTAGCTTTGTTAACGTCATTGATTTTGCCATCGGCACTAATTGTGACAAGCGGATCTAGGCTTGCTTCAATCAGATTCCTCGAGTATGAAGAAGAAGCCCGCAGTTGCTCTTCCGCTTTTCTCCTATCTGTAATATCAATGTCCATTTCAAGAATCATTGGCGAGCCATCCATATCCTTGAAGGGAAAATCATAAGCATCAATTACCCTACCATCTGGAGAATTTAATTCCCAGTGATGCGGCTGACCAGTCTCCAAGACCTTGTAGGTTTCGCAGAAGGTGCAGGGCTCTTTGTTTCCAAAACAAAAATCATAGCAGTGCCTGCCTTTGGATTCACCGAATCTTTCACGAAAACTGCGATTTGCAAAAGCAACGTGGTGGTCTGGAGTGAGCAGACAAATCATTGCTGGTGTAGTCTCCAACACGTCGTAAAGTCTTTTTCGTTCATCTGTCACTTGCTGAGTGCGTTTTTTAACAAGTTGCTCAAGGCTAGTGGCATATTCCTGCAGTTTAGCCTGTGCTGCAGCTAGTTCTTCTTCTGCTTTCTCGCGATCAGAAACGTCCACATAGACAAGCGAGACTCCAGTTATTTCGCCTTCATGGTTTCTAAGTGGCTCCGCATGTGTTTCGAAAAACATCTCTCCAGTGGGAGTTTTGCTAGATGTTTTATAGCTGACTTTTTCACCGTTGGTCAACACTTTATTTAAGGATTCAAGTATGCCCTGGGAAAACTTTGAATCCGCCGATAATCCCACTTTCTTGCCCAAGATGTCTTCTGGTTTGAAACCGCCCAAAGGGTTATAGACCCAAGTGTATCGTAAGTCTCGGTCTAGAGTGGCTACAACAATGGGAGAGTTCGTCAAAATGAATCGGAACCGTTCTTCATTAACTCGCAGGTCTTCTTGAGCTTTTTTTCGTTCAGTAATATCTCTTGTTATTCCCCTAAAACCAAGCAATTTACCTTTATCATCAAAGAAAGGAACGCCTGTAATTGCTAAAGAAACTAGACTCCCCTGACCATCACAAGAGACTGCGTCCAAACTGAACGGCTTAGGAGAACTTGCTAATGCCGTAAAATATTCTAAAACTTTTTCTTTAGCTTCTTCGGGCATAAGATCAAAAGGAGACTTGCCTATCATTTCTGATGGTTTAATTTTCCAGAGTTTTTCCATTTGTGGACTACAATAGGTATATCTGCCTCGGGTATCCATTTCCCAAACGAAATCACTGGTTGTTTCAGTTAGGTCTCGATACTTTTTCTCGCTGTGTCTAAGTGTTTCTTCTGCTTTTTTGCGCTCAGAAATTTCACATTCTAAATTTTCAGTATAACGTTTGACTTCTTTTTCCATATGCTTACTTAGGTCGGTTATGATAAGTGCTGAGGCATTAATAGAACCTATGGGTATTTTGGTAATTGACACTTGAGTTGGGATTATCTGTTTTTTTAGTGTTTGAAAGGCAATATCAAATATTCTTTTGCCGGTGCCCTTCTTAACGTTCGACATCAATTCTGCAAAAGTTTTTGCACTAGCTTCAGACACCCAATCGACAATGCCTTTGCCAATAATTTTATCGAGTGAAGTGCCTATCAACTTTGCAAATCCAATGTTGCTGTATAGGATTGCTCCCCTGTCGGAAAGGATTATGGCTCCTTCAGCCATTTCTTCAATGAGTTGACGGTAAGGCTCCTCGGAACCTTTGAGAATGAAAATTTGGTTTCCGTTCGGAGTATGCCTTACTAACCCGTCAACGGCACCGTTTACAATGGCTTCAAGCGTCTCCTCCATTTCTCGAAGACGTTCTTGAGACTCTTTCAGCGTAGGGTCTAAGACTTTATTTTTCTTCTCTATATCCTTGCTTGATTGCTTGGCTTCGTTGTCTACCATAGCTGGTCATTTTTTCTTTGGCTGTAAATCCAATGCTATCAAGATTCGCTCCCGATCGCTTAAATCTCCGATGATTTTTCTGAGCGGTCTGGGAAGTTCCTTAATGAGAGTTGGCGTAGCAATAATATCTTGTTTTGTCACTGATTCTGGCTGTTGACTTATATCGATAATCTCAAGATCATAACAGCTTGGAACATGCTCATCGCAAATTTTCTTGAGATTTTCAACGGCTTCCAAAGATCGTTTTGTCATACCTGAAACATACAGTCTCAGAAAATACTGCTCCTTGCTTTTTCTTTTTGATGCTTGCTCAAATTCTTCGAAAGAATCTTCCTTGGAATTGCCGTTGCTCATTGTCACCTTAGCTCCCTTTCATAGGCTTAATATCTAATCCTATGAGCACGCGCTCAGTATTCGACAGGTTGCCTATTATTTTTCTTATAGGTTGAGGTAAATTGCGCACGAGAGTTGGAATAGCGAGAATTTGGTCACCCTCGGCTAGCTGGGGGTTCTTTAGTAGATCGATAACTTCAATTTTATACCTGCCCTTGAGGTAATCTTCCGCAATTGTCTTCAAGTTTTCAAATGCTTCCATCGACTTCTCAGTTTGCCCGGCAACATAAAGTCGCAAGTTGTATACTTCTTTGTCCTGGTTCTTTGTGTTCTCTCTTTTAGACGGGTCCATCGAATCAATCCTCTTTCTTTTAATTGCTAGTGACATTTCTGTTTTAAGGTTATTTCTATCTTCCAATATCTAAGCTTACAAGCAAGCGCTCCTTATTAGACAAATCCCCAACAAGTCTTCTCACTGGCAAAGGCGACTGTTTAACAAGCGTTGGGATTGCCACTATTTGTTCGTCATAGGCAACTTCAGGTTTCTTCATAATATCAATTATCTCTATGTCGCATTGGCCTTTCAAATGCTCATCGCAGAGTTTTTGCAAATTGGCGGAAGCATTTCTGGACGTTGGTGTATCATTATAAACATACAATTTCATCCTCCACACTTTTTTCTCAGTCACTGTCATCATTCACTTAGTCTGTTTTTTAGCGCTATTTGCATCTGCTTTTCGTAGCTTTGCCATCTGTTCGCTTTCTTCCGTGGTAACTTTTTGTCGGAGTTTAGATTCATTAATTTTCTTCTTAATCTCCTGCTCGTCAGCCTCTAGTCCCGCTTGCAAGCTTTCGACTTGGGATTGCACAACTTTTCGTTTCCGTTCAAGTTCACGTTGCAAAGCCGCAATTTCATCTTGCCTCAAAACGTCATTAGCCCGATCCTCTGCTTCCCGTGCTGCTCGAGCCGAACCAGTAAGCACTCCACCAGGTCCAACATAGATATCAAGTAGGTTTATGCCTTTTTCGCTTAGGAGGAATTCACGTATCTGATTTGAATGAGACATGCCGCGGGACTTAAGGATGTATAATCCTCGATTTCGCTCGCCGCCAATTTCAATGTCTCTTAGCAGAACCCAAGTATCCATAAGCGATGAGATTTCTGATTCTGTAGCTTCCAAGCCTGATCCAATATGTGTTAAGTTAGTGAACATGGCGGTAATGCTCTTGCCTTTCAAATAATCGATTAATCGCGTAAGCATTGACTTTACGTCAGCGGCGGCTCCTACCGTTATCAGGTTTGTTATAGGGTCCATAATGACAACCGCTGGATTGAGACTTTCAACCATCTTATGAATTGTCACAAGATGCGTTTCTAAACCATAATAAGTTGAGCGTACCGCAGTCATCTTCAGAAGCCCCTTATCTACCCATGGTAGAAGATCAATTCCAATCGAGCGCATATTTCGGATAACTTGGTCAGGTGATTCTTCAAACGTCATGTAGAGGCATTTTTGACCGTTTTTGCAGGTCTCATTAGCAAATGACAGCGCAAGACTGCTTTTGCCTGTTCCAGCCGTTCCAGAAACAAGAATGCTTGTGGCTCTGTAGAAGCCTTTTCCGCCAAGCATTGCATCTAACCGTGGGATGCCGCTTGAAATTCGATCTGTTGTAGAATGATAATCAAGACCGATAGATGTTATTGGCAAAATCGACATCCCATTTTCGTCGATAAGGTAAGGATACTCATTTGTCCCATGGGTTGAACCCCTATATTTAACGACTCGCAAACGCCTTGTGGAGACCTGTTCTGTGATTCGGTGATCCAGCACTATCACACAGTCAGAAACGTACTCTTCCAAGCCATATCGTGTTAACATCTCAGGTCCACGCTCTGCTGTAACTATTGCTGTAACGCCTTTCTCTTCTAACCAGCGGAAAAGCCTGCGTAGCTCGGCACGTAGAATTGCTTCGTTTGAAAAGCCGGCAAAGATGGCTTCGAGAGTATCAAGCACAACCCGCTTAGCACCTATACTGTCTATGGCATGGCCGAGACGAACAAACAAGCCTTCAAGGTCATATTCACCGGTTTCCTCAATCTCTTTTCTCTCTATGTAAATGTAATCAACATGGAGCTTTTTTTGTTGGACCAGTTCGTTTATTTTAAAACCAAGAGACGCTGTGTTCTGCGCGAGTTTCTTTTTTGTCTCTTCGAACGCTACAAAAACGCCAGGTTCATTGTACATTCTAACTCCGTTAACGAGAAACTGCATGGCAAAAAGCGTTTTTCCCGTTCCAGGGCCGCCTACAATAAGAGTTATGCGTCCTTGGGGTAAACCGCCGTCTGTAATTTGGTCAAATCCCTGGATTCCTGTAAGACTCTTTCCTAAAACTTCCTCTTGAGGCTCAACTTGTTGCATTATAAATTCCTCGAAATAAGTAGTCGCTGTACGGAAATTGTTAGAAGTGATATTTTAGATTTATGCAGAGTGCTCTCCATCAGCTTCTAGCTTTTCATATCCCCAAATTTGCACTGCAAAAGTTAGTCAGTGCCCAGTGCCAACCTCTTTTCTCTACCAGTTGTTGTCCCAATTCTTTTTTCAAACGCTTGTTCATTTTAAGAACCTTCTGCTTACCTGGTGACGAGTAACCTTAAGCGAAGAAAGCTTAATGGACAAATCTTTTGGCAACAAACCAGGAGAACCAGCTTCAAAAAGTAGCTGCAAGATCTCCTTATCAACCTCATCACCACAAATAACTCGTTCAATTATAGACTGCTCAAAATTGAAAGAATTCCTAAGCCCCGCAAAAATCGTTCGCAGCATTAGCTTGATCTCTTCAACCTCAGACAGGGTCTGCTTCAACAATTGCTGATTGTACTTCAAACGCCCAACCTTATCGCTCTGACTAGGCTTCTTTTTCTGGTTCTGAACAGGTTTTTCGGTCTCTTACATGTCAAAATGCGCACTCCATGCATTTAGCTCCATCAACAGATGGCAAAACTAATAGTGGGTAATCAGGACCAACTAACTGCAGAAATGTGACTTCTGAAAAGCATGGACTTTTCCCATGCCTTTCAACCAATGCAAAAATGGCTTTTGAACAGGTTTCAGCTGCCATTAGAACAATACTACGAGGATTAAAACAGTGAAGATGTCTCTCACTCATTTTTAGAAACGCCTCCAAATCTCTCGTCATAAACTTGATTCAACATCTGAGACAATACACTGCGCAAACTAGAACCAATCTTGTACTCATCAAAAAAGAGCACACCCGGATCCTCGACCTCACACTGAACTGCTGTCTGCTCCGGTCTCAGAATCTCCCCAAACCTGCCCGTACACCACTTGGAGTAAGCGCTGAAAAGGAAAAGGCAAGCATCCCGTTTTTTCACTTCAAAACTCCGTTGGGCATCTTGAAGCTCGCGTTCAGCTTCGCAATACTCGAAGTACCAATTCTCAAAAGCTCGACTAGAAAGAATCTCACGAGACATAACTTGCCCCTCTATTCACAGACTCTTTTAGAACTTGTCCAGGACCCTCAATGTCGCAAAGTTTATCGAGAGCATCCGCAATCCTCCGCATATCACTCTTCATTGCTTCTAAATCCGAGCCGATAACCTCAACCTGGCCTTCAACCTTCTTCACCCTTTCCGGCATTAACAGATACTCAACCGCAGCATCTCGACCAAGATGGTCAATCTCGCCCATATCATCTCCAGGACTATCATCAATAACCCGCTTCGGAGTACTAACGGTGAAATACTGGTTAAGCAACTGAGCCACGGGATCATCCACACCCAACTCATGACGCCTGTTAATCATGCCCTGCCCGAGAACACAACCGTACTTGCTCATCAAGCCCTGAGACACTCTGTCTGCCAAATTATTCGCCAAATTCACCAGCTCACCAGGACTACGACCATACAACATCTCAACATGAACAATCCACGACGTCGTCGTCTTCCTCACCTTAACACCCTGTTCCAACCCAAGAAGAGCAGTCCAATTCTGCATCTCAACCCTCTTGAAATCACCCGAAGGGTAAACTCCTTCACGAACGATTGGAAACTTGAAGAAACAACGATGCAACCTGAAGACGCCAGAGCTGAAGAGCACGCCCTCACATGATACGAGAAAATTTTGACCTCTATCAGTCAACTCATAGTCAACAAAGCTGCTTCGCCTCACTCGACGTATCAAACCAGCCTTCTCCAACTTTCGAACATAGTAAGCAACGTGCTGCTTCTTCCATCCGCGAGCCCGCCCAATCTTAGCCGGGTACATTTTTACCTCGATTCCCTTGAGGATAGGAATCACCCGAGAGCGAACAGTACAGAAGTCAAATTTGACTTTTGACTTTGAACGCGAAAAATTTTGACTTCTATACTCAGAGGCAATAACCAAAAAAGAAATCTCCTAATTCTCGGCGTCTACTATTTTTGGAGTGTTTGGATTTTCACGCAAAGCCGCCAGTTGCTGAACCTCATTTATTCTCGGAATAATCAGGTCTTTCAGAGTTTTTGCGCCATCACCCGAAGCAATGTAAGGCAGGAACGCAGCGGTTTTGGAGCTCTGCAATAGGTAAGCAGATTCAAGGTGCGACTTAATGAACCAATACATCACCCGCATGCTGATGTCCCAGTTCACGCATTCACCCTTAGACCTGGTCCTGTGGTCCCAAATGGAGGGCGCTTCAACCTTGGCTGAAACCTGTAAAGACTTTCCGTCGATTTCCTCGGCAATTTTGAACTGAACAAATACATCGTTGTGTTCAGGGTCCCAATGCCAATATACATCCTTGATGCCCCACTTGGCAAATAAGCCGTCAATCTCGCTCTTGGTATATAGTGCTTTCAACTTTGTCGTTTTATAGGGTAAGTTAGGGTCATCACTGTAGATCTTCAAAATCTCTCCTCTTCGAAAAGCTCGAATAGATATTGGTCAAAAAGGAAAAAAGGGTGGAAATCCGCGAATTAACGAAGAGGTGGTGCCCTTGGTCCTTTCTCTGGGGAACAAATCCCAGCGGCCCCACCACATTTCCAGCGACCCCTATTTATTTAGCACACGCTATAAGGTTTGTACTGTTATGAAACAAAGATTAAAAGCACTTAAACACGCATTTACATTGGTTGGTCAGGTTGAAATCTAAGGTTCTGCTTGAACCCGCTCTAGTGGGCAGAGAACGAGAACTTGGAGAGTTAAAAAGCTACTTAGATTCCGCCATGAAAGGAAAAGGCAAAACCGTTTTTGTATCGGGCGAGGCAGGCAGCGGAAAGACAAGGCTTGTGAAAGAGTTCTTGGCATTAGCAAGAACACATGGGGTACCGTGGCTTGCTGGCTGGTGCTTAGGCAACGCGGGCGTACCATATTTTCCGTTCATAGAAGCTTTTGACAATTATTTCTCTCCTTGCACCGAAGGAAAACATATTGCCCCGTTGTCTGAAGCCTCAATTGAACCCTCGGCTCCTTGTGAAACGTTGCGAGGCCCAAATAAAAGGTTGGAAGCAACAGATTGGTTAACAGGGTTACGGCAAAGCGGGAAGACAGAGGTTATTTCGCCGCAAGTTTGGAAAGACCAAGCGTTCGCCGCAGTCAGCAAAACCTTACACGAAATTTCCGCACGGACGCCGGTGACATTGCTCTTAGAGGACATTCAGTGGGCTGATTCTGCATCGCTTGCGCTTCTGCATTACATTGCCCGCGCCATAGCCGATGAAAAGATTCTCGTCGTGGCCACTTTCAGAAGCGAAGAGATCACCGCTGACGCTGAGGGGCATCCACATCCGTTAGGCGAGGAAATGCGGCTAATGAGGCGCGAGAACCTTTTCTCAGAAATCAAGGTTTCAAACCTTAATCAAGAAAATGTTACAATTATTAGCGAAAACATGATTGGCGGCAGTATTCATCCAGAACTCGTTGCTAAACTTGTCGAAGAAAGCAGTGGCAACGCACTCTTCTTGATTGAGTCTTTGAGGATGCTGGTTGAACACGAATGGCTTGTTCAGGAGAACAATGAGTGGCGGCTTGCAGTTGACAATTGGGGGATTCCTTCTAAAATCAAGGATATTATTTTGGGCAGATTGGCTGTACTGAATTACCCTCAACGGAGGATTCTGGATGCTGCCTCAGTGATTGGAGAGAAATTCAGCGTTGGACTTCTTGCTTCTGTTCTTGAGCAAGACAGTTTAGAAGTGCTCGAAACGCTAAATTTGATTGCTCAGTCTACTTCCATTGTTTGCGTTGAGGAAGCTCTTTACAAATTTGATCATGCACGGTCACGAGAAGTACTTTATGAGGTGCTTTCTTTGCCGCTTAAACGTGGGTATCATGCAAGAATTGCCGAAAAATTGGAAAGCACAAGCGAGAATGGCAAGTTGCCCTTCACTGATTTGGCATACCATTTTGCGCAGGCTGACAACAAAGAGAAAGCGTTAAAATACTCTTTGGTTGCGGGTCAGGAGGCGCTGGCAAGATGGAGCAACACTGAGGCTGGCAAACTCTTCCAGTATGTGCTGCAATCAATCGGTGATAGTCCGGAGCGATTTAGCGAGAGGACGACCGCTTTAGGAGGGTTGGGCGACGCTTATTTTGCAGGCAACAATTTCAAAGAAGCATCAGAAACGTTTGAGCAGCTTGCCGGGCTCCAAGGTGATGTTGCAAAACTGCGGGCACTAAGAAAAGCAGCTTGGGCTGCATTTTATCAAGGCGATATTCCGCGAGAGAGAGCGTTTATCCATAAGGCCGAGGGTATTGCAACTGCTGACCGCTTGGAAGCAGCTCTGATCCTAAAACAAAACGCCGAACTTGCAGGGATGGACAATGACTGGGTGACGGCTCTTAGGATAACTGACGAGGCATTGCAGATTTTTCAGGAAGAATATGCCCTTTCAGACACGGCACGGACTCTCATGTCCCAGGGATATATCGCCGCTAATCTAGGTCAATTAGAAAAAGGCGTGGCAGCTGCTTTGCGGTCAATTGCACTGTACGGTGACATTGAAGACTTTCGGGCGCAAATGGAGGCATATGCCTATGCCGGTGGTACTTTTCAGGCATGCACATTAGTCGAGTATTCAAATCGATTGTTGGAAAGAGCGGTCGAGTTGAATGAGAAGAGCAAAATTTGGGATTATATTCGCATAATTCCCGCATACGTTTTCTGGCCTATGGGTCTATTGGGAAAAGATCCAGCAAGCTCAATTTCCAAGGCTTTTCAAGGTCTTGCAATCTCCGAAAAGACTGATTCAAATTTGTACTTGGGTGGCATTTACGGAGTTCTCACAGTGGCCTTTGCACTTGCGGAAGACCCAGTTCATGTTGAAGAATACTTTGGAAAACTCTTAACACTACCTCAGCATGTTTTATCGAATGCTGCTAGCCAGATTCTTCTTGGTTCCGCGATGGGAGCTTATCATGTTGTCAAGGGTGAATTTGAAAAATCAAAAGAGTATTTTAATGAAATACTTGCAAGAGCTGAATCTCTACCTCCTTTCTTCGAAGCAAGTTCAAGGCAGCTATTTGCCTGGGCTTTGGGAAAGCAAGGGAATATGGAAGAAGCTAAAGCTCAACTCTTTGCGGCTCAGAAAGTTATCGGGACCGCTCAGGAAAGGTTTAAGCGCCTTAACGTACAGGCAAGTCTGATGACTTTAAAGCATCCTGAGGTTAACCAAGTTTTTGAGATTAGGCTTGATTTGGTTAACATTTCTAAGAGTCAAGGCTCAATCGTTAAAGTGGAGAACATGATTATTTCGGAACTCCAAATTGTTCACGCGTCGCCGAATTGCCTCATTCACAACGGTCAGATTGAGCTTAAGGATGAAGCGATTGGGCCTTTTGAAGTTAAGACTGTAAAACTGACCGTAAAGGCGACGGAACCCGGGACTTTCAACTTGACTCCATTACTCACCTTCAAAAATGTTGCCAACGAAAATATCACAACATGCAGCATTGAACCAGTAAAAATTGTCGTCTACGCGAAAACTAGCCCAGAACAACCTACTCAAACAACTCCGCCAGGAGTCTTGCTAGCGTTCGAGTTTAAAGTCCCATCTGCAAAGAAAGCCTTCGATTTCCTAATCAGCGCTTTCATCCAGGACTACATGCGGAGACGGTTGCCTCTTGAATGGTCTGGCTGGCGAACACTCATGGAAATTGTTAAGCGTACAGGGCTTTCCAGGCACAGCGTGTACGGGGATGAAAGCTCACGGGGACTAGCAATAGTTGAGCTGGAAAATCGAGGGCTAATCGAAGCCAGAGTATTTCCTAAAGAGAGAGGTCGGGGTGGAAAAATAACCAAGGTACGCGTTTTCTACGAAAAGGAAATCATCAAACGGCGAATTAACCAAGAGATATGCAACCCAAACCGGAAAAATATTAACGCCAGTTCAGACTCCGTTAGGAAGATAGAAAGGTTTTCTACAAGTTAGCGGTTAAATTAACTTTTACCCTATTTTATTATCGTTAATGGACCTAATTTTAGTGTCTATTGTTCTTAATGGCTTTAATTCCGAGACGATTGCATAGGCAAAAATGGCTATATAATTTTCACCCCCAAAGAGTAAAAGCAAGAACAATTGGGGGCATCCGCTTGACAAGAATCGAACAATCCATCGAAATCAACGTAACCCCAAGGGAAATTTGGCCCATGATCCGCTGGGACAGGGTCCCAGAGTGGATGGACATAATCAAGAAGGTAGAGTACACTTCAGAACAGAAAGAGACGGTAGGCGCAAGGGCACACTGGATCGGCGAGGCAGGCGGGGTAAAATCCGAGTGGGATACTGAAACGACCGAATGGGAGATGAATGAGAGAGGAGCCTGGCGCAGCACCAGTGGCACTTTCACAGGTATTGGTTCAATGACTCTGAACCCCTCAGAGACAGGAACCAAAGCGACATTCATGATGGACTATGACTTGCCGTACTCTATTGTGGGGAAGATAATCGACAAACTCCGCGTCTGCAAAGCCGTTGAAAGAGGCACTGCCAGAGCCTTGAAAAAGCTGAAAATACTTGCGGAAACGGGAAATCAGCGAAAGCCACGGTCCAAATTGCCGAATATTATCATCGGTGAAGGAGCCGGGGGACGGTGAAGATTTATGGTTGAGATGAAATGGACGCCACTCTTAGAAGCCGACCCGAAACGCGAATACACCGCATTCTCTGAAATCGCTGAACGCAAAAGTGCATGGCCCTATTTCAGCTGGCTTATGCGAGCCCGAAAAATCGCTAAACAATTGAAGACCGCAAAAGGGGTCATTGGATACACGGCCCGACTGGAGTTCTTCAACAAGATAGCTGTTATGGTGGCCGTATTCGAAGATGAAAAAGCTCTAATGGGATTTGCGCATGCTGGGCAACACGCACAATGCATGAAGCAGCTAAGGAACACCGCAAAGTTTCAGCGCTCCCAGTGGACTATTCCAGGCTCAGCGATTCCCTTGAAAGTAGATGAAGCAATCAACAGAGTCAAGAACGTTGGAGGGAGGTGAAAAGAATGGAGAATAGATCAAATTCAAAGGCATTAGTCTCAGCGATTGTACTCGGTCTCGTGCTCTGTCTTCCGTTGGTATGCTCCGTGGCGAATGCTCAACCATTGACAACCGTTAAGGTTAACGGGGCCAAGTTGCTTGGACCAGAATATTTCCCAGACCTCATTATGCTTGAAGCGAAAGCAAAGATGGACGACAACACATTTGTCTCCGGATCAGGCTCGATACATGGGATCCTCTGCGGCGCAACTTACTTCTTCGAACTAACTGAAGTAACAATCGGGGAAGATTCCGTTACGATGCAGGGAACAATAGTTGCGACGAATATGGCAACCCGCGATGGAATTCACGACTTTTATGCTTGGATATTCGAAACTCCTAGCGTACAGATAACGGCGAATTTGGACGGAAGTGATATGCATTTCATACTCGCTGATCTAGGCTTGGACTTCGCCGGCGCAGGAATAGTGACAATTTGATTGTACTGAAGGTCGGGCCTATGCAACCCAAACCTCCCTTTCTCAAGAATAGAAGGCTCAGAAAGGGAACAGAATGGAGGAGGTGATACAACAGTGAAGAAAGCTACAGTTGGGGTCCTAGCGATTGTCTTGTTGGTTTTGAGCACAATTTCAATATCTGCGGCTTACGCAAAAACCGGAGTGCAGGAGAAGCCTTTCAAAGCGACTGGGAAAGGCTCGGCAGTTGCCTTAAGCGGTCCACCGATCTTGGAGATAGTTGTCACTGGAAGTGGGCATTCGACGCATATGGGCAAAGTCGGCATTTGGCAGCACCATTTAGTCAACGTTATAACGATGACGTTTTACGATGGAACGTTCGTTTGGACGGCTGCAGACGGCGACACGATAGAAGGAAGTTACTCCGGAAACTTGGTTCCAACTTCCGCTGGATTCGAGATACATGGCTCGTTCAAGATTGACGGAGGAACCGGAAGATTCGCAGGCGCATCCGGAGGCGGGGCAGCTTTAGGCATGCAATACAATGACAATACCGCTGAGCTTGAACTCGATGGAACAATAAGCTACGGTTAGAAAGAGAGTACAATTTCAAAATACGCCGTCATATTCTTCTTCTGAACTCACGCTCTGTTTTTCCGGCCAAGCCATGTCTTGGAAACGAAAAAGGGGAAGCTTGCTGCGTAGAAACCTACAGAATTGGCGATACCATCGCCACTGGGGCGACCTTCAAATCCCAGCGGCTCCACCACATTCCCAGCTGCACACTTTTGCTCAAAACTTGCTCGTTTCTTGCTCATTCCTTGTGATAAAGGCTTTAAGGTCAACTTTAGGAAAGTAGATTGTGCCTAATCTTATAGAATGAGAAGCCATTGAGTGTTGTTTGGAGATGAGGTTTTGATTTGGTGGATTGTTGATAAAGTAGTTCACTTCGGACCGAGAGACCTTTTGAAGAATGGGGTGCCTCATTTTGGTTTTTTCGATAGAAAAGGCAAGCGTTCTGCAATATTTCATGAAAAGAAATTCATGGGCTTGATAGGAAACACAGAAAC
>Ga0105100_10001358_pt1 | contig 14447 bp, 15 predicted proteins | sample PPLLak12cMay2015_2_FD_87033 | JGI IMG/M metagenome (GOLD analysis project Ga0105100, IMG submission 87033) | Freshwater sediment microbial communities from Prairie Pothole Lake near Jamestown, North Dakota, USA - PPLs Lake P8 Core (1) Depth... | ecosystem: Environmental > Aquatic > Freshwater >...
GCCACTTTTGTCTTGGTGGAAGCCATATTTCCATCTCACTAAGCGCTTTCTGCCGTAACAATAATTGTTGCCGTTGCGGATTGATCTGAACTAACTAGTTTAGCGGTGGTTTCAAGCTCAAAGTCGAAAATCCATGATCCGGCTGCATCAAGCGTTATTGAATCAAAATCGGGGCTGGCTATTGTGAGGGTCGTTGCCGTTTCTCCGACAGAGTGGGTTGAGCCTGATGGAACAGTAATGTATTTGACCGTTAAGGTGTACGTTGTATACAAGCTCTCAAGGGTTTGTATGTCGCTGTTCAAATGCAAATAAACGTTAGCTTTTGTTGTTGATACGCTTATAGCTCCGCCCAGATTAGGTACCTCAGCCTTTGTGTAGATCTCGGTCTCTCCTTCTTCAAGGTTGCCCAAAGCAAAGTTCTTCAAATTAATAGTTGCCACGTCAATAATGGTTTGGCTTGCTGTTTGCTGTGCTGATTCATAAACGATGGCTGAAACTGACATTATCACTACGCTCAAAAGTACGAAAGCAAAACCTGCAATCTTCTTTTTCATGTTCTCATCCAAGTTGAGACGTAGAGGTTAAGACTAAAAAAGTCTGCTCACCGAGAATCTTGATTCAGAATTCACTTGATTAATATTCGGGTTGCCGCTTTCTTTCGATTATATGCGAAGAAAGATCGTTCTGAGAATAGCTATACTTGCGATTGGGGCATTATTGGTTCTGCCAGTCTATGCTTTCATCTATAATCAGGGAACGCACCAAGTTTCTCAAACGATAGTGAACATTTTCAACGGTGTTGAAATAGTCCAGGTGACGGGTTCAGTCCCCAACGAAATGGACAGAAGACAGCTTGGGTTTTTCGGCGGTGTTTTTTGGAATCCTACGGACTCTGTTTATCAAATAACAAGAATCGCGTTCGATGCTTCATCAGCAAATAGACAAGTTTTTAGTGGAATTTCGCAAGGTTCTGGCGTGTCGTATCCCACGTCAGGATGGAGCCTTTCTGGAAGCAGAATGGTCTATTTAACAACTTCGATTAATGTACAACCACACTCTGTTCAGGAGTTCTACTTAAAAATTAGAGGTAACAGTATTGGAGCAACCTTCCAAATTGATGTGAGAGTCACTGCTAACGGCACTGTGTACCACGAACCATACCAAACCAGACAATCGAGCAGAGACGTCCCGTTTTCTGTGCTCTGGCTCGGCACTGGTCCTTCACCTCAGTTTAGCACTTCCGCCGCGAAAGGACAGGAAAAAACTTTCTATGTATCACTCCATGAAGATTCCGGCATAGCTTCAATACGAGCTAATGGTATATTGACAATTCAACTGCCTTCCGAATTCACAAACATCCAAGACATAGGAGGAACCGGTTGGGGACCGGCAACAATTGCAGGCAACGTAATTGAAGTAGGCAACACATTATCTGTGAGAGAGTCATATCTAACCTATGCGTTTAAGGCTACAGCTCCAAATTATGAGGGCTTGTACTTCTGTAATGCTTCATTCAGCGGGACGCCGAATGAGCACCCAATCGCCAATTTCTCTGTCTTAGTAACTGAGGGAGTATAACCACAGCATTAACCGATTTATCCCCTGATTTCCTGCTGCTTTTCATGATTCATAACTAGGGTGAAGGTTTTCCTGGAGAGAGTGTTCTTGTTCGGAGAATAAGGTGGGCTAGCACAATCAATACTGCAGTAACGGTTATTCCTGTCGAAATCACCGTAACAAAAAGGTTGTCGGTTTCAGCTATGAAAGCGATCGCAATAGCTGCCAAAAACACTGCAACGAAGAGGCTTGCTTTTTTGCTAATGAATTCATGAAATTCCTCAAATATTTTATGACGATACCTGCCAAGGAGTATAAGAACGGAAACAAAGGAAAGCAGAAAAATTAAAAAGGTCCATGTGAGACCGCTCCAGTAGTCTCCGAAGGTCAGCAGAAGCCCTATTTCGTCAACGATGAGTCCGCTATCTACACCGTAGAGTATGGCTGCTATCATGTCGATCTCTTTGTGGTTGTAGTTTATTCCAAGCCAACCCCCCGCCGCGAGCAGAGCTATGCCGAACCAGAAGTGGTGAATGTGAAGTCCTCCACTGACCAATACAACGTACGGAAAAAAATAGGTGAAGGCTCTCGCTACGATAAATGATAATGTGAAGGAGGCTAAAGCCAAAGTTGCGAGGTGAACCCTCGGTTTAATTGTCTTTGTCGAGATTAGTTTTCAATCTCATCCATTACTCGCTGCAGTTCCTATAAAAGTTAAAGGTAATCCTGGCATAAAGGTTCTTATCGTTCACTCCGAATACAGTTTTTCAGCTTGCCTAACCGAGTCCCCTCAACTATGTTGACTAGTAATTCATAAAGCCTAATAAAACAAGACACCAAACGAGAAATTATGTGTATCTTACCCAACTTTGCAGCTAATGACCTAACGGACATAGTACACGAAGAAAAAAAGTTGAAGAAACAACCAAAAACGCAAAACTTGAAAATTACCATAGCCGAACACCCACTACTAGAAGCATAGGGTTTGTTTTTCCAGTCTGAGCTGCAATAAGAAACTATTTAAACGGAATCCACAGTCTCCCTGTATGACCTGTCATGGCGGATTCTCTCTAGACGAGTCAATCAGGCGAGGGTGGTACAATCCAGAATCCATACTCAAAGATGCAAGTTTGAAGGCTAACATGGTGTTTATGGATGTTGGATGCGGTGACGGATTTTTCTCTATATTAGCTGCAAAAATCGTTGGTCCAGGTGGCATGATCTATGCGCTGGATATTGATGCTTCAGCAATTGAAAGGTTGAAACGTCAAGCTGCAGATTTAGGATTAACCAACATCAGGGCTACCGTTGGATCGGCAGAAGAAACCGTGTTTTGCAGCAGATGTGCTGATGTTGTATTTTTCAGTATGGTACTTCATGACTTTAGCAACCCGAAAAGAGTTCTGCTGAATTCCAAAAGAATGCTTAAACAAACCGGTGCTTTGGTGAATTTAGACTGGAAAAAGGAGCGGATGCATTTTGGACCGCCAATGCACATACGTTTCGACGAAAACAAAGTTGCAGAACTCCTTAAACAAGCAGGCTTCACTGTTGCAGGCATCAAAGAAGCAGGACCGCACCACTACGTTGTTACGGCAAAACCGTAGTTTGCAGCAAATCGAAATCCCCCAAAGTTTTTAGACCTAAGGTAATTACTGATTATCGTCTCTGGAACTGCCGAATGTATTGGTTTTTCATTGTCTATATTGGTTTTTTGGAGACTATTTTGGTCCATAGTTGGTGTGGGAAGCTTCAGGTAATTGCCTTTAAATATAGAAGAGCATAATATCAGGAGTCGAGGGCGTTAGGTTTGAACATGCTGATTTTCCTTGTCATTTGGGCGATTATATGGTATGTTCCAATACCGCCTGCAAGATTTAAACCCCTGTCGTCTCGCCGTTTGCTCCCTCTAGCGATTGGGCTATTTCTTTTCGGAATGAATGTCTTAGCTGCTACGCCGCTGAGCTTGTTTGTGTATTTCCTCATTTTTTCTAGGTTGTTTGTGGCGATTGGTGAAATTCTTGTTTCATCAAGTCCATTTGCACTTGAACAAGTTGAGAAAAACTTCCGTTCAGGTCAATTTCCCAGTTTTCATATCAGCCTCAATAGGAAAAGATACATTTTGGGAGCAGTTCTGGTAGCGATTTTTCTGGTTTCACTTTTGGGAATGATTGTCTTCAACGAGACCCAGCGCGTGTCAAATGCGAGTTACTTCAACAGTTTTATTCAGCAGAGTTCAAATTTACCCTTCAGCAGCACTATCCCAGATAATATGGTGCGCTTAGTAACAGAGGAACTTGCGGTTTCAATTGCGAGGCGACACATGTCAGAGTTCGGCAGCAACACTCAAGTCCTTGATTGCCATATAACGAAGTCACCCGAGGGCAGATTGGTATGGGTTGCTGCGATAGGTTCGACAAACATTATTGCAGAAAACTACGTTAAGGGTCTTGTGGTTGTAGATGCGAATGAACCTGCAGCTGCACCGCAGATTATAAACACCGAGTTTAATGTGGGTGTGGGATTATGGCTGGACCGGAATATTCCTTTCCGCAATTACGTGGCTGACATCTCTAAAAGTTATGGTGTGTCATACCTAACGTGGAATGCGGAGTCGGCCAATCCGATTTATGTCGTTACTCGGTACGAGTTCGGGTTTGATTTGGTAAGACGGTATGCGACTCCTTTAGCCTATGACTCACAAGGCGTATTGGTGAATGAGCCCCGAGATAGGGCCGAGATTCCTGACTGGATGAGCCAGGTTTATGATGAAGTTTGGATAGAAGGTATGATAAATGAAATGGGCGGCTTGAGAAGGTCAGGAGGTTTTGATTATTTTGCCGGGGGATTTCTATGGATAGTTGCACCAAGCCGAGACCGGTTTGAAATGACAGAAGACACGCGCTACGTAGTCGATCCTGAGACGGAAGAGGTTGTGGCGTTAATGTGTGTTAATCCTGTCGGAAATCAAAGGACGCTTTCTGGAGTTTTCAAAGCGACTCGTGAGGGCGTTGTTTTCCACGATTTTAAAACTCTTAACTATATTTCTGGTATGACAGCAGAGGACTTGATTGAGGGAAGGCTGCCGAAGCCTGCGACAGGCAACTATTACGCAGTAATGCCTTTGCTCTACGGCGTTGAGGTCGCACCTGGAAATTTTAGATTAGGTTGGTATGTTCCAGTTTATTGGTATGAAGACAGTGGCGAATTCGACGATGATGAGACGGTTTACTTGGCAGGTTTTGCAGTAGTTGATGCGCAGGACACCAACAAGATTGCTTTGACCATAAATGAGGAAGGAATTACAAGTGAACAAATGGTGCGACAGACAAGGATAGACTTCATCAAGCTGTTTGGATCGGGCGAAGAGGCAAACGTTGAACTCACAGCAGCTGTCCTAAATAGTTATAGTTATGTACAAGATGGTTTGACTCACATAGTTTTACGACTAGACAACACGACCTATCCGTGGATTGAGGCTACTCCAACTAGCCTTTCGGTTAACGAATGGAACCAGCTTATAGCAGTCGAGCGGGGTCAGGAGATTTTTGCGGTTATAGAGAAGAGTGAGGACAAGTGGATTATTGCACATTTTGAAAACCATGGCTGAGTCAACGTTTGTTGTGAAGTCAATACAGTATGGAATAAAGCTCTAATTCATTTCGTTGTTGCTGGTCAGAGTATTGCCTCGAAGTCTTCATTTTGCTTTCTGGATTTGATTATATCTGAAGCAAGACGTTAAATGGTCATTAACCATTCCGACTGCTTGCATAAACGCGTAGCAGATTGTCGGTCCAACGAATTTGAACCCTTGTTTCTTCAGTTCTTTGCTCATGGCACATGATTCTTCTGTTTGCGCAGGCATCTCTGACATTGACTGGAAGCGATGATCTATGGGTTTTCCATTTACGAATTGCCAAATGAACTTGTCGAAGCTGCCTATTTCATTCTGAATTCGGAGGAGAATTTGAGCGTTATTTACTGTTGCACTTACCTTTGCCCTATTCCGAATAATGCTTGGATTCTTGAGTATGTTCTCCACATCTTTTGTAGTATATGCTGCAACAACTTTCGGGTTAAAGTCTGCGAAGACTCTCTTGAGGGCTTCTCTTCGTTTAAGTATTAGTTCCCAAGTCAGACCAGCTTGAAAACCTTCAAGGATGAGCATTTCGAATAGTTTCTGATCATTGTGAACTGGTACACCCCATTCTTCATCGTGGTATCTGATGTATAGTGGATTCTGGGTGCTCCAGCATCGATTCGGATTTGATTCCATAATGTTAAGATTAGATTCTAGGATTTAAAACCTGTTAAGACCTGCAGAGCTCCATGTTTTCCTGCTCGGAGGCTTGGAATCTTACATTGCAGATTCAGTTCCTATCGTCTCGTCTCTGTCGAAGCTTCAGTTGTCTAGAATGGTCCATTTCTTTTCTTGCTAGCGCGGAGAAACAATCATTCTACTAATAGAAAGCGGTGGTTTCCGAACGGGAGGGTACGTAAAAGAAAATCCCTCAAGAGGCTTGTATTCGAGAGGTTAGGGAAAAAACATGCCTTGACACAAGCTCTTTTAAAATCATCGATGTCTATTCAAGCGCGCTTTCCAAGAACGAAACGGCAAAAACCTCGCGTACTTGTGAAAAAGCAGAAAGCCAAACAACAATTAGTAGTGGGCGTTCTGAATACGCACTCTACAAGAGGGTTCCGAAAGGTTTGTACACTTACCTTTTTGAAACACCAAGAGAATTCGTGTGGAAATAAAACTTTCCCGTAGAAAAAAATGCAGGAATTAATCTCCTGTGAAATGCCCAGACTAAAGCCTAAGCACAGACATTAGTTTTTCAATCAGGTTTAATATTCTATTGACCATTCGGCCGAGTGGACCAAGTCCGCTTGCTAGGCCTCCTAAATTGTGAAGATCAGGTCTTGTAATAGCCCTAGAAAACAGTACGGCAGGGATGAAAATCAGGACAAAAACTACTACGCCTACCAACAGTTTTATCCAGCTTGAAAAAGCTATTTGCGAGACCGTGATGTAGGTCATGGCTGCTGTAACGGATGACGCAATAAGGATTTTTGCGGAAGAGAACCAATCCACCGTCAAATCGTAACGTTTCTTTAGCCAATACAAAGCCAAGAAGAGCGTTGGAATTCCAGAAGTGAGCGTTGCGATGATTAAGCCTACAACACCATACATCATGATTAATACTGTGCCCAAAGGAAAGCCAATAGCTGTCGAGATAATCGCCATTATGAGGATTAGTTTGGTTTGTCCTTGACTGATGAAAACGTTGCCTATACTTAGATTTCCAACAGCTGTGTACAAATAGGTAATTGTGAGCAAAGCCAGAAACAATGGTGCAGTATCGTAAGACGTACCGAAAAGCGTTGACACTGCCGGTCCAGACAACGCCATCACGAGATAGGCTACGGGAACTACAAGCAGCGAGGCATACTTGACCGAGTATTGAAACACGTTTTTTAGCGTTTCCTTATCTCTTTCTGCATTGAGTTTAGAAAAGGCTGGAAATAGCACGGTTGTTATCGGAGTGGCAAAGAACCCAATCAGTATTACAAAGTTTTGAGCTATTCTCAAATTGCCATAAATGTCATTTGTAACGTATATTGGTAGAATGAAGCCGTAGTATTGCGTTAGGAAACCTGCAAGTATGGTTGAGATGGACAGGGGAACTCCGTACTTTAGCATTTCCTTAAAGTATGCTTTCATTTCCAGTTTGAGCGTTTCCGGTTTTGGCAGACGCTTGTATACTATCCATATGAACAGTATGCTTACTAGCCCAGCCATCATTGCAGACGCGGTGAAACCAATGACAGCTCCGGTGGTTCCTAGCCCTATGAGAACAAGCACTATCATGAGAGCCGTCTTGACTGTTGCTTCAACAATAAGTACGATGCTGTTTAGCTCCATCCGGTCTGTTCCTGTAAAAACTGCGGTGGCTGTCCCTATCAAAGCGCTCGCAAGAATCGAGAAGGAGGCTATCTGAATAAGGGGCGCAATAGTAGGACGATCATACAAGCCTACGGCCAAATAGTCAGAGAGCAGAAATGAGATAATGCTGAGAGCTATTCCCATAATTATCTCAAAAACTAGGCCAGTCATTATGACGCTCCTAATTTCTTTAGCCCGGTTTTCTGTCCTGTACTGAGCTGAATACCGAATCATTGCTGAGGTTATACCCCAATCCCTGAAAATCGTTATCAGACTTGGAGCAGCAAGCGCAATACCGTACAAACCGTACAGTTCCGACCCCAACAATCGAGCTATGAAAATTGATCCTACAGCTGAAATAACCGTTGAGACTACCAGACCCCACAAAACATGGAAGCTGCCTTTAGCCGAAACCTTGCCAATATCTGCAGCCTTATTCATCTGTCAATTTCCTCAACGTGCTCTTATCGATGTTGGTTTGGATAGGTTTATTGTTTTTGGTTAGTTAAAAACGAGCGAATCTAACTTACGCAGGAAGACTCGTGAAATCGCGGCTTCAAGAATGGGCATATACTTCTTGAATTTGGGGTAAAATTTAAGAGTGGTGCTTCATGTACAATTCGATTGTGGTTGAAGTTTGGATCTATCGTCCTTAAGCGGTTTCGACTTTTCGGTTCTTGTTGGATGGGTTCCGTGGATTTTGATTTTGGGCGGAATTGTAGCAGCTTCAAAGTTGCTAGCGATGTTGATTAGGGGTTTTGGGGGCAAGATTCTCAAGGGCGTGGGGGCCTTAGGATTCTTTGCAGGCCTTTTCCTGCTTGTTGCAGGGCTAGTAGTTTTGCTATCGCAAGCTGGAGGGGTTGACACTTGGGCTTTGCTTATTCTTACGGGTTTGGGATTGGCACTAAGGCCTCTAAGCAAAATCCCTCTGGGAGCACTATTTGGTTTGATTGCGGGCTTGGCATGTGTCGGCCTTTTGTACATTTATTTTCCTTTGTCGTCGACTATTCTTGGTTTCTCGTCTATGTGGGTTTATCTTGTGGTTTTTCTTGTTCCGGCTTTGATTGTTTTTATATTGTTCAAGTTTGCGGAGGATTTGGCGAGGCTATTCGGTTTGGTATTAGGTTCTTGGCCTGTGCTAACCGTATTGGGTTTCTTATGCATCGCCCAGGGGGCGTTGCTATTTCTCAACCAGAGTCTTTTCTCACTATTCTAGTGCAAGATTCTTCAAACATGTTGATTAATGCCAATAGACCAGAAAAAACGTTAAACTTGAAAGGCAAGTAATAAAGAGCGGAGAGAAAATGGCTTATCTGCGGAAAGAGAAAGAAACAATAGAAATTGAGCAACCCATATGCAAGATTTGGAGTGCAATTCAGGAAGCACTTCGAAGCACGGATTGGATTATTGAAGAAGTTGACGACGAGGCCTATCATGCAAAGGCAAAAACAAAATCAACCTTCATGTCGTATGGCTCAGTAATACTAGTAGATGCGTGTTCCGTAGACAAAAAGACAACACGCGTCTCGGTCTCAGCTGAAACGCCTGTCACCACGATTACGTCTGTGTTTGATTTCGGGAGAACGCGAGATAGAATCGACTTGTTCCTTCTGCAATTGTCGAAACAATTGGCAACCTGATTTTTATCATGTTTTTTTGCAGCAACATCAAGATCGATATTTGCAGGACATGTTTGCGTTGAAGCGGTGATTGCCCCGTTTACTTTGGGTAGGTTGTCTATGAGGAGCGTTTGCCAAGGCGTTTTCCATGTACCTTTTCATCGTATTACTTGGTCTAGATATCGTCACACGATTACCTTTCTTTTATTGAAACCTTTAAACAAGAAGTGTTATTGACATGTGACAGTTTAAAAAGCTTCATCTTTGGTTGTCAAGGCAAAGAATAAAAATGCGACAAGGTTATCTTGAATCACTTCATGAAAGCTTCGGGGCGGGATTCCCCAAGCCTGGTATGGGGCAGGCCTGCTAAGTCTGTGGTCGAAAGGCCGCGTGGGTTCAAATCCCACATCCCGCGCTTCTTTTAGGGCAATTGGAAATATTATTGTGAGTAAATAGGATCAGTTGTGATCAGTTGTTTGCCTAATCCTGGATTGATTGAAGTCTTGCTAACGCGAGTAGTAAGACCCGTTAACCTCTTTACCTGTTTTCGAGATTTTTGCTTTGTTCAGAAAATAGTAGAAAATGGTTATTGAAGGTTGAGAAGGATAGCTACCACAAAGTGAAAAGGAGGGTGTGTCTCAAATCTACCTCAAATTAAAAAAATGAAAGTAATGACTGCTTTGCATATTTGAAAGGGTAAACAGTGCGTATATTTGTGTTAGGCAAGGGTGGTGTTAGGCTTTCTTGCCAATGTTTCGCGCCCATTTTCTAGCGGCATCAAGTTCCAGGCTGTTAGGACGTTTATTTGAGTAATCTCCAAGGCATTCAAAGTAGCTTTCGAGCAGCTTTTTCCCTTTTCTCTCTAGAAGTCGGTCTATTTTATTGAAGATATCCTTATCGCCTGTCCTAAGCTTAAGCCAAGTCATAAAAAGGGCGAATTGTTGATTGCCTACCTCTGCTGACTGAAGAAAGCGAATCATGTTTTCGTTTGGGTGATCCTGATAAATTCCCGTACCAATTAGTACCAAGTCAAATTCATTTAGGTTAATGGTGGAAGAATCGAAATCTTTGGTTATCTCTTTAATCGGGCAGTTCAATTCGAAGGCAATTTCTTCTGCGACTTTCTTTGTGTTTCCCCCTCTGGTAGAATAGAGGACAACAGGGTTTTCGCCATAAGTTTTCAATTCATAGTACGGGGTTGGCAAAGCCACGGGTACTGGTGGTGAAACTTTTAGTGGTTTGGGCGGCTTTTGTGGAATTTCCCATTTGAAAGGAATCAGTGTTTCAGTACTTATCACATATGGCAGCTTTCTCATGTTAATTATTCTTCGGTCTATGTCGTAAGTGTTTCCGGAGAGGCTAACAATGAAGTCAAACGCGCCGTGAACGAAGACAATATCGTCAACCTTAGAGTTGAGTATCAACTCGTCTGATGCTGTTTCATAAACGAAATCTTGCTCTTTCCCAGGTTGAACTGTCACTAGTACGAAGATACGGTTACTTCCACTACTCATACGAATCCCCACTATTCTTCAATGGTAAATACATACTGCATCACCAGCATTAATCCCTACAGATGATTTACCGTGCTTGTCTTTCTCATGTGTCCCCAAGGTTAAGCAATGGATATAGGTCGAGATTCCTGAGAGGTCGAGGATACATCATCCCAACTGAGCATTTCAAACGGGATGAGCGTATCCGTCTTTCGAACATAGGGAAGCCTTCTCATTTCAATAATTAGGCTATCTATATCGCGTGTTTTTCCGGAAAGCAGAACTATAAAATCGAAGCTGCCATGGACGAAGTCTAACCTGTCAACTTTTGCATTAAAGAATAGCCCCCTAGATAAAATTTCGTTGGCGAACTCCTGTTCCTTCCCCGGCTGAATTGTCACGAGCACATAGGCGCGACTTGATTCATCGTTCACAATTACCGCTTCAATATTTTATTGTCATTTTGACTAATATTCTTTCCCGTAGGAAACCAAAAGTGCACTATTATTTTATGTAATTCTGGACACGCATTTTTTTGATAATGGTATGAGCGTTTCTGCAAAAAACATTTCCCATACCGTTACGATACGGTAGGTTTCATAATGCCTTCCATGTCTCTCTTATTGTTTGTTTAATCTCAGGCGTAACGTACTTTCTATATATCAGAAAAAGAGGTGATTTGGGAGTCTATCTGCTGATTCTTATTCAAATCTCGCTTCTAGAGTTATCAGTGACTCAGTGCTTGCAACGCCCTTGATGCCATGTATCCGTGCTATTACCCATGCCAGGTTATTTGTCTGTGTGTGAACGACCACATCGAAACGGCCGGCAACTGCATTGGCAAACTTTACTCCCTCGATCTTTCTTGCTTCCTCTACTACTTTCCAAAGCTCTCCGAGCTTTGTGTTGACAAGAATTACAGCTTCAAGAGGATATACTTCAGTCACGTTAACACCACGTTCTAACAATGTTAGGTATTTACAATCTTTTTCTTTTTAAGGTTTGTGCAGCCGCAAAAAACGGAAAAGGCAAAGACTTGCCGGCGTGGTAACGATTCTACTCTCAAAAACTTTGAAATATGAAAGTTACTATTTTTCTTGGAACACGGACATTGTCGGGAAAATCTCGATTCCATTCTTATCTATCGTGTATGGCACAAGATTATGATTAATACTGACGCTTCTCATCTTCTCAACTTGCAAAGCCCTAGTTGTTGTTCCCGTTGAAAAAAGCGTTTGCATAACAATGACTCCATGAACGAGAAATTCTTCCTCCATAAGGTTTCGTTCAAGACCTGAATGGGTCAACTCGGTAGTAACCAAAGTAGTTGTTTCCAAGTCTGATAATGATTCAATTAGGTCAATGCCTGCAGTCCTTCGCTCAGTGGGATCAGCAAATCGATAGAAGAGAGCCGCAAGAGTGTCAAATGCCACCCTCTTTGCGTTTATCTGTTTGATTTTAGCATGTAATTCTTCAATTAATTTGTCTATTTGTAGCTGCTTTCCACGTAAACTACTAGTTTCTTCTTTTAGCATTTTCTCCTTAATGATGGCTAGTCGCGAAAGTCTGGTAGCGTCAATGAAGAGAAATTTGCCTTCCTTCTCAGCTTTCTTGAAATCCCAACCGAATTTCATCATTTCAGAGTAATAATGATCTGGGCTTTCATCCAAACTTATGAAGATACCAGGTTCATTGTGTTCGGTGATTCCTCTATACAAGAATTGGGATGCAAGGATGGTCTTTCCCGTTCCCGGTCCTCCCAAAACAAGAATGACTCTTCCCTTCGGGAAGCCCCCGCTTACTAATTCATCTAAACCTTCTATCCCTGTTGGCACAATATCTGGCAAGCTTTTTCCCATACCTAAGAATGGCATCGCTGAATATTTATGATTTGCGCAGACATTTTTTCTTCAACGCATAGTCTAAGCAACGGAAACTGGTCTTTGTTTAGCATGCTACAACGACTATTCATGTTCTAGAACTAATTCTGAAGTAGTGGACAGGCCATAATGGCAGTTCTTGATTTGTCAATCTGAAGAATTGAAATCCTGAAGACCTACCTTCAACTAAGATTTATGAATGGGCAAAAACTTTCTTTTGGCATTGTTAAGTGAATTGATATTTATGGACAGGACTTCCTGAAGACTTTTGTTAAATATGTTTTTATATCTAATAGCCACAATTACATTGTTTCCTAACTCCTCAGGTTCTCCACTCCATATTTGAACTCTTTCGCTTGCTCCAATTGAACTGGCATAAAACAAACTTGACTTCTCTTTTATAGAAATGTCTATTTCAATATCTCGAGCAACCGTGCCACTGTTAACAAGATTAAGAGAATTGAACCCTGCAATTTCTCCATCTGCGTTAAATTCGAAAAATGACGGTTCAAGAGACAGATGCGGCCTGACCATTTCCCCTCTTACTTTTTTCGATTCCATCATATTTACAGCTGAAACCAATACGAGAGCTGATGTAGCAACACCATTAACAATTGACAAAACAGTTGCTTCTTTAATCTCTACTCCAGATTGCATGATGACATAGAGGAATAATAAGGAAAGAATTGCAAAAGATGCAACGATTCCGACAACAATGTACGTCTGCGTTTTAGAATCTGACATAGAACAATACTCAGGACAAACGATTAAAAAACTTTCCCCATGTCTTTCGCCTCACTCTCTTCAATAAGAGTTAGCTCCTTGTTTTCCTCTGCAATACTACCCGCGATAGACTTTTCAGAGATATAAGAGACTGACGTATCCTAAGGACTTAAGAGGTTAACTCCCAAAGAGAAGAGGCTAAAACCCCCAACATCTTTGGTTTCTTGCTACAATTTGAAGGATGATTTCAAAGCTTCGATGTCCAAGGTGCCTGCTCGGAAATTCTTCCCCGTCTTTGAATTTCTTACAACTATTACAGCGGGTGCAAGAATGCTGTTATCAAGTTTACCAAAGTCGAATCCCGAATCTTTGATTATGTCTGAATAAAGAGGGTTGTTTCCTGACAGTTTCTTGGCCTCCTGAAACATTTTAGATGAGGAGGCAGAAGTCATCATAACCCATTTTCTGAGTTGCTCATCATCCTCATAACTCAGAGTGTAGTTCGCCGTACCCCCATAGGTAACAGCGTCGTTTTCTCTTATTTCATCTATTTTTGGACTCAAAGGAATCGATCCAATTGGTGCACATCCCCAGGCATGTTTAACCAACCATGGGTTAAGGCCATATGTCATAAGTCTGAATAATCCTGCCTCGACGGTTCTTGCTGAAGATTGTATCGCTCCTGTCAAACTCATCGACGAAAACATAATTATGTACAGCTCATTGAGTGCAACTTTGCATTTGATGGCGATCTGTTGTATCAAGTCTTCGGAAGGTTTTGATTCAGTCTCAAGTACCAGAACTGCGACGTTTGAATCATCCTTGTAACCAATTCTTTCAAAGAGATCCTTCGGTTCAAGAGCCAATGCTCGAGCTGGACCTGAAGCAATCGCTGAAAATGTGCTGAGTTTGATGTGCCAACCGTCAAACTGGGAAGCTAGCGTTGAAATCGTTGGATGATCAGTATGTATAAAAACTGAGGGTAAAATCAAATCCTCATACTGCATTGGAAGAACCTTTGCTATGCCATATCCGCCTAAGCATATTTCGGCAAGGGCCTCACCGGCGAGGAATCCTCCTTCTGCTTTAAGACCGGCATCTATCAAGGTTGCGCCTGACTCTGACTTTTCAATCGAGACATTGTATGCATCAGCTTTCTTGACAAGCTTATTTGTTAACTTGAAAGCTGAATTGTTCAAGCTAATTTTTGAAGCTGACATTTTCTTCA
>Ga0105100_10001362_pt1 | contig 14425 bp, 15 predicted proteins | sample PPLLak12cMay2015_2_FD_87033 | JGI IMG/M metagenome (GOLD analysis project Ga0105100, IMG submission 87033) | Freshwater sediment microbial communities from Prairie Pothole Lake near Jamestown, North Dakota, USA - PPLs Lake P8 Core (1) Depth... | ecosystem: Environmental > Aquatic > Freshwater >...
CCGTGAGCCAACCGGAGCGGGGGGACCGGCCAGAGCAGCGCAACCTCGTGCTGATCTTGGCGAGGGCGTTCGCGTCGAACCTGGCGGCCGCGATGTTCCTCGTCGACGCCGACGGAACCGTCGTCTACTACAACGAGGCGGCGGAGCAGGCGCTCGGGCGGCGGTTCATCGAGGGTCACGGGATGCCGGCGAGCGAGTGGTCCACGGTCTTCGCCCCGAGCGACCCCGACGGGGAGCCGGTCGCGTTCGAGGATCTCCCGATCGGGATCGCGCTCCTCCAGCGGGTGCCGGCGCACGGCGTCCTGTCGATCACCGGCACCGACGGCGTCGCACGCGAGATCGAGGTCACGGGGATCCCCCTGTTCGCCCACGTCGACGACTTCGTCGGCGCCGTCGCGATCTTCTGGGAGCCCTAGGAGCGCCCGTGCACGTGCGGATCCGGGGGTGCCGCGGGACGATCGCGAGCCCGGGCGCCGACACGATGCGGTACGGCGGCAACACCTCGTGCGTGGAGGTCCGCCTGTCGAGCGGACGTGTCGCGATCCTGGACGCCGGGACCGGGATCCGCGAGCTCGGCGTCCAGCTGATGGACGAGGGCGTGACGCGGATCGACCTGCTCCTCACGCACCTGCACGTCGACCACCTCGAGGGGCTCGGCACGTTCGCGCCGATCTGGTCGCCGGACGTCGAGCTCCACATCTGGGGTCCGGCCTCGCCTCTGGCGTCGCTCGCCGAGCGGATCGCGACGTACTTCTCGCCGCCGCTGTTCCCCGCGGTCCTGCCGGAGGTCGCCGCTCGGATCGAGTTCCACGACGCGTCCGGGCACGAGTGGGAGGTCGACGGCGTCCGGATCTCCTCGGACGCGATCGTGCACCCGGGCGCGACGGTCGGCTACCGGATCCGCGAGGGCGACCGCGTCCTCGCGTTCCTCACCGACCACGAGCCGGCCCTCGCGGCGGACCTCCGCACGACCCCGACCGAGTGGATCAGCGGGTTCGCGCTCATGGACGGCGCCGACCTCCTGATCCACGACTGCCAGTACACGCCCGAGGAGTACGCGGAGCGCCTCGGCTTCGGCCACTCGTCGACCGAGCACGTCGCGACGCTCGCCGAGCGGGCCGGGGCCGGGCGCGTCGTGATGTACCACCACGACCCGATGCACTCGGACGCGCAGCTCGAGGCGATGCGCGCGGACGTCCTCCGCCGGTGGGAGGTCGAGGAGGATCGCGTGGTCCTGGCCGCCGAGGGCGACACGTTCGACCTCTGACCGCTGACCGCTTCACGCCGAGGCGTCGCGACGTTGACGGGAAGCGGCCCACATCAGGCGGCCCGCGGCGGCAACGCCTGAACATGGCAAACCGTTGACCCGAGGTCGACCCGATGCTGGCCTCGCGGTCAACGCCTGAACATGGCAGGTCGTTGACGCCGAGGTGGGACCCAGCCCCCGCCCCTTCCGTCAAGGTCCGGACGCGGGGCGTCCGCACGGGAGGCCCCTAGGATGACCCTCGATGCGGATCGTCCTTTGGCACGGATGGCTCCTCGAGGGCTCGGGCTCGAACATCGCGACGGCGCGCGTGGCCGAGGTCCTGCGCTCGGCCGGCCACGACGTCCTGCTGATGTGCCAGGAGCGCCACCCCGAGCGCTACCCCTGGATCGACGCGGTCGGGACGGTGGGGCCGGACGGCGTCGCGATCTCGGAGGCCGAGACCGGGAGTGCAGATACCGGCCGCTGCGTCCTGCTTCGGCCCGACATCGGCGAGCTCCTGCCGGTGTTCGTTGTCGACGAGTACGAGGGCTTCCCCGCCGTCAAGACCTTCCTCGACCTGACCGATGAGGAGCTCGACGCGTACCTGGCGCACAACGTCGAGCCGCTCCGCACCGCCGCCGAGTGGCACGGGTCCGAGACCGCGATCGCCGGCCACGCGATCCCTGGCGCGGCCGTCGCCCGCCGGGCGCTCGGCGACGGCGCGTACGTCGCGAAGATCCACGGCAGCGACGTCGAGTACGCGCTGCGCCCGCAGCAGCGCTACCGCGACCTCGCGGGCGAGGGCCTCCGCGCAGCCCGCGCCGTGATCGGCCCGAGCGCCGACGTGCTCGCGCGCCTGACCGAGCTCGTCCCCGGCGTCGAGCATCTCGGCCGGATCGTCCCGCCGGGCGTCGACGCTGGCCGGTTCCGTCCGCTCCCCCGCCGCGATGCCCTGCTCGAGGCCGCCGCGCGGCTCGATGCCGAGGCCGCGACGATCGCCGGCGGGCGGCCCGAGGGCCTCGACGCCGAGGTCGCCCGCGCGCTCGCCGATCGGGACGCCGAGGCGCTCGACACGCTCGCCCACCGCTACGACCAGGCGATGCCCGACGCGGCCGCGGCGTCCACCCTCCGCGTCGTCGCCGAGCGCGACCGCCCGCTCGTCGGCTACTTCGGCAAGCTGATCCCGCAGAAGGGTGTCGAGCTCCTCCTGCAAGCGGCGCGCGCGAGCGAGACCGACCCGGACGTGCTCATCGTCGGCTTCGGCCTGCACCGCGAGTGGCTCACCGCGCTCCGGATAGCCCTCACCGGCGAGGGGCTCGCGTGGCTCGAGGACACGGAGCGTCTGGCGCTCGACCCGGACCCGGCGCCGGGACGGCCCGGTCGAGGCGCGATCGTGGCGTTCACCGGCCGGCTCGACCACCGCTTCGCCCCGGGCGTGCTGGCCGCGATGGACGTGCTCGTCGTGCCCTCGATCCTCGAGGAGGCGTTCGGGATGGTCGCCGCGGAGGGAGCCGCCGCGGGCGCGCTCCCCCTCGTCGCCCATCACTCCGGCCTGGCCGAGGTCGCCTCGGCGCTCGAGCGCGAGGTCGGCGTGCCCGGCCTGTTCTCGTTCGAGCCGGGCGCCAACGCGTCCGCCCGGCTCGCCGAGGGCATCGACCGACTCCTCGTCCTGCCGAGCGAGGAGCGACGCGCGCTCGCCGAGACCGTCAGCGCGTTCGTCGCCCGCGAATGGTCCTGGGAGCGCACCGCCCAGGGCCTCCTCGACGCGGCGACCGCCTAGCCCGGTTTGTGCCCGGCGCGGCCTCGCGGCAGACTCCGGCCATGAGCCCGCGAACGCTCGACCCGCTGTCCGACGCCGACCTCGACCGCCTCCACGACGCGGCGCTCGCCGTCCTGTGGGACCCCGGCGCACGCATCACCACCGCGGAGGCCCGCGACCTGCTCCTCGAGCACGGCGCGACGCTCGAGGGCGAGGACCTCGTCCGCATCCCGGCCGACCTCGTCGAGGAGGCCCTCGAGCGAGCCCCATCGCGGTTCACGATCTTCGATCGCGGCGGCGAGCCGACGATGGAGCTCGGCGCCGGGAACGTCTACGTCGGCGCCGGCGTGACGAACCTCAACTACCTCGACCCGCGCGGCCGCTCGGTCGTGCCCTTCACGCTCGAGGCGACCGCGGAGTCCACGCGCCTGGCCGACGCCCTGCCGAACATCGACTTCGTCGCGACGCCCGGCGTGACGCGGCCCTCGGACGACCTGCCGCTACAGGTCGTGAACCAGTCCGAGTTCCTCGCGATGGTCACGAACACGACGAAGCCGCTGATGCCGCTGATCGCCGGCGGCCCCGAGCTCGCGGACGTCTACGAGATGGCCGAGCTCGTCGCCGGCGGCGCCGACGCCCTGCGCGACCGCCCGTTCCTCGTCCCGTACCTGAACTCGGTCTCGCCGATGCTGTTCAACCCCGAGACGCTCGACAAGCTGTTCGTCGCCGTCGACCGGGGGATGCCCGTGTGCTGTCAGGCCGCCCCCCAGGTCGGCGCGACCGGACCCGTCACGATCGCCGGCACGCTGGTCGTCGCGGCGGCCGAGACGCTCGTCGGGCTGGTGCTCGCGCAGCTGCGGCGGCCCGGCACGCGGTTCCTGAGCGGCACGGTGCCGTTCGTGATGGACATGCGGTTCGGCACGGTGACCGCTGGCGGACCCGACGGGGTGCGCTTCACGCTCGCGATGGGTCAGCTCTGCCGTCGGTGGGGCCTGCCGATGGTCGGGATGAGCTTCGGCGGCGACGCGAAAGACGCCGACGAGCAGGCGGCGCTCGAGACCGGGTTCTACGGCTTCGGCACCGTGCTCGCGGGCGTCGACCTCGTCTTCGACGCCGGCTGCGTCGAGGGCGGGCTGCTGTTCTCGCCCGAGCTCCTCGCGATCGCAGACGAGCTCGTCGGCATGACCCGTCGCGCGGTCGAGCCGATCGAGGTGACCGACGAAACGATCGCGCTCGACGTGACCCGCGGGGTGGGCGTCGGCAACGTGTTCCTCGGCGAGCCGCACACGCTCCAGCACTTCCGCGAGCTCTGGTCCCCCCGCCTGCTCTCGTGGGAGGGCCGCCTCCAGTGGGAGACGGCCGGCTCCACCACCCTTCGCGAGCGCGCCCGAGAGCGCGTGCTCCACCTCTGGGACACGCACGAGGTGCCGCCGCTGCCAGACGACCTCGTCCGGGACATGCACGCGGCGATCGAGCGGCGTCGCCCCTAGCTACGCGCTCAGCTCGCCGACGGGGTTCGAGTCGTCGCTGCGCTGGGACATCCGCTCGCGCATGTCGCTCCACCAGCGGTGGATCTCCTCGTAACGCTCGCGGCCGGCCTTCGCGCCCAGGATGTAGGCGGTCCCGCCGATCACGATCAGGCGGAGCATCCCGCCGCGCCGCTTGACCTTGACCTTCTCGGGCCTGATGCGCTGGATCGCGTCGAGCATCTGCGCGCGGGCGTCGCGCTCCCGGTCGAGCTCGTCCCGCAGGGCACGGACCTCGGTCTTCATCTCGCGGTTCTGGTCGTCCAGGCTCTCGGCCTTCATCCGCAGCCGTCGCTCGCGGAGCGTGTCGGCGGCGTCGCTCAGTCGGTTCGTGACCTTCATCCTCGCTCCTCCTCTCCAGCCGGCGTCAGCCGGTGGCTTCCTGGTCGGTCGTGGTCGTCTCGTCCTCGAGCAGCTCGTCGAAGAGCGCCCGGTAGTGCACGAGCCCCTGGCGCATCCGCTCGGTGTCGGCGGCGTCGCGCGAGGCCTCCTCCGAGATGGTGTGCGCCATCCGGTAGTTGCGGACGACCTCGGGGTGGTCCACGGAGACGTCGGCCGCTCGCTGCTCGAAGTCGCTGGTGGGGTACCCACGCTCGCGCATGAGCTCGGCCACGAGCAGGTCGGCGCTCTGCAGCGCCACGGCCGGCGAGTCCACGAACCGCGCCTGGACGTCGCGCCACTGCGATGCGTACCTCTCGCGCGTCTCGGTCGACAGGGGGCGGAGCGTCAATCGCTCGCGCCGCTCGCGACGGGCCTCGAGATCCGCCTCGGCCGAGCGCCGGCTCTCGGCCTCGGACATCGCCACGTCGTACTCGGGGCCGAACTGCTGGCGCAGGTGGTCGGTGCGGCGCTTGCTCATCATCGCCCACACCACGAGCGCGATCGCCACGACGACCGCGACCGCGATCACGATCCATATCCACGCTTCCATGGGGACCTCCCTCCGGCGCGCCCCACGCGGGAGCGCCCGGCGTTGGTTACCCGCTCCGCACGGTCCCTACACGCGGGTCTCGCCGCGCGCCGAGGCACGGCATAGGCTCCTGGGATGCGTACGTGCTCGACCTGCGGCGGGTCCAACGCGGAGGACGCCCGGTTCTGCAGCGCGTGTGGGTCGGCGCTCACCACGGAGGCCCCCGCCTCACGGCGCAGGATCTCGGCGGTGTTCTGCGACCTGGTCGGCTCGACGGAGCTGACCGAGCGCATGGACGCCGAGACGGTCCAGGGCGTGATGGCGAGGTACTGGGCCGCGATGCGCGAAGTGGTCGAGCGCCACGGTGGCCACGTCGAGAAGTTCATCGGCGACGCCGTGGTCGCCGTGTTCGGGATGCCGGCCCTGCACGAGGACGACGCGCTCCGCGCCGCCCGGACCGCCGCTGAGATGCGCGAGGCGATCGCCCCGCTCAACGACGAGCTCGCCGCCAACTGGGGCGTCCGCATCCAGATCCGGACGGGCGTCGCCACCGGCGAGGTGCTCGCGAGCGCCCGGCCCGGCGAGCCGAGCGTGATGGGGTCGGTCCTGAACCTCGCGGCGCGGCTGCAGTCGGCGGCTGGGCCCGGCGAGACGCTGGTCGACGTGGCCACGTGGCGGCTGATCCGGACCCGGGCCGAGGGCGAGCCCTCGCAGCCGCTCGCGTTGAAGGGGTTCGAGACCCCGACGAGGCCTATCCGCCTCGTGCGCGTGCTCGGCGCCGGCGGGGACGGGCGGGCCGAGCCGCCGTTCGTCGGGCGCGAGACCGAGCTCGCGCTCCTCCGGCACCTCCGCGAGGACACCCGACGCCGGCGCCGCTGCCGGGTGGTCACCGTCACCGGCGACGCGGGGATCGGCAAGACGCGGCTGGTGCGGGAGTTCGTCGCTCGCGGGGCGGCGGACGACGCCGTGCTCCTCGGGCGTTGCCGGTCCTACGGCGAGGGCGTCGCGCTCGGACCGATCGGCGACGCGCTGCTCGAGACGCTGGACGCCGAAACGTCGGACGACCCGGTCGGCGCGGTCGAGTCACTCCTCGCCGGCCGCGACGACGCGCGATCGATCGCGACCGCGTTCTGCGCGGCGGTGGGTCGCGCCGAGGGCGCGGTGACACCCGACGAGGCGCTCTCAGCCGTGCGCGTGACGCTCGCGACGCTGGCTCGGCAGCGACCGGTGGTGCTCATCCTGGACGATCTCCAGTGGGCGGAGGCGGCGCTCCTCACGTGCGTCCGTCACGTCGAGGAGTGGACGCGGGACGCCCCGATGCTCGTGGTCTGCCTCGCGCGGCCGGACCTGCTGGATGAGCACCCGACGTGGGGCAGGGGGGCCGGAGAGCTCGCGATCCGCCTGGACCCGCTGACCGAGGACGAGGGCCGGGCCCTCGCCGCCGCGCTGGAGGCCGCGAGCGACCAGATCGACCGGCTCGTCGCGACCGCGGGCGGCAACCCGTTCTTCCTGGAGGAGATCGTCGCGTCGCTGCGCGAGGACGACGGCGCGCGGGACACCGTGCCGCCGACGATCTCGGCACTGCTCGGGGCGCGGATCGACCGCCTTCCGCTGGAGGAGCAGGAGGCGCTGCGCTCGGCCGCTGTCCTCGGGACGTCCTTCGACATCGAGACCCTCGGCCGGCTCTCGGCGACGGGTGACGGAGGTGGCCTCGACCGGATCGTCGACGCGCTGGTCCGCCGGGACTTCCTGATCAAGACCGAGCGAGCCGGGCGGTACCGGTTCCGCCACGAGCTCACGCGCGAGGCCGCGTACGGGGCGCTGCCGAAGAGCCGCCGCGCAGAGCTGCACGAGCGCGCGGCCGACGTCCTCGAGCGGGCGGACCCCGAGACCGACGTCGTGATCGGCCGCCACCTCGAGCGGGCGCGCGGCTACCTGCTGGAGCTCGGGCCCGCGCGGGCTGCTCAGGCGACCGCGCTCGGCGAGCGCGCGGCCGAGCACCTGGCGCGCGCGGGGCGCGCCGCCGCCGCGCGCGGCGACGTGACGACGACCGCCGCGGACCTCGAGCGCGCGGCCGCGCTCCTGCCACCCGGCCACCCGGCGCGCGGGCCGATCCTGGCCGACCTGCACGACGCGCTGATGTACGCGGGCGACACGGAGCGGGCCGGGACGACGGTCGCCGAGCTGCTCGAGGAGATCGGCCCGTCCGCGACCGGGAGCGTGGCGGAGCGCGCGCGGATGCAGCACGCGTTCCTCCTCCTCCTCGAGGACCCCAACGCGGTCCCACTCGAGGCGACCCGAGCGATGTTCGACCTCGCGATCGAGGGTCTCGAGTCGGCCGGCGACCGGGCGAACCTGGCGACGGCGTACGCGAACCGGTCGGTGATCGGTTGGCTCGAGGGCAGCGCGGCGTCGATGGAGGCGGACGCCGAGCGCGCGCTCGCGTTGGCCAAGGAGAGCGGCAACTGGCGCGCGATGGCGGACGCCGCAGGGACGCTCGGGGCGGCGTTGCTCCGCGGACCGGTTCCCCTCGACGAGGTCGAGCGTCGCCTGGGCCGGCTGGTCGAGGAGCTCTCGGGCGACCGGCTGACGCAGGCGGCCGTCCGGCTGGACCTCGCGAACACGCTGACGCTCCGGGGGCTCCTCGACCGGGCGGAGGCCGAGGCCCAGACCGCGCGCGACACGCTCCAGGAGCTCGGCCAGCGGCGGTGGCTGATCCGCTGCAGCGAGATCTTCGCCGACGTCGCGCGCCGGCGCGGCGACGCCGAGGGGGCCGTCCGGCTCCATCGGACCGTGCACGCCGCATACCTCGAGCAGCGGGACGAGGTGAACGCGCGGCTCGCCTCGATCGGGCTCGCGAGCGCGCTGCTCGACGCCGGCGCGGACGAGGAGGCCGACGCGATCGCCGCCGACGTGGAGCGCGAGGGCTCGCGCGAGGACCTCGAGACCCAGGTGGTCTGGCGCTCCGTGCGGGCGCGCGCGGCAGCACGTCGTGGCGACGCCGACCTCGCGCTCCGGCTCGCGCGCGAGGCGACCGACATGGCGGACTCGACCGACTGGCTCCTCCTGCGCGCCGAGACGCAGGAGGAGGTGGCCCAGGTCCTCACCGCGCTCGGCCGACCCGACGCCGCCGAGGCGCGCGCGGAGGCCGCCGAGCTCTACCGGCGCAAGGGCGCCGTGACCGACCTCGGCGGTTGAGACGGCGGCGTCAGCGCGTCCCGTCGAGCAGGGCGGTCGACGTGCGTACGATCCCCTCGATCTGCTGCAGCTGCCCCATCCCGACCCCCAGGACGTCCTCGAGGCGTTCACCACCGAGCTGGAGCAGGATGTCGAAGTCCCCGGTCACGATCGACGCTCCTCGGAACGCGTCGAGGTCCCCGAGCTTCTCGAGCACGCTTTCGATCATGCCCCGCTTCACGACGATGGAGACGAGCGCGATGATCTCGGGTGTGCCGCGCTTGGTCCCGATCACACGCTCGCCCTTCTTGTAGACGCCCGTTTCAACCGCGTACTTGCAGCGGACACCCTGCTCCCGCAGCGGTCCGTTGATGAGGTCGAGCAGCCCCGACAGATCGCCCTCCTCGACGCGAAGGTGCGCGAACGCCAGATACGGACCGACAGCGTCGCCGGCGAACATCACCGGTCCCTCGGGTGGGGCCTTCAGCTCGTTCCGCAGGCGGTTCACGACCCCGATCGGCGAGTCGGTCTCGGGCACGTGATCCACGAACACGAACGCGTGCAACCCGGTGTAGTCGAACGGGCCTGGTTCGTCGGCCATCTCGCCCCTCCCCGCGCCGGCTGAACCGTCACTCTGACCGGGGCGCCGTCCGGACGCAAGTTCCCCGACCGCGCATCCGAGCCCGGGGTCTCGGGACGATCGTCAGCCGAGGGGCTCGCGGCCCATCCAGCCGCGGTACTCCTCGTTGAACCAGTACAGGAACCGGTCCTTCCGGGGGTAGACGCCCGTGGTGTAGGCCTTGGACGACACGCCGATCTGCGCGCGTTCGCACACGGCCCAGTCCTGCCAGGAGATGAGGTCCCAGAACTCGACGAACGGCTCCTTGCTCACGTCGCGCTCGGCGATCGTCTCGGGCAGGAACAGGTAGTCGCTGATGACCGTGGTGTGGCTCGGGCTCCGCGGCACGAGGATGTAGTACTGCACCGCATCCGGGTGCATGTCCACCGCGAGGTTCGGGAACTGATACATCCCGTAGTAGCGGCTCGCGTCCTCGTCGTGGATCCCCGGCAGCCGCGGCAGCGTGCTCTTCCCGGTGGGGTTGAAGCTCGTGGCGCCCTCGACCATCTGCAGGCCGTCGTCGGGGATCTCCTCGTCCCAGACCTCCCCGAACCGGAACAGCGGGACGATCTGCACGAGCTCGGGATGCACCGAGGGGCAGTGGAGGCACTCGTTGTAGTTCTCGACGACGATCTTCCAGTTCGCCTCCACCTCGTAGACGATGCGGTGCCCGATCCGCAGGTCCGCCATCCCGAAGCGGTCGTAGTCGGTGAGCGACTCGACACCGTGGGTGAGGAACTCGCGGAGCGGCATCGGCTCGTCGGCCGAGAGGTTCACGAACAGGAACCCGGCGTACGTGTCCAGGTGGATCCGATGCAGTGGGTAGCTCGTCCGGTCGAAGAACTCGTCCTGATCCACGTTCGGCGTGCCGACGAGCCGCCCGTCCAGGTCGTACGTCCACGCGTGGTACGGGCACTTGAAGACCTTCTTCACCGAGCCGGCGCCGTCGTCCACGAACTTCGTCCCGCGGTGCGAGCACACGTTGAAGAACCCGCGGAGCTCGCCGTCGGCGTTCCGCGTCACGAAGATCGACTCGCCGGCAACGTCGTGCGTCCGGTAGTCACCCGGGCTCTCGACCTCCTCGGCGCGACCGACGCACACCCACGTCGCGTGCCAGATCCGATCCTTCTCCTCCCGCCAGACGGCCTCGTCCCAGTAGTCGCGTCCGGCCAGGGTGGGCCTCGGCCGCCAGGCCTGCGCCTGGTCCCGCATGCGTTGCTCGAGCACTGCAGCCTCCGTGTTTGAACCGCGAGTCAAACAGGATACCGGCCCGCACCCAGCCGAGGGAAGACCCTTCGGGTTCCGGAAGTACCCAGGGGAAGATGGGCACCCTGCGCAGGACGAACGGGCGCTTCCTCGACTACCTGGCTGTCCCGGACCGCTGCGGTGAGGCCAACGCCCACCTCCGGCCCGAGCGTGGCACCAGCGGGTCGGACCGTCAATCGGCGGTCGAGGACCGACGCCTCCCACGCGTCGGCCGGTACCATCGGCGGCATGAGCGAGGAGCCCGTCGTCGAGATCCACGTGCGGCCCAACGGCTCGCTGAAGGTTTACGGCCCGGTGCGCGTGCTCGACGTGGACGGCAACGCGTACGACCTCGCCGAGCACCGGAAGGTCGACAAGCACGGTGAGCGGATCAAGCTCTGCCGGTGCGGTCGCTCGAAGACGAAGCCGTTCTGCGACGAGACCCACGTCGAGGTCGGCTTCGCGTCCGAGCCGCGCGTGGGCGATCCCGAGTAGTCGGACTACGGGACGAGCGCGACCTCCTCGGTCGACCGCGGCGTCGTCAGACCGAGATGCGTGAGCAGCCAGAACGAGGCTTCGACCGAGGGGCCGAGGAGGAGCGCGATCGCGAGGGTCCCGATCCCCACGGTCCCGCCCAGGGCCCAGCCGGCCACGAGCGCGACCATCTCGAGACCTACCCGGACGATCGCGAACCGGACCCCGGTGCGCCTGGACAGGACCAGCATGAGCGAGTCCCTCGGCCCCGCGCCCAGGCCGGCAGCGATGTAGATCGCGATGCCCAGACCGAACACCACCACACCCAGCGCCAGCAGACCCATCCGCCACCCGAGCCCCGTCTCCGACAGCTCGGTCACCCACGCGGCGGCCAGGAGCGCGTCCACGACGATGCCGATGACGATCGCATTCGCGACGGTCCCGAACCCGGGCGTCTGCCCGAGGACCCACGCGACGATCAGCACCGCCAGACCGACGACGATCGTCGCGGTGCCGAGCGTGAGCGGGCTGTGCTCGGCGACGCCCAGGTGGAAGACGTCCCACGGCGCCAGACCGAGACCGGACTCCAGCAGGGCGACGATCGCGACGGCGACGAGCACAAGCCCGACGAACAGGCTCGGCACGCGGACGCCGAGCCCTCCGCGCAGCCTCGGCGCCCGTCGCATCGGGCGCGAGTCTAGACGCGTCGGGGAGGACCCGGGACCACGCGCGCATGGATACGGGGGCCGTCGCCTGGGTAAAGCTGACGGCATGGTCGACGTGACGGACGACGCGATGGCGGAGGAGCAGTTCGAGATCCATCGGGTGATCCAGCGGCACGGACCCACGCCGGACGCGACCTGCCTCGGTTGGACGCTGGTGGCGGAGTTCGAGGGTGAGGACGGTCGGCGCTTCCTCGGCCGGATCTCCTCGGCCGACACGCCGCTGTGGCAGATCCGCGGATACCTGCACGAGTCGCTCCACGGGGAGTGGCTGGATCGTGCCTGGCCGGGCGAGTGGGAGGGGAACTAGCCGTCCCCGGGGCCGAGCGCGACCTCGAACCACACGATGGTCCGGCTCGGCTCGTGGACGGTCCCCCATCGGGCGGCCAGTCGGTCGACCAGCTGCAGCCCCCACCCCGACGGGCCGGCGGGCTCGGCACGTTGGAGATCCCAGCCCGGCCGCTCGCCCTGCGCCCCGATCCCCCGCGGATCCCGACGGTTCGCCACCTCGACGCGCAGGACGTTGCCGCGGCGGACCGCCAAGAGCATCACCTGCGCCACGTCGTCCGGCCGCGGATGCTTCACGGCGTTCGAGACGATCTCGCTCGTGAGCAGGACGGCGTCCTCGAGGCGGTCCTCGTCGGGGACGTCGAGCGCCCAGACGAGACGCCGGGCCTCGGCCGGGGCGGAGCTATCGGCGACGAAGCTGGCTGTGAGCAGTGGTCTGTCCATCCTCACGATGTCCGGGTGTTCCCCTCTCCGCGCACGGATGCCCTCCGGCCGGGGGGAGCCCCGGAACGCGTCGTGCCCCTCCCGTCATACCCCGGAGACGGCCACTCCACGCATGGGCCGCGATCTCTGGCGGCACGGGGCTCAGGGGTGGCCGGTTTCGGACCGTCGCGCCGCGGGTAGGCAGCCCGCACGCACGCCCGCGGACAAGGAGGACGAGATGGACGTGACCGTGACGCTCGGCCCCGAACGCGACGAGCGGCTCCGGCTGAACGGGACGACGGCCGGACAGGGTGGCCGCGAGCCCCGGACCTACCGCGCGGGACGCGTGTGCGAGGCCGACGGCTGCACCACCCTGCTGTCCCGCTACAACCGCTCCGACCTCTGCTGGCAGCACGAGCCGGTACGCGCCTACCTCGGGCCCGTCCGCGGGCGCCGGCCCCGCCAGGTCGACGTGGTGCAGGACCTGACATCGCTCAGCGCCTAGCCGCGAGCGCACGACAGACCGCGGCTCCGCCCCCCTCTCCCGGTGGAGCCCAAAGAAGAAGGCCCGGCCTCCGATCCGGAGCCGGGCCTTCTCATGTCCGCGCCTCGGACGCTCAAGAGGCGCGGTACCTGTGGGTCGTCAGGTCCTCGTCGTGCAGGTCAGCCTCGTCGTGGTCGTCGTGATCGTCGTGGACGACGTCGGTCCTCGCCGCCGCGGAGCCAACGGCCAGGTCGGCGTTCGCCGGTCTCGTGATCGCGCCGCCGATCGCGCCGCCCACGGCGCACGCGAGCAGCCCGCCGAGGATCGACCAGAACGTCGCCCAGAGCGCGCTGTCGACCCCCGTGCCGAGGATGCCACCGGTCGCGTCGGGCGAAAGCTGTGTCACCCGGCCGAGGTTGAACACGTTCAGGATCGCCGGGACGCCGATCACGAGCGTGACGATGAGGATCATGGCCCAGATCGTCATGCCGTTGAAGAAGCCGGCGGCGACCCCGCGGACGCCCGAGAGCCAGCCCGAGAGGAGGCCGCCGACGAACAGGCAGACGATCGCCGAGATCCCGATGTACCACTCGAGGTTCGTACGGATCTCGTCCATACCGGATCCGTACGCGAGCGCGAACCAGAGCGCCGTGAGCAGCGCGAGCAGCCCGAGCCCGAGCACCGTCCCGGCGAAGACGGCTCCCCACCGGATCTTCTGCGGGCTCGCCGCAGGAGCCGCCTGCCAGGCCGGCGCGTCGATCGTGCGAGTGGTGCGTTCCATCCTGGACCTCCTTCCATCCGTTCCTGCGAGCACTCGGGGTGAGGTACCCGGACGGCGGCCGTCCCATGCGTCAGCCGTTTCGCGCCGTCGCTCCACGGGGATAGCCCGTGCGTACGGACGATGGAGGGAGGTCCGCATGAAGATCGGTGAGATCGTCCGCGAGGTCAAGGTCCTGCCCGTCGAGCAGCCCGAGACCGTCCCCCTGCGGGAGCCCTCGACGCCGACCGAGGACCCGGCCCTCGAGCCCACGGAGCCACCCGCCGCGTGACCCACCACGTCGAGCTCGTCGTCGGTGCCGTCCGTGGGCTTCCGGTGGTGGCGGGTCGGGCAGGGCGGCTGGCTGCTCTCGCCGTGGCGCGGTCGCGAGCGGTGGGAACCGCACCTGAACCAGGCTCGCTGCCTGTTCCGTCGCCGGCTGATGCGGTGGCAGGAGTCGAACCAACTGCACCCGTCGGGGCCCCCCGTCGCGACGTGCGACTGCGGCTTCTACGGGCTGCACGGCCTGCCGAGGATCCGCGACCGGATGGTCGGGTTCAGCTGGGAGATCGGCGTCGAGTCCTCGGGTGCTCGGCACGGCCTGGTCTTCGGCGTCGTGCAGGCGCACGGGAGGGTGGTCGTCGGGACGCAGGGCTGGCGCGGCGAGTTCGCACGCCCGCTCGCGCTGCTCTGGGGACCTCAGGCGGAGCCCGACGGCCGCCTGTCCTCGATCGTCGATCGGTACGAGATCCCGGTCGTCCGCCTCGATCGACGCCCTCGTCCGCGAGTGGGGAC
>Ga0105100_10001363_pt1 | contig 14424 bp, 12 predicted proteins | sample PPLLak12cMay2015_2_FD_87033 | JGI IMG/M metagenome (GOLD analysis project Ga0105100, IMG submission 87033) | Freshwater sediment microbial communities from Prairie Pothole Lake near Jamestown, North Dakota, USA - PPLs Lake P8 Core (1) Depth... | ecosystem: Environmental > Aquatic > Freshwater >...
ACCGTAGGGGCTGTTCAATGATAAGTCGGTAAACGAGACCGGCAGTGGAGCTGGGCCGGAGGGGGAAGTTGCGGTGAAGTTGGCAACCGGAGCTGGAATAGCCGGCGCGGCGTTGTTCGTCAGGGGGAGATTGTCAATATTCCCCGAAGCGATGGTATAGGGAGCATGACAGATTCCATCCCCAGCATCAGTGCATGTCTGGGAATATCCAGTGCCGGAAGTATTTCCCCAATAATTGCCAGCAACATAAGGACCTCCGATAATGTTGGTACCTGCGGTTTTTGTGGTGTTCCAGAAGTTGGTGTAGATTGGGCTGTAAAAGTACACACCGTCGAATGTATTGTTGAAATAATTATTGAAAATGGTATTGTTGGATGCACGATCTATATAGAGAGGGTACTGGCAATTGAAAATGCTATTACTCACTATTGTGTTGTTTTCAGTTCCCGTATTAAATAGATAAATTCCTCCCCATCCGCTGTTTATGATAGAATTATTTGCGACAGTATTATTTCTTGCACCATTAGCAAGTAAAATTCCCTGGTAGCTGGTATTGGATAGTGTGTTATAGGTTATGATATTATGAGAGTTGCTCGTTTGTATTCCATAATTTTCATTCCCTATGAATATGTTGTGGTTCAAATTATTATAATTGCCATCTAATGAGCACCCAACGGTATTAAAACTGGCATTATTTTTAGCTAGGTTTAAATAATGACCTATAATGTAAAATCCCTGGGTTTGGTAGTTGGAAGTTGTGTTCTCAATACTACTTGAATTCACGTTATAAAACTCAAGACCATAATTCCAGTCGGTAAGTGTCACATTCCGGATATTGACATTTTGCAGTGTTTTGGATGTATGATGTGCATAAATACCGTATGAACTACCTGTATCGGTTCCGTCAATTGTGAAGTTGTTGCCATCAAATGTAACATCGGATGATAGTATCTCTATACATTTTGCTATATTGCTATTCAGGATATCATTCTTAAGTACATAACTTCCAGGAGTATCGATTCTCCGGCAACCGGTTACATCAAGCGAAGAAAATTTCTGGATCCGGTTATTTCCCGTATCGGCAACATAGACATTTCCGTTATTGTCAACGGCTACTCCCTGAGGAGAATTAAACTGTCCATCTCCAGTTCCAGCAGTCCCCCATTGAGTCAGATAGAGGCCGTCCGGTGTAAATTTCTGGATCCGGTTATTTCCCGTATCGGCAACATACACATTTTCGTTACTGTCAACGGCTATGCCTTGAGGAGAATTAAACTCCCCGTTTCCGGATCCCTGTGTTCCTCCCCAATAAGTCGTATACGTTCCGTCCGGTGTAAATTTCTGGATTAGATTATTGCTATAAGAGACAACATACACATTTCCGCTGCTGCTAACAGCTACACCGCGGGGACGGGTGTGCGTAGTTGGATAACCGCTACCGCCTGAGGGGGTTGTCCAGCCATCCACACGTGTTCCGGTTGAAGTGAATACCACGATCTGAGGGGAATCGTAACCTTCCGCGTCAAACACATATCCGGTGCTATTTACTGCTACTCCAGCAGGCCATTGCATGTAGTTATACGTTGGATATCCCCACTGGGTCAGATATGTACCACCCGAATTAAATTTCTGGATGCGGGCAGGTATTGGGTCGGCAACATACACATTCCCGTTACTGTCCGCTGCAATACTGTGGGGAGTTGTAAACTGCCCGTCTCCAGTTCCATTCGACCCCCACTGAGTCAGATATGAACCATCCATTGTGAATTTCAGGATGCGGCTATTTCCTGAATCGGCAACATATACTTCGCTGCCGTTAACAGCAATACCTTCGGGACTGGTAAACTCATAATTGCCGGTTCCGAGTGTTCCCCAACCCCCTGCCCAAATATATGTTTCTGCCTGCGCACCCTGAACAAGGACCAGACTTAAGAGGATGGCTGCAACAACTATCAAAATACGTGGCGGTTTCATAATTCACTTCAAACTCCCTTCTCTAGCCGTAGGTATACCTACTGATTATCAGAATTTTTATCCATGAATTGAATAGTTGAAATTTAATAAATTGAATATTAATATAATATGCCTTGCACCGGTGCAAGGCATCCAAATTTTCGAAATGTCCTGTTTTAATTTAGGAGCGATTTCTTCCTGTACATAAGATAAAAAAGTCAACAGGTACCACAACGATCTGATAGCTTTCATATCCCGGGTATTACGGGCACTATTGCGAATGTTATTAAGTGGAATTAAATGATTTTGTGATCATAATCAAACGATTTCCTTCCTGATTTTTATATCAATTTATACTAATCACACGGTACATAGACCCGAAAATGCATTTGGGAAGATATATTAGTAGTTAAAATATAAAATCAAACATTTTTGTGCCTTCTTCCTTGCTGCACAAGTAGACTTCTCCTGCGCGAACAGATGGGTGAGAACTGACGGGAAATAACAGGTAAATACCATGAAGAAACGAAATGTAATACCTCTCGGACTGGGATATATCCTTATTTTGGCGTTTCTGGCAGCGCCGGTCGCCGGTCTCGCTGTTGTAGAGGGTGCAAAGATCATTGGTATCGATGGAGCCACATCACCGATGATCATCGTCGAATCAGGACTTGCTCAGGATGGCAACATCACCATTGATGTAACAGGTTTAAACCCGTATGTTGCAAGTGGTAATTTCGCATCCGATAATGTGGCAATAACATCAGATGCTGTTGCTGCACAATGGACCGGGATAGTTACCGAGGGGAACCTGATACTGACGTCAACCAATGGTCCCACAGAACCTGGAGAGACGGTCACCGTGACCTTTACCGGGGCAGCAGGAAATCCCTGGATTGCCTATACCGGAGGAATAGTGACTATTCCCCTGACAGCAACTGTCACCGACAGCGGTGAAACTTTCTCCTTCAACTTCGTTATCCAGACCGGTGGTCTTTCGGTCACTGACGGTGTAAAGATCACGACAACAGATGGAGCTACGTCTCCGGTGATCACTATTACTGATTCACTCATTGCTCCGGATAATACCATCACTATCGACGTCTCGAATTTAAACTGGTATGTTGTTGCCAGTACAGTCCTTACCAGTGCAGATATCGTGATAAGCGACACGGCTTCCGCAGCGAATTGGACTGGTGCAGTTGATGGTGATACCCTGACGCTTACATCAGTGGGAGGCCAGACAGCTGTCGGTGAAAATGTCACCGTTACCTTCACCGGAGCAGGAAATCCCTGGATTGACAATACCGGTGGATCCCAAAAATACAACCTGGCAGTAACCAGAACCGATGGACTTGGGGAAGGTACTATCGGATTTGCTGTTGAGACAGGTCTGATGGGCGGTCTTACGGTGACAGATGGTCCAATGATCACAGCTGCTGATGGAACCTCTTCGGTGGTGATCACAATAACCGATTCAGAGATTGTGCAGGATGCAACGATAACTATCGATGTAAAGGATTTACACCCGTATGTTGCCAGTGGTAATTTCACTTCCGCGAATGTGGTGATAGGGGACACGTCTGCCGCTGCTAACTGGACAGGTTCCGTAGAAGGTGACACCCTGACACTTACATCGGCCGACGGTCCAACAGGCATCGGTGAAAATGTCACCGTGACCTTTACTGGCGAAGAAGAGCCATGGGTGGACGATTCGGGAGGAGAATACTCAGTTCCCCTGAAGGTGACCAGGGGCGACGGGCTCGGAGCGGGGACTATTAACTTCGTGATCGGGATAGAACCAAGGGGCGATCTGTTAATAACAGATGGTGTGAAGATTACTGCCCCGGATGGAGCATCATCCCCGGTTATCACCATCACCAATGCAGATATTGTTCAGGATGGCACTATAACGATCGACGTGACAAGCTTAAACGCGTTTGTTGCCAGTGGTAATTTCACCACCGGAAATGTAGCAATAGATGACACAGCTTCTGCAATCTGGACAGCCGCAGTTGCAGACAATACCCTGATGCTGACGTCAACAGGTGGGACTACAACTACCGGTGAAAGGGTTACTATGACCTTTACCGGAGCCGCAGGAAATCCATGGGTTGCCGACACGGGAGGAAACAAGACTGTTTCCCTTACTGCGATCAGGACCGATACTCTCAAAACGGCAAATTTTAGTTTTGTTATTGATATCGGCGGCCCGGCCGCGAATTTTTCAGCTTCAAAAACAGTGGATATTGCGCCGTTATCCGTCACATTTACTGATACGTCACTGGGGGGTCCGACATCATGGAACTGGGATTTTGGCGATGGCACACACTCTTCAGAAAAAAACCCGGATCACATCTTCACGGCCGTGGGGAGGTATAGCGTCAGTCTTACAGCTACGAATGCCCGTGGATCAAACACAAGAACGAAAACAAATTATATCGAGGTTCTCAATGGGGCTATACGGGAGACGAATACCTCGATTGATGGGCTGACCGTTACTAACTGCGGGGGCCCGCAGACTATTACAGTTGACACCTCTGTTCTGCCGGCAGCATTGACTCCCAATAGTTCCGTACTGGAAATCCATCCGCCTGCTGACCGGGGCTTGAAAAATATCGCCCTCTATGCCTTCAATGGAATTGGTTTTTCGCAGAACGGCAACCTGATTACCGGGAATCCAACCGGTGTTCACCTGGTTACGGAAGACATAAGTCCTTCTTCGGGATTTTCCAGCTCAATAGGAACAAACTCCTCGTTCTCTTATGGCATCGATCTTTCATCCTATCCTTGTAATGCACTGCTCAGTACGAAAATCTGGGAAGGGGAAATTACCGAGTACGATACCAAGTTATGGATGATATCCTCCAACAACAGTGCGGTTCCTATTGGCACTGCGTATACAGCGGACATTACCAAGACCAATTTTCCACCGGGTACAAATGTCAAGGTCAGAATGAGCGTCAATTCGAACTGGAACCCGTCACTCACTGCTGGACCGGGAAATATGTTTATCTGGCGGATAGCAGATAACGGGAACTCAGGACAGATACTCCCCACGAATTTCCTTTACACCGACACGGTAAACAATCTCGATTACTTTGAGGCCGATTCACCCAATGGGCTTTCAACGTTTGGCTTGTCCTCTCTTACCGGCAACAATAATCCGTTCCAGATGATTGTTTTCGCACTCCAGGAGGTAATTAATCCTGGAAACCCGGATAATCAGGACACTGATTCACAAAGTGGAGGAGGTGGGAGCGGCTCAAACGCTATCGCGATAACACCGAACCAGACTTCTGGTGCAAAATCTGTTTCTCAGGATCCCGGCAGGACTGCAAAGATCTATGCCAACACAAACGGCGTTATTACCCAGGTCACTACGCTGAAGTCAACTGACGGTCTGGCGACCGTCAATATCGGTTCAGGGATCGTCGCAAAAGATGCAGAGGGCAAACCACTTTCCTCGATTACCATCAGGGCCACCCCTTCAGAAAACCTTCCCAATGCTTCACCGGGGGGTTCGTATTCCTTTGCCGGCAGGGCATATGAACTTCTCCCTGACGGAGCAACCTTCTCACCGGAAATATCAGTAAGTTTTACTGCCCCGAATGTTCAGTTCGGTCAGGAACTTATGGTAAAGGTGTATAATCATGCAACGGATACCTGGCAGGATGTTCCGAGTAGTATCAATCCCGAGACCGGTATCATCACCGCTCATATCTCACATTTCTGCTGTTTTGCGTTATTTGCAGGAACGGTCACACAAGAACCCACCTCTGTCAGCACACCCGCACCAGTACCACCCAAAGCAAATGCGCCGGCTCCGACAGCGATGAGCACGTTCATGGGTATGATCCTGTGGGTTGTAGACCTGATACAGAAAAATATAATAATTTTCGCAGGGCTGATCATTCTTGCCATCGCAATCTTCCTGCATGGCAGAAAGCGGCGCCGTGACCGCCTGATGTACCTGTTTTGATACTTTTTTTATGGGTTCTGTTGAAACCATAAGATTTCAACAAATTGCGAATAACCACCCACTGTGCCTCGGAGAGGCATTGAGGCGGGGGACCCTTCCAAAATTGCATGGTTTAATGATTTTCATTGTTCGGGTGCGAACTCATGTTCATGCCCGTTCAACAGGGCCTTTTTATGAGTACTGGCCGGGGAACAATGCCCTCATGCCGCCCCAATCAATCTGGTAAAATTATTTTTCCAGTGAAGAATTATTTTACAAGCATTGATACATTACAACAACAAAAATTGAGAAGATGTCCGGGACAACACTTGCCGGTGGTCCGACCCAGGATGAGATTATGGCAGTCTCTCTGTTTAAGCTGGGACTCCGCACCACAGATACCCTGCTGGAGATCGGCTGTGGAACGGGCAAAGTCTCGATAGCCGCCGCAGGCACAGCAGAAAAAGTTTTTTCTATCGATAAAAGACCCGAAGCGATTACCATTGCACGGGATGCTGCAGAAAAGGCTGGTATCAGGAACATTGAATTTTCCTGTGCTGATGCCATTGATTTTCTTACATCCGACCAGATTTTTGACGGTGCTTTTGTTGGCGGGAGCCAGCACCTCGTCCGGATCCTTCCGCTCCTGGCAAAAAAGGTCAGGAGAACCATCGTGGTAAATGCCGTTCTTTTAAGCACACTGGCCCAGACTGTTACGACCATGAAGCAGTTGGGCATGTTTTGTGAAGTTGTGCAGGTCCAGGTCGCCCGATCCCACGAGATTGCGGGAAGCATAATGTTCAAACCGATTGATCCTGTCTATGTCATTGTCGGGAAGGGGTTTGCGTGCTGATTGGGCTGGGACTGGGACCGGGAAACCCCGAGCTCCTCACTCTCCGGGCAGTGCGCCTGCTCAGGGAAGCTGATGCCGTATTTGTTCCCGGGCGAATTGCACGGGATCTTGTCGCCCCGTATCGTGATGCAGTCGTGCTTCACTTTCCTATGACTGATGATGAATCAGAAATCCGCAAATGCCTGGAAGAGAATGCAGAGAAAATTGCACCTGTGGCACAGCGTGGTCTTGCCGTTTTTGGGATCCTCGGCGACCCGAATTTTTTTTCAACCTTCTCACGGTTATGCGAAATCCTGTCGGAACGGTATCCCTCCGTACACTACTCCACAGAACCCGGGATCAGCTCAATCACTGCGTTTGCAGCAGCATCCGGAATCTCGCTGAATGGAGGCTTTATCGTATCAGACGGACAGGAGCCGGATACGCAGATCCTTCTCAAGGTCAGGCATCCGAAAGAAAAAGCAGCAGAACTCCGACGGGAAGGGTATAGCGAATTTGTCCTGGTCGAGCGGATGTACTTTCCGGATATGAAGATATATCGCAATGAGGATCTCCCGGAAAAAAGTGATTACCTGAGTGTCATGTACGCGAGGCGCTGATCATGCAGAAAAAGGTCTGGTTTGTGGGAGCAGGCCCGGGAGATCCCGACCTGATCACCGTAAAGGGATTATCCCTTCTCCGAAATGCCGATGTTCTCATCTATGCCGGCTCACTGGTCAATCCGGTGCTTATTGCACGATCTGACGCGAAAACAAAGCTTGACAGCTGGGGTATGGATCTTGAAGATCTGGTCCTGGTAATGGAGAATGCGGTCAATGCAGGAAAAACGGTGGTAAGGCTCCATTCCGGGGACCCTTCATTATACGGCGCAATAGTCGAGCAGATTAACGAGCTTGAAAAACGGGGAATCGCGGTCGGGATAGTCCCCGGCGTATCATCGCTTTTCGCAGCAGCAGCTGCGCTCGGGACACAACTTACGCTTCGCGGTGTGTCAGAAAGCCTGATTGTCACGCGTCCTGCCGGAAAAACCCTCGAGCATGACCAGATCGGGGAACTCTCCCGGCATGGTGCCACCATGGTCATTTTCCTTGGTACCGAAAAGCTGGGCGAGATCACAAAAAACCTTAACTGTCCACCTGATACCCCGGCAGCCGTCGTCTATCATGCGTCCTGGCCTGACCAGAAAATTGTCCGTGGAACCGTCAAAGATATTGCAAAAAAAACTATAGACAAGGGGATCGAGCGGACGGCACTTCTGGTTGTCGGAGGCGTACTGGATCCTGAAAAATGGGGTCATACGAGGTCGTATCTCTATTCATGAACGATACTCTGGTCATTGCACTTTCCAGGTTTATGGGCAAGGCGGAACAGATAGCAGCTTTCCTGGGCGCAGACGTCCGGGAATATACTCCCTCCCTCTTTTCAGAGATTTTCCCTCATACGCGGCGGATCATAGCCGTCATGTCGATGGGAATCGTTGTGCGCCAGATAGCTCCGCTTATCCGGGACAAGTGGAATGATCCTGCCGTTGTCGTCGTAAGTCCGGATCTTTTGTACGCGATTCCGGTTCTTGGGGGACATCATGGGGCAAATGAACTGGCAAAAGAACTGGCAGCACTGGGTATCCAGCCGGTTATCTCGACAGCAACTGAAGCAACCGGCAGGGATTCGGTAGAGGCGATTGCACGACGTTCAGCCTGTGATATCATTAACCGGGAATCAACCAGGAGGGTTAATTCTGCGCTCCTTGACGGGGACGTACCGGTATATGCGATCAGGGGTCCCGGGATCGTAATCGCCGGTCAGGATGTTTCGGTATTGTTGAGGGATGGTGAATTTACTGTCGGAATCGGGTGCCGTAAAGGTGTGAAATCTTCAGAAGTACTGGATGCGATAAGGGAGGGGTTAGCGGAAACCGGGGTAGCAGAATGCGATGTTCTTGTCTACGCAACCACGCAGAAAAAGTGGGACGAAACAGGACTTTCCGAAGCTATCTCTGCACTCTCTGGCAATTTAATATTCCTTGACAATGAAACAATAAATGCACAGGCCGGTGTTTCCCCGTCCCGGGCAACAAAGATCGGGCTCTCCGGTGTTGCTGAACCGTGTGCACTTGCCGTTGCAAAGAAAAAAGAACTTGTTATGAAAAAGAAGGTGTACGGGAGAGTCACGATTGCCATCGCACACTGAACCAGGAAAGGGAAGTCTTTCTATTGTCGGTCTTGGACCCGGACGCCTGGAATATATGACCCCCCGGGCACTCAGGGCAATTGCTGCTGCTGAGTACGTTATCGGGAATGCTTCGTATCTGGATCCTCTTGAACCCCTGCTCACGGGAAAACATGTGATCCGGAGCTCGATGGGTAAAGAGGTTGAGAGGGCAGAGCAGGCCGTCGATCTTGCCCGGTCCTCTGCCGTTGCCATTGTTTCGGGTGGTGATGCAGGTGTCTATGGCATGGCAAGCATCGTCCTCGAGGTACTGGAACATTCCGGTGCTGAAATTGATGTAGAGGTGATTCCGGGAGTCACCGCGGCAAATGCCGCCGCATCGCGGATTGGATCCCCTTTATCAGGGGATTTTGCCGTGATCAGTTTGTCGGATCTCCTGACACCTCTTGAAATTATTGAACAGAGGCTTGATGCCGTATTTTCAACCGGCATTCCTGTTGTGCTCTATAACCCTAAGAGCAGGGGCAGGCAGCATAATTTCGCCCTTGCCATCGAACACGCCCGGAAATACCTTGATGCAGGGACACCGATAGCAATTGTCAGGAATGCTCTGCGTAACGGCGAAGAAATAATCGTGACAACGCTTGGCGATATTGAAAATGTCTGGGAAGCAGTAGATATGCACACGACGGTGATTGTCGGTGGAAAGGAGAGCAGACTATGGAGGACAGGTGGACATGTCAGAGGAATTATTACGCCACGGGGGTATCACACCAAATATGTATATTGATCCAGGGGCTCAGACCCGGGAAGCATACGAGATTTCAAAAAAGTCGCGCATGCTGGCACGGGAAGCTATCGGCAACGCAAATCCTGAAGACCGTGTCCGCCAGAGGTGTTCGATTGCTGTCGGAGACTTCAGCATGGCTGAACTCATCCGGTTTCATAGGGATCCCGTATCTGCGACAATCGCAGCTCTCCGGCACGGTGCACCTGTTATTACCGACATCCGCATGGTCCAGACTGGTGTCCAGAAAAAGGGCCATACCAGCGAGGTGCTGTGTGCCCTGGACTTCGGTGAGGAGATCGCCCGGGAACGTGGGATAACCAGGAGTTCAGCCGGGTTTGTTGCGCTCCGGAAAAAACTTGAAGGATCGATTGTTGTCATCGGTAACGCGCCATCTGCCCTGCTGACCCTTTGTGAAATGGTCCGTGAAGGCATTGTACCTGCAGTAATCATCGGAGCTCCGGTGGGATTTGTCAATGCAGCCGAGTCAAAGGAACTGCTGCGCACGATGGACATTCCATCCCTGTCAACTGAAGGAACACGGGGCGGTACACCGGTTGCAGTCGCGGCACTCAATGAATGTATCACTATGTATATTGAAGGCCTGTAGATGAGAGACCCGGTCAGCGGCTTTGATTATCCTGAAGCGTGGGTAAAAAAATGCCATTCACCGGATCTGCTCCGTCTTGCTGAGGAAGGACTGGCGGTCCTCACCTCATCGGGTACCGTATTACGGCGTGGGTATACAACCGGGACAACAGCTGCTGCCGCTTGCAAAGCGGCAATTCTCTCGCTTTCCGAAGATGTGACAACCGTCCCCGTACAAATTCCCTGCGGTCTGGTCGTTTCAGTAGCAGTATCCGGGTCTGGTGGACATGCGTCCTGCAAAAAATATGGCGGGGATTATCCGGACGATGTAACGGCGGGATGCGAATTTATCGCAGAAGCTGTGCCCCGGAATGAGGGGATCCACTTTTTACCAGGAGAAGGTATCGGCAGGTTTTCGCGCGATACTCCACGGTTCCGGAAAGGAAATCCGGCGATCAGTCCCGCACCGCTCGCCTGTATTCTCACCTCGATGGAGGAAGCAGCAAACCAGGAGGGACTTTGCGGCGTGGAGGTCCGGTTGCGTATCCCGGAGGGTCCTGGTATCGCAAAGAAAACGCTGAACAGCCGGGTTGGCGTGGTTGGTGGGATCTCCATACTGGGGACAACCGGTCTTGTCGAGCCATGGGATGACCACCTTGAGGAGTCCATGAGCGAAAGGTTGGCTGTCGCACACGATGCTGTCCTGACAACCGGGCGTATAGGGCTCCGCTACGCACGCCTCCGGTATCCGGAAAAGGAGATTGTGCTGATCGGGAGCAGGATTGCTGAAGCACTGGTTGTGGCTCATGGTAAGGTGATTCTTTTCGGGCTCCCTGCACTTATCCTGCGTTTTATCAATCCGGATCTCCTTGACGGCACAGGATATACCACTGTAGAGGAATTTGCTGCATCACCCGGGTTTCAACCTGTCATGCAATCGAGCCTTGATACATTTAAAAAAGAATACCCGCACGTCAGGGTCGTCCTCGTGAACCGTGACGGTTTCATTCTTGGAGAGACCCCATGAAAATTATAGGTGTCGGGTGTGGACCGGGGATGCTCACCGAACAGGCAATCCGTGAGATTTCCAGGGCTGAAATTATCTGTGGCTCCGACCGTGCAATCGATCTCGCACAGTCCTGTATTCCGGTTGGTTGTGTCCTAAAGACTATCGATGATTATAAACAGCTCAAAAATCTTCCGGATAACGCTGTTATCCTTTCCACCGGTGACCCGATGCTCGCCGGGCTTGGATATCTTCCCGGTGAGGTAATTCCCGGTATATCTTCTTTTCAGCTTGCAACAGCCCGGTTGAAAATACCTGTTTCGCGGGTGTCTGTAGTCGTAGCACACGGTAAAGGGCATGAAAAAGGAATGCAGGATACCGTTACAGAAGTGAAGACGGGAAAGATCGTCTTTTTACTCGCGGATCCGAAATTCGACGTACAGGACCTGTACACCCGGCTTGCAGCACTCCTGATTCCCCTGAAGATTGCACTCTGCGAAAATCTGGGATACCCTCATGAGCGCATCCTAATCGGGGATATTCAATCGCCACCCATACCGGCTGAAGCCCTCTATTCACTGGTTATTGGAAATTTTTAACCGTTTTTATTCCCTGAATACTTTCGTAGTAACAACAAAGCTTTTTTCTGACGGATTCAATACGATAGTAAGAAGGAGTGTATCAATGGACAAAAAAACCAAAACCCAGTTCAGTATCGGTTTTTTTATCATCGGAATTATCATGCTTTTTATCCCGGATCTCAAGCATCTTGATGCAATACCCCTGGGGATCTCCCAGTACTTCAGTATTATGTTTTATCTTGGTCTGCTTTGTGTTGTAATCGGGTATTATCTGAAATAAGGACTCTGTTGAAACCATAAGATTTCAACAAATTGCAAATCACCTAATCGGAGGGGACAGTGCCCCCCCGAACCGCCCCTGCGCTTTACGATGGTGTTGCATTACCTTCTCTGGAATTATCGCTCAAGAGGGGGTGCCACAGCGGCGGGGGCGGAGGCATTACGTGCCGTAGACCTAAAAGAGCGTTGAGAAAAATATTGCGAAGATTTCAATAGAGCCGGAATAAGGTAAAGTATCAGCGCATTTCTCATTTTTTTCATTCTAATGCACGAAAATATGAAAAAATCGTAACTAATAGTGGAATGAAACTGGGTTGCGGGGAATGGAATCACTTTTTGCATGAATGCATTCCCTTTGATATCTACGTACTGTCGGGATTGGCACAGCGGTGGTGGGATAAGATATTAACAAATCTCCCGGGTGAATGAAAATTATGTATACGAGTGTTATTTTTTGAAAAGATTTTTTTGTAAAAAAATCAGGAGTAAAATACCCTTTTACTTCGGAATCGTTAAGAATGAGGTGGTAAAAAACGGAAATTATTTTCTGGTCGATTTTTCCGTGAAGGGCTCCTTACCGGGTTTCGCCGCTTCAATTTTCAGTTCACACTGACGATCACCGGTACACATTGCCCTCACAAATCGTGCGGAATACTTTTTATTAAGCTGCGGGATTGTGGAAAGGGTCAGTGCCATACATCGCTGGAAAGTAGCGGTATCTCCTGAACCTCCGCCGGGACATCGCTCGGGAAGCGGGCATCGTTTGACAAGGACAACAGCCCCGTCATTTGAGAATTCAAGAGTTTCAGATTTGTAATCGGGGCCAAACAGGATTGCCATCACCGTCCGGATGCTGTCTGCAAGTTCACCCGCATTTCCAACGGGTAGCGACAGGTCACGGACAATATCATCCACCACACACGAAATCTCCATCCAGATGCCCTGCTCAATTTCATCGTATCTGTCACCTGCCACGTCGCGGAACGCTGCCTCATATAATGCAGGCAGAAGAGCAGCCAGCTTTGCTGCAAGCCGCCATTTCACATCATCAGGAATAGATTTCAGGTCTGACATGGACGCCCTGCCCTGATCGATCCTTTGACTGAAATCACATATCAATACATTGGTCGCAGGAACTGCAGACACACCGTGGGGGTTCCCGTCCTCTCCTGAAACCTTCAAAAAGCGACCTGAGAAACTGGTAAGAATCAGTGTAATCTGCCAGGATCATCAGTGTTTCCGCCCGTATTGAAGAAAAGGGAATGTATGAGATGAGAGATGAGCTTTTATAACATTTCTCCGGATTTTGAATATCCTGCTGTTTTGTCTAAAGTGTAGTCTTTATTATGAATGAGTCTTCAACGGCAGTAGAGATCAATCGACTTTTCAATGCACTGCGATGCTTCCCTGGTTTGTCCCATTTTTTTCAGGCTCATCCCCTTATTGAACCATGCATCTGCATGGCAGGGATCAAGTGCAAGTGCCTGATTATACGATGCCACAGCCTCTTCGTTCCTGCCAAGGCAATCCTGACAATTACCGAGCAGTGTATATGCCTCTGCATAGTGGGGATATGCTGTAATCGCCTGTTTCAGATAATTGATTGCAGTGGTGTGATCTCCTGCCATCGCCATTTCCTGCGCCTGCCGGACCAGGTACTCAGCCTCCGAAAAGGTTCCATGTATACCGTTTAATTTCATATTCCATTCCTCCTGTCACGCTTTCAAACCACATCTTCCGTGACCAGGCATAAATAATTCATTTAATTTTATAATAATTTGCATAATATAATTGCCATACAGGTCTGCATACGGGATTGCCATGCATATAATTGAAGGAACATGGTAAATCATGAATTCAATAAATGGAAATGACTCATTTTTAAATGAACAAGGGCTTCAATGAATAGAAAAATCGTATTAATGGCTGCCTTTTTGCAATCGAACAATGCGTTGCCAGCAAAAATTTCACATTATTAGTTGTCAGGATAACCGTATTCAATAAATTTGTCTTATATGTAAAACATATAAAAAAAGTAAAGCGCATATTTCTGCTTCATTTTTTACGAATGAACCACAAGTTTTAACCTTGATTATTCAGACTTCGCAATTGTAGGAGGTATTCTTATGGAACTGAAATACGTACCAACCACGTGTCCATATTGTGGAACCGGGTGTGGCATGAACCTTGTTGTCAAGGACAAGAAGGTCGTAGGAGTCGCACCGTGGCACCGCAATCCGGTCAATG
>Ga0105100_10001365_pt1 | contig 14403 bp, 9 predicted proteins | sample PPLLak12cMay2015_2_FD_87033 | JGI IMG/M metagenome (GOLD analysis project Ga0105100, IMG submission 87033) | Freshwater sediment microbial communities from Prairie Pothole Lake near Jamestown, North Dakota, USA - PPLs Lake P8 Core (1) Depth... | ecosystem: Environmental > Aquatic > Freshwater >...
CCCTGGCCAGCAGGAGATCGACGAGATGAGTGCCGATGAAACCGGTTGCCCCGGTGAGGAAGACTCTCATCGGCCCAATTGTATGAAAGTCGTCCTGCCGGGTCAATGTCGGCCGGGCCGGGCAAGGAGATGCGGAGAATGGATATTCCTCGGGAGAAGGACGATTAAGCCCATCGCGGCACTGGCCGTCATTTTGGGATTAGGTCTCGGAGTGGTCCAGGCTTCCACCCCCACCATGCCTTTGGAGCAGGTGAAGCCGGGCATGAAAGGCAAGGGCAGGACCGTTTTCCTAGCTGGAGAAATCGAAGAGTTCGGCGTTGAAATCCTGGGCATAATCACCAACAACCAGCCTAAGAGGAACATCATCCTGGCCAGGCTCTCCGGCAAGGGACTTGAACAGACCGGCATCATCCAGGGGATGAGCGGAAGTCCTGTCTATATTGATGGCAGGATCGTCGGCGCCGTCGCCTATTCTTTTCCTTTTTCCAAGGAGCCGATTGCCGGGATCACGCCGATCGGTGAAATGCTGGCTGTCGCCGAACAGGCCGCGCCGGCCAAACCTTCCACCGTCCCATCTCTCCCCTTTCAGGCCAGCCTTTCGCTAGCCGACCTCATGGCTGTGGCCAAAGACCTGGTGGCGGCCCGGCCCGCCGTGTTTTCCCAGGGCCAGACGCTGTCACCGATCGGTGTTCCGCTTGTCTTCGGCGGCTTCTCCCGGACAATCGTGGAGGAGGCCCGGCCCCTTTTCGCGCGCTGGGGGTTCAACCCTGTGGACTGGGGCAGCGCGGGGCAATCCGGAGAGGTTTCGAAGGCGGCCGGGACGACCCTGCGCGAAGGGGACCCCGTCGCCGTCGAGCTCGTCGGTGGAGACCTCAGCGCGGCCGCAGTGGGGACCGTGACCTATGTCGACGGGACGAGGGTTCTGGCTTTCGGGCATCCTCTTTACAACCTGGGAAAAGTGGACTATGCCATGGCCGCGGCCAACGTCGTGGTCGTTGTCCCGAGCCTCGAGAACTCGTTCAAGCTGGCCACGGCGGGTGAGCGGCTGGGACGATTCTCGCAGGACCGGACAGGCGGAATGCTGGGCGAGCTGGGCCAGATGCCGCAGGTTGTCCCGATGGAGATCCGCCTAAACGAGGCTGGGGGGAAGGCCAGGGACTTCAAGGTCGAATTGGCCAACGACAAGATCCTGACCCCCTTGCTGGTGAACATGACGCTTGCTTCCCTTCTGGCGAGCGAAGAACGCTCCATAGGCGACCTGTCTTACGCGCTCGAGGGCGACGTCTATCTGGACAACGGGGCCAGTGTCCATCTGGAGGATCTCTTCTCCGGAAACCTGGACGCGGCCGTGACCAGCCTCAGCGGACTGCTCACCGCCGTGGTCTACTACCTGAGCAACAACGAGTTCCAGGCGGTCGGTATCCACCGCATCAAGCTGAATATCGGCGCTAGGGAAGAGGCGCGATTCTCCTCCCTGGAGAGAGTCTGGCTGGACAAGTACGAAGTCTCGGCCGGCGAGCTGATCCAGCTGAAGATCTACTGCCGCGCCTTCGGCGGCCAGAGCTTCGAGGAAGAGGTCTCCATCGAGGCGCCTCCGCTTCCGGCCGGCTCCGAGTTCCATCTGCTCATCGCCGACGCCGCCTCGATCCACCAGGCCGAGACTCTCCAGTATCGGAGCCAGGATTTCGTCCCGCGCAACCTGGGTCAGCTGATCCGAATTCTCAACAGCCTGCGCAAGAACAACCGCATATATTTTAAGCTGATGGCCTCCAAACCAGGGCTCTTCATCAAGGGGGAGGAGATGCCGAACCTGCCGCCATCGATGAAATCCCTGTTCGCATCCCCTCGGGCGGCGTCCTCGGCTCCGACCGAACTGACCCGGTCGACTCTCCGGGAATACCAGCTTCCCATTCCCTATGTCTTTCGGGGGATGGCGTCGATACCCGTCCGGATGAAGAAATAGGAGACTCGGGATGAGAATGAACAATCGCCTGAAGGTTATGTTCTTTATCGGAATAGTCGGATTGATCTCTTCGCTCGAAGCCGTGGTCCCCCGCAAGTGGGAGCTCCGGACCAAGGACGATTTTCTGAAGGGCAAGCTGGATGGCGTCTCCGTATCCTACGAGGGCGTCCTTTCCCTTGCTCCGAAGGAAGACAAGCTGGAAGGTCCGGCCGAGGAGTTCTATCTTTCTTTCCTCCTCGGGCAGGACGGGATCGCCTATCTCGGCACCGGGCATGGGGGGAAGATCTTCCGCATCGGCAAGGACGGCAAGTCCGAGACCTTCTTCCAGGTCCAGGAGATGGATGTCACCTGTCTGGCCATGGACGGCAAGGGCGCCCTGTTCGCCGGGACCTCCCCGAACGGCAAGGTCTACAAGATCACTGGGAAGGACCAGGGAGAGGCTTTCTTCAACCCGGAAGAGAAATACATTTGGGACCTGGCTTTTTCAAACGACGGCTTCCTGATGGCCGCGGTCGGAGAAGCGGGGGGCGTCTACAAGATCAATCAGCAAGGGGTGGGTCAGCGGGTGCTCAAGGCCGAAGAGAACCACATCCTCTGTTTGCAGAAGTCAGGCGAGGGTGACTTTCTCGCCGGGAGCGGCGGCGTCGGTGTCATCTACCGGCTCAGCGCCGAGGGCCGGACAAGCGTCCTGTTCGAATCGCCCTATGAGGAAATCAAGAGCCTGGCCCTCGACGGGTCCGGCAACATCTATGCCGCCTGCGGCGGGACGCCGTCGCGGACCAGGAAGGAAGAGGCTCCCGAGCCGCCCGTCCGCATCTCTGCGGATGTCACGGTCACGGCCGGTGGGTCGGGCACGTCCAGCGCTCGTGCGCCCGCGGCCCTGGTCGCCTCCGGAAAAGAGCCGGGCGCGCTGTTTCGGGTCCGGCCCGATGGCATCGCCAGGAAGCTGTGGGAGTCCGAGGATGAGCTCATCTATTCGCTGCTCTGGAAGGAAGGGGACAAGAGGCTTCTCTTTGGGACGGGAAACAAAGGCCGGATCTATGCTATAGACGGCGATGAGAAAATCTCGCTCCTCATCCAGGGCGGATCGGAGCAGGTCTATGCCCTCGAGCCCGCCGAAACGAAGGTCTATGTCCTGTCCGACAATCCGTCGCGCCTGTCCGTTTTTTTTCCCGAGCAAAGGTTCAGCGGCGAGTATACCAGCGACGTGCTGGACACCCGGACCATATCCTCGTGGGGCCGGACGGAATTCGATGGTCAGCTCCCGGCGGGCACGTCCATACAGATCCAGACGAGGAGCGGGAATTCCTTCGAGCCGAACAGCATGTGGAGCGATTGGTCTCCCCCCATCCAGAAAAAAGACGAGCAGATCCTGAGCCCGAAGGCCCGCTATCTGCAGCTCAAAGCCCTGTTCAAGACACAGTCCGGAAATGTCTCTCCGCAGCTCCAGCGGGTCGCCCTCTTTTACCTTCAGGCGAACATCGTTCCTGTTGTCCAGAAGCTCGAGCTTCTCCCCCCCAATGAGGTCTACCTCAAGCCTCCCGACCAGGAGGAGTTCATCTGGGGGATGGAAGAATCCTTGCCGGCCCGGGACCAGAGCGGCAAGGACGAGCGTCCCCTGTACCTGGCTAAGAAGGTCGAGCGCAAAGGCTTCCAGACTGTGACCTGGGAGGCAACCGACGAGAACGAAGACCGGCTTCTCTACACCGTCTCGATCAGAAGAGATGGAGAGAATGTCTGGCGCGTCGTCAAGGATGGCTGGAGGGATTCCCTTTTTGTGTTCGAGACTCTCTCCTATCCCGATGGAGTCTATTTTGTCAAGCTCGGCGTCAGCGACTTGAGCTCCAACCCTCCGGGCTCAGAGCTCAAATCGGAGAAGACGAGCACCGCCCTGGTCATCGACAATTCCCTGCCCGCCGTCAAGAGCTTCACCGCAACCCGGGGCGGGAATTCGTTGGACGTCGCCTTTCAAGTGGAGGATTCCTTCTCTTCCATCCAGGAAGTCGAGTATCTCATCCGGCCGGGAGAGTGGCAGGTGGTCTTTCCGGCCGACGGGCTCTGCGATTCCCTCGTCGAGAACTTCAAGTTCCGGGTGCCGTTGCCGGTGAATGCCGAGAGCCTGGTCACCGTCCGGGTGACCGACCGGCACCATAACATCGGCGTCTACAGACAGATGTTTTAGCTTTCACGCGGTCTTGGCCCGTTCGAGATACTTGTCGTCCCGGGTGTCGATGCGGACGACATCTCCTTCGTTGAGAAACTGGGGGACGGTGACGATCAGCCCGGTCTCCAGGATGGCCGGCTTGCTGCTGGCCGACTGGGTGGCTCCCTTCATGAACGGGTCGGTCTTGACAATCTTCAAATCGACGGTCAGGGGAGGGCGGACGGCGACCGGCCGGCCTTCGTAGAGCTCGACGGTGAAGACGACGTTGGGGACGAGATAGTTGACTCCGTCGCCGATGATCTCGGGAGAGAGCCGAATCTGCTCGTAGTTTTCGAGATTCATAAAGACGGCGTCCTCGCCGGCTTTGTACAAAAACTCCATCTCCACCTCTTCGAGAAACGCCTGCTCGACCCGATCCTCGGAACGGAACCGGTAGTTCAGCAAGGTCCCATCCTTGATATTGCGGAGCTTTGTCTGCATCATCGCCTTCCATCTCCCCGGTGTCACATGGGTGGCCTCGAGCACTCGGAAGAGCTGGCCTTCCAGGATGATGAGCATCCCTCTCCGGATCTGCGTGGCGTTGATCATGCGTCCTCCTCCGCGCCAGGAGCGTCGAGCGGCACTCTCCTTTTAGCCGAACTCCGCACGGCTGTCAACCAATAGGCGGCTCTGTGACTAAAAGTGTGGTGACAAGGGGAAGGCAGCGAATATGATCAGCCGCAATCAGCCTCGCTCCCGTTCGGGTTTTTAACGCCGTTCCCTCGACGCTCTTCTCGGCGGCTGCGGAACTCGCAAATACAATCCTCTCTTTCTCCGGTTGTTAGGTCTGACCTGACCATTCTCTTTTCGCTTTTCCTCGCGTGCTCAGACATCCTCGCCGCCCGCGACTCTGGGTTCCCTCGAAAAGCATCTCGGGAAGGCTAAACCCTCAACTGTCGCTGCGGCTGATTGCGGCTGATCACCATCCAACCCCAAGATCCTAACCACACTTTTCGTCATAGAGCCCCAATAGGCACGGATTTGATTTTGGGAATCGATTGGGATTAAATATGGCTCTCTATCCAGAGTCATGGCTGAAATCCATTTTTTGGGCACCGGAGGCTGGGTGCCCACGCCGCAGAGGGACAACGCATCCGTCCTGCTCCGGGCGGGAGGGACCCTCGTCCTCATCGACTGCCCCGGGAGCGCAGTGGCCAAAATCAGGAAGCTCGGTTTCGACCCGCGTGGGGTCTCGACCATCATCATCACCCATATCCATCCGGACCACATCTATGGTCTGCCGTCTTTCATCCACAGCCTGATCCTCGAGGACGGGGAGATCAGGCTTGTGGGCTCCGAGGAGACGGTCGCCTTCGCCCGGCGTCTCCTGGACCTCTTCGGGCTGCGGGAGAGAAAAGTCAGGACCCGGGTCCGCTTCCTGTCCCTCCGGCCGGGGCGCCTGTTCCGCCTCGCTGACTCCCTGTCCATCCGGGGTCTCCGGGTTCCCCACCACTCTTCCTCATTGGCCTACCATTTTTATTTGAACGAGGAGAGAAAGGAGATTGTCTTTTCGGGAGATACACCGGTCCACGGGCCTCTCTTCGAGGACGCCCGGACGGCCGATTGTCTCATCCATGAAGCCAGCGCCCCGGCCCGCTATTTCAAAAAATATCCGAAGCTGTACCGCATTCACACATCGGCACTTGATCTCGGGCGATGGAGCCGGGACGCCGGCGTCAAGCGCCTGGTCCCCTGCCATTTGCTGGCCGGAGTCTGGTCCGCCCCGGGCGAGGTGCGCGCCGAGATCCGGCGAGCCTTCAGAGGCCGTCTGATCGTCCCGCGGGATTTCCAATGCATCGCGGTTTGAACATGTCTTAGCTAAATAAGAGGGCCTGGGGAAAGGAAAGCATCTCCGAACAGGCCGGAAGCGCCGGTTGTTGAACGTTCTCGATTTTGGTAATATATAAATTCTTTTTTTTAAGGAGGAACAGATGGAAATCGGTGTCATCAACGAGAGCGCGAAGATAGAGAACCGAGTCGGCCTCAGTCCGAGCGGTATATCCTTCTTGGTCGAGAAAGGGCACAAAGTCTATGTCCAGGCGGGAGCGGGTCTGAAGGCCGGATATACCAACGAGGAGTTCACAGCTCAGGGAGCCCACATCGTTTTCACTAAAGAAGAAGTCTTCGGCCGGTCCGATATCGTCCTAAACATTTCCCCTCTCAACCAGGAAGAGTGCCGGCTGGTCAAGGCGAACCAGATCCTTCTGGGCTTTCACCATTTGGCCATCGCCAAGAAGGCGATCGTCGAGGAGCTCCTCCGGAAAAACGTCACCATGATCGGCTACGAGATCATCCAGGACGAGGACGACATACTGCCGTTCTACGAAAGCCTAAGCGAAGTTGCCGGGCAGCTGTGCTTGGCGATCGCCGGCCACTATCTCCAGACCAACCAGGGCGGCCGGGGGGCCATCCTGGGCGGTGTCGTCAGCGTTGCCCCGGCCACTGTTGTGATCGTCGGGAGCGGCGTCCTGTCCCGGAGCGCCTGCCGGGCGATGCTCGGTGCCGGCGCCCATACGATCGTCCTCGGCCACAATATGGAGCGGCTGAGAAGGATCGAGGAGATGACGGGCGGTCGCGTGGTCACCCTGATGGGGAGCAAGTTCAACCTGTCCCGGATGGCCAAGGTGGCCGATGTCCTGATCGGCGCCGTCCTCCGGCCGGGAGAAAGAGCCCCCGTGATGATCACCCGCGAGATGGTCAAGACCATGAAAAAGGGGTCGGTCATCATCGACCTGGCCATCGACCACGGCGGCTGCATCGAGGCCAGCCGGCCGACCACACTCGAACACCCGACCTACATCGAAGAAGGCGTCATCCATTATTGCGTTCCTAACATCACCTCGGCGGTTAGCCGGACATCCACCAAGGTCCTCTCCAACCTGATCGTCCATTACCTTCACGCCATCGGCACGCTCGGCATCGACCAAGCCATCCGGGAAAATAAGGCGCTCAGCCGGGGAGTCTACATGGGACGGGGTCATCTCACTAAGAAAAACATCGCCGACCGTTTCTGCCTAGAATGCCAGGATCTTTTCTCGGCGTGACAAACCCATGACCGGCGTTGAGATGGATGACCTTCTGCGGGGGCTCGGCCGCGAGCTGAAAGACCTGACCGGGATCCTGCACAAGATCCAGGCCGAGTGCGGTCACATCTCTCCCCAGGCCATCCGCCGGGTCGCCGAGCATCTGAATATTACCGAGAACGAATTGTACGGAGTCCTGACATTTTATAAAGCCTTCCGCTTGCGGCCCCGTGGCAAGCACTTGGTGACCGTCTGTCAGGGGACGTCCTGCCATGTCCGCGGAGGCGCCGGGGTTTTTGACGAGATGAAAAAGGAACTGGGAGTCGAGCCGGGGGGCACGACGCCGGACCGCATGTTCTCGCTGGAAACGGTCAACTGTCTGGGATGCTGCGCCATCGGGCCGACGGTCGTCATCGATGGCACTTATCATTCTCGAGTTTCTATCGAAGAGGTGGACTCCCTAGTCGCGGAATGCAGGAAGCGCAAGTAGATTCCCGTGAAAATGCTCACCCACCCGTCTCAGATCATAGCCTGGAAGGCCCGGATCCTCGAGGAACGCCCCGCCCCAAAGAAGACCGCGGTCGTTTCCAACGGGATTTGCGGCCGGGCGAGCGGCTCGCTGGGCATAATCGCAGCCCTCAACCGCGAGCTCGATCGGCGCGGGCTCCGGGACACGGTCGGGCTGGAGGTCACCGGCTGCCATGGGTTCTGTGAGCTCGAGCCCAACATCGTCATCCTGCCCGAGGGGATCTACTACGGCCGGGTGAAGCCCGAGGACATCCCCTCGATTATCGAGACGACGATCCTCAAGAACAAGGTCATCGACCGCCTGGTCTATGCGGACCCCAAGACCGGCCGCCGCTATGCGCTCCAAAAAGACATTCCCTTTTACCGGAAGCAGATGCGACTGCTCACAGAGGACAACCTGCGCATCGATCCCGACCGGATCGAGGACTATATTCTGGCCGATGGATACCAAGCCCTGGCCAAGGCCCTCTTCGACATGACGGCTGAGGAGGTCATCCGCGAGGTCGACGCCGCCGGCCTGCGGGGAAGAGGAGGGGCGGGTTTCCCGACGGGAAAGAAATGGCAGTTCTGCCGCAAAGAGATTGCCGACCGGAGATACATCATCTGCAACGCCGACGAAGGGAATCCCGGGACCTACATGGATCGGAGCATCTTGGTGGCCAACCCCCACAGCGTCATCGAGGGGATGATCATCGGCGCCTACGCCATCGGCGCCGCCGAAGGGTACATCTATGTCCGTATGGAGGCGCCTCAGGCTGTGCGTCAGGTGACTATCGCCCGGGACCAGGCCAGGAAATGCGGTTTGCTCGGAAGGTCCATCCTGGGCTCGGAATTCCACTTCGACATCCAGATCGTCGAGGGCGCGGGCGCTTTTGTCTGCGGCGAGGAGACCTCGCTGATGGCCTCGATCGAGGGACGGAGGGCGGTCTCCCGGCAGCGGCCGCCGTTTCCGGCCCAGTCCGGACTTTGGGGTCAGCCGACCAATATTAATAATGTCGAGACCTGGGCCAACGTTCCCCTGATCGTCAAACGGGGGGCCGAATGGTACAGCCTGATCGGGACTCCCAAGAGCAAAGGCACGAAGATCTTTTCCCTTGTCGGAAAGATCCGCCACGGCGGCCAGGTCGAGGTCCCCATGGGGATTAAGCTCCGCGAGATCATCTATGATATCGGCGGCGGCATCAAGGACGGGAAGAAGTTCAAGGCCGTCCAGACCGGCGGTCCGGCAGGAGGATTCCTGCCCGCCGAGTTTTTGGACCTGGCCATCGACTACGACAACCTCGTCCAAGCCGGATCGACAATGGGCTCGGGCGGGATGATCGTTGTCGATGAAACGACCTGCATGGTCGACCTGGCCCGCCACTACATGCATTTCACCCAAGAGGAATCCTGCGGGAAGTGCGTTCCCTGCCGGGTAGGGACACGACAGATGCACGAAATCCTCGTTCGCATTACCCGGGGAGAGGGAGAAGAAGAGGATCTTGCCCGGCTCCAGGAGCTGGGCGAGTCAATAATGGTGGCCTCGCTTTGCGGTCTGGGACAAACGGCCCCCAACCCGGTGCTCTCCACCCTCCGCCATTTCCGCGAGGAATACTTCGAGCACATCAGGCATAGGAAGTGTGCGGCCGGGGTTTGCCGGGAGCTTCTCTCTTTGCCCGGCCAGGATTCCCCTCGAACCGGCCGGAAGACCAATAAAGGCCAACATGATTAAGCTGAAGATAGATGGCCGGGAGATTGCCGCCGAGCCCGGCGCCACCGTGCTCGAAGCGGCCCAGGCCTATGGGATCTACATTCCCAACTTGTGCGCGGCCAAGGGCCTGACTTCCTATGGCGGCTGCCGGCTCTGCCTCATCGAGATCAAGGGGAGGAGGGGGTATGTCCCGGCCTGCTGCACGCCCGTCGAGGAGAATCTCGAGATCATAACCGAAACACCCCAGCTGCGGGAGCTGCGGCGGTTGACGCTGGAGCTCATCCTTTCGGAACATCCGCATGCCTGTCTCATCTGCTCCGAGAAGGAAAACTGCGAAGACCATAAGTCCACAATTCGCAAAGTGGTCGAACCGACCGGCTGCGTTCTCTGCCCGGAAAACGGTCAATGCCGGCTCCAGGAGGTCGTTGAAGAGCTTAAGGTTGAGGGAGTCCGGTTCCCCGCCTCATACCGGAATTTCGAAGTCCTGCGGGAAGATCCCTTCTTTGACCGGAACTACAACATCTGCATCCTCTGCGCGCGCTGCGTCCGCGTCTGCGCGGAGGTGCGGGGAGCGTCGGCCGTGACCGTCGTTTTCAGAGGCCCCCAGGCCATCATCGGCACCGCCCTTGACCGGCCGCTGCTCGACTCCGGCTGTCAGCTCTGCGGAGCCTGCGTCGATGTCTGTCCGACCGGAGCGCTCACCGAGCGGGCCCTGAAGGGCGAGGGCCTTCCCGATGAGACCCGCAGCACGATCTGCCCTCTCTGCAGCGTCGGCTGCACCCTCGAAGTCGGCCTGCGCAAAGGAAGAATCCTCAACTCCTATCCCAAAAATGGGCATCCCGTTAACGAAGGGCAAGCCTGTGTCAAGGGTCGTTTCGTGCTCAGGGATGTCGTCCACTCTCCGAAGCGGGCCCTTCGCCCGATGCTCCGCCGGCACGGCGAGCTCGCAGAAGTGAGCTGGGATGAGGCCTTGGACGCCGTTGCTCAGGGATTGAAGGCCCATCCGGAGGGTGGCACTGCATTTGTTGTCTCTTCTCAAATGACCTTGGAAGACCAGTACGTCGCCGGGAGGTTTACCCGCAGCGTCCTGAACGTTGAGCCTGTGCTCGATTCTCCGGGTCCGTCGCCGCTTCTGGCTTTTCGGAAAGTGCTCCAGGAAGAAGGGATTTCCTCCCCGCTCAATCTTGAGGTCGCTTCTCTCTCCGAGGCAGGGTTCATTTTGGTGGCGGGGGCCGATCTCACCCGTTCTCACCCCATACTCTGGGTGAACGTCCTCAAGGCCATCCAAAAAGGAGCCAAGCTCGTCGCCTGGAATCAAGGGCCATCGCCCCTTGACCGCTGGGCGGCGCTTTCGCTGAGGACTGAGCCCGGATATGAGGCTGCGGTTCTCGGTTATCTCGGCCGCTGGCTTCTGGAGCGCCGACCGAAAGAGCAGCTGGCCTCTATCCCCGGATACGATGAGCTCAAGGCTTCATTGGAGCTGGTGAGCCCGGCGGGAGGCATTTCCGCGGCCGGGCTCACGATGGAGGAGGTCCAGTCCGTGGGAACCCTCCTCGACGAAGCCCGGCCTGGAGTCTTGCTCTGCGGCTCCGAGCTCCTCGGCCGCCCGGACGCTGGAGCTGTCCGGATGCTCTGGAACCTCGCCCAGCTCGTCGGGACCAAGGTCATTCCGCTGGCCGCAAAGAACAACGAGAGGGGGATAGCGGAGCTCTGGTCATCAGAAGCGGCTAACGGATTGTCCGTCGATCAAGTCGCCCAGGGGATCGGGAAGGGCAGGTTTAAATCTCTTTACCTAACAGGAATATTCCCCCTTCTGGGCGAAAGTCGTCCGGAGCTCCTGATTGTCCAGGACTGCTACCGGACGGCAAACGGCCAGCTGGCCGACGTGATCCTCCCCGCCCTGACTTGGGCGGAGACAGAAGGGACCTTCATCAATGTCGAAGGACGGATCCAGAAGTTTAAAAGGCTTCTGGATCCCTTGGGTGAGGCCAAGCCGGACTGGTGGATCTTCTGCCGGCTGGCCGAGAAGATGGGCAGGAAGGATTTCGCCTTCCAGAGCCCGATGGAGATCGCCGAGGAGATAAGTAGGACGGTGCCCGCGCTCCGCGAGGCCTCCTTGCCTCATCCCAAAAAAGGCCGGCCGGGCTTTGTGCTGGAAGACAAGAAGTCGACAACCCGATTTCTTCCGCTCGGCAGGCCAGGCGGGACGGCCCGGATCGATTCGGACCTTGCCGCGGCGGAGGTTGGGCTGAGCACTCTCGATACCTACCGCGGTCTCAACCTCTGCGAAGAAATCAAGGGTCTCAGAAGGCTGAGGGAGAAATCTCAACTTCGGGACCGCAAGCTGAAAGGATAGGAAGAGGACCATCATGGCCAAGATCCTGCGCCGGGAGCGGCTGGTGCCCAACATCCATCTGCTCGAGGTCCAAGCGCCCGAAGTGGCCCGCAAGAGTCGTCCCGGCCAGTTCGTCATCGTCATGTCCGATGAACGGGGGGAGAGAATCCCTCTGACCATCGCCGATTGGGATGCCAAGCGGGGGTCGGTGACCTCGGTGTTCATGCTCGTCGGCACCAGCACGCAGAAGCTTTCCCTGCTTGAGCCGGGCGCCGAGCTGCCCGTCTATGTCGGTCCTCTCGGCCGGCCCTCGGACATCCAGAATTTCGGGACAGTGGTTTGTGCCGGCGGATGCTTCGGGATAGCGGCTATCTACCCCATCGCCCGGGCGCTCAAGCAGGCCGGGAACCGGGTGTTGACGCTCATCGACGTCAAAGCCAGCTACCTCTTCTACTGGGAGGACAAGCTGAAGAAGGTCAGCGACCGGATGTTTATCTCGGCACGGGACAGCCGGTATGACTCAAAAGAATACATCCCCTACAAGCTCGATTCCCTGATCAAGGAAGAGAAGAAGATCGACCGCGTGGTGGCGATCGGCTGCACCTATCTGATGTACCGCTGCGCCGAGGCCACCCGTCCGGCGGGAGTGAAGACTATGGTCAGCCTCAACCCGATCATGGTCGACGGGACGGGCATGTGCGGCGCCTGCCGGGTGACGGCGGACGGCAAGACGAAATTTGCTTGTGTTGACGGACCGGATTTCGATGGCCACACCATCGATTGGCCGGAGCTTTTCTCCCGCCGCAAATCCTATTTTGATGATGAAGTGAAATCGCTTTGCGCCTTCGAGAAGGAGCGGTTCTAGTGGCCGGGCGGAGGCGCAGTGTGAGCCGGAAATGACGGAAAAACAGGAAATTTCGGCCGAGCTCAAGGAAAGGCTCAAGGCCGAGTACGAAAAGGAGTGGCGGAAAGAGCTGCGGAAGTCTACCCCGATCAAGGAGAGGATGAAGATCCCCCGGCAGAAAATGCCCGAGCGCGAGCCCGGGGCGAGAAACCGCGACTTCGGGGAGGTCAATAAAGGCTTGGACGTGGAGGCGGCCTCCCTTGAAGCCCGGCGTTGCTGGGACTGCGCCAACCCCGGCTGCGTCTCCGGCTGCCCCGTGTCCATCGATATCCCGACCTTCATCAAGCTCATTGAGAAGCGGGACATCGCGGCCAGCATCCGCAAGATCAAGGAGACGAACAGCCTGCCGGCCATCTGCGGCCGGGTCTGCCCTCAGGAGACGCAGTGCGAGATCGTCTGCAACCTGAGGAAGGCGACCGGCGTTCCGGTGGCCATCGGGAACCTGGAGAGGTTTATCTCCGATTACGAGCGTCGGGAGGGCCAGGTGTTCCTCCCTGAAATACCCCCCTCAACGGGCAAGAAGGTGGCCATTATCGGCGCCGGCCCGGCCGGCCTCACGGCCGCCGGCGAGCTGGCCAAGAAGGGCCACGCGGTGACCATCTTCGAGGCGCTGCACATCGCCGGCGGAGTGCTCGTCTACGGAATTCCCGAGTTCCGGCTTCCCAAGGCCATCCTTAAGGCGGAAGTCGAGTACCTCCAGAAGCTAGGCGTCGAGCTGAGGATGAGCTTCGTCGTGGGCAAGACGGCGACTCTCCAAGAACTGAAGAAAGAAGGTTACGACGCCTTTTTCATCGGAACTGGAGCCGGGCTGCCCAACTTCATGCGCATCCCCGGGGAGAACCTGGTCGGGGTTTACTCGGCCAATGAATACCTGACCCGTGTGAACCTGATGCGCGCCTATCAGTTTCCCGCCTATGACACTCCTGTCATCCGGGGTAAGCGGGCGGCCGTTGTCGGCGGAGGCAATGTGGCCATGGACTCTGTCCGAACGGCCAAGAGGCTCGGGGCGGAGCTGGCGGCGATCATCTACCGGCGGTCCCGCCAGGAGATGCCCGCCCGGGTGGAAGAAGTCAAGCACGCCGAAGAGGAGGGTATCGAGTTCCACTTCCTGACCACACCGATCCGCTATATGGGTGACGAGCAAGGCCGGGTCAAGGCGATGGAATGCCTGAGGATGGAGCTCGGCGAGCCGGATTCGTCGGGACGCCGCAAGCCGGTCCCGGTCCCGGGCTCCGAGTTCATCACCGAAGTGGACCTTGTCGTCGTGGCCATCGGGCAAAGCCCCAATCCCCTGATGGCTCAGACGACGCCGGAGCTCCGGGTTGGGAAATGGGGAAACCTGGAGGTGGACTATAAAACGATGGCCACAGGAATTCCCGGCGTCTTTGCCGGAGGGGATATCGTCCGGGGCGGAGCCACGGTCATCCTGGCCATGGGTGACGGCCGGCTGGCCGCTGCCGAGATGGATAGATACCTGAAAAAAGCGTGAGATGAGGCCCCTGGCCTGAGTTTAAACGGAGGATTCAAATGAGTTGGGTCGATGATTACAAAAAAAAGCTGGTGAGCGCTGAAGAGGCCGTTTCCGAAGTCAAGATCGGAGACCGTGTTTATATCAGCGGAAACGCGGCCACGCCTTATGTGTTGATGAAGGCGCTGGCGGCTCAAAAGGAAGTGCTCAAGGACGTGGAACTCGTCCATGTCCTGCTGATGGGCGATGACCCCCTCTCCAAGCCGGAGATGGAAGGGCACTTCCGGCA
>Ga0105100_10001367_pt1 | contig 14395 bp, 12 predicted proteins | sample PPLLak12cMay2015_2_FD_87033 | JGI IMG/M metagenome (GOLD analysis project Ga0105100, IMG submission 87033) | Freshwater sediment microbial communities from Prairie Pothole Lake near Jamestown, North Dakota, USA - PPLs Lake P8 Core (1) Depth... | ecosystem: Environmental > Aquatic > Freshwater >...
CTCGCCGGCGGCGGCCGGAGGCGAGGCGGCAGACGGCGATTTCACCGCAGGCGGTTCTTTAACCGCCTGCGGTGGGGCGGCCGCGGTCCGGGTGGCCGCCTTGAGGCTCTTTTTGGGTTTGGCCGATTCGCTGCCGTCGGCGGCCGCGCCCCCGGTGTCGCGGGGGCCTTCGGGGTCTGGCAGGGGATCGTCCCCACTTTTTTTGAGGGCCTCGTAAAAATCCAGGTTGGCCCAGTCGCCGGCCGCTTCCTGGGCGATCGTGGTGCGCTGCTGCTCTTCCTGGAGCAGCCGGGCCGTCATTTCGGCCAGTTCGGTTTCGAGTTTGGTGATATCGAAGCGCAGCGGGGCCGTGCCCCGCCCGACCCACACCCCCAGGCCGAACATCCAGGCCGAGAGCACGAAAAGCCCCAGGATTCTCAGCCCCAGCCTGCGGCCGGCCCCGGAGGCGGCCGGCTTTTGGTCGCTGTTTTCCATCGGCGCCGGTTACATGCTTGCGGGGGCGGAAACCCCCAGCAGGTTCAACCCGTTGCGGATGACTTTCTGAACCGCCAGCACCAAATACAGGCGGGCCTGGGTCAGCGCCGGATCTTCGCTCAGAACCCGGTGCCGGTTGTAGTAGGCGTGGAACGCGGCCGCAAGGGTCATCAGGTAATAGGTGATGCGGTGGGGCTCCAGGAGCTGGGCGCTTTGGTCCACCACTTCGGGGTAGCGCGACAGGTCCTTGAGCAGTTGAATTTCCTCGGGCGCGGTGAGGCGCGCAAGGGCGGCGTCCGATGGGGGCTCGACCCCGACGCCGTTTTCGGCGGCCTTGCGGCTGATACTGGCAATCCGGGCATGGACGTACTGGACATAGTAGACCGGGTTGTCGTTGGTCTTCTGTTTGGCCAGCTCCAGATCGAAATCCAGGGAACTGTCGTAGTGGCGCGTCAGAAAGATAAAGCGCGCCGCGTCCCGGCCGACTTCGTCGATTACATCGCGCAGGGTCACGAATTCCCCGGCGCGGGTGGACATGGCCACCGGTTGGCCGGCGCGCAGCAGGTTGACCAGCTGCACCAGGATCACGTGGAACTGGCCCCGCCGGCGGCCGGAGGCCTCGATCGCCGCCGTCATGCGGGGCACGTAGCCGTGGTGGTCGGCCCCCCAGACGTCGATCACCCGCTCGAAGCCCCGACGGTACTTGTCCTCGTGGTAGGAAATGTCCGAGGCGAAGTAGGTCGTCAGGCCGTTGTTGCGCACCACCACGCGGTCCTTCTCGTCGCCGTAGTCCGTGGTTTTGAACCACAGGGCGCCGTCCTTGGGATAGATCAGCCCGCTTTCGCGAAAAGCGGCGATGGCCTGCGCCACTTTGCCGCTGTCGTAAAGCGACTGCTCGCTGAACCACCGGTCGAAGCCGACCCCGAAGGCCTCGAGGTCCTCGCGGATGCCGCTCAGGATCCGGTCGGCGGCGTAGCGCGCGCAGGTCGCGACGGCCTCGTCCGGCTCGCACTGCAGAAGGTCGGTGCGGCCGGCGTCGTGGAACTCGCGGGCCAGGTCCCGGACGTAGGCTCCCTGGTAGCAGTCTTCGGGGAAGGCCTCGGGCGGGTCGCCGGCATACAGTTCGCGGTAGCGCAGGAAAACGCTGCGGCCCAGGGTGTTGATCTGGCGCCCGGAGTCGTTGATGTAGTATTCCTTCTGGACGTCGTAGCCGCAGAAGGCCAGGATCCTGGCCACCGTGTCGCCCACCGCGGCCCCGCGGCCGTGGCCGACGTGCAGCGGCCCGGTGGGGTTGGCGCTGACGAACTCCACCTGGACTTTGCGGTCCCGGCCCCGTCGGGAGGCGCCGAAGCGGGCGTCGGCGCTGTGGACGGCCTTCAAAACCGGCTGCCAGGCCGTCGGCGGGATGAAGAAATTGATGAACCCCGGGCCGGCGATCTCGGTTTTGGCCAGCAGACCCTCGCTATCCTCCAGGTGGCCGATCAGCGCGGCGGCGATTTTGCGGGGCGCCATTTTCTGACCGGCGGCCATCACCATGGCCATGTTGGTGGAAAAATCGCCGTGGCTCGCGATCTTGGGCTCCTCGATTTCCACCTCCGGGAGCTGGTCGGAGGTCAGCGCCCCGCGCTCATAGGCGCGCCTGGCGGCCTGCAGCACCAGGCTTTGAATTTTTTGTTTCATTTAAAACCTGCTCCTGTGATAATGAACCTCTCTCAAAACGGGACGACCCGTCATGGCCGGATCTCGAGAGCGGGCCGCCGGGTCGTTTGCAGTTGGCAAAGAAGCCATTTCATAAAGAGTTTTGCTATCCAAGTCAAGATGCTTCGGCGCCGCCGAAGCGCCTTGGATCGCCGCCCGGTCGCAGGGGGGCGCACCCGCGGGAGGAACCGATGCTGGTCAAAAACTGGATGAGTCGTGAGGTGATCACGGTGGATGCCAACCAGTCTCTGCAGGAGGCCATCCGCCTGACCAAGGAGAACCGGATCAACAGCCTGCCTGTATTGGACCACGGCAATCTCGTGGGAATCATCAGCGACCGGGATCTGAAGGAAGCGTCGGCTTCCGATGCCACCACCCTGGACGTCCACGAACTGATGTTTCTGGTTTCCAAGATCAAGGTCCGCACCGTGATGACCCCCAACCCCATCACGGTGCCGCCGGACCACACCATCGAGGAGGCCGCGGCGGTCCTGCTGGCGAACCGCATCTCCAGCCTGCCGGTTTTGACCATCGCCCGGCAGATGGTGGGAATCATCACCCGCTCGGACATGTTCAAGGTGATCATCTCCCTCACCGGGTTGGGTAAAAAAGGCATCCAGATGGCGGTGCGCGTGAAGGACGAAGACGGCGAGATCCAGCGCATCCGCGAGGTGCTGCGGCGCTACGGGGTCCGGGTGATCAGCATCCTGAGCTCGGCCCAAGACGTCGCCGGCGGCTTCCGCAAGGTCTACTTCCGCTTCGAAAACCTCAACCGCGCGGATCTGCCCGACCTGCTGGAAGCGGTCAAGGCCCTGACCGCTGTTTTGTACGTGGTGGATCATCGCGAGAACCAGCGGATGATTTTTGCCGACGCCTGAAGGGAATTGCCGCCGGGGCGGCCCTGTTTGGGCACCGGATTGACTGCAGAGGCGCAGGGGGCGGTAAAAACTTTATTTGGCGATCAACCGCATGCCTGGCGAACCGCGGCCGCAGTTTCAATTTGACGCTCAAAGGAGAACGGATGCAGCTGCTAAAAGACACCATCGAGGCCATCCAGCCGCCGGAAGCGGCCGTAGCGGCCGCCGCCCGCGAGCGCCTGCGGCAGCAGGCCCGGCCCGCCGGCAGTCTCGGCATCCTTGAAGACATCGGTGTCCGTCTAGCGGGTATTTTCGGCACCCTGGACGTCCGCCTGCAGGAAAAGGTGGTGATCACCTGTGCGGGCGATCACGGCATCTGCGCGGAGGGGATCAGCCTGTTTCCCCAGGATGTCACCCCCAGATGGTCTACAATTTTCTCAATGGCGGCGCCTCGGTCAACGTCCTGGCCCGGCATGCCGGGGCCCGCGTGATGGTGGCCGACCTTGGTGTGGCCGCGGACTTCGATCCCGGCCTGCCCATGTTTCACAAGAAAGTCGGCCGCGGCACGGCCAATTTCGCCGTCGGTCCGGCCATGTCACGGCGGCAAGCGCTGCGCAGCATCGAAGCCGGGATCGAGATCGTCGCGGAGCTGGTGTCGCAAAAGGCGCTGCACCTGCTGGGGACCGGCGACATGGGCATCGGCAACACCAGCCCCTCGACGGCCATCATTGCGGTTTTTTCCGGGCGCTCGGTGGCGGAGGTCACCGATCGCGGCACGGGGATCGACGACGAGGGGCTGCGGCGCAAAATCGCGGCCATCGCAAAGGGTCTGGCCGTCAACCGCCCGGACCCCGGCGACCCGCTGGGGGTGTTGGAAAAGGTGGGCGGGTATGAAATCGGCGGGATCGCCGGGCTGATCATCGGGGCTGCGGCCCACCGGGTGCCGGTGGTCTGCGACGGCTTTATCTCCACCGCCGGCGCCCTGATCGCCTGCGCCCTGGCGCCCGCTGCGCGGGATTATCTTTTTGCCAGCCACCTGTCGGTGGAGGCCGGCCACGCCGCCATGCTGGCGCACCTCGGGCTGGTGCCGCTCTTCGATCTCAAGTTCCGCCTGGGCGAGGGCACCGGTGCGGCCCTGGCCATGGAACTGATCGATGCGGCCACCCGGGTGCTGGCCGATATCCGGACCTTTGAGGAGGTGGCCATCGCCGACGCCCAAAAAGGCTGAGGTTGCGTCAAAAGCCCCATTTCGCCGGCTGCGAGAAGCGCAGGTCAGCCCGCAAGGGCCCCAGGGGCCAGGCTGATTGCGGCCCGCTCTTGGGTGCCACCGCGCGCCGCCGCCCACCTGGGGTCGCACACCCCGATCACGGCCGCCGCCGGCAGCCCTCCGTCCGGTTCGGTTCCTATTCTGGCGCATCCTTCGGCCCCTGCGCCACCCCGGCGCGCTGCAGGGCCGCAATCTCGGCAGTTTCGTAGCCCAGCTCCGCCAGGATCTCGATGGTATGCTCGCCGATGGCCGGTGCCTTGGTGCGGGTGCCGGCCCGCCCGGCGCTGAAGCTGACCGGGTAGCCGGGCAGTCGGACCCGGCCGAGGGCCGGGTGCTCGAAGTCGGTCACATAGCCGTTTGCCAGGGCCTGGGGATCGGTCAGGACCTCCTCGATGCGCTGGACCGGGCTGAACATCAGCCCGTGCCGCCGGAAGGTCTCCATCCACGCGTCCCGGTCGCGGGTGGCGAACACGGTGTCGAAATGGGCCACCAGGGCCGGGCAATTCCGCTGGCGGGCGCGGCCATCAGCAAAGTGCGGATCCGCCTGCAAACTTTCCTGACCGGTTGCGGTGCAGAAGGGGCCCCAGTATTTCTCTTCGGGGTGGTGAACGCCCATCAGCCAACCGCCGTCGCGGCAGCGAAAGCTGTTGCGCAGCGGAGAGTTCTGCTGCCGCACCCAGGGCACCCCGGGGTCCTTGCCCAGCAGGCTGACACCCAGCAGATTAGCATAGAGCAGCCAGAGCCCGGTGCCGTAAAGCGAGGTGTGCACCTCCTGGCCGATACCGCGGCGCTCGCGTACCACCAGGGCGGTCAGGATGGCATGGCTGAGGGTGATGGCGGTGGCCTGGTCCAGGATGGCCAGATGCATCAGGGTGGGCTCGGCGTTGCCGGTGACGAAGGTCATGCCCGAGCGGGCCTGCCCCAGGGGATCGAAGGCCCCGATGTCGCGCATCGGGCCCTGCTGGCCGTAGCCCGAGACGCTGGCGTGGATGAGCCGCGGATTGACCCGCGAGAGGGTGGGGTAGTCGATGCCCATCGCGGTTTTCGTACTGGGGCGCAGGTTGGTGAGAAACACGTCCGCGCGCTGCACCATCTGGTGCAAGATCGCCCGGCCCCGCGCGGTCGTGATGTCCAGCGAAATGTTGCGCTTGTTGCGGTTGGAGGCCTCGAACATAAAGCTTTCGCCGTTGGGCAGGGACAAGTCCATGCCCCCCAGCAGGGTCCAATAGCGCTCCGGGTCGCCGCCGGCCTCCTCGATCTTGATGACCTCGGCGCCGAGGTCGCCGAGGATCGCCCCGGCCCCGGGGCCGGCGTGGAAAACACCGTATTCGACGATGCGGATCCCGGCCAGCGGGCCCTCGGCTTCGGTTGACGGCTGCTCAGTGCGGTTCATGGGCGCTGATCCTCGTTATTCGAGTTTGAAAAGCTTTTCGATTGGACATCGGCGCCCCCTGCCGGGGCGGGCGCGGCGGAGGGGATTGGCCCGTATTCGAAAACGCCGTTGGTGATCACCTCCACGCCGCTTTCGGCGTCGACCGTTTTCCAGAGCGCCTGCCCTTGGGCGGTCTCCCAGACGAGCGTTTCGATGGGGGTGCCGGGGTAAAGCGGGCGTGAAAAGCGGCAGGCCATGCGCCGCACCTTTTCGGGGGCGCCCGGCACCAGGCTGTCGATCAGCGCCCGGCAGGCGAAGCCGTGGGTGCACAGGCCGTGCATGATGGGTTTTTCGAAACCGGCCATGGCCGCAAAAGCGGGGTCGACATGCAGCGCGAAGAAATCCCCCGAGAGGCGGTAGAGCAGCGGCTGGTTCTTCGAGGGCGCCGCTTTGACGACCCGATCCGGCGCGCGGTCCGGGAACGGGACCTTGTTTTTGGGCGCGTTCGGGCCGCCGAAGCCGCCGTCCAGGCGCGCGAAGAGGGTCGCCCGGCTGGTGAAAAGCCGCTGTCCGCTATCGTGGCAGGTTTCGCTTTCGGCCACCACGAGCGCGCCCCTGTCCCTGCCCTTGTCGTAGTAGTGGGTGATCCGACCCGTGGTGGTCAGGGTGCCCGCGGCGGGGATCGGGTTGTGGAAGATCAGCTCCTGCTCGCCGTGCAGAACCCCGGCCAGGTTGATGTTGGCGGCCGCGCCGACGTGCGTGAGGAACTCGAACACCGCAGCGATCGAGAAGCTCGGCAGGACCTTCAGACGCTTCTCGTAGCAGTAGTCGAGATCCTCAAAGCCGGCCCCGACCCCCAGGGCGTAAAGGACGGCATCCTTCCACCCGTAGGGCTTGGTCAGCGGGCCGATCGTCTTCCCGAGGGCGTCCAGGTTCAGCGCCATCTGCTTGCCTCCTTTTGATGCGTTGTCGGCGCTCGTCAGGTGATCAAGGCCGGATTTTGGAATCATGGCGCCGGCCATCCCATGATCGGCACGGTGCTGATGCTGTTTTGCGGGCTGCCCGCGATAACCCGGTCGCTATAGGCGATGTAGACCAGGACATTGCGCTCGCGGTCGAAGAAGCGGACCACCTGAAGCTTTTTGAAGACCAAGCTGCGGCGTTCGTCAAAGACGCGCTCGCCGTCTTTGAGTTCGCCGAGGATTTTGATCAGGCCGACCTGACGACAGGCGATGCTGGCATCACTCGTGTCCTCGGCCACGCCCAATTCGCCCTTGATCCCGCCGGTCTGCGCACGGGCGATGTGGCAGGCGACCCCCTGGACTTTGGGGTCGTCGAAGCCGTCAACCACGATCTTGTCATTGGGTCCCAGCCAGCGGAATTGGGTGTCGACCGAGCCGGTCGTGCCGCGGTCGGGGCGGCTGAAGAGCCACCATCCAAAAAGCACGATGACCAAAAGGATGATCCCGCCGATTATGATTCCGATTTTTTTCATGACGATTTGCCTTTTCCGATTGAATTTGCACCCGGGACCTCAACGGACCGTCTTTCCTGCCCAGCTCCTGGCTTCGGGTCTGCGCTTCCGTCCCTGAGCCGGCGGACCGCATTTTTCACCAGCGGGTAGACCAGGATGGTCTTGACCGCCGCGCCGTGGCGCTCGTTGGCCCTGTCCATCCGTCCACGGCCGCTGGTCTCGCCCAGTTCTATCCAGTTGGCCGCCCGGTAGCATCCCCCGTGAAACCGCTGACGGTCCACCAGGGTCTCCACCAGCAAGGGCTCGATCCCGTATTGCTGCTGCCAGTCGGCGCTCAGCCGGCGCAGGCTGCGGGCCAGGATCGCGCTGGCCAGGTTGCGGATGCGCGCCAGCACCAGAAACCGGCTGTTGTTGACCACCTGCTGCAGGGCGGCCTCGCGTCTCGCGTCGTCCCAGCCGATCCATTGGTCCCTTGCCTTCATCCGCCAGGCAGGACTCGAAAACTGGATGCATCCGAGGACTTCGGGCCGGGGCCGGCTGACGGATACCAGATACTGAAGCCGTGCCCCGAAGGGCATCGCATACCCCAGGTAGTGGTAGCGGCTGAGCAGATCCCGGAACAGGTCCCGCTGCTCGCGGGTCTGGACGCGCTGCACGTCAAGGGGCGCGAAATCCTCCACGCTGCCGGCAAGGGCGCTGTAAGGCGCCTGGCCCGGATCCGGCGCGAAGCTCTTCTGGGGGCCATTGTAGCCGGTGTGCTTTTTCCCCGGAAGCTTCAGGAGCCCCTTGGCTTCCAGAAGCTCCAGAAGATCCAGGCACTCCCGAGCCTTAAGTCCGCCCCCGGGGCGTTTCCACTCCAGCAGCTCGCAGACCGTATGCGACAGCTCACGGCGGCTGATGCCGCGGCAGGTAGTGACGATCTCCCGGATCAGCGCCACCTCGTCAGCGCCAAACTCTCGACCACAAAACCGTTGCGGCTTGCTCATGGTTTGCATACCATCCTCCTTTCGCTATCATTCCATAGCGAAAAAAAGGCACGCTGTCCGGCGGAAAACAACTCCGTATGATTGGGTTCGGATCAAGCCGAGACATGCCAGAAAATAAAAAAACGTGCAATTATAGCCACGCCACCCCTCCTTGCCAACTAAAATGAGACGCCGCTCCCTTGAAAAATTAGTGTAGGGCGGATAGGAGTCTCATCTGTGAAAGCGATGCTTGCGCCCGGACCGTCAGAGGCCCGTGCTTCACACCTGACCACATGACGCCGGCAGCGCGCGAAGAACGGCTGCGGCGGCAACGATCACGTTTCTTTAAGCGCAGAAAGGGGATGGCGGTGCGATACGATTATGATCTGATCTGCATTGGTTTGGGGCCGGCGGGGATGGCGGTTTCGGCCATGGCCTCGGAGATGGGGTTAAAGGTCTGTGCCATCGAAAAAAAGGCGGTCGGGGGTGAATGCATGAACGTCGGCTGCATCCCCAGCAAAGCGCTCTTGCGTATGGCCAAAACCCGCAGCGCCTTCGACAAGCTGGCGGATATGGAACTTGAGCCGACCCCCAAGCCGGCGGTTAGGCAGCCTTTTCGGCGCATTCAGGAAAGCCTGGATTTCATCAGCCAAAAGAAAACCATGGCCATTTTCGCCAAAACGCACCTGGTTTACCAAAAGGGTCCGGCCCAGTTTGTCGATCCGCATACCGTGTCCGTGGCGGGTGAAAAATACCGGGCCAAAAGAATCTTTATTTGCGTCGGCACGCGCCCGCAAATGCCGGCGATTCCGGGCATCGAAACGGTGGATTGCCTGACCAACGAGAATCTTTTCAAACTGGAGGCCGTGCCCGAAAGCCTGATCATCGTCGGCGGCGGTGCGATTGCCTGCGAAATGGCGCAGGCAATCGGCCGTTTGGGAAGCAAGGTCACCCTGGTGGTCCGCGGGCCGCGCTTGCTGTGGCGGGAGTTTCGCGGCGTGTCGGAGATTCTGGAAGACACGTTCGAGAAAGAGGGCATCGTCGTTTTGAAGGAGCGCAAGCCGCGCAGCGTCGAGCAGGTCGGCGGACGGGTTTTGCTGCATACCGATAGCGGCGAGACCGTGGAAGCCGCGCGGTTGCTGGCGGCGGCGGGCCGAAAGATGGATTTCGGGCCGTTGTCGCTGGACACCGCCGGCGTGCGCTTTTCGGAGAAAGGCATCGTCGTCGACAAGTACCTGCGGACCTCGCAGCCGCACATTTACGCCTGCGGCGATTGCAACGGGTATCGCCAATTTTCGCATGCGGCGATGCATCAGGGCATGATCGCGCTGCTGAACGGCATCCTGCCGTGGCCCCTGAAGCAGGATTTCCGCAAGTTTGCGGTGCCGTGGACGACATTTACCGAGCCCCAAATTTCGCACGTCGGTCCGCGGGAAACGCAGTTGATCGAGCGCGGCGTCAAGTTCGAGGCGATTGAAGTGCGTTACGAAGATTATGGCGCGGCCATTGCCGAAAAGGTCGACGTGGGCTTTGTGCGCGTATTGGCCGATTCGTTGGGTAAAATTCATGCCGCGACGATTGTCGGCGAAGGCTCCGGAGAAATGATCAACGAATGGGCGCTGGCTGTTCAGAAAAAAATCCGCCTGCACGATGTGATGCTGTTACAGCATTCTTTTCCCACCATGGGCTTCTTGAGCAAACGCGTCGCGGAGGTTTGGATGATGAACCGCATGCAGTCGAAAACGATTCAGCGCGGATGCCGTTTCCTCTTCAGGCTTTAGGCCGCAGCGAAGTTTTCCTGAACGGTCGGCCTGCGCGCTGGCAGGTTCGGTGGCCGCCGGAGGTGCGGGTAAGCAAGAGACGTCGACGGAGCATCCTGAGTGCCGCGCCGACGCTCTTGCCGTCCTCGCCCGCCGCCGGTGCATGCTCACCGGCAGATGGTCCGCATCAGAGGGCGGATGTGATCATGCCGGCGATGGCCTGGTAGCTCTGCTCCAAAGAGCCTGCAAACTCCGGGTCGTCCACCACCCATTCGATCATCTCCCGGCTGTAGCTCAAAAAACGCACCTGGGTCTTGCCGCCCTTTGAGAACGCCATGACGAACTTGGGCATCAGCACGGCCCGCTCCGGATTGCGCGCGAGGCTGCGTGCGGCCTTGTCGGGTTTGCAGATCTGGATCATGTGGAGGTCGAACCCCGCTTCCACCGCAATGCCGTGGTCAGCAAAAGTCCCGGCCATGTCCATGCTGCCTGGATTGTTGACGATAAAACCGCTTTCAGCCGCAGCGTTCTGCAGGGAAGCCACGAAGGCCTCGACGCTTTTGTCGCTCTCTTTCTGGAGCACCGATACCAATGTCATGATGTTCTCCTTTCCGAATGTCGAATGTTGCCGGTGAGGGACCGAGGGCCGCTGCGCCGGGTTCAGGCCGCGGCCGTGACCACCTGGGCACCGTAGATGCGGTCGGTGAATTTCACGTACCAGGCGGCGGACTGGACTTGGATGATGTAGGCCATGGCCACGACCAGGGCTGCGGTCGAGCCCTGGGGTCCGAAGGCATTGATGGCGATGGCGAGCGCGATGGACAGATTCCGCATGACCGTGCCGTAGACCATCGCGATGGCGTCGTCGCGGGTGAGCAGCAGCCGGCCAAGGAAGGTGCTCAGAAGGTAGTTTGCCGTGTACACCAGGGCAAGCGGCGCTAAAATGGCCAGGAGCAGATCGGGCGCGCCGGCAATGGCGCGGGCCTTGAGGGACATCGCCACGAACACGATGCCGAGCACCCCGAGGGTGGAGAGCCCCGGAAAGCGCGGGGCCATCCGCGTCTGAAACGTCTGCTGCCCGTAGCGCCGAATCAGGGCCTGCTGGGTTGCAAAACCGAGCGCCATGGGCAGGAAGACGATCACGAGAATCTGCTGCACCACGGCCAGGAGATCCACCCTGATGGCCGCCCCCAGAAGAAACTTGACGTAGAAGGGGGTGGCGATGGATCCCAGGGTGAGCCCGATTACGGTCATCTTGACGGCGGCCGCCGTGTTGCCCCCGGCAAAGCCGGTCCAGGAAATCGTCATGCCGCTGGTCGGCACCAACCCCGCCAGGAGCAGGCCGAGGACCATATACGGCTGGTCCTGGAAAAAGAGGCGCCCGACGCCGTAGGCCAGAAAAGGGATGATCCCGAAATTGATCAACTGGCTGAGGAGCTGGGCCCGCCCGTCGCCCCCGGAAAAAACCCGCCGGACGTTGAGGGTGACCATCATCGGATAGACCATCAGGAAGGTCAGTGGGACGATGAGGTTTTTCAGAAATGCGGGGTCGCAAAGGGTGCCATAGCCGAAGCCGAGCAGCATCATGACGGGGATGGCGGTAACGAGGTTCTGATTGATCCGTTTAAGCAGCGTCCACATGGCGGGTTCCTTTCAGGGGGTTGGAACAGCGTTGAAACCGACGATGCCCCCCTCTTTCCAAAACCCGTGCCGGAATTATCCCCTCTGCCTTTCATGTATTTCACTGTTTGAATCTATAACCGATTGGCGTGAAACCAAAAATCGCTTGACAGCTACGGCAGGCGTTACATAAGTAACAGTAACGGTTTTTGTAGCGCTACTATGCCATCAAGGTAACGCCTGAGGCCCTGCCCCATGACCCGAGTAGAACCCACATTCGCCGACCTCATGATCGACGCTATGGCCGAGGGCGTCTTCACCCTGGACGCAGCCGGTCTTATCACGCTCTGGAATACCGCCATGGAGCGCATCACCGGGTACCGGGCCGAGGAGGTGATCGGCAGAAGCTGCCGGGTGCTGAACTTCACCCGCTGTCTGCGCAAAGAGTGCCCCGAGGGCATGGCCGACTGCGGCATCTTCGAGTACGGAAAGGTGGATGCCAAGGAATGCGCGCTGCGGCACCGGGACGGTCACGACGTGCCCGTCGTCAAAAACGCCCGGGTGGTGCGCGACCCTTCGGGCAGGCTGTTGGGCGTGGTGGAGACGGTCACCGACCTGACCCGGCTCAAATCGGTCGAGCGGCAGGTTGAGGCGGCCCGGCGGCGCCTGGGCGAGCGCCACCGCTTCGCCAACCTGATCGGCAAGAGCGCGGCCATGCAGACCGTCTTCGACGCCGTGCAGCAGGCCGCCGCCAGCGACGCCACGGTGCTCGTCTCAGGGGAAAGCGGCACCGGCAAGGAGCTCGTGGCGGGCGCCATCCATCACCACGGCCGGCGGGCCGAGCGCCCCTTCGTCACGGTGAATTGCAGCGCGCTCTCCGAGTCCCTGCTGGAAAGCGAGCTTTTCGGCCACGTGGAAGGGGCCTTTACCGGCGCCATCCGAAGCCGCGTCGGCCGGTTCGAGGAGGCCGACGGGGGCACCCTTTTTCTCGACGAAATCGGCGATATCAGCCCCTTCATCCAAGTCAAGCTCCTCAGGGTCCTCCAGGAACGGGAAATCGAACGGGTCGGCGATTCCAGGCGAAGGAAGGTCGATATCCGGGTGATCGCGGCGACCCACGGGGATCTGGCCCGGCAGGTCGAGGCCGGGAGCTTCCGGCAGGATCTCTACTACCGCATCAAGGTGTTTCCGATTCGCCTGCCGCCCCTGAGGGAGCGCCGTGAGGACATCCCGCTTCTCATCCGCCATTTCCTCGACAAGTTCAACCGCCAGACCGGCAAGGCCGTCGAATCGGTCGCCCTCGAGGCCATGCGGGCCCTGATGGCCTGGCGCTGGCGCGGCAACGTGCGGGAGCTCGAAAACGCCATCGAGCACGGCTTCGTGCTCTGCCGCGGCCCGCGGATCGAGCTGGCCGACCTGCCCGTCGAGATCCGGGCCGAGCCTCGGGTGCCGGATGATGTCGTGACGGACGGACAGCTGTGCGCCCGAAGGACCGCCCTCGACCGGCAGAGGCTGATCGATCTCCTTGCGGCCTGCGGTTGGAACAAGGCCGAAGTGGGGCGCCGCACCGGCTACAGCCGGACCGCCATCTGGAAATTCATGAAACGCTGGGGCATCCCCCTGGAGCCGCCCCCACAGGCCGGCGGCCCCCCGCCATGAAAAGGCGCAGTTTCGCCGCCGCCGCTGAAGCCCGCCAAAAATGGGCTACAGCAAATAGGCGGCCGTCAGCAACCCCGGCAGGATCACGGCCGGCAAAAACAGGGGCAGTCGGACGTTGTCCCTGATCCCGGTGATAAAGGCGAAAAAATCCCCTTGACCAGCGTATTGGTTGCAGCGGCGAGCACAATGCCCCTGGCGGCGACTTCGGCGCCCAGGTCATATTTTGCCGACCTGGAAAGCGAGAGGGTGATCGCATCCACATCCATGAGACCCGAGATCACCGAAAGCATGTAGACGCCGTCATTTCCGGACCACGTTTTCATCGCTTCGGATAGGAGCAGAATGGCGGCCAACAGGGCGCTGAACTGCAAGGCTATGCCGAGCTGCAGCGGGTTTTTTACTTCGATTGGCTGGGGCTGGGGTCTTTCGCCTCCTTCCGGTGCCGATACCACAGCCCGAAAACCCCGTCGAGCAGGCCCCCGCACATCGCGCTCAGTGGAACCCAGAGCAGATGCGCCGGAGCTAAGTTGACGACCGCTTCAGGTGAGGGGGAGTGAAAAATTCCCCCTCACCCGATTGAGGACCTTTACGGCTAATCCTGTTCGCGGCCAATGAAACGATAGACCACAGCGCCCAGTATCCCTCCAACAATCGGGGCTATCCAGAAAAGCCAGAGCTGCGCAATCGCCCAATCGCCCACAAACACCGCAACGCCGGTACTGCGGGCGGGGTTCACCGATGTGTTGGTTACCGGGATGCTGATCAAATGAATGAGGGTCAGGCAAAGCCCAATGGCGATCGGCGCAAAACCTTGGGGTGCCCGTTTGTCAGTGGCGCCCAGAATTACAATCAGAAACATCATGGTCATGACCACCTCAGTGATCAGGGCCGCCGGCAAACTATACCCGCCCGGCGAATGCGCGCCGTAGCCGTTGGAAGCAAACCCCGCAGACAGATCGAAGCCCGCCTTGCCGCTGGCGATGAGATACAGAACACCACCGGCCGCAATGCCGCCTAAAACTTGCGCAATGACATAAGGCAACAGCTCCTTTGTGGGGAAACGACCGCCAGCCCAGAGACCAACCGACACTGCCGGATTGAGGTGACAGCCGGATATGTGCCCGATCGCGAAGGCCATGGTGAGCACGGTCAGGCCGAAGGCCAGTGATACGCCAAGCAGCCCGATGCCGACATCTGGGAACGCAGCAGCCAAAACCGCACTGCCGCACCCACCCAGAACCAGCCAAAA
>Ga0105100_10001368_pt1 | contig 14392 bp, 9 predicted proteins | sample PPLLak12cMay2015_2_FD_87033 | JGI IMG/M metagenome (GOLD analysis project Ga0105100, IMG submission 87033) | Freshwater sediment microbial communities from Prairie Pothole Lake near Jamestown, North Dakota, USA - PPLs Lake P8 Core (1) Depth... | ecosystem: Environmental > Aquatic > Freshwater >...
CAGGGGATTGAATCCCGTACTTGATGCTGAAGCAATAAGAGTAGTATCAACTCTTCCTGCTTGGAAACCCGGAAGACAAAACGGGGTTGCCGTACCGGTATGGTTCACAATAACCGTTACTTTTAAAATAATGATTAATTGATTCGTACGGGGCTGTTGAAAAAGTCTAAATCCATTAACCGCAAAGGTCGCAAAGTCTTAACGCTGAGTTCCCAAAGGACTTAACATCAATGATTTGCCTTTGTGTGCTTTGCGTATTCCTTAGTGTTCTTTGCGGTTAAAAAGGCTTTTTAAACAGCCCCAATCATTTAATACTGTTTATCTCGTCAAACAGGGCTTTAAAACAGTTGACAGGAGTGTTTTTGCCTTCATCCTTTCGTCGTCCATAATAGCTGTCAAGAAAGGGTCCTGTTCCCGACCAGACAGTCTGTACCATACCCAGGAACCTTTCCTTCATTTCAGGAGTTGAAGAAGCCCTGAATCTTACAATGTCCCGGGCCTGGAGTACCGCATTTTCAGGCATCCGCCACGGACATGTTACAACGCTGAGACCTTTCATGGCAAACCATACTGGTGTCTGATCGGGGCGTTCATAATGCCAGTCGCATATTATTACATCTTTTGGGATCATATCAACCGCCCTGAATGTATTATTATAGCTTGCTTCCCATTCGCCCAGGCCGGTCGTTTTTCCATCAATCAGCCTGTCGCCCCATATCCATAAGATGCGATCTTTAAGGGCAAGATGATCCCGGATTTTCCTTACCTCTCCTGCAAAAAGCTCTGAAGGATCCCTCCCGGAGCATCTCGGACACTGCTTCTCTCCTATATAAAATACTTCATCCATGCCTGCGTGAAATGCATCCGCTTCAAAGACCTCACAAATCTCATCAACAATGGCAAACACTACATCATGAACATCAGGGTGAAGCGGACAATAACTTTTACAGTATAATCCGTCAGCATTGGGCCATTTATATTTCTCCGGCATTCTGACAAGAGGAGTCTCATCAAATTCAGGATATACTTTGAGCAGGTTCCCAATACTCCCGGCCCATGACTGATGTCCCAGCAAATTAACCTGGGGAATTATCCGGATATTGTTTTCACGGCACACGGCAACCAGTTTTTTAACATCCTGCTTCGAGAGGGCAACTGAATCGCGGAGTTCAGGATGGCTTTCATACTGATAACTATAATCTACCCTGAGGATAAGAGTGTTGACTTTCCTCGGTGCCAGTTCTTCATCTATGAAGCGGACAAATTCCTGCAGATTCGACGGTTGTGGAGCTGCAATGCAAAATCCCCTGACAGGCATAATAGTGTCAAGCCTTTCTGAATAGTTACTCTGGGCTGCGGATGACAGCACAAAACATACAGAAAACAACCATGTGACAAGATAATGTTTCATATTTTACGATTTTTTAATTACCCCTGTTCCGGGCCTTTCAGGAAGAGAAACTTTCCCATCAACTATTTTTAATCCGTCGAAAGGGTCATTGCTTATAAGAAGATTTCCGTCAAGATCGCACCAGTCAACAAGAGGAGAAAGCTGGGCAGCGGCCGTCACGGCACACGACGTCTCGGTCATGCATCCTATCATAACGTTCATTCCAAAAGCCCTTGCCACATTGATCATTTTCATTGCTGCATTCAACCCGCCGCATTTCATCAGCTTTATATTGATCCCTGAATAAACATCCCTGCTATTCAGCAAGTCACTGATATTCTGAATAGCTTCATCACCAATCACAGGCAGCGGACTTCGTTGTGTCAGCCAGGCATTATCATCTTTCATCTCCTTCGGCATAGGCTGTTCAAGGAAAATAACACCTTTTTCCTTCAGCCATATGGCCATTTCGAGTGCATGATCCCGGTCTTTCCATCCCTGGTTCACGTCCACACATAAAGGCTTGTCTGTCTGTGAGCGTATCACTTCCACGATTTGCTTGTCGTTATCTCCTCCCAGTTTTACCTTCAGAATTTTATAAGGCTCTGCCTCAAGAACTTTTTGCCTGATTATTTCCGGTGTATCAAGTCCGATCGTAAAACTTGTGAGCGGAGCTTTGGAAGGATTCAGTCCGAATAACCTGTAAAAAGGTTCTCCGACCAGCTTCCCGACAAGGTCATGGAGGGCAATGTCAACCGAAGCTTTTGCAGCATAATTGCCGGGCATGACACTGTCGACATATTGAAGGATGTCAATCAGCAGGAACGGGTCGGTGAACTGTGAAAGATTTAACAATGAGAGAAATTTTGCTACCGATTCATGACTCTCGCCAAGATATGGAGGCATGGATGCTTCTCCGTATCCGGTTACCCCGTCATATTTAATTTCAGTAAGCATAACCGGTGTTGTGGTCCTCGAACTTGTCGAAAGTGTGAATGCATGTTTAAGCTGAAGAGTATAGGGATAAAACCTTAGTTCCAGCCTGCTCCTGTTCTTTCTTTTACCCTTTTTTTCCAGATAAAACGGAGCTGCGGTCGCAATATGTCCGCTTACGAAAGTCCCGCCTATCAGATAACTGCTGTATTTTACGAATTCTCTCTTATTCATAGTACCTAATTAAATCAACCAGTAACAAGCAACCAGCAACCAGCAACCTTACCTATACCATCCATGATCCAGAACCGGTTGAATTCCCTTGCCCTCAGGAGCTCCGATAATTCTTCTGACACCGATAAAGGTATCCCTCCGTGACCTGCTGAAATTTGCCCTTGTTGAATCGAGACTGTTAATCCTGACCATTCCCGAACAATGGATGAATTCGGTATCGCCAATATACATCCCGACATGAGTTGGTCTTGCCCTTCCCCGCCGTGAGGAACCAAAGAACAACAGATCTCCCTGTTTAAGAGAATCCGGAAGTGCTTCTCTTCTCACTCTTAACCTGATCCCGTTCTGGAACTGCTGTGATGCATCCCTGGATAGAATTATTCCGTTCAGATAATAAATGGTTTTCGTGAATCCGCTGCAGTCGAATCCTTTTGATGAAGTACCTCCCCACAGGTACGGACTTCCCATGAAAGATTCTGCAGTCGCAATCAGGTTATCTGCTTTCAGATATGCCTCCGCAGACAGCTGATCAAAAGGGATTACCTTATCTGTTGGAATAAATCCCTTACGATTGTCAGGCAGCTTAACCCCATATAATTTTTTCTCATTGCCGGTCACCTCAACTATACAACCTGCAACAATATCTGAAATTACCTTTAATCCCGATGGGTCAGCGTAGATATCTCCTGTTTTTCCGGTATAAAATAATCGTGATGAAGATTTCCATTCAGCGTATTCACCTGGGCTTTTTGTTTCAACAGCATCACTGTCGACCCATCCAAGATAAAGATCCGGCGTCTGGATCAGGAACCAGTCACCTTCCTTCTTCAGAATTTTTACCGGCGTTCCCATTAATGCCTGCGTCACCATTTCTGAATCGTATGATGAGAAGAGCCTGATATTGCAGACACTTACATCGACAAGACCCCATGGTTCGGTAATTACAGAAATATCGGGAAGCACCTGCAGGCTGTCAGTAAAATCAACTTCTTTTTGTTTTAACAGACCAGTGATAGCATCCTTTGCTTCCTGCACATCTGTTTCTCCTTTAAGAATCAGATCCGGGCCATCCGGAATCAGTTCTGCTTCATAGATACCCTCACGCAGATCAGGTACCCAGACTATCCCTATCGAATCAATTTCACTCTTGTAATAATTTACCATTCCCTGCCGGCAGCCAGATATTATCATTATGGAAACTGCAGAAATCAAAATGATCTGCAAACCAATATTCCCTTTAAATAGTTTCATTTATTATATATTATTTCCATTTCATAATCCCATTTATCGAAATAGAGATTTCCCCCGCCCCACTCCACTTCACCTCTCTGAAAATCAAATGGTTCACTTCTCAGGAATTTCTTTTCAGGATAAAGGTTCCCTCCCACACCATCATTAATTATGAGCCTGTAAGAATCAATCCCGGAAATGTAAAAATCCCTTGTCCTCTGATCAGTTGAATATTGAAGCCCGTAAGATATATCAACAGGCACCCAGCCGGCACCTTCAAAATATACTTCACACCAGTCATGCAGGTTTTTCGCATCAGGTGGTATTTTCCAGCCACTCTGCCACCTGACGGGAATTCCCTTGTACCGGAGCATAGACATGAAAAGAAATGTCTGCATTCCACAGTCTCCTCTTTTGTTTTGAATAACATATTCCGGGATATTCGGTATTATTGAATACTCCTGTGCTCCTGCCCATGGAATGTTATTGGTAAACCAGTAATAAATCTTCCTGACAACTTCAAATGGTCTCTCTTCTGGCCCCGTTATGCTGTCAGTCAGATGTCTGATTTTCTCTGTGAAGCAAATGTGAGGAAGCTGTTTTGAGGTAAATTCCTTATAAAGTACCGAACTTTTATCGTATGGCCCGATAACCATTTTTCCCGGATCAAAATATTGCCCTGATGACTTATAGCTGAATGAGACTTTGAAAATTACAGGAAAACCCTTTTCTGCTTTTGATTCCATATAGATTGCTCTGTGACTCCCTGACTCAGGGGAAAGGGTAAAATCAGTTTCTGATGTTGAAAGCAGTCTTATATTTTTCTGGCGGGGATGGCCCTCTTTGGGATATGGAAGCCAGCACCTTACAACTTCACCGGGTGGTACAGCATCAGCATTCACGGTTAATGTATAATTGATCGTTATACTTGCAGGAATAACCGGATCCGTATTGTTTTCTGAAGCTCTGATTATTGCCTGGGTGTGCTTTTTGCGATATACTATCTCAGGATCAGCGGCTTCCAGGCTGTCTCGCAATGGACGATCAAGATTAAAACTCCTTATTAAAGCAAGGTTTGAAACTGCCCTGGTGAAATATTTTTTTTCTCCGTTAATTATCTTCCATTCAAGCCAGTTCTTCTTCTCCCATTCTGTTTTATCTTCAGATGTAAAATTTTCAATCCTCTCCTTCAACTGCTGATCAATGTCGCTCTCCGTGAACGGAAAATCAAGTGCAATTCTTTCAGCTATAATCGAAAGCGAATCGGATTTAAGGGCAAGCTTCTTATTATCAGAAGCATGCCTGCAACCTGCTGCCATAAAAAACAAAAAACCAGTTAAAAAAAATCCTGTGAGTCTCATGGAGAAATTTAAACAGGCAAATTTATAAAATTAGTCATATTCTTATCTGCGAGAATCTGGGGCTTTTTAGAAAGTGGTATTTTGATGGATTTAACCTTTGAGCTACTTTGTGATGAACTTTGCGACCCTTTGTGGTTCAAGGCTTTATTTTTAACCACAAAGTCGCACCAAGGTCTCACAAAGGTCCACAAAGTACTTTTTCAACAACCCCCTTCGCTTATAAAACCGTCTGCAAAGAGTTTCAATGATTATCAAACGAGAGAACTCCTGTTCTCATAGATTTTTGTTATTGCATTGGCAATATCATCCATATCGGCTTTGCTGCCCAGCAATATACTCTGATAAAAAGTAACTGCCTCATCACAAAGCTGATCATTCCCGGGAAGCTGATTCTCCTCGCGCCACTGCTTAAGCCTTGCTTCTGAAAAGAGTCTTTTAAATCCCTTCGAAGTAAGCTGTTCCTCTATAAGTCCGTCCTTGTTTTGTTTGCCATATCCGCTGCCGCATGGTATTCCTTCAGCATTAAGGGCACTTATGAATTTTTCTTTCGGAACATTATTAAACTGTTCTTTCAGATATCTGAACGGATATAAATGATAGACTGCCCTTGTTGCTCCTTCAGCCAGCTTGTAAGGTACAATGCCGGGTATCTCTTTCAGCTTTTTATCAAGGTAAAGGGCATTGGAAAGGCGGATGTCATTGTCCTTTTCAATACGACTCATCTGCGACATAAGAATCAAAGCCTGCGATTGCTGCATCCTGTAATTCATTCCGTTATATGCATTCCCGGATACTTTTTTCATGTTACCATAAGGTCTTCCGCAATTATGGTAAGCATGACAACGGTCCATAATATCTCCATCATTTCCAAGAATAGCGCCACCTTCACCGGAAGGAAGATGTTTTGAATTCTGGAAGCTGAAACATCCGAGATCTCCGAGCGACCCGACTCTTTTGCCTCTGTATTCTGCAAGCCATGCCTGACAGGCATCCTCAATAACTTTAAGATTGTGAGCCTTTGCAACTCTGTTTATACTGTCCATGTCGACAGGCAATCCGTAAATATGCACCGGTACAATGGCAACGGTCCGGTCGGTGATCTTCGCTTCAATCTTTTTAGGATCAATCAGGAATGTCTCCGGATCAGTATCAACAAAAACCGGCAGGACTTTGCTCCCGAAGATCACATTATAGGTTGCAATAAATGTGTAGGGTGATACCAGGACCTCATCGCCTGCATCTGCTCCAAGCACATGAAGGGCTGTCAGAAGCGCCGTAGTTCCGCTTGCTGTTGCCAGACAACGTTTTGCGCCCATCAGTTCTGCATATTTTTTCTCAAATTCTGCAACATATTCCCCGTTGCCCCGCCACCAGCGGCCCGAACGGAACATGTCAAGGATTCCCTTTTCAGCTGACTGATCCCAGTACGGCCATTGCGGCCATGAACCCGGGTGGACTTTATCACCGCCTTTAATTGCAAGGGTTTTAAGTTGCTTATCATTTCTGATCCCGAACGACCTGAATGGAAACCCGAGGAATGTACCGGCAAATCCTGCTGATGTAACTGCAATTGCCTGACGACGTGTAAGTTTTCGTGTTTTCATTGTCTGAAAATTAAAGTGTTCTAAAATATCCTTCTTATCTATTTTTTCTTTTCTGAAGTTAATTGTTTAATTTCAGATTTTTGATCAAATTAGAAAAAATGGATCAAGGACAAACAAAATAATTCCCCCTTTGAAGGGGGTTAGGGGGATGTTCTTAGATAAGTTATATACATCCCCCTGCCCCCCCGCTTCGGCGGGGCAAGCTCTTCAAAGGGGGAAAAAACGTGTTTCAATGAACCGTCGCAAGTTTATTTCCAAAAGCGCTTTATTGTCAGCCGGATCTATTATCGCAGGAAAGTATTCTTTTTCGCCTGCATCTGCAAGCCACTTTAACCTGAATCAACCTGTTGCGGATCTTTATTCACTGTTCAAGAATCCTCCGCTTTACTATCATCCTTTTGTCAGGTGGTGGTGGAATGGTAATAAGATAGAGGCACAGGAACTTGTCAGGGAACTGCATCTGTTAAAGGATGCAGGCATCGGCGGAGTGGAGATTAACCCGGTCGGATTTCCAACACGGTTTGAAGGAGATGATATGGGCAAACCATCTCTGAACTGGCTGAGTGATGAATGGATCGATATGCTGAAGGTGGTCTTTGCCGAAGCTAAATCCCTGGGGATGACCTGCGATCTTATAGTTGGTTCAGGCTGGCCCTTCGGCGCTGAAAATCTTGAGGGCGAAGAACGGGCCCAGATAGTTGTCATTGCGGTTAAAAAGATCAGTGGACCTGTTGATTATGAAATATCAAATTCTGAAATTTTCAGGGAAGCTGATCCTGCAATAAGCTCACCATTCACCGGCAGGACGATGGAACTGCTTTCCCTCAGCCTTGTCCCTGATCCGCTTACAGACCTGAAACAGGTTGTTGATCTTAATCATAATCTCGACAGCGAGGTTCAGAAAATACCTGTCCCCGGCGGTAAGTTTGCCTTATATGCACTTGTTAAGATCAACGGATTTATGCAGGTTATCAACGGTGCTCCGGGAGCTACGGGTCCGGTATTGAATCATTATAACAAAGCTTATGTTAGTCAATACCTTAACCGGATGTCGGATGCAATCAAAAAAAGAACAGGCCCCCTTTCAGAAAATATCCGTGCCCTTTTTACCGACAGTATGGAACTTGAAGGATCAAACTGGACTTTCGATATGCCTGAGGAATTCAGAAAAAGAAGGGGATATGACCTGGTAGAATACCTTCCGCTCATTCTTTTTAAAACCGGGGCGATGGGAAATGTGACCGATTTCAAATACGGTGTTGCCATGTCGCCGGAGATTGAAGATATGATACGCAGGATAAGATATGATTTTGAGCTGACAAAAGCAGAGCTCCTCGGGGAACGCTTTATCAATCCTTTTGTCGGATGGTGTAAAGGATTGAATGTGAAATCGCGGGCGCAGGCTTACGGGCGCAGTTTTTTTCCTCTCGAAAGCAGTTTTTACTTCGATATTCCTGAATCCGAATCATGGACCATGAACTGGCTTAAGCACAGGGTTGGGGAAGAGATGCCTGATGATGATTACCGCAGGGGCAGAGCATATACAATGATCAGTAAGTACGTCTCCTCAGCAGCTAATCTGACAGGGAAAAGGCTTGTAAGCTGTGAGGAAAATACCGACACCTACACTGTTTTTAATACCACCCTTGAGAACCTGAAGATCGGGGGCGATCAGAGTGCCATTACAGGGGTGACTCATTCGGTTTTTCATGGCTTTAATTATTCGCCCCCTGATGCTCCTTACCCCGGGTGGCTGAGATATGGTGGATATTATAATGAAAACAATACCTGGTGGCCCTATTTTCATTTGTATAATGAGTACAAAGGCCGGCTCTCAGCCCTGCTGCAAAATGTTTCGATGTTCACCGACATCGCAATCCTTCCTCCGAATGATGATATGTGGAGCAACATCGGTGCACAGATGGAGCCATTCCCATCCTTAGTTCATGTCGAATACCTGTCTCTGATCTGGGAAGCCATAAATAAAAACGGCAATGGCTGCGATTATGTTTCGCAAAGAGTCATCAGCGATTCAGAAATGAAAAAAGGGATAATGCAGTACGGCCCAAAAAAATATAATACAATTTTTCTTGTTCAGGTCGACAGTCTGAATCCCAAAACAGCTGAGAAACTTTATGAATTCGTCGCCTCCGGAGGCAGGGTGTTCTGCATTGAAACATTTCCCTCAAAGTCTCCCGGATGGAAGGATCATGAAACCCGCGACAGAGAAGTTATAGTATGGGTAGAGAAAATGAAGTCATTACCTGACCGTCTTATATTGCTGAGAAAGCCGGAAAATGATTTTATCGGCTGGTACAGAAGTGTTCAGGAGAAATATGAGATTAAACCGTATTTGAAAATTGAAAATCCTGATCCGTTTGTTTTCCAGAACCGGTACCAGTCGGATGATGGGTCTGAAATATTCTATATTATTAATTCCCATATCCAAAATTCGTATAAAACAAAAATTACTTTTCCCGGAGATATAATACGCAACAGACAGGCATGGATCTGGAATCCGGAGGATGGAAGCCGGTACATGGTAACACTTGACAAAGAAAACTGCCTGAACCTTGACATGGGTCCGGCTGAATCTTTCCTTTTTGTTTTTGACAGGCAAAAGAAGGGGGAAGGATGGAAGCCTCTGCCGGCAAAAAGTATTTCGGCTCAGAATATATTGAATGGATGGAGTGCTGAATTCAGGCACTGCCATGATGGTTCGGTAAGGGCAGTTAAAATTGATGCATTAACGGATTTAAAAGATTTGCCGGAATTTGTAAATTTCGCCGGAACGGTTATTTACCGTAATTACATTGTAATTACAGATAAAAAACCTGTTTTTCTGAACCTCGGAAAAGTGTACGGTATTTCAGAACTGATTGTAAATGGAAGGAAGTGTGGTGTTAAATGGTATGGACGGAGAATCTTCCCTGTCAGTGATTATCTGGTCAGAGGTGAAAACATCATCGAAATAAAAGTTACAACAACAATGGGTAACTATATGAAGTCACTTACCGATAATCCAATCGCCCAGTACTGGACGAACGAAAAGAATAAGGTTCAGCCGCTGCAATCAATGGGATTGATAGGACCGGTTTCTTTTTATTGAACAAACAGCAAAACGGCATAACCGCATAACCGCATAACAATAAGACATATAAACATGAAACCAACTAAGTACTTATTAATCATAGTCCTGTCATTCTCCTCAACAATAATCCTGGCCAAGGATTACAACGTCTCTATGTTCGGTGCCAAATCGAACGGCACAACCATGAACACCACCTCCATACAGAAGGGCATTGATTACATAAGTACCAACGGCGGAGGCAGACTGGTATTTTACGTTGGGAGGTACCTGACGGGCACCATATATCTTAAATCGAATGTGACAATTCAGCTTGAAGAGGGTGCTATCCTGGTCGGCTCACTTAATCCTCTTGATTATCAGATGAATCACAACTGGACCGCACTGATCTTTGCACTTGATCAGAAAAATATTGGGATTTCAGGAAAAGGAGTGATAGATGGAAGGGGATTTGAGGTTGCCGGTAATCTTGTTGACCTGATCCACAAGGGAGTAATAGCCGATCCTCTGAAATATGACCGTCCCAGAGAGACAATACGTCCGCAGAATATATACTTCCGGGGATGCAGTAATGTAAGGATTGAAGGTATAACACTGAAAGATCCGGGGAGCTGGAACCAGCAATATGATCAGTGCAGGAATGTCGTAATTGACCGGATTATGGTCGACAGCAAATCATACTGGAACAATGACGGTATTGACATTGTTGATTGCGACACTGTAAGTGTTACAAACTCATATTTTGATGCTGCCGACGACGGGATATGCCTTAAATCGCACTCCCCTGACTTTATCTGCCAGAATGTGTATATTCATAATAACACAGTACGGACAAGCGCCAACGGTATCAAATTCGGAACTGCCTCCAACGGAGGATTCAGGAATATAAAGATCATTAATAATCTTGTGTTCGACACTTACAGGTCAGCCATCACCTTCGCTGCTGTCGACGGTGGAATTGTAGAGAATGTAGTTGTTGACAGCCTGAGATCGATAAATACAGGGAATGTTATTTTCCTGAGGATAGGTGAACGAAGGGCCGGCAAAAAAGGGAAAATGAATAACATCTCCATATCGAATGTATATGCTGAAGTACCTGCGACCAAGCCCGATGCAGGCTACAATTATGAGGGACCCGTTGAGGACATGCCAAGGAACATTTCACCGTCGTCAATAGTCGGAATGCCTGATGCGCTCATTGAAAATATCACTTTAAAGAATATTGAGATCCATTACCCGGGAGGAGGAAATGCAGCTTTTGCAAAGGTGGGGTTGAATGAGCTTAACAAAGTACCTGAAATGGCCGCTAGCTACCCTGAGTTCTCCATGTTCAAAGAGCTTCCTGCATGGGGTTTTTACGTCCGTCACGCGAAAGGGATTTCTTTCGAAAATGTGTTGCTTATATGTGAAAAGAAAGACTATAGAACCGCCGTGGTCCTGGATGATGTTGCAGGAGCAACTTTCAAAGCTTTAAAAGTCAGTGAACCCGGCACCGGGAAGCCTCCTGTTTTTTCATATAAATCAACAGGAGTGGTTCTTGATAAAAAGTAATATATTTAATACGTCCTTTGAGTTCAATGCTGAAAACCTGGATGGAGCAACCCCCGTTCTGGCAATTGATGGCTGGAATATAAACCCTTCCGAAAAGGAGTTGAAATAGACAGGTTAAGAAATCCATTAAACACGGAGTTACACGGAGTTTGCACAGAGTAACACTGTTTTTGACTCCGTGAAACTCTGTTAAACTCTGTGGAACTCCGTGGTTAAAAAAAAACAATTATTTTTTATTCCCTATTTGACTGGGATAATCCTGGCCACCCAGCCACCTCCTGAAGCGAGTTTTAGATTTAAAACTTCTCCTGCCTGAAATTCCTTTTCAACCCTTCTGTAATCCTCAGCCCTGGCATTTGCATTTATGCCGTCTTCTATTGCTTCCAGCCTGTATTTCCCGGGTTCCAGAAAGTCTGTTTTCAGATCGATTGTACGTTCGTTCCAGTCAGTAATTGCCCCGATGTACCACTCATTTTTTGACCGGCGGGCTAAAACAGTAAATTTCGATATTTTACCCTGCAGCAATTTGATATCATCCCACTCAACAGGTATTTTCGAGAGAAAATCAGTAGACTCCTTTTCGCGGTAATAGTCCGAAGGAGAATCGGGAAACATAGTCATGGGACTGTTCAGGATTACAAACAGTGCCATCGAATGGGCACGGGTTCCCTGCCCCATCGGATAATCGCCTATGGGACGGAAATTATCCTTTGTTGAATTGCGCATGGTTGCGGGGATATAATCCATTGGACCTGTGAACATCCGGATGTATGGTAAAAGATTATGATGAACCGGATCGTCATGATTTGTCCATCCGTTGTATTCAAACTCGATAAGCGCCTCACGTGTCAGCACATTGGGATACTTACGTCTTAATCCGTCAGGTTTATATGCCCCGTGAAAATCTACCACCATCTTTCTTTCAGCGGCTTCCCGGGCAACTGCCTCGTAAAATTCGACCATAGGCTGGTCGTCGCGGTTCATAAAGTCAACTTTAATTCCCCTTATTCCCCATTTTTCGAACAGGTCAAAAGCTTCATCCCATTGTCTTTGAAGGGTATGCCAGATTACCCATAGCATAATATCTACCCCTTTTGCCCTGGCATATGATGTAACTTCAGCCATATTCAGTTCAGGTACTGTTGTCAGTAGATTATCCCTGGGGTACCACCCATCGTCAAAAAGGAAGTACCTGAATCCATGTTCAGCACAAAAATCAATGAAGTATTTTGCTGTTTCGGTGTTTATGCCTGCTTTAAAATCAATCCCGTAAATATTATTCTTTGCCCACCAGTCGAACATTACAACTCCGGGCTTAATCCAGGAAATATCCTTCAGCGCGCAGGGGGTAGCCAGCAGATAAACCATATTGTTCGGGATCAGATCTTTTTCAGTGGCGGCAACGGCAAAAATGCGCCATGGGTAATTCCTCGTTCCCTCAACTTTGGCAATATGCCCGTAAGTTCCTGCAACCTGGTTCTTGTTATACTCACTGCCTGAGGTGGTTAAATCTTTTGGGTAGGGCGGATTCACGGCAGCAAGTTGTGCCTGACCGGTACCCTGAAACCATAACCCTGGATAATTATAAATGTCGGCTTCAGTAACCATTACAAATAATCCATTAAGTTTTTCCACGAGAAGAGGCAGATTACAAAGCTTTCCCTTCTCTATCTCCGGCAATTTCCTATGCTCATAAGGAGTCTCGTACGCCGAGTTAAATGTCTCCGATGACTGAAACCTTACTGAATCGCCTGTTTCAAAATAGAGATCAAGATTTTCTTTGATAATTGTTAAATTATCTTTCGACGTTGTTGATAACCGATAAGCAAGTCCTTCGTTGAACAGTCTGAAAGTAATGGCATGTTTGTTGCTGAATCTGATTTCCATTTCATTGTAAGAATTGGTAATGGATGCAGACTTTTCACGGATTTCGGGTTTCAAAACTTCATTGACCGAATTTCGGTTTACTTTCTGAACTTTGTATTCATCCTTCAGGGGTAAGACAATAGCAGTCTGAAGATAAATGTTCCCCAGTCTGAAAACATAATTGCGTCCTTTTAAGACAGCAACATGAATGCCATTATCGATTTCAATTGCAGCAGTCAGTTTACCGTCCGGTGAGCTGAGAGAGTATTTCTGCGCGTAAGCGAAAAGGTTTATTGAAGCTATAACCGTCAGTAGCATTAGTCTTTTCATTTGCCGGTATTTTTTGATTAGTAAACTCTAAGTTAAATAATTGAAAGTCTGATTTATGAATCTGCTTTTGTTTACTTCAATATGCAACGTGGAAATCTTTGTAATTAACAGGAGGATAAGGATCTGTAGTTACAGACTCAACATAGCCCGGACCTTTAATACACCAATCAACAAATGATTTTAACTTTTCCCTCGATCCTTCAGCTTCAATATAGACACTTCCATCAGGCATGTTTTTAACAAACCCTGTAATGCCGTGATTTCTGGCTGCTCTTACCGTGCTCCATCTGAATCCCACACCCTGAACGCGACCCCTGACATGGATCTTATACAGAAGCTTTTCCTCCATGCGTATTGATAATATTAACTCACACGCAAACAGATAATACAATATAAAAATAAAAATAAAAATCCATATTAACCACAGATTCGCACGGAGTTATCACGAAGTTTCGCTGTTAAAGAACTCCGTGTTTTTACTCCGTGTTCCTCCTCCGTGTCACTCCGTGGAACTCAGTGGTAAAATAAAAAGTTTAATTTTATAAGATGAAATTCTTCATTAAAATAGCCAAAATGCAAAAACATCTTACTGTCTTTTTTTTAGCTACAACCGTTTATTTTATCCCCTGCACCGGTTATAGCCAGACATATGGCAGCAATAATCAGGCAGATACTGTGCACAACTTCCCCTGGCCCGAAGGTAAAAAAATGGCTCTGAGCCTTACTTTCGACGATTCACGTCTTTCACAGATCGACACCGGAATTCCCCTGCTCGATAAATACAGGGTAAAAGCCACATTTTACA
>Ga0105100_10001369_pt1 | contig 14386 bp, 7 predicted proteins | sample PPLLak12cMay2015_2_FD_87033 | JGI IMG/M metagenome (GOLD analysis project Ga0105100, IMG submission 87033) | Freshwater sediment microbial communities from Prairie Pothole Lake near Jamestown, North Dakota, USA - PPLs Lake P8 Core (1) Depth... | ecosystem: Environmental > Aquatic > Freshwater >...
GATTGACGATCGTCCGCAGCTTCGGCCGGCCTCGGCCTTCTGTGCTTCGTCCTCCCTCTTCCGACGTGGCGGCCTGGTAGATCCGCTCGCCGATGCAGATGCGTTCGAGGTTATTGCCGCACCGGCCGTCCACGGTGGCGTCCCCGCAGGGGGCGTTGTCCATGCCTTTTTCGCAGCCGCCGATCGTGCATAGTCCGAAGTTCTCCGGCAGGAAGCAGTCGCCGCACTCCTGGCACTCGAACAGCAGGTACTTGAACGCTTTCTCGTTGCTGTTGAACATCTTGTAGATCGCCCCCTTGCCCTTGTTGGTGCCCAGGAAGCGAAGTGTCTTTTTGAACGCGTGAAATCCAGCGTGCTTGGGGTCGAGAATCGCCCGATGCGAGAAATCGAAGAAGCGTTTGCTGAAAGTTGGCCGTGGCGTCGAGAGCGCGGTCCTCACGCCAGATTCACTGTAGAGGTAGAACGCATCCTTTGCGGGCCAGTGAAGATTGTCTTTGAACGGTTCCCAATCGGGACCGATCTCCGCGGCCCGCTGGAGGATTCGGGTGGACAGCTCGAAGTTGGGGACGCCGCCGATATCGACGCCGGCGGCTCCCATGGCCTTGTACATCGCCACTTGTTGAGCGGCACGCTCCAGATGATCATCGACGCGCTCGGAGTTGACTTTGGCCAACAGCCCGTCACTGACGAAGCAGCCGGGCAGCTTGATGTCGTGCATCAGCCGTGGGGCCGGCGTCAGCGTGCTGAGCAGATACACGTTGCCGAACACGGGCACGGTCAAGCCGTTCTCGCGCAGGTACGTGAACAGTTCGAGCGATTTTCGCCAATCCCAGCCGACCTGGGTGATGAGGAACCGTGCGCCGCAGGCGAGCTTCTTCTCCATTTTGTAGTACTGCTGCATCTGCGATGCTTCGGAGTACTTGAACGGCGAGACGGCTGCTCCGGCGAAAAACTGGTGCACGTCGGCCAAAGCTTGTGGCTTGGCCTGAACGTACGCGTCCTGGTTGATTCGCTTGATCAGCCGCAACAGACCGAGCGATTCCAGCTCGAATACCCCCTGTGCCTTCACTGGCTTGTCACCCGTCAACGCCAGCACGTTGCGCACACCCATCTTCCGCAGGCTCATGAGCGAGCTGACAATCGCGTCGGCGTTCATATCCTTGCAGGTGACGTGGGGCACGACATCAAGCCCGTCCAGAAGCCCTTTGGCCTGCAAGACACTGATGACGCCGGCCGGCTCAATGTTGGCCTCGCCGCCCGGACTTTGAGGCAATGTTACGCCGCTGAGATCGAACCCCGCCGGGATCGCGCCTGGGCCCGCCTGCCGGTACGCTTCGAGGAACCGCTCGATGGGCTCGAAGCTGAAGCCTGGCCCGCCCGTCAGCTCCGCCAGAACCACGAAACCGGCCCGCTCCTTCAGTTTCTTCTCAAGACTCGTTCGCGCCATGCACATCTCCGTTACGACCGCTCCGGCTCTCGCCGGGGTATCTGCAATCTGAAGCCAAGTCCCGCCGGATGCGGGCGTCTAAACTCTGGAAAATACCACCAGCTCAGACGAATTGCCATTCCATTTCTTTCTACGAAGACTGACCGGCTGCGGTTTGGAGGCGGGAAGGCCGGCAGTCACTGGAAATGGAACAGGCCCGGACCCTTGGCTCCACGGAGGCGTCAAGCGTCTACGGGCCTGTCGATCTGACAATTACACTACTTCTTCTTGGCCTTGCTCTTGCTGCTCGATTTCCGCTTGGCCGCAGTCTTCTTCTTCGGACCACGGCATCCACACCTGTTGCACATGCTGCACCCTTTCAAAAGAGCCCTCATTGACGGGGACAACTCATCCTTGTCTTATCGGTGCTTGCAGGGGGGTTACTTTACTATTACGGTCCCCGTTGGGGTAACCCGGATCACGCGGATGTCGTCGATGTAGACGAGGCCGGCGCCACCGGCTTGCGGATTGTCCCGGTTGCCGATACCGATGATCATCTTCTTGACCGCCGTGGGATTAACATCAGCAAAGCTACTCAGCGGGATGTCCCATCGGGTCCAGTCCGTGACGGCCGTGCCACCGGCGTACTTGACCACAGCCATCTTGTTCGCGCTGTCCTGCAGGACCACGTAGAGGTCCGCGGCGCTGTTGGCCGGGTGCGTGCCGCCGATGGCCTGGGCCTTCCAGGAGCCCGTGACATTGCCTGTCATCTTGATGCCGGAGAACTCGGCGACCGCCGGAACGCCGACCACGTGGCTGGTCACCGCCAAGCCGATGTAGACAGGGCCGGACATCACGAGCGTCTGCGGGTTCCAGGACATGGCCGTCCACGTCGCACCGTCGGTCGAGTAGTAGCCGCTGAACTGATCGCCGGTGCGGTCGATCCTGATCCAGATGGGCTCCCGCAAAGCAACCTGTTCGGCGGTGGCCACGTCCGTATCGCTTACGGCGTCCAGCATCGCTCTGAGTCGGGCTTGATAGTGGACTCCGCTGTCGCCTGTCGCGTACACGGCGGCGAAGGCGGCATCGGGGTCCAGCGACTGGCGAATCATCACACCGGCCTTCGTCCACACGTCGCGGTCCACGAGGCTGTCGACCTTCGCGACAATCGATCCGTTGCCGGTGAGCGTTTTGAATGCAAAGCGGAACTCGTCGGCCGTCCCCCAGATGTCCGTGCCGGCGCCGCTCATCGTGATGACGCCGGACGCGCTCTCGAAGAAGTCCACCGGGTTGCCCCGGAAGTACAACTGCAACGTGTTGACCCCGCCGATGGTCCAATCCTGGGCCACGACCCACGTGCGCCAGGCCTCGGACTTGTATGCCGTGTCTGCCTTGCTGTTGTCGTAGTACAGAGGCATCGACTGCCTTCCGCTGTGGACGAGGCTCGTTTCTATGATTGCCGTGTACGTCGTGCCCTCGCTCCAGATATCGTGGCCGACCGCCGCACCCGTGCCGTTGCCGGGATTGTCATCGGGGAAGAACTCGTCGGCCGAGAAGCCGACGCCATCGACCCATGTCTGGAAGACCCGGTTGGGTGCGTCGTTCGTGTAGCTCTCGAAGGAGTCCACGATGAGATAATCGGCCACGCTGAAGCTCCATAGTCTGCCCTTGGCCACCGTCGTATCCGCCGCGATCTCATCCACACGCCAATAGTAGGTCTGCTTCCATTGGAGCGGCTCGGCCAGATCGAACGTCGTCTGCTCCTGACGTCCCTTGTAGATGTCCGTCGTGGCAGCGGTTGCAGCCTCAACAGCCGCCTTGTCCGTTCCGAGATATATATCGTGCTGGGTCGCCTTGTCACCGGCGGACCAACTCAGACGCCCCGGCGTTCGGACATCGACGATCTCGCCCATGGCAGGACTGGGATTCCAGGCCAGCAGCAGATTGCCGCGCATCAGCGACGCGACGTCCGACTGACTCAGCACGCGGTTGTAGGCCCGGACCTCATCGATGGCTCCCTTGAAGTATCGTGAATCAAGGATGTTCGCCCCGATCACAATCTGGGCGCAGGAGCCGATGTTCCTGTCCCCCGTATGATCGCCCGCGGCGTCGGCGGCTCCGTTGATAAAGAGCTGAACGGCGCGCGTGCTCTCGGACCGGGTCACGGCTATATGGGTCCACTCGCCCGTGACGACATCCCGGACCGAGATAGTATTCGGGTTGCCGCCGGGCCCGGTCTCGAATGCCAGCTTGGTACCCAGCACGGCCAGCGTGAAGTGATCCCCGCCGCCTGCTGCGTCCGACCACAACAGGCCGTTGCCGGCCCGCGCGGTTGTGCCCGCAGCGCCCGGCGTCTCGGCCTTGAGCCAGGCCATCAGGGTCACGTCCGTAGCGTTGTTGACGACCTGCGGAACCTCGATGCAGTCGTCCGCGCCGTCGAGCGACCACGCATTCAAGTTGTACCCGGCGATGAAGTTGGGTTCGCCGAGGATCCGGCCGTGACGACCCCGGCCGGACCAGTCGATGGCAACGCCCTTCTCGTCCTGATCGAAGTTCCAGAAGCCGATCAGGTTCGGATCAGTGATCTTGATATCGGGAGTCGTCTTGAAGCTCCACAGCTCTCCTGTCCAGGTCTTGGCGCCGTCCATCTCGTCTACCCGCCAGTAGTAGGTCTTGTCAAAGGCCAGCGCCGGTGGATCGTCCGTCGTCGGATTCTGGCCCTGCCAAACGCGAACCATCTTCGTCGGGTCGGGGCTCATGTAGACGATATGCACGATGGCGCCCGAGCCGGCGCTCCAGCTCAGCACGGCGCTCGGGTCCACCAGGATGGCCCCGTTAGCAGGCGCAGGGTTCGAGGCGAATTTTGCAGAAATCGTGAAGCTCCAAACGGCGCCCGGATGCACCGTGACCCCATCGGCCTCGATCTCATCGACGCGCCAGTAGTACGTCTTGCCCAACTCCCAGACGTAGTTCGAGAAGCTGGTCGCGGTCGTGGTCCCTTGGTCGACGGTCGGGGCGCCGTTCTTCACATCGTCGGCGTTCTGGCCGATGTAGACGTGGTGTTGAGCGGCTCCATCACCCGCGGTCCAGCGAAGCGTCACATCGGCCGTGTTGAGACTCGCCCCGTTGGCCGGCTCCGCGCCGCCGGCGAACTTCGCCCACTGTGGGCCATACCAGGATAGCTTCTGAACCTCCGCGGCAGTCAGGGCATGATTGAAGACAGCCACCTCATCCAGCCGGCCCAGATAACGCCTCCATACGTTGGACCAATTGCGAGGGCCACCGATGCGCACTTTGGTGATAGGCTCGCTGAGGCTGAACGACGCGCTGGCGTTTTCCCTGCCGTCAACGTATGCGATGCACTGGCCGGCTGTGCGGCTGTATGTCACGGCCACGTGGTGCCACTGGTTGTCGTTGAGCTTGACGCCACTGGTCAGGAACCAGTACCAGGGCCCGCTCCCGCCGGCGTTTCCGACACCCAGGCCGGCGGCTGCGTCGGGCTCCACACTGTGGTCCGCGGTGGCGCCAATAAGGTCAAAGAGGACGCCCCACGCCTGATAGGCGGCAGGCATGTTCATCCAGAACGAGCAGGTCGCCTCGCTGATATCCAGGATGCCCGCAGGCAACGGAGCTTCCGCGACGGTCGTGAGCGACTCGGCGGACAGGAACTCCAGGGCATTGCTGTCGTAGCCGCTGGTCGTCCACCTCACCGTGGCTTCGTTCCACGGGTTGATCGTCCCATCGTGCCAGTAGTCGGTCTCATCCAGAAACTTGACGCCTGCACCCTCATCCAGCTTCCAGTAGCCAATCAACTCGGCCGAGACAGGAACCGCCAGAACGGTGACGACCACGACCACCCGGCAGATCGTTCTTGTGTGCATGACGTTTCCTCCTTTTGGAAAGCGGCCTCTTTGCACCCTGCGTGTCCTCCACGACAGCGCGACCACCCATGAATCGCACCTCGTGATTATCTATCGTAGCATATCCGTTGGGCTCATGCAACATCCCCAGGGCGCACGTCGCGGCCCCTGAGTAGGCCGAGATCGTGTCCTTTGAAGTGTGATGTTTGACTGTTGATTTGGAAATCAACAATCAAACATTCAAATCACACGTCTCCCGATGCCCCTACGCGCACACTACCAACGCCGTCGCTTGCCTCGGTTGGCTTTGTTTCGCACGGTGCCGGCCGGACAGAGGTCCGTCGTCGGGGGCTGCCGCATAGGCCCGGGCGACGGAGACGCAAGATATTGCGTCTCTGCAGGAAGAGCAGACAATTCCTCGACCCGGATTTGGCTTTGTTTCGCCGGACACCCGCTCTCTCCTGCCCGTCATTTCGCAATCAGGGCGTCCCGCCCCTCCCTCTTCCTACTTCAGACATCAAACTTCACACTTCCTTCCGTTGGCTTTGTTTCGCACGGCACGGACCCTCGACCACGGGACACGGCCCCTCGTCGGCGCCTACGTTCCGGGTCGGATGCCACCGTATTCCGACCGCACCCCCAGAAATCGCATTCAGAGTGGAGTCGCAGAGGATCGATTGAGGTGTCACGGTGTCCCGACCCAGTCGGTCTCGCGCAGTCACCTCCGGCTGGTCATCTGTCGCTCGGCTGTTGTTCTGACACCTGGTTTGCGTCGGCGGTGGCGAGGAGGCTGTGTGTGGTGGTGAGGTTCTCTGTGGTGCGGATGTAGAGGTTCTTCCAGGCGATCGTGACGGTATTCGGTATCCGCCTGACGCCGACCAGGACCTTCTGGTACGGCCCGAGGACGACCGGGACCAGAGGCATTCCGGAGATCTGGGCGGTCAGTTCCACTGGTCCGCGGTTCTGCAGGCGCAGAAACGCCTTTCCGTCTTGCACCTCGGTCACGTGGACCTCGACCAGGCTGCCCATCAGCAATTCGAGCACCCACTTGTGGCCGCAGAGCATGTTGTTGAAGTACGCGACGGTCCGCCCGGCGCGAAGGGCTTCCATCGCTCCCTCGTGCGAGCATGCCTCGGCGAGGAGCAGGGTAGTCGCCTGGGGGACATCGCCACGCGCGCCGTGCACGTCGGAGTTGGCGAGGACCGTCAGGTTGTGCTCGACCGCCCAGTCCAGTGCGTGGGGATACCAGTATGTCCCGTGGCTCTCGATGGTGTTCCACTCGGAGCCGACCACGTCGTTTTTCACCTCGATGCCCTGGATCAGTCCTTGGCCGACGCCCCAGAGCACCGGCGCTCTGTAGCCCACGTGGGGATGCGCGTAGAACACGAAGGCGCCCGCCGCGTACAGGCGCCGCAGCTCATCCTGGTAGAACACGCGCGACTGTTCCTGGGTCTCAGCCCACTGGTGTGGACTGCGGACTTCGTAGTCCGCGGGTAGATTGAACGTGACGATGTGTTCCTGTCCGCTGAGGCCCGTCTCCGCGCCTCGAAAGAGAACGATGCCGAGGGCCCTCGCTGTGGGCAGGGCTTCCTCGTAGGCGCGGGCACTGCCATGGTCGGTGATGGCGATCACGTCGTAGCCGTACTGCCAGGCCTCCATAACGCGGTCGGCCGGCGTCAGCGAGCCATCGGAATGGATCGTGTGCATGTGAAAATCGCCGCGAAGCACTTCATAACGCGCCGGCACAGTCTGCGTCGCGCTCGTCGCGTCGAGGATCGGGGGAAAAGGGGCCTCCTGACGGACGACCCGGTCCGTCTCCCGGGCGGCCAGCGCCGCGGAAGTTGCCGCGCACAGGAATAGGACCAGAGCCAGAACCTTCACAGGCATAATCGAGACACCCTTAATCATGATCGGCGGTATCGCACGCAGCCCGTTTGCAGTGTGCCCGCAAGGGCATATTGCAGCTAACGCCTTGCGGCGTCACTGCAAACGGGCCCCGACGCTGCATGCTTACAGTCTGTGTTCTAACATCAATGGACGGCAATCCAGGCGATCTCGTCGTTGGTCAGCGCCTTGTCGTAGATGCGCACGTCGTCGATGTTCCCATGGAACCAGTAATTATTCGGCCCGATGTCATATCCGATGGTGAGGTCCTTCGTGGAGATGATGTCGCCGGCGGGCGGTACGGCGGTCGCCCAGGTCAGTCCTCCATCGACGGAGATCTTATGCACGTTTTGCGCCCGGTCCAGAACGGCGGCCACGAAGACCCATTGATCCACCGGCACCAGCACGAAAGGCGTGTCCACGCGCTTGGCGGCGGTGTTTCCCAGCATGAACTTGTAGCCAGCCTGGGTCGCGGTCCCCTGGTTCCGGTCGGCTCCCACGTACCACCCTTTGCTGCCGGTCTCTCTCTTGGCGACCGCGAGGTCCCAGTTGGTCGTGCCGGCGGTCCCCGGCGTCGGGTCGAGATACGCCCAGCAGGTGATCGTGATGTCGCCCGCCCTCGGGTTCAGTCGATCCTGAGTCGCAATGAGGACATGATCGTCGACGCCGTCGAACTGGAGGGCCTGGCCTCGCACACCGGACACGTACACGGGGCCGCCGTTCAGCACGCCATTGAAGCCGTTTCCGGAGCCATCGTTGGCGTTGCCGTCAAGAGAGTAGTAGGCGACCAGGTTTGCACGATCCGGCTCCGTACCGGTTTGCGCTTCAGGCGGTTTGGGATACAGCCGGATATCGTCGATGTACAGAACACCCGCCGCATCGGCGCCTTCAACGCCAATCGTCAGCGTGTTGACGCTCTTGAGGTTGCCGCTCACCTTCGACAGGTCGATGTTCCACGGCTGCCAGACCATCGTGCTGATGTCGGCGGCGTCGCCGTTGTAGGGAACCTTCGTGTTGTTGATCTTGAGATACAACTGTCCGGTGTTGTCCAACGTGCCGCGGAAGTACACGGTCAGAGCGCCGGCGCCGTACAGGGTCCAGTCCTGCGGCTCATCGAACGTCCGCTCGGCCTCGGAGCGCACCAGCGGGGCGGCATTGCTGTACGTTAGAGGCATTGACTGTCGGCCGCTGTGGACGATCGTCGGCTCGGCAAACGGCGCGTCCAGGTAGCCGACCTGCGCGCCGGTGCCGTTGCCCGGATTGCCATCCGGGAAGATCTCATCCTTCGAAAAGCCCCAGCCGTCGATCCATGTTTGGAAGACTTTGTCGGGAGAGTAATCCGTGTAGCTCTCGAAGTCGTCGACGACGAGGAATTCCTGCGTCGAGAAGCTCCAGACGGCGCCCTTCCAGACTTTGATGGCTTCGGCGTCGTTGACCTCATCGACTCTCCAGTAATACGTCTGGCCCAGGTTGATCGCAGCGGGACTGAAGCCGGCCTCGGACATCGTGACGACGGGAGCTTTCCCATCGGTCACTGCCTGCTCATCGGTGCTCAGGTACACGTTGTGCGTCGCGGCGTGCCGGCCGGAGCGCCAGCTCAAAGTGACTCCCGGATGCACGTCGTTCACGTCCGACGCCGGCTCAGGCTGGCGGGCCCGTGTCGGGACGTACAGGAAGCGAACCTCGCTCAGGCCGTACTGCTTCAGCAGGCCCTTCCAGTTGCTGACCGCCGTGATCCGAACGTACTTGACGGCCGCGCCGGCAAAATCGATCGTCGTGTTGGAGGCATAACCATCCTTGCCGGGGGCCTGGGCGAAGGTCTGGACATCGCCCAGACGCGTCCAGGCACTGCCGTCGAGCGAATACTCGACGACGGCCTCCTTGATGCCCACGCCGATGAGAGACTCGGTCTGGGCATTGTGGTTCCACACAAGCATCCGATAAAGCGAATATACCTTGTCGAGTTCATACAGAATCCAGGCCGATTCCCCGGCGGCGACCTCCCCGCTGAGCCACATCTCGGAGGTGTTCATCGAGTGCAGACCACCGGCATCGAGCCCGATGCCGCCGATTGTGTTTGCAGGTCCTTCGGCGGGGCTGCTCGAGCTCGATGCCGTGGCTGCGATATGCTCACCGGCCAGGGCATAGCCGACCGGCTCGACGGTGAAGCTCCAGACCTCGCCTTTGAAGATCGTGGAATCGGGCGCCGCGTTGACCTCGTCGACGCGCCAGAAGTACGTCTGTCCAAGCACCAGGCGGCCGAGGTCGTATTGCGAGTCGCTCTGGTCCATGCCGACCAGCACATCCAGCGGATTGTCCCGGCCGGCGGCGCCGACATCCGCGGAACTGGTCCCGAAGTACACGTCGTGGGTCGAGGCATACAACCCCGGAGCCCAAGTCAGAACGACATCAGGAGGCACATCGACGGCATGATCCTTGGGCTGCACGTTCTCGGCCAACTGAGGGGTCATGCCCTTCCGCATGATCCGGTTGACCTCGCTGTTCGACAACGCCCGGTTGAGCATCGCCACGTCATCGATCTGCCCGTGGAACCAATAGTTGTTCTGCCCGATATCCCATCCGAGGGTGAGATCCATGGTCGGTGCAATCACTCCGGGCGGAGGCGTGATCGTGGCCCAGTTCAGCCCTCCGTCCACGGAGATCTTCTGGACGTTCTGGGCCCGGTCCAGCACCGCCGCGACAAAGACCCATTCTCCCAGCGGGACCGGCACAAAGGGCGTGTCCGTTCGGACCCTGTCCATGTCTCCCAGCATGAAGCGGTATCCGGTCTTGCCGGCGCCGCCGCCCTGGGTCCTCTGCGCGCCGACGTAGTACCCGATTGTGTTCGTGCCCGAATCCCTCTTGCCCACCGGCAGATCCCACGTCGTGTCTCCCATGGTCCCCGGCGTCGGGTCCACGTTTGACCAGAGCAGGATTGTGAAGCTGCCGGTCCCCGGATTCAAGCTATCGTGGTGGCGAACCAGAACATGGTCATTCGCCCCGTCGAAGTACAGGCATCCCTGGCGTACGCCGTCGTCGCGCCAGACGGGACCGAGGAGGAGCTCGCCGTCCCGGCCGCGCCCGCTGGAATCCGCGGCGACGTCGCCCGAGCCCTCGTCGAACTTCCACCAGCCGACCAGATTGGGGTCAAGCACATCCCCCAGACTTGCCTGAACACATCCGACAACGAGAACGACAGTGACCAGGTGAACCAGCTTTCCAGACATGAGCGTCCTCCTTCAAGAGCCTACAATTAACGTGGTCGTGAACCCGTTTGTGTGCCTCCAGCACCGTCCGCTGCCTGCTTGTCCCTCGCTCCGCGTGTGTCTGCTGCATGAACCGGGCCACACAGGCAACCCTACCGATATTCAGATTCTACCCTGACCGCCCCGCAGCCGTCAAGCGTCTCCGGGCAAAGAAGGACGCCTTTAGTCCTGTTTTCCCACGCGGATTGTCACGCCCGCTCAGCGCAGAAACTCGTAGGATGGGCTGAAGCCCATTTTACGAACGGCGGAAACCTATTCATAGTCACGCATCGATGAGCTGATATGTCTGATAGGCGGCGGAATCGGTGGCTAACGCGCACAGGCGCGGATATGGTTGTGTGACATGAGGATAGCCAGTGACGAGGTTCAGGAGCGATGAGGACGAGATCATGCGATACGTAGTGGCAATTGCCGCAAGTGCCTTCATGTTTGCGGCCACCTGGTTTCTTTCGGGCCTTGTGCTCCTGTTCGTGTTTCCCGAGCGGTGGTCGCAGATGAATCTGAGCATCGGCGGGCTGCACGGGAACCTCGCCGGCATCCTGGGCGCCCTCATCGGCGCTGCGGCGGCAGTACACACGTTCAGAACCTCGCTGACCGCCAGGACCGGACGGCTCTTCAGAAGAAGCAGGACCAACTGTAAGCCGGATCGGCTACCGCGCGAGAGATGAGGCGGCCGGCGTCCTCCCCCCATCATGACCGACGTTTGCCTACAAATAGGCGTTTTGCCTACTCTGAGCACGGCAGGACACGCTGTAGCGTAGTATATGAAAAGAGGTTGAGGCCATTGCCATCGGGAATGAGAGGAGAAGAAGGACATGAGCATCGATGAGCCAACTCGGCTCCCGAGAATACTCCCAGGTGAAAACAAAGACCGTTAAAACACGGCCATCGGTGCCGATAGGAAAAGCGACACTCGTCGTATTGAGGTCAAGCGACGGAGGTGAAGTCATATGAGAGGTTATATTGCAGTCATAACGTTAATCACAATTCTGGCGACATCTGCGGCGTACGCACGGGATGGGGCGGCGCCGATAGGGGCAAGTGTGACCGCGCCTTATGGATACCTGGCCGATCACGGAGTCCAGGCGACTTGGGCAGTCCAACAAATGGATGCCAAGACGCTAAGTCCGACGGGCAAAGCGGTCGCTGGGAGTTCCACAGCGGCTGCCGTAGTCAACCGAGGCAGGGGCTCAGTGCGCCGCCATGGCGACTTCTACAGCCACCCGAACCGGGGGCATTCGTTCATATCCCCTTACTATCATCGTTTTCACGGGCGATCTGACGTCCATAGGGGCTTCGGCCATTATCCTTATGGCCGTTACTACTACTACCCCAGATACTACAACTATCCGTATCGACACCACTACCCTGGTGGATTCCACTTCCACTACAGGAACCCCAACTACGCTCGTCCTTATTTCTATTATTCGTGGTAGTGTCGCGGGGATGAGTTCGCCAGTGTGAGGAATGAGAGCATCGACGGCCCGATGAGGTCGCCCGACTGCTCTCAGAGAGATGGCGGGGACGACGTTAGTCTCATGGATGCCGCTATGGGACAGTAGCGTCGTCCTCAAAAACCGGTCGAGTGGTAAGCACTGGGTACGCTCATGTCCATCTGTGCGGAATTCATTCTGCGCTGCCCGAAAGCCGACCGCGTTATTGGATACTGAAGAATCAGCAGAATGCTGGCGACCAGACAGACGGTCGCGGGCCTATGTAAAGTGTTGTCCAACGTGTTGCGAGAAAGAACCGATAGGGGCACCTATGTAAAGGGAAATGCTATGCTGGGTGATACAGAAGAAATCCATGAGCATCATGAAGAGGTCGCCTACCCTGAGGGATGGTCTGCGAGCTTGCGGCGAATGTCATGGGGAGCGATCTTCGCCGGACTGTTCGTAACGATGGCGATCTTTCTGACGCTCCAGATGCTGGGCGCGGGAATCGGGCTGTCATCCATCGACTTGACCGGCGGCCAGGTTACCGATGCCGGCTCTCTGGGTATTGGAGCGGCCATCTGGTGGTTCATCACGGGGCTCATTTCGCTGTTCATCGGCGGATGGGTCGCCGGCCGGCTGGCGGTGCAGTCGAACGCCATCGAGCGGGTGCTGCATGGTTTTACCGTGTGGGGGCTGTTCTACGTCGTCATGTTCTGGGTCGTGACGACGGCGGTGGGCGCCCTGGCGGGCGGCGGTCTGGCTTTGCTGGGCAGAAGCGCCTCGGCGGCCGGTCAGGTGACCGGCTCATCTCCTCAGATCCAGCAGATGATCCAGCAGGAACTCGCCGGATTGACCGGCGTCGGCACGGCTCAACCGCAGGGCCAGCAGGCTCAGCAGGGCGGCGGCGCCGGAAATCTCGCCTCGGCCATGGCCGATTACTTCCGGGGCGACCAGACAGCGCAGGAGCGACAGCAGTTGGCTCAGGCCATCGCACAGCAGACCGGCAAGAGCGAGGCCGAAGCCAACCAGATGATCGACGACATGGGTCGAAAGATCGAGCAGGCCAAGCAGACCACTGAACAGGCGGCGAACATCACCGGCGGCACGTTCATCGGCCTTGCGATCTCGATGATCTTCGGCGCGATTGTGGCGACGCTCGGAAGCTGGGCGGCATCTGCCCCCGTGCCTCCACACACGTACAGACGCACGGCCGGCACAAAGACCGAGACACCAACCTACGTCTCGAGGTAGCGACAGGATTCCAGGCGACCGGCTCTCACAAGCGGCGCTTGGCCCGGCGCGGTGGGTATGCGGGGAGACCATACCTATCTGTATATGGTCTCCCCACGGTTTGGGTGCAACCGGCATTTGGTGGCAGATATACGGCGTCCCGGCAACCACCCCTGCGGGCGGGGGTGCTGCATGAGCCGTCGGGCTCGAGGAGACAGGCCGCAACCTGTAGCCCAGCCGCCCCCGGCTGGGTTTGAACATGGCCGACTTATCAAAGGACCTCTACGAACCTGCTTACGAAGCGGACGCCACCGTATTCCGACCGCACCCCACGGTTTTGGACCCATGCGTCGCAAGCCGACGCCCGGCAATCCGCACCCGGGCATGCACCGCCCATTCCTCCTCGAACGCCCTCGAATCGGACCTTTCTCGCCATCGTTTTGGAGGTCGGCAAAGCGGGTTTATGAGGCTTGACAGCCGGCGCGATATGGCTTAGCCTACTGGTTTTCATGGGCTTACGACGAGGAGTGCCAAGCAGTGTCAGAGCAAGTGGTAACGCGATTTGCGCCGTCGCCGACGGGTTACCTGCATGTGGGCGGAGCGAGGACCGCGCTGTTCAACTGGTTATGGGCCCGCCGCAACGGCGGGACGTTCGTTCTGCGCATCGAGGACACCGACCTGAAGCGCAATACGCCCACCGCCGCCCGGCAGGTGATGCAGGACCTGCGCTGGCTGGGCATCGAGTGGGATGAAGGCCCGGAGGCGGGCGGGCCGAACGGGCCATACCTCCAGTCGCAGCGGACCGACATCTACAACCGGTACATCCGCCGGCTGCTTGACGAGGGCAAGGCATACTACACCTTCGAAACCACCGACGAACTCGACGCGATGCGAGCCCAGGCCGACGTCCAGAAGAAGGGCTTCGTCTATTCCCGACCGACGCAATTCCCGTCCGAGCAGGACGCGGAACGGGCGCGGGCGGAGGGCCGGCCTGTGACCGTTCGCTTCGCCATGCCACTGGGCAAGCCAATCGTCGTGAACGATATCATTCGCGGCCAGATCTCATTCGAGCCCGCCGAGCTTGGTGATTTCATCATCATCAAGAGCGACGGCTTCCCGACCTACAACTTCGCCTGCGTCGTGGACGACTACCACATGAAGATCACGCACGTCATCCGCGGGCAGGAACACCTGATGAACACGCCGAGCCAGCAGGCCCTGTGGCAGGCGATGTTCCCCGGCGGCCCGCTGCCGCAGTACGCTCACATGTCCGTCACCGTCAGC
>Ga0105100_10001371_pt1 | contig 14369 bp, 11 predicted proteins | sample PPLLak12cMay2015_2_FD_87033 | JGI IMG/M metagenome (GOLD analysis project Ga0105100, IMG submission 87033) | Freshwater sediment microbial communities from Prairie Pothole Lake near Jamestown, North Dakota, USA - PPLs Lake P8 Core (1) Depth... | ecosystem: Environmental > Aquatic > Freshwater >...
AGCCGTAATTCATACATGTCCCGCCGATGCGGTCTTCTTCGATCAGTGTCACCTTTTTACGGAGCTGGGCGGCACGCAGAGCCGCCACATAGCCGCCCGGGCCGCCGCCTATGATAATAAGGTCCCGTTTTTCCAGCATGATGCCTCCTGGATCGGAAGGTTTCCGGTCGCACCGATGGAGGGTCATTATAGTGTCTTTGGCCGGCGTTTTCAAAACGGCTCGGGTTAAGAAAAGGAGGGGTGGGCCTAAGCGTCTTCTTGACAGCACCAGCGGAAATTGGGAATTATAGGGGGGTTTACGCAGGAGATGAGAGGCTGAGAAAAAAAGGCTCCTCTTCCGAAGCCATCGCGCTCCGGAAGCTGCTCTTCCTTTTTATCCCTCTTTTTCTCCTGTCTGGCCAGCCGGGCAGGGCCCAGGATACCGGGGTCCTTCTGGGCCGAGTGCTTGATCCGCGCGGCCAGCCTATCGCCGACTCCCGGGTCGAACTGACCTCGGCCGATGGCCTGCTTCAGTTGAGCGCGCGCTCAAGCCCCGACGGCTCCTTCGGCGTCGGAGGGATCCCGCCCGGAAAATACGACCTCCTCATTGACCGGGCGGGTTTCAGCCCCTCTTCTTCCCCGCATGTCGCCTTTGAACCCGCGAGCGTGCTTTGCGTCAGGGTGACATTGGCAAATCAGGGAGCTTCCCCAAGTCCCAGCCCGACTATTGTCTGGACGGACCTGTCGGATGTCACTTCCCGCACCCTGATCGACGCTTTCCAGGTCCAGTCCATGCCGTCGGCCAACAACGTCTGGTCGCTCATAGAAAATCAGGACCTTTCAGCCACGACCAACCGGATCGATGTCGGAGGCGTCTGGGCCAGCTGGCCCGCGCTTTGGAGCTCGCGCGGCAGCGTTTCCTGGACGCAGAGTTCTTATCTCTTGAACGGGCTGGAGGCCAGCGATCCCTACGACACGGGCACACCGCTCTTTTATCCCGACATTGAAGCGCTCGAGTCCGTCTCCCACAGCAACGGCCGGCATCCCATCGACCGTCTTTCCCCGGGAGGAGCCCTCGACTTCGTCCCCAAACAGGGCACGGCCGATTATCACGGCGCGGTCAGCGCCTTTTTTACCGCTCCCGGGATGACCTCCAATTCCATCCCTTCAAGATTGCAGGAAGAAGGCCTCTCCGAACGAACCCGGCTCAAATCCCTTGGGAACACCAGTGTCCAGTTCTCCGGCCCGGTAGTGCCGCGCAGGCTCTTGGTGTTCGCCTCTTTTTCCCACCTGAACCTCACCCGGAACGTGGCCGACTTCGACCCGGACGACAAAGGAACGGTTTCCTCGGCGCTCCTCAACCTCACCTACGTTTCCGGCCGGAGCTCTCTGCATGTCCTTTGGACGGGGCAGGTCGTCCATCATCCCACGGCCGGGGCGGAGCGCCGGGTGCCCTATTCGGCCACGCTCAACCAGAAGAACCTTTACAACGTGCTCCAGCTGATCTGGCGCACGCGTTTCACGCCGAAACACTCGTTCGAGGTCGCGGCCGCTTTTAATAAGGGCAACGTCCATAGGCGATTCCAGGACGGCGTCACCGTGCCCCATGGCGAGGAAGTCTTCCAGAAGATCCCTTCAGGCGCGGCGGCCTTGGCCGGAAGGGAGGACCGGACGACCGTTATCCTGCGGGGAAAGGGGCAGCTCCTTCTCGGCAGCCTGTCCCGGCTCCATCAGCGAATCGACTATGGGTTTTCTTTAACCGCGGCGGATTCATCATCAGAGAATGAGACCCTCGGCAATATCCACCTTCATTATCAGGGAGAAGAGCCGTTCGAGATCGTTCGATTCAATACGCCCATCCGCCACAAGGAAAAGTCCTTTGACATTCATATTTTCGCCGAGGACCGCCTGACCTTTCGCAATTTAGCTTCGTTTTCGTTCGGCCTTCATCTTGTCTCGACAAGAGGCTGGGCCCCCCGTGTTGGCGCGCCGCCCGAAAATGCCTCTCCGGCCAAGACGGAAGGGGGAAAGATCAACTGGCTCCATGTCGCCCCGCGCCTAAGCTTCTCCATGCCCTTGTTGAGCGATAGGTCGCTGATTCTCCGGGTGTCGGCCGCCCGCTATTATTTCCACCTTCCTCTCCAGTATCTGAGCTATGGGAATCCTCAGGCTGTCGGCGGACTGGTCTATCCCTGGACCGACCTCAACCAGGACGGGCAATCCCAGCCGGGAGAGGAGGGGGAACTGTGGCGTAGGGAGGGTCCTTTATACGCGGAGATCGACCCGGGGCTGAAAAGGCCCTACACCGACGAATTCTGCGTCTCCTTTACCAAGGTCTTCCGGGGTGGATTGTATCTGACCTTGGCGGGCTTCTATCGAGAGACACGCGACCTTGTCGAAACGCTCAACATCGGCGTTCCGCTCACCGCCTACAGCCCTATCGAAATTTACGATCCCGGAGACGACGCCATACCGGGCAATCACGACGACCTCTACCTCACGGTTTACAACCAGGACAAAGAGACTCTGGGGGATGATTTCTTCCTGCTCTCCAACCCGGACTCCGGGAGCCGGGTTAACCGGTATCGCGGGCTCGACTTGACCTTGGTCAAGAAATTCGGCGCCACTGTGCTCTTCTTCGCCGGCACAGCCACGGAGGCCATCGGGACTTCAAGCCCGGGAAATACCGAGTACGAGAACGATGACGGCGTCATCGGAACACTTTATGATAACCCCAATGCCTTTCTGTTCGCCAAAGGACGCCTCCGCTTCGACCGGGCCTACACGGCCCGTTTAGGTTTGAGCTTCCCCCTCCCTCTCGGTTTCCGCCTGGCTGGGCTGGCCAAGTATTATGATGGGCAGCCATTCAGCCGCAAGATCATCGTCACCGGCTTCAACCAGGGACCTTTCTACGTCCAGGCCTTCCCCCGCGCTGTGGCCCGCTATGAGTTCAATATGACGGTGGACCTGAGGCTCGAGAAAGCCGTCGCCGTCGGGAAAAACCGGGCGCGCATCTTCCTCGACGCCTACAATATCTTCAATTGGGCCATGGCGACGGAGGAGAATGAGTGGACAGGACCGGAATTCACGTTGCGTTACGCTGCCGAAGTCCAGTCGCCCCGGGTCATCCGTGTAGGGATACGCTATGAGTTTTAGAAACCGTCTTAGATTGATGGGATTGGTCTGGACTGGTCTCCTTGCCTTTCTGCTTTGGCTCCCGCCCGTTCTGTCCGGCTCGGAGATTTTCATCTACCGCCGTTTCGACCCGCAAGAGAACCTCTTCGACCTAAAGAGGGTCAAATTGCACGGGGAGCTTTTCGGCCAGCTGCTTGCCCCGTCCACCTTCCCCAGCTACAACGACCTGAGCGGCTCCGAGGATCGCTGGAACTACGGGTTCCATAATTACTTCCTGATCACCCGGAGCACCACTCTCCATGCCCAGCTCAATACTCATGACGATCACGGAGAAAGGACCAAGTTCGACTGGCACTTCTCGCTTCGGCAACAGGTTTTCACCAACCTGGCTCTCGACATCGGCCACGATTCCGACCACGACTCGGACCATTCCAGCACTCTGCTCGGAAGACCCTACTATACCAATCGCAACTACTTCGGAATCTACCTGCCTTGGAGCGGAGAGGCTTTTATGATCGAGCCCTTCCTCCGCCTCTTCCATCACTCCAATGAGAGAGTCCATCTGGACCTTTCGGGCGAGAAGCTCAAACAGGAGCTCGGTCTTCGGGTCGGGGCTGCGTTCGGCAAGGCGGCCAGTCTAAGCATCCAGGTCACAGGTCAGTCCAGCGCAGCATTCGGCCGGAGCGAGACTTGGCTGGCCGACCTGATCTTCCGAGTCCGTCTTGCGGAATGGTTCGAGGTCACTCTGGGAGGGGGCTTCTGGTCGGATATCATAACAAGCCCTCTGGGCAACAAGCAGACGTTCTATAAATTGACCTGGGGAATCGCCATCCCCTTTTAGAAGGAGGGAGCATGCTCTCAGCCTGGGAAAAGGCCCTCTTTACTCTGGTCATCCTGGCAACGATCGCCGCCTTCCTGATCCCGGTCTTCCGGAGGCTTCAGATCATCCGGCGGGGAAGGCCGGAGTTCCGGGCCGGCCACCTCTGGCGCCGCATGGGAGATACCCTGGCCAAAGTCCTCCTCCAGAAATGCACGCTCAAGGACGAGCGCGCCTTCACCGGAGTCATGCACGTCCTCATCTTTTACGGCGCCCTGACCTTCGACACGATGACCGTCAACCACACTCTGGAGGGATATTTCGACAATTTCACCCTCTTCGGGAACTCCGGACTCGGGCTTCTTTTCTCCTTCCTTGTCGATGCCTTTGCGGTCCTTGTGTTGGTCGGTGTCGGCTTCTTTATCGTCCGCCGATACATCATCCGGCCGAAAGCCTATCGGACGACCCTTTTCGATTCCGCCGTCATCTATGTGCTGTTGATAACCGTCACCCTGAGCTTTCTTTATTTCGAAGCTTTCGCCGTCGCCTCTCACCCGGAGAGCGCCCGCTGGGCATTCCTCGGAAAGTCCCTGGCCGCGGGGTTGGCCGGCTGGCCCACGGATGCCCTGGCCGCCCATCTCAATATCTCGTGGTGGCTCCACGTCCTGATCGTCTTCGGGTTCATCGCCTATGTCCCCCACTCCAAGTACTTCCATATGTTCACCGGACCGGTGAACGTCTTCTTCCGCGCCCCAGGCTCGAGCCGCGAGATCCGTCCGCTGGACATCGAAAAGGCCGAAGTCTTCGGCGTCGAGAAGGCGGCCGACCTCACCTGGAAGGACTTTTTGGATACATTCGCCTGCATGGAGTGCGGCCGCTGCCAGGACGTCTGTCCCGCCTTCGCCTCCGGCAAACCGCTGTCTCCCAAGATGATCCTCTTCAACCTGGAAAAGCATCTGCTCGAGCAGAGGAGGAAGCTGGTCGAAAACAAGCGTGAGGAATTGCCTCCTCTCGTTCCCGGTGTGCATACCGAGGGGGAGGTCTGGACCTGCACCACCTGCGGGGCCTGCCAGCACGTTTGCCCGGTGGAAATCGAGCACATCCGCAAGATCATCGGCGTCCGCCAGAGCGAGGTCCTGATGCAGAGCCGCTTTCCCCAAGAGCTGGGAACTTTTTTCCGTAATATGGAGACAAACTCCAACCCCTGGGGTGTCGGCTTCTCCAAGCGCGCGGATTGGACGGCGGGCCTGGATGTGCCGGTGATGGCCGAACGCGGCTCAGCCGATACCCTGCTCTGGGTCGGCTGCGCAGGCTCGTACGATGAACATGGAACCCAGATCGCCAAGGCCATAGTGACGATCCTGAAGAAGGCCGGCGTCGATTTCGCCATCCTGGGAACAGAAGAAAAATGCTGCGGCGATTCGGTCCGCCGGCTCGGACAGGAATACCTCTTTCAATCGCTGGCGGCTGAGAATGCGGGCCTCTTTCTTCAGTATCAGGTCAAGAGAGTCCTGACCTTCTGTCCGCATGGCTACAACACTTTCAAAAACGAATACCCCAAGCTCCTCAGTCTTCTCCCTGGTATCCAGGAAAAGGACCGGGCCCGTCTGGCCAAGGTCGAGGTCATCCCGCATGTCGTCTTCTTGAGGGACTTGATCAGGGAGGGACGTTTGCCGCTCCGGACGAACGGCATCTCCAGGCTGACCTACCATGACTCCTGCTATTTGGGACGTCACAACGGGCTCGTCGCTGAGCCCCGGGAGATCATCGCCTCGCTCGGCCCACGGGCCCTCGCCGAGCTCAAGAACAATCGCGAGCACAGCTTCTGCTGCGGAGCCGGCGGGGGGTTGATGTGGACGGAGGAGAAGCTCGGTCAGCGCATCAACCACCTGCGGACCGACGAGGTGATCGCCTCCGGAGCCGAGGTCGTGGCCACGTCCTGCCCCTTCTGTTTGAACATGCTGAGCGACGGGCTCAAAGACAAACAGAAAGGCGATGTCAGGGTCAAGGATCTGGCCCAGCTCGTCGCCGAGTCCCTCGAAGTACAGCCTTAAGACAGGATCTCTTTGCAGGCGGCGATGGCCCGCTCGACATCCTCGTCGTCAACGTCCTTGTGAGTGACCAGGCGGACGCCGCCGAACGGAGCCAGCGCCAGGACTCGCCTCTTCCGAAGCTCGGAGATGAAATCGCCCACCGACACATGGGGGTGGGACAGCCCGAAGATGATGATGTTGGTCTCGACCTCCTCGGGATCGAGACTGACGCCGGGCAGGCCGGCGACGGCCGTAGCCAGTCTTTTGGCCCGGGCATGGTCCTCCCCGAGTCGGCGGGTCATCTCGGTCAGGGCAATAATCCCCGGGGCGGCCAATACCCCGGCCTGCCGCATCCCTCCTCCGAGCGCTTTGCGGATCCTTCGGGCGTATTCTATGAAGTCAGGCGGACCGGCGAGCATCGACCCGACGGGCGCCGAAAGTCCTTTGGAAAGACAGAACATGACCGAATCCGCCAGGGCCGCGTATTCCTTGACCGGAACGCGGGAGGCCGTGCTGGCGTTAAAGATCCGGGCGCCGTCCATATGCAACCGGATCCCATTCCTGTTGGCGACGGCCCGCAGAGCCTTAAGATTATCGAGAGGCAGCACGGCGCCGCTCCAGTTGTTGTGGGTGTTTTCGACGCAGATGAGCGAAGTCTGCGGGGTATGGACGGAAGGTCTCCGGATGTTGGCCTCAACCTCATCCGGGTCCATGGCCCCGCGGCGGGAAGCGAGGGGCCGCGGAGTCACGCGAGAGATGAAGGTCAGATGAGTGGACTCCATATTGTAGATATGTGACCGGGCTTCCACGATGACTTCTTCGAGCTCGTGGGTCCAGGCCTTGACGGCCACGGAATTCCCCATCGTTCCCGAAGGAACGAACAGCGCGGCCTCCTTTCCTGTAAGGCCGGCCGCCAGCGTTTCGAGTTCCTGCACCGTTGGGTCGTCACCCAAGACATCGTCGCCCACGACGGCCTTGGCCATAGCTTGCCTCATGCTCTCCGTAGGCCGGGTGACCGTATCGCTCCGGAAATCGGATAATTCGCTCATGATCCTTTTCTCCTCTCGGGTCAACTCGTCCGGCCCATTATAAGTCAATGGCCGGCCGCACTCAACGAGACACGCCGGAGCGCAACCCGGGCTGTGTTTACTTCGTTTTTATAATATGATATCTTAGCCTTGAAAATCACTGAATTGAGAGCTCGACTAGCGCGGTGCCCACAGCATGCCGGCCCAAAAGATCCTCGCCTATAGCCAATTCTTGCTCTTCCTCCTGATCATCTTTCTCTCGAGCGCCATTCTCTCTTCCCGGGTCATCCAGAGAGGGGAAATCGTCTCGGTGCCGGACATCTCGGGCAAAACCCTGGCTGAAGCGGAGAGGGAGCTGGCCCGGAAAAGACTTCCCCTCCAAGAGAAGGGAGTGGAGTTCAGCGACCGTTACGGACGGGGGAAGATCATCGTTCAGGAGCCGCCGGCGGGCTCCAAGATCCGGGTTAACCAGACTGTCCGCGTGATCATCAGCGGAGGGAGTGAGCTCGTTGAGGTCCCGGCGCTCGTGGGCCGGAGCCTCGAAGCAGCCAGCAAAGTCCTCGCCGAAAACGGCCTGCAGAGAGGGTTGATCTCCCAGATCCATACCTCCCGGTACGCGGCGGGCCGCATCATCGCTCAGGAGCCGACCCCCGGGGAACAGAAGATCAAGCGGACCACTCCCCTGAATTTCCTGGTCAGCCAGGGAGAAGTTGAGCTCAGGTACCTTATGCCCGACCTTATCGGCCGGAGGGCCGGCCCGTCCATACCGCGTCTCCAGGCGCTGGGCTTTAAGGTAGCTGATGTCCGTTATTCTTACTATCCCGGACTGGACGCCGGCGTCATCATCAAACAGTTCCCTCCGAATGGCTATGGGATCGCCAAAAGGGGACTGATCTCCCTGGAGATCAGTCGATGATCAAGCTCGCGCCATCGATCCTTTCCACGGATTTTTCCCGGCTTGGAGAGGCCGTCCGGCTGGCCGAGAGCGCTGGGGCCGACCTCATCCATATCGATGTCATGGACGGCCACTTCGTCCCCAACCTGACCTTGGGACCGCAGGCCGTCTCCTCGATCAAAAAAGCCACCCGATTGCCGCTCGACGTTCACTTGATGGTCGAGGACCCCGGCTTTTTCATCCCCTTTTTCCATGAGGCAGGGGCCGACTGGATCTCGATCCATGCCGAAGCCTCGACCCACCTTCATCGCGATATCACGTTGATCAAGGAGCTCGGCCGCAAGGCCGGGATCGCCGTGAACCCGGCGACCCCGATCCAGGTTCTCCATGATATCCTCAAGGAGCTCGACTACGTCCTGGTGATGTCGGTGAACCCGGGGTTCGGGGGACAGAAGTTCGTCGAGTCCACACGCCAGAAGATCCGGGAGCTGCGGAGCTGGATCCGCGGACAGGGTCTCTCCATCCCCATCGAGGTGGATGGAGGCATCAGCCCGGCAAACGCCGCAACTCTGATCCGGGACGGCGTCGAGATCCTGGTCGTCGGCGCGGCCATCTTCGCCGCGGAGGATCCCGCCCGGGTCATCACCCGGTTGAAGGAAATCATCGCCGAGGAAAGCCGCCCATGAACGTGCTGGTGACCGGGGCAGCGGGTTTCATCGGCTCTCACCTCAGCCGCCGGCTGCTCGGGGAAGGAGCTCGCGTCATCGGGGTCGATTCCTTCACGGACTTCTATCCCCGCTGGATCAAAGAGCGCAACATCTCATCTTTTGCCGGCCACCGAGCTTTCGAGTTCATCCCCCAGGACCTCCTCGAGCTTGACCTCGAGAGCATCCTCAGCCGGGTCGACGTCGTGTATCATCTCGCTGCCCAGGCGGGCGTGCGCTCGAGCTGGGGAAAGAGCTTCTCTGTTTACATCCAAAACAATATTCAGAGCACCCAGCGCCTGCTGGAGGCGGCCAAGGGAAAGCCCCTTCACCGGCTGATCTACGCTTCCTCTTCCTCGGTGTACGGATTGACTCCGACGCTCCCGATGTCCGAGACAAGCCTCCTCTATCCCCTCTCTCCCTACGGAGTTACCAAGCTGGCCGCCGAACAACTTTGTTTCCTCTATTTCCAGAATTACGGAGTCCCGACTGTTGCCCTCCGGTTTTTCACCGTCTACGGGCCCGGTCAGCGGCCGGACATGGCCTTCCATAAATTTTTTCAGGCCATCGCCGGGGGCCGACCCATCTCCGTCTTCGGCGACGGAGAGCAGACCCGCGATTTTACGTACGTGGACGACATTGTAGAGGCGGGCCTCTCCGCCAGCCGGCGAGGCCGCCCGGGTGAGGTCTACAATGTCGGCGGAGGGCACCAAGAAAGGCTGAACGACCTCTTCCCGATCTTCGAAGAAACCTGCGGGAAAAAAGTCGAGGTGGTGCGGGAAGGACGGCAAAAAGGCGATGTCGCTCACACGTTCGCCGACATCCAGAAGGCGCGCCTCGACCTCGGCTATGCGCCCCGAACCACCCTCAAGGACGGGTTGCGGGAGGAGTGGGAATGGATCAGGGCGCTCTACCAAATCTAGGATGAGCCAAGGACAGAAGTCATGCCCATGAGTAAGACGAGCCGGATCCTTATTGTCATCATGCTTTTAGCGTTGGGCTTTTGGAGCTGCAAAGAGAAGCCGGTGGAGATCGCCCCCGAGATCGCGGCCTCTGACGAGGCGCTTTACAAAGCCGGCCAGGAGATCATGAAAAAAGACGCCGAGAAGGCGCGTCTTTATTTTCGGCAGGTGATCGACTCCTTTCCTAAGAGTTTTTATGCCCAGCGGGCTAAGCTGGCGATCGCCGATTCCTATTTTGACAAAGGCGATGAAAGCAGCATGATCCTGGCCGCCTCTGAGTACCGGGAGTTCATCCAGCTCTATCCCTACAGCCCCTCGGCCTCTTATGCGCAGTACCGGATCGCCTTGTCCTTTTTTAAAAAGACCCTCAAGGCCGGCCGGGACCAGACCAAGACCATGCAGGCCCTGGCCGAATTCAAGAAAGTCATCACCAATTTCCCTCTGAGCGAAGAGGCTAAGCTGGCCCAAAAGGAACTCGCCGAGTGCGAGGAGCGTCTGGCCGCGCACACGTTCATCATCGGCGAGCACTACTACCGGGTCTCTGCCTTCAAGGCATCGACGGCCCGGCTGGCCGAAATTTTGACGAACTATCCGACCTATTCCAAGATGGATGCGGTCTATTTCACCCTGGCCGACTCTTATTATAAATGGAGAAAGATCGAGGAGAGCATCCCCTACTTCACCAAGCTCGTCACCGATTTCCCGGAGAGCAAATTCGCTAAAAAGGCCCAGAACCGGCTGGCCGAGATCAATAAAGCCGCCAAGCCGGCCCGATAAGGGAGGTCCAATGAAAAATCGTCCGCTTTTGTGCTCTGCCCTCATCCTCGTCGTCATTTGGGCCCTCGCGCCTATGGCCGGCGGGCAGGCCCGCCCGACGTCGGGCGGCTCCGGCTTCAGCGCAGGCTTGAGCCTGGGCTACCTGTCCAGGGCCCTCGGCGTGAACGATGAAGAACTTGCGGTCGTTCCCAAGATGACTTCCCTCCTAGCCAGCTTCGTCCTCGAGTACGAGCTGCAGCCGGGTTTCTCCCTGGCCGCGTATGTCGGCTACAGCTCGACGAAATTCGAGGACCTCACCTTCCGGCGCCTCCCCTTTTCCCTAGAGATCGATGCCGACTCCGGAAACATGGGAGGGATCCTGCTCGGCGCAGAGGTCGAGAAGTCGCTGTTCGAAGGAGCCTCCTTCGGAGTGGACGTTCGCGGCCAGTTCCTGGCCTCTCTCGGTCTCGGCAAGGAATGGCCGCTCCCCGGCCTGGCCGCTGAAGGGTCGGCCAACGGGAAGTCGACTTGGATGAAGGCCTCGGTGGGACCAGTTTTAACGTATCGCGGCTGGGAAGGCGTGACCCCGTTCCTTTATCCCTGCTTCGATTACCTCTGGGGAAGCTTCGAGTTTGAGGAGACCATCCTGGAGCTCACCGGCAGCGAGACCAAGGACATCAAAAGCAAAAGCCAATTCGGCTTAGGGCTGGGGGCCGACTTTGAGCCTTCCCCCTCGCTTCGCTTCCGCGCCGAAGCGGGGATCTATCCCCGCTCGGGCGGCGCAGACTTCTCGATCACCGTCCAGACGCTCTTTGCGTTCTGAGGACTTTGGAGGAAACGATGACCGCAGCGAACAGAAAAGGCTTGGTGGCCGCCGCTCTTCTGCTCAGTCTATTCGCCTTCGGCCAGAGTCCCCAAAAGGCGCGAGTGGAGAGGGACAGGAAACAGGCAAATCCGGCCGACCGCCAGAAGATTCACTCGCTCAACGGCGGCCTGCCTCTCCGGTCGGGGGGACCTCGCTTCGCCCCCGGTCAGGTTCTGATTAGGTTCAGACCCAGCGCCACCGCTCAGTTCGTCGATGCCACCCTGGCCAAGTATGAAATTAAAAAGATCAAGAGGATCTCCCAACTCAACCTTTACCAAGTCGCGATCCCTGCCTCGGTTTCAGTGGAAGAGATGGCCTACGCCTTGAGCCGGAATCCGGATGTCCTGTCCGCCGGGCCCAACTATATCGCCAGGATCGCGGTCACTCCCAACGACCCTCTATTCCGCTACCAGTACGCTCTCAGCAACACCGGACAGGATATCGGTGCCCCGGGGAGCCCCAGCGGCAAGTCCAAGGCCGATATCAAAGCCACAGCCGGCTGGGAGGAGACCAAGGGGGCGGCTGACACAGTCATCGCGATCATTGACTCCGGAGTTGACTTTGACCATCCGGACCTCAAGAACAAGATCGTATCGCGAGGCCATGACTTCGTCAACGACGACGAAGAGGCCACCGATGACAATGGCCACGGGACTTTTGTCGCCGGGGTCGCCGCCGCCGATACCAATAATGATGAGGGAATTGCCGGGGTCGCCTGGAACTGCCGCATCCTCCCCGTCAAGGTCGTCGATGCGGAGGGTTACGCCGGGTACGACGACCTCATCGACGGGATCCTCTGGGCGGCGGACAACGGCGCCGACGTCATTAACCTCAGTTTGGGGGGATCAGACAGTGACGATTCCCTGCGTGATGCTCTGAGGTACGCTAATGAAAAGGGCGTGGTGATCGCCGCCGCGGCCGGAAACGACGGCACCTCCGTATTTTATCCTGCGGCTTACGATGCCTATTGTCTTGCCGTGGCGGCGACCGACTATAATGACCTCCGGCCAGACTGGTCTTGTTTTGGCCCTCAAGTGGACGTGGCGGCTCCCGGAGAATCTGTCCTCGGCACATTCCCAACCTATATGGTCGATCTGACCGAATACCTTCCCTACGCTTGGGGCGACGGCACCTCGGCCTCGTCGCCGCACGTCGCCGGATTAGCCGCGCTGATCAAAGGGCTCAAGCCGTGGCTCACGGCCAATCAGATCATGGACGTCATCCGCTTCTCCTCGGACGACGTGAATTCAGGGGACTATTCGGGAAAGGATGACTATATCGGCTACGGACGCATCAACATGGAGAAGGCGCTCGTGCCGATCAAGCTCTCGAAGTAACCGGGCATGCTCGGCTCTCTTCATATCAGGAACCTGGCCACCATAGAAGACCTGGAGATCCATTTTCAGGAAGGTTTCTCCATCCTCACCGGAGAGACAGGCGCCGGCAAATCGATCATTATCGACGGGATCAGGCTGGCTTTGGGAGACAAGGCTTCGCCCGACCTGATCCGGACGGGGATGACCGGGGCCACGGTCGAGGCCGTCTTCCGGCTGAGCCGGCCCAGGGGCGTCCCGGCCGAGCTCTCCATGGACGAGGAGGGCGAAGTTTTCATCCAGAGGCACATCAGCCAGGAAGGGACCGGAAAAGCCTATCTCAACGGAGTCCTCGTTCCCGCAAAGAAACTCAAGGAGGTCAGCCCTTTCCTGGTCGACATCTATGGCCAGAATGACCATATCTTCCTTCTGCAGACAGAGAGCCATCTCCGCTACCTCGATGATTTCCTCGGGTTGGAAGGGCTCAGGGAGGAAGTTTCCGGTTTTGCCCAGAACCTGCGCCGGCTCAATCGGCAAAAGCAGGAACTCGAGACCCGAAAGCGAGAGCGGGAGCAGCGTTTGGATTTCCTGGGTTTTCAAATCAAAGAGATCGAGGCCGCCGGGCTCCGTCCCGGGGAATGGGAGGAACTCCTTGGGGAGCGGAATATCCTCAAGAACTCGGAAAAGGTCGCCCAACTCATCGAAGCCGGATTGGGCTGCGCCTACAGCGAGGAGGGCTCGGTCTCGGCCGGTCTTTCCAAGCTCCAGGATCTCGTCCGCGAGCTGGCACGTTACGATGGGGCTCTTGAACCATATCAGGACTCGCTCGCCCAGTCTTCCATCGCCGTCCGCGAGCTGGCTGACGCCCTGATCAAGTTCAAAGAGCGGCAGAGTGTCGGCCCGGAACGGCTCGAAGAGCTGGAGGCCAGGCTAAGTGCCATCGAGAAGCTCCGGCGCAAGTACGGCGAGACGACTGAGGATATCCTCCGTCATCTTGCCAAAGCCAGGCTGGAAGCCGAAGATCTGGCCCGGAGCGAGGAGACGCTGGCCGACCTCGAAGTGGATCTCGGCCGGGCTCTTGACGGGTATAAGGTCCGGGCAGAGAAGCTCTCCCGCCTTCGCCATAAGGGGGCGCCCAAACTCCAGAGCCAGATGGAGAAGGAAATCGCCCTCCTGGGAATGCGCAAGGCTCGCTTCGAGGTAAGCCTGCAGACGGCCCTGGCAGCAACGCTGGCCCCGGAAACGGCCCGAGAGCTGGGCCTCGATGAGGTGGAATTCCTCATCAGCCCCAACCCCGGAGAAGAACTGCGGCCCCTGCGCAAGGTAGCCTCGGGAGGGGAGTTGTCGCGCATCATGCTGGCTCTGAAAACCATCGGCAAGGAAAAAGACCGCCTGAAAACGCTCATCTTCGACGAGATCGATTCGGGAATAGGGGGAAAGACGGCCGAGTGCATCGCCTCGAAGCTCCGCGACCTGGCCCGGCGCCACCAAGTCATCTGCATCACCCATCTCCCCCAGATCGCCTCATTCGCGCCGCACCACTACCGGATCGCCAAGGCGGTGGCCCGCGACCGGACCTACACGACAGTGCAGAAACTGGCGTTTGAAGAGAGGGTCGAGGAGATCTCCCGTCTCCTCTCCGGAAGCCGGATGACGGCGACATCCCTGCAGAACGCCAGAGAGATGCTCCATCTTAACCTCGAGGAAGGGAAAAAAACAGGGAGGGAGACATGAGCAAAGCCCAGGATGCCGCCCTGCATTTCAAAGAAGGGTTCAGCTGTTCGCAGGCCGTGCTGGCAGCCGTCAGCGAGACGCTCGGGCTGGACAAAGAGAGGGCCTTTAGGATCTCGCAGCCCTTCGGGGGCGGGATGGCCCGGATGGG